>VOFG01002692.1_pt1 | contig 32732 bp, 56 predicted proteins | sample 5384171 | NCBI WGS metagenome assembly VOFG01 (sample SAMN12384726, study PRJNA508395) | human gut metagenome | isolation source: healthy gut F | host: Homo sapiens
TTAAGGCGCAGGATTATTGCGGGAAAGATTCCATCCCTCAATTTGATAAGTTGTATTCTGACTTGGCGCAGAATGAGGGAATTGTGTTCGTTACCGGAATAAGTATCTTCCTGAAACTTCAGGAGAACAATTTCTCAAAAGAGAGTCTTAGGACACTTCTTTCTCTATCTACGAAGGGGGCATATTGTCGTCATTACATATCGGTGTCGAAAATACTTGACTTTTTCTGATCCACGTCTTCAAGAACCGCATATTCATTGTGGAGGCAAAGGAAGCGCATCAGCCTTCATTGATATTTGCTTCAGACAATTTCAAGACGAAAACCAGTAACACAGTAGTAAACGGATTAGATTCTCTCAGTAGTCGAAAATACGGATGTTGAGCAGATTAGCGTATATACAAAGAAGACTCGGACTTCCTTTCCCCTCTCTCTCATCTATATTACAGATCTGAACAAAGCTTATGATGTTCTCTGCAGTATTGATAAAACAACAGCTCAGTTAACAGATACGCTCGGGACAGACGCTTTCGGTGGGCGTATGCCTTGGAGCTGTTTGAGAATAAAGTAGCTGGGGAGAGTTAATTGAATCCCTGTTTTGGAAATAGAAATGCCCTTCAGCACATTATCAGAATTTCATGTCCTATTCAGACAACCAAAAGTGGCTATATTTTGTCCTTAAATTGTATGGTTGCCCTGAGAATTGGTGTCTTGATACAGCGTCAAAACTGCCACAGGCTCTACGGATATCGTAAGACATATTTTTCGAGGCATCTTGTCGGTTGAACCCAAAAGCAAGGATTTCTCAAAATCTATAACCAGCGCAAACAGCTTCTAAACCAGTTAGGTAACCCGCTTGATGAGGTTGTGGATTTTGTAAGGTTGTTATCAGTAAAGGTGAGAACGCCATTTACTACCTAACTGACAACACACAAAAAAGAGAAAGATCTTATTTTCGCAATGCTTGACAAATACGGCCTTTCTTATGAGAAACGAACTCTCATCGATATTTTGGGATGGTATACCCTGACCTCGCTTCTTACCTTGCTCCGTTTAACTTCCGGAACGAATTACTGAATCAGTATTTTGAGCAGTATAAATATCAGAAAGTCATCAATCGAGTGCTCCCGGAATTTGAGGCTATTGTTACTGAGCAAGCAATAGAGCGCGAGTACAATTTAATCCTCCAACCTCGTTCGTCGCTGGTGGAGGGCATTGACAAGACGGGTGCTCAACTATACTTTATGGATGCAATGGGGGTTGAATATCTTAGCTTCATCCTTGCCAAGTGCAAGGAGCTAAATCTGATGCTGAAGATTACTGTTTGTCGCAAGTGAACTGCCCTCAATCACGTCGCAAAATAAAGAGTTTCTGGAGTATTTCCAGGGCAGTGAGTTCCCGGTTGTTTCGATTAAGGATATTGATGAGATAAAGCATCATGGAAAATATAATTATGATTATCAGCAAACAAAATTGCCAATTCATCTGACGAAAGAGCTGGATGTGATAAGTGAAGTTCTCGATAAAATAAAAGCGAAACTTGCTTCTGGCACGATCTCCAAGGCGATTATGATTGCGGATCATGGTGCAAGCAGACTGGCTGTCATTCATGAGACAGAAACCGTCTGGGAGATGCCTGAAAAGGCGAACATTCAGGTCGTTGCTGTCTTAAAAGCGAAATTGACGAGACGCCTGCCTATGCTACAGATGCCGGTGATTTTTGGGCGCTTGCCATTATGATCGCTTCAAAGGGAGTCGAAAAGCTAATGTTGAAGTCCACGGTGGTGCAACATTAGAAGAAATTACGGTTCCCATCATTGAGATTACCTACAATCCGGGCAAAGTTGAGGTACATATTCTTCCGGTAGCCGAAACCTATGTGGATTTTAATGCCACTCCAGAAATCGAGGTTAGTTTCCGAAAGAAGGCAGCCGTCGGATCTACATTTCAGCAACTGTATCTGATGTTAACCTTCGAATTGATGGGAAAATATATGAAGCACAATCGACGGAGCCAAACTATTTCTATGTAGAAATGCCGGATATCAAGAGGCCTAAAACATATTATGCTGATGTGTCTTTGCCGGAGATAACCCACTTGCGGAGAATCTTCCTATCAAGATTAAGAGCGAAGGCATGGGTTCCAATAAAAAGAGCATTCTGTAAGGGAGGTGCACCATCATGGAAGAAAAGCTTCGTGAATGCTTTAGCGAGATGGTTGTCTACAAGGATCTGAAGAACAATAATTTCTTCTCTTCTTTGAGCTTGCCTTCTTTTCTGCGCGACTGGCTACTGAAAAAAATTCAGCGATGAAGATGGTAGAGTGGATGCTCAGGAAGTCGCTGAGTTTGTTCATACATATCTTCCGCGCAAAGAGGAATGGATAAGCATTAAGAACCGTGTTGTTTATGAAAATGAACGCGTTCAAATTCTAACAAAAGTCGCTATCGATATTGATATCAAAACCGGTGAGATCTCTTTTCGTTGCCCGATTTTGGTCTTACTTCAAAAGAAACTATAATTGAGCCGCATGTGTGGGAGGAATACAAGTCTGAACTCGTAAATAGTCAAGAAACTTGGGGTGTGATTGAGCTCGGTTATAGATTCCCTGATGATACCGTAAAACCGAAAATCACAGGAAAAATCAAAATGACCGGGTTTACAAACTTCTGCCCTTATACTGTAGATTTAGACTACTACAAAGATGCACGGGCAGAGTTTACCGTATCTGAGTGGATTGACGTGCTACTTGGCGCTATTGACTATAATGCTTCCGGATATTCCGGCGAGGATGAAAGCTGGCAATGCTAACTCGGCTTCTTCCGTTTGTGGAAAAGCGGATAAACTTGCTTGAACTCGCCCCTAAAGGAACCGGGAAATCGTATGTTTTTGGAAATGTCAGCAAATATGGGATGCTGACTGACGGCGGCAAATCACGAGGGCCAAAATGTTTTATGATACGGGTCGTAGAACGCCTGGTTTTATCTGTGGCAACGATTATGTCGCCATTGATGAAGTGAAGCTTGTGACCTTCAATGATGTGAACGAGATGCGTTCGATTATGCAAGGCTATATGGAAAAGGGCACATTCAATATTGGAGGCTATGAAGGCAAGTCCGATGCTGGTGTCGTATTTCTCGGAAATATTGCCCAAGAGAATATGGACGAATATAGCAGCATGTTCACGGAACTCCCTTCTCTTTTCCAAGAAAGTGCGCTCGTTGATCGTATCCACGGGTTCATAAAAGGCTGGGATATACCCCGAATGAATGATGACCTGAAGATTTCCGGATGGGCACTCAATTCCGAATACTTCTGCTCAATTTTGCATTTACTGCGCGATGATGCCAGTTATCGAGCTATTGTCGATCAACTTGTTGAAGTCCCAGAGAGGCGGATACAAGAGATACTGAGGCTGTAAAAAGGATTGCTACCGCCTATTTGAAACTTCTGTTCCCGAATGTTAGAACTGTTGCTGATGTGAACCCGAAAAGGTTTATTCGTTACTGTCTAAGACCCGCTCGTAATATGCGGCAAATTATCAAGCGACAGATGGGAATTTTGGATACAGAATTCAAAAGGAAAAGATGTCCCAACTTACAGCGTAAGGGAGTTGGGTTCAGATGTCTGATTGCGTAATATGCGGGAGAAAACATCTCGATAAAGACACCGTTGGAATAAACAAGAAACTGCTCGGAGAGGATATTCGGAACTATTATTGCATGGATTGCCTTGCAGAGTACCTGGGATGTACGGTGCAGGAATTGTTGGATAAAATTGAAGAATTCAAAGAAGAAGGGTGCAAACTATTTCAGTGAAGGAGGTGGTTGAGATGAAGAAATTTGTTTATGCTGATAACGCAGCGACCACTCAGTTAGATATGGAAGCGTTTGAAGCTATGAAGCCATTCTTGCTAAGCGAGTATGGAAATCCATCTCAACCATACTCATTTTCTCGATCCGCAAAAAAGCATTGGCGGAATCCAGGGCCGTTATAGCCGAATGCATCGGGGCACAACCGGAGGAGATTTATTTTACTTCTGGGGCACTGAAAGCGATAATTGGGCAATAAAAGGCTCCGCATTAGTCAACGAAGAAAAAGGGCCATGATTACTTCAACTCTGGAACATCATGCGATTCTTCGTGCAAGCTCTGCAATTGAACGTCTTGGATATCCTGTTGCCTATCTCGCCCCTACTAAAGAAGGCATTATTACAGGCAATATTTTAAAAAAGTGAAATTACAGATAAGACTTTCCTCGTCTCAGTAATGTTTGCGAATAACGAGATTGGATCGATTCAGCCGATCTCGGATCTTAGTGCAATTTCACACGAGCACGGAGCTTTTTTCCATACTGATGCAGTCCAGGGAATCGGTCATGTTCCGTTGAAAGTAAATGATTATGGCATTGATATGCTTTCTGCATCCGCTCATAAGTTTCATGGGCCTCGTGGAATTGGCTTTTTGTATGTTAAAAATGGTGTTCCCCCTTGCTCCTATCTTAAACGGGGGAAGCCAGGAGTTCGGAATGAGGGCAGGTACTCAAAATGTCCCAGCAATTGTCGGCATGGCATATGCGCTTAAGAAATCATGTGCCCAATTAAACAGAAATATAGAATATATTCGCTCGTTGGAACGCATTCTTCTAACAGAACTAAATGGACATGGGGTTCTATTTGCTCGTAACGGTGGCGACCATACTCTTCCAGGATTGGTCAGCTTGTCATTCCCTGGATTATCAGGCGAAACCATATTACATCGGTTAGATTTAAAAGGGATCGCTGTGTCGACCGGATCAGCATGTGATGGTCAAAATACGGAAATTTCACATGTGCTAAAGGCTATTCAACTTGAGGAAAGCCGTGCACGAGGAACAATTCGTATTTCATTGGGTAACACAAACGATGAGGAAGATGTAATAATAATCGCAAATGCAATCGCAGAAATCGTTAAATCAAGGGGTAGCAGAAGTGGCGAAAAGCGTTCCTCTCGCAGATCATCAAAATGTCCAGAACCAATTAATACGCTCCTTGATTTGGCAGGTGCCGCAGCCTTGCGTACATATGTAAAGCATAAAGTAAAAAGGACTATGCTAAAGGCGAAGGCGAAGCCTCTGCGAAAGCTGCTGCGATGGTTTTTGGGGCAGGGTCAATGCGCAAAGGAAGTGCAGGCATTATTAATCTCGGCGGCCTAATGGGATTGAATAGTGCGCTAAAAAGACATCGAGAACATGAATAAATCTGAACATGCCTCGATTGCGCAGCCTTTTATGGATCATATTTCGAGCGAGCAAATAGATGTTTCCGCTAAGGTAGTTCCAAAATACACATGGAGACTACATTGTGAGGATGGAACTCAATATGGTTTATCACCCCTCGACTACGAAACTGCCGACGAGTATGACGAGGCTCTTCAATCAGCAAAAACTCGAGTAATACGATTGATGAAGTTGAGCAAAGCGAATCTAAAGAAAATCTCACCGAACATAAACCTATGCCGACCAAATATATATGGCGCAAGTATTGTTCTGATGGCACCGCCTATGGAATAGATCCGGAAGACTATGAAACCGCAGATGATTACCAAGATGCATTGAATAAAGCATTGAGCGAGGGGAAAAGTCCTGAATAGCCTCTTTACACTGATGGTTGTAGACTGAGAATAAGACACTAATCCCACCTTCTGCTGAGAGGGGGATGATATATATAATAATGCCTTCAATTTATAGGAGTACATATGGATATCAAAGCAAAACTCCGCCCGTTTTATGTTGCAAAACTTTTGTATGAGCAAACAGATGAAGACCATTATCTTACGATAGTGCAGATTATGGAGCAGCTTGAGAGCACTTACGGCATTTCCACTTCTCGTGGTACTGTAGGTGATGATATTAAAGCTCTCCAAGAGTTAGGCATCGAGATCGAAGTAGAGACTTCAACCCAGAACAGATTTTATTTAATTGGGCGGCGTTTTGATCTCCCAGAGATAAAGATGTTGATTGATGCAGTTGAATCGGCCAGATTTATACCAACAGAGAAAAGTGCTGCGCTGGTTGGCAAACTTGGTTTGTTGACAAGCAAGTACAACGCAGACAAATTGGTTCGAAACGTTGATGTGGAAAATCGTATCAAATCGGATAACGAGAAGATTTACTATATCATGGAAGCCTTGAATGATGCCATCAACGCGCGCAAGAAAGTGTCCTTTCAGTATTTTACTTACAATGTACGGAAAGAGCAGATGCTAAAAAACAACAGGAAGGTCTATATATTTAGTCCATACAAGTTAATATGGAACGGCGATTATTACTATGTGGTAGGTTACTCAGAGAAGCATAATGGCATTGGAAGTTTTCGCATTGACAGGATTGCACGGTGCCCTGAAGTCTTGGACGAGGATGCGATTCAGCAACCAAAAGACTTTGACCTCAATGTCTATCTTAACTCCATGTTTCGAATGTATAACGGCGATAGAAAACAAATCGAGCTTGTCTGCGATAACGAACTTATGGATACCATTATTGACAAGTTTGGGAAAGACGTGATCATTCTTGCAAATGATATGAACTCCTTCCGTGCAATGATTACAACCGCAACAGGACCTGTCTTTTATAGTTGGGTATTCGGTTTTGGTGGAAAGGTTTCAATCAAAGCTCCAGAAGATGTTCGATTTGAATATCGTAAACTAATAGAAAATGCTTATGATAATCTCAAGCTTTGATCAAGAGGAAGATATATGTTTGGGGAAAAGAAATACCGTTATTTGCTGCTTAGGTTCAATAATACATCCCAAATGTACGCCTATAGAACGGACGATAGCTCTATCAGTATTGGCGATGTTGTTATTGTACCGACACCGGAGGGCAATAAACCTGCACTTGTAATTGAGAATAAACGGTATCCAATTTCGAAGGTTCCTTATCCTATAGAACTTACCAAATCGATCATCAGAAAGGCACGTTTGGTGGAACGACGAGCCTTTGGCAATGCAGGAAAAAATACTTTCTATATTGAACATGAATATATGCGCGGAAAGCTGTACGAGTGTGGCTTGTGTAATGCCCTGTATGGAGATATTCAAAAGATTTGCCATCACCGTAACGCCAGATGGATAAAGCGGAAATATGATCCCACCTTTATTGATGAGATTGAAGAATATGATGCGATGTTCGGAAAGTGAGCGGGAACTATTCAGATCAGATAAAGAGAAACAACAATATCCATCAATATAACAAGATGTGAATCCCAAGGAGAGAAATGAACAGCACGACCCAATTAGGTGATTGAGGTGCAGCCAATCAGTTGCACCTCTTTTTCTATTTTCCACTACCCCCTTGAAATCTTCTCCGATATGAGTATAATATCCATAGTGGGATTTAAAATCCTACTATAACGGAATCGAGGTGCTGAACACATGAGAACCTTCAACCAAGAGTACTTAGATCGGATTCTGAAGTTCGTCAACAAGCATTACCACGACAATCTCGTCGCGCCGACGATCAGCGAAGTTTCCGAGGGCGTTGGAATCCCCGGTCAACCACTCATCGCTATCTCCAGGAACTAAGCGACCGAGGTCTGCTTGACTACGGCAGAGGAATCCAGTCCGCCCCAAAGAGCGCCAAAATGAAAACAGCCTATATCTCCGCCCCGTTGGTAGGCTCCATTCAATGCGGCTGCCCTGAAGAAGAACAGGAGTATGTTGAGGAGTATGTCAGCCTGCCTGTTTCCATGTTTGGTCAGGGAGAGTTCTATATTCTCCGTGCCAAAGGAGATTCTATGGTCGATGCCGGTATCGAGGAAGATGATCTGCTTGTGATCGAGCGTAATTGCCCTGCTTCCGAAGGGGATATAGTCGTTGCGCTGGATCAGGACAATCAGAACACTCTGAAGCGATTTGCCGGTTATGACGAGGATTCAGAATGCTATCTTCTCGCCTATGAGAATGAAGACAAGTATCCTGGTGCAGTTATCAAGGTGCGCAGCTTCAAAGTTCAAGGCGTCGCTCGTCATGTGATCAAGGCTCTCTAAAGAATAATGCGATAGGAGATGTTTTGTTTGAACGCAGTAGATGTGGTGTGCCCCCGCTGTGGCACGGTAAACAAGTCTCTTGACTTAGAAGAAACAGACGGATGGATGGAATGTGAGTCCTGCGGTGAGGTATCGCAGCATATGAAATACGTCAAGACAAGACGTGTGCCTCTTTATCAGAAGGATAAAGTGCAGATTCTCGTACCGCTTTCTCAGAAATAATAGCAAAGGAGTACGGCGATGCTGGAGGATTGGACGATTTACTCCTGGTATTGCCCGAACTGTAAGGAAGAAGTTGCGGGGCTGAAAAACAAGAAAACCAGATAAGAGTAAAATGCAGCCGGTGTGGAGCTGAGATGATCCACACAATCAAAGGACGGAGGCACGATGTCATCGACATCTATGCCCCTGATGGTGAGCAGCACCATGATTTAGAACTGCAAATGAGCTGAGAGGATGAGGCATCTTGTCTCCCAGCAGAAAAGAAGGGCGTGATATGATCCTGTATGGAACGAACGTATATCTGCATTGATCTGAAATCATACTACGCCTCCGTAGAATGCGTACACAGGGGACTCGATCCGCTGAAGGCAAACCTTCTTGTTGCAGACGAGTCCCGCCCGAGCAAACGATCTGTCTGGCGGTATCCCCTGCTCTGAAGGCGATGGGTGTACCAGGACGGCCGAGGTTGTTTGAGGCCAAGCAGAAGATTCGAGACTATGAGATCCGCAAACACACCAAAGTGGACTACATCGTTGCTGTTCCGAGAATGGCTGAGTATGAACGGATCTCCGCGCAGATCTATAGCATCTATTTACGCTATGTGGCGCCGGAATACATCCACGTATATTCGATTGACGAGTGCTTCATAGACTGTACCTACTATCTGAGCAACTATCAGAAAGAGGCAGATAAGCTGAACACGAATCCTGCTCGTATCATGGCAATCACAATGATACGTGACGTACTGCGAACCACAGGCATTACAGCAACGGTTGGAATCGGAACAAACCTGTACCTTGCGAAAGTCGCCATGGACATCGTTGCGAAGAAATCACCGGCAGATCAAGACGGAGCCAGGATTGCAGAACTCAATGAGGACTCGTATAAGTTCCTTCGGTGGGATCACAAACCACGCACCGACTTCTGGCAGATCGGCAACGGAAAGCCAGACGGCTCGAGAAGGCGTACATGTTCACAATGGGCGATATCGCAGCTCGGACACAGTGGGATGAAGAATATTTCTATAAGGCCTTCGGCATCGACGGAGAAATCTTGATTGATCATGCTTGGGGCATTGAACCGGTCACAATGGCAGACATCAAGTCCTATAAGAGTGACGGTCACAGCCTCAGTAACGGTCAGGTGCTCCCAAGGCCATATCAGTACCAGGAAGCACGGTTGGTCTTCCACGAGATGATCGAAGTGCTCTGCTCGGATATGTTTTCCAAGAACCTTGTCACTCAGGGATGCTCTTGGTGGGTATCCTATGATTACAAGAGCCTGGAAGCCTGCCCGTCCTACGACGGCCCACTGAGCATTGACTTCTACGGAAGGCTTCATCCCAAGCACAGCAATGGAACGGTGAAACTGCCGACTGTCACGAACAATCTCCAGATCGTCTCCGCTCCGCTCCTAAAGTCCTTCGATGATAAAACAGACCATCGGCTTCTGTATCGAAGGCTTGGAGTGTGCGCGAATGACGTGAAGGAAGACAACGGAGTATTCCAACTCAACATGTTTATTGACTATGAGGCGCTGGAAAGAGACAGACGGCTCCAAGGCGCCATGCTTGAAGTCAGAAAGAAATTCGGAACTAATGCGCTGTTCAAGGGAATGAATCTCTTGGATGGCGCCACAACACTGGAAAGGAATCAGCAGATAGGCGGTCATAAGGCTTAAGTCGCTTCCTGCTGATGCAGGGAGGAAACCAAAATGAGCAGCATAGGCGTCATGGCGATGCCCGCGGATTTCCGCTATCGGGATGTATTCCTGAAGGGCAAGCCGGAACACGACCGCTTCGATCTGTTCCGCATCCGACACCCAAGCATGGATGTCGGACGGCGAGCAAAGATTTTTTCTCCGTTCGATGCAATGAAGGGTTTCAATGAAGCCATTGCTTCGAAAGAGGTGCGATACCATGACCGCATCGAACTGAGTGACGAGGACAAGACGGAGCTGGATCACAAGCTCCGCATTCTCAAGGGGCTCACATTCAACGGATACATAGCAAGGGAAAACCGAGTGAAAGTCACCGTGATTTATTACATCCCCTGCGCAGACGAACATAACGAGTCCTTTGGAATTCGAGGCCGCTATCAGAAGATAACCGGCATCTGCTGGAATGTGGACGAGCTCTACGGCTCCATTTTGGTAGACAAAGTCCGAATCCCGTTTGATGATATTTTGCGTATCAGCAACACAGACGAATATTCAAACGGGAATGGGCATCAGACGATTGGGAGTGATGACAGATGTGTACCCGCTTTTTATGTTGAACCCGATACGGAAGAAATACGGGAAATCATCGCAGAGGTGCAGAGGTCTCAGCTCTCCGGCAAATTCATCAAAGCCGGAAGCGCAATCCTGACCTCCGGTGAGATGAGGCCAACGAATGTTGTGCCTGTCATCGCCTCAAGCCGGAACGGACGCAAAGCCGCTTTCCCGATGAAGTGGGGCTTCCAGATACCGGGCCGGTCTCTCCTTGTTAACGCAAGGGTTGAAACAGCAGTAGAGAAGCCAACCTTCAAAGAAGCGTGGGAAAGCCACCGCTGTATCATCCCCGCCTCCTGGTACTATGAATGGGAGCATCTGATCGGGAACAACGGCCAGAAAAAGGTCGGCGACAAATACATGATCCAGCCGTCAGGCTCCTCTATGACATGGCTTGCCGGTCTGTACCGTCTGGAAGATGGGCTCCCCGTCTTTACGGTGCTGACCAAAAGAGCCAACAGAAGAACTGCGCCGTATCCATGATAGAATGCCGCTGGTTCTTCCAAAAGAAAAGATAGACGCTTGATTGACCCACAATCCGAGCCGAAGGATATCCTTCAATACGGTATAAACGATATGATAATAGAAAAGGCGGTGTAAGCCGCACATCAGATGATTTGAGGTGAGAGCAAGATGGTATATACGAATTTGAACCGCATCCAGTTTGGAAACGGCGATGTCAGCGTCATGCTTTCAATGGTAGGAACGAGGAAAGCTCCACAGGCCATGCTCGTTTTCCAGAACAGAGTACCGACGAAGATCGGTAGAATTGAGGAAGACGCGGATCTCAGCAGAACAAAAGCCGGAGTCTTCAATCCAAGCGAAGATTTCGCCATGTTGTTTTCAAAGCCGGAGAGCATCGACTGTGTCGTCTCCGCGCTGTTGGCAATAAAGAAGGCGACCTTCGGTGACAACAATCTGGCTCAATTCTATCTTGAAGATGAGACGGACGCGGATAATGATCTCAGTATAATGGAGGGTAGGAAATGACCATGCGAGAATCCTTTGTAAAAGAGCGTAATGACGCGCTGTTCAGCTTAGACAGGAAAACCATTGAGGCATATTGTGCCAAGCACGGCGATACGGAAACCGCGGAACTGCCGGATCAAGTATTCTGGGCTGGCGTATACAAAGCCATCTGCGGAATCAGAAACGCACCGGAAGACAAGGTGCGTTCAGCACGAACCTGGCTTGCGGCTCATGGGTATTCAGAAACAATAAGAGTGTAACTTAAAACTTAATCAACGGCATCACGACGGAGAGGCTGAGATGAAACAGGCTGCATAAGTCCTTCTCCAGGTCACTTGACCGTGCGGCAGAAATGCCCGAACATTCACCGGTAGTTATTCCAGACATACGTGAGAGGCCACCGGCAAGGCAAGACGCTATAGTTCTATCTATAGGTCTACCTTGTCGGTGGCCTTTTTCTTTTGCCACCGACACACAAAAACATATTCGCAGCCTGAAGTACAAGGGCCTGAGGATACAGATAACGCTGATTTCATTGCTTTTGAAAGAGCGGTATAGGTACCCTTAGATTTCTGCACCCAATTTCAGGTATGCGGCAATCAGAGTCCTTCCGTCAGCGTGATCTGTGTCCTAACGGCCACGCCAGGCGGAAAGGACTCTTATGTTGCGTCAGTGGCTTTGCTATGTGGCGGCATACCCATGATCTCCGATTTCGATTCACCAAACCACAAATCGAAATCAAAAGGAGATCACAAAAATGGCAATCAATTTTGGAGCTGAATACAGGCGGTTCAATGAGGAGATGGAGAAAAAGCACCAGCTTTATACCCAACTCAGGATGACTCAGGGGCAGATCGATGCTCTGGATGCGTTTGACAAGGAAGAATTCCTTTCGAACAACAATTACAAGCGTCATGTGCTGTCGCTGGATATTGATGAAAACACGGACGCCCCGGAGGATCAACCTCTGCTCTATCGGAAGTTCGGCGATGTCTTGTCCGTGGAACTCAAAGTGACGTTCCGTGAAAGGTGTGACTGGCTGGAGGACATCACATCCCCGAACTTAAGAGGAAGCTGCTCTCTCTGTCACCGAAAGACCTTGCGATTCTTGACTTCTATGTATTCGAAGAAAAAGACCCAGCAGGAAGTTGCCAAAGAGATGAAACTCTCCCAGCAAGCAATCCAAAAGCGGTTGAAGAAGATTACGGAAATTCTTGGTGGGGAGTAAGCCGAAAAAATTTTTGAGATAATTTCCGCCCAGGTTGTATTTTGGGTGTTTCTCGTGCTCTACGTATTGAGAGGATCTTTTCTCTCGCTGCTCTTTGACAACTGAATAGTTTGGATGCCGAGGGAACTCCCCTCTCCTGCTCGAAAGGGCAAGCTGCCGGATGTGAGCGCCAGGACTCCCACAATAAAAGCGGACGAGCGATCAATCACACGCCGGGTTGACCGGATAACAGTATCGGTCGATTGGCGATGACAAGGGGTGGGCGAATAATGATACTTCTGCAAGGCAATGCAGCTCGCCGGAAGGCAGGATAAGTATGTTATGGGTTGGAATAGATACCCACTACGGCTTATATGATCCCGGTTGCTGAGAAAAGAGTCTCAGCATGGATACTGTCGGGAACTCCGCATCCACCCTATATCAGCAGAATACTTCTTTTCTGCTGTGTCCGTCGGGGCTGAGAGAAATAGACGGATCTCAAACTACCATTAAATTACGAAAAGAAATTTGGTGGCAGAACTACTGGGCAGGAGCGGAAACGCTCCTGCATACCATTCTGCTACCAAACACCCCCGAAGAAGGAGGATCTTCAACATGTTTGAAATCACATATAACGACAGCGATATGCTGCAGAATTATATTGACGCGGACAAAGCCTACCACGGTGCCATCTATGACTTTACTTTCGAGGGACGGTTCCTCGTTTATCATTTCTTTGTGAAGGATACCGCTCGCTATGTCGCCCTTGACAGCAATACCGGCTACGGCTCGGAGGTTACCCGCAGAAGGAAAGAAATCTCTATGACCAGCGCAGCTACAGAAGCATGACACCGCTGGTTCTTGACTCCATCAAATGTACCGGCGACAAGCGTTACCTGAACGTGATCGTCAGTAACCGGCTGGAAGCAATTGAATCCATCTTCCGTGTGATCCTTCCCGAATATGGCTTTTTGCCGTTCGTGAAGAACAGATCAAACTCAGTATGGACATGTACCGCGGACTCGTCGGAAAGCAGGTCGCCATCTGCGAGGCAGAGGTCGGAACAGGAAAGACCATGGCCTATCTCGTCGCATCCTTCATCGCCAAACAGCGGTATGCCGCGGAATACGGATTCGATCTTCCGGTTACCATCAGCACCTCGAGCATTGAGCTGCAGAAGATGATCGTGGAAAGGAAATCCCTCAGCTTTCCCGTATGCTTCAGGATTACGGGCTGATCAAGCACCCGCTTTCTTCTGTCATCCGTAAGGGCAAAAGAACATTACTTCTGCAAAGCCCCGCTACTATGACTATGTCAGCAAGATCATGGCGAACAAGCAGAAGTATCAGAATCTGATTGAATACTTCACGACGAGTAAGATCGCCACTCGCGCTTTCGACCTCGACCAATGGGACATGCCCGCTACCATCAAAGGCAAGATCTGCGTGAAAGGCCGGTGCAGCCGTTGCGAGTACAAAGAGGAATGCCGGTATTCCTGCTATGTGAAAACCGCCAATGAGAAGGGCGCCATCGATTTTCAGGTGACCAATCATAATCTCTTCCTCACCAGCCTCAGGGCATCGGATATCAATCCTTCCTGCTGCATCATGCAGAGAAGTCCGTATGTGGTGATCGACGAAGCCCATAAACTGTTGGAGGCAGCGCAGAGCACCTTTGGTGAGCAGTTCGCAGAGGGCATGATCCAGAAATATATCAATTCGGTCAAACACCTCGCTTCCCCGAAGGTCGATCACTCCATCTACGATAAACTTCTGGCAAAGGTGCAGAAAACCAACCAGCAGCTTTTCGCCATGCTTCGTGCACAGATCTCTGACGATGCGTTCACTGATGAGCGCACTTATGGCATTACCATTCCAGACTCCGGTATCACTCTCATTCAGCGCCTCATTGAAACAATCAGCAGGATTGAGGCCAGCAGAAAGCAGAATCGCGGTGCCTACGAAATGGACGGCCGAAGGATCGTGAAACTCCTGGAACAATTCACCATGCAGAATGACGCCAATATCTGGCTTGAACTCGAGGATGGCAGCGCATTGACGCTCTGCTGCTGCCCGAAGAACATGGCAGACACTATGGAGAAGATGGTGTGGAACCGGAATGCAAGCTACGTTCTGACTTCCGGCACTATGAGCGACGGAATGGATTTTTCCTTCTTCAAAAAGGAGAACGGCATCTCCCGACTCCAGAAGCATATGGTTTTGGAGAACTCCACAGCTTCTCCCTTTAACTACGCTCACAATACGAGAATGTATATCCCCGATGGACATGCCCGTGCCTGACAACAGCAGCGATGAATACATCACCGCTATCACGAATCGCATTCTCAAGCTGATTGAAGCCACCAATGGTCATACTGCTATCCTGTTCACCTCATACAAGGTGCTGCAGGCTGTATACGAGAAAGCCATCAAGAGCCTCGGCAAATATGAGGTGTTCTGCATGACACGGAACAACCGAAAAGTGATCAGCGATTTCCGTAAGAGCAAGAACGGCGTGCTGTTTGCGTCGGGCTCCATGTGGGAGGGCGTTGACTGCATTGGTGACAGCCTCTCTTCGGTTATCATCGTGCGGCTTCCTTTCCCCTGAGATCTGCAATGATGGAGCAGAAAAAAGACGCTGTCGGCGACGTCGCCAGATTTGTCCAGGAATATGCCGTTCCTGAGATGCTGATCAAGCTTCGCCAGGGTGCTGGTCGTCTGATCCGCTGTGAAACGGATACCGGCGTAATCTCCATCCTGGACTCCAGAGCTGTCGCGGGAAGCTATGTGCCGAGAATCAAAGATGGCACTTAGCAAATATCCTGCTGTTGACTCCGTAGACGAGGTGAAAGCGTTCATGGAAAGCGTCAAAGGAGAAGATTACTATGGATGAGAAACGAATCAACAAAGCGGAAGCGTCCCCTGAAAGAATGGGGACGCCCCTTTATCACACATTGAGACAAACATCTTCGATATCGAGGAAATCTATCCGAACTGCACCGTCCAGGTGCTCAAAAACAGCGTCACCGGAGAAGTCGGTGTCGGATGGTGGAAGAACGAGGAATAATCTATGCTGGCAGAAGTTCAGACAAAAGCGCCAACTATATCCGCATCCTCTCTGTTCTCAAGGCCCTGAAGGAGAGCGGATATATCAACGAGAAAGAATACGCCAGGGCGAAAAAATACTACCGCAAACTCACAGGAGCGGATATTGTGATCGCAGACTAAAAGATATTATTCTGCCGATTTTCGCTGGACTTGTTGAGTTTTCTGGATATAATCTGTGTTGCGAATCAAAAAGAGGTTTGCCCCAAAATGTAGGGCAAACCTCCCCTGCAGGAAGGAGGAGGAAACATGGCACAGGCAAAGCTCATCTCGCCCATATCCCGAAAAGCCTATGAGCGCACAAAGGTTGCCGCTTACTGCCGTGTCTCTTCCAATTCCGCTGATCAGCTAAACTCCTATGCCGCTCAGATCAAAAGCCTACACTAAGCTGATCAAAAGCAATGATTCGTGGGAACTGATCGATATCTTCGCAGACGAAAGGTCCCGGTGGCATGAAAGCCGAGAATCGAGTGGAGTTCCAACGCATGATCGAGATGTGCGAGCACAAGCAGATCGATCTGATCATCACCAAGTCTGTATCAAGATTCGCCCGAAACGTGAAAGAAGCATTGGAGTATGTCCGAAAGCTCAAGCTTCTCGGAATCGGCGTCCAGTTTGAAAAGAGGGTATCTTCACCCTCGCCCTGGGCGACGAGATGCTCCTCAACACGTTCACGGCAATTGCGCAAGAAGAATCCAAGTCGATCTCGCAGAATCAGAGGCTCTCCATCGTCAAACGGATGGAACGAGGCGAATATGTGGACAGCAATGCCCCGTATGGCTTCCGCCTCCATGAGAAGAAGCTCGCTGTCTATGATCAGGAAGCGGATATCGTGCGCTACGTCTTCCATCAGTATCTGAGCGGATGGTCGACCAGTGAGATCGCAAGGGATCTGACCGAAAGGGCATTCAAACCAAACTCGGCAAAGAGCAATGGCGATCCAAAAAGATATCTTACATACTATCCAACGAGCGTTACGTTGGTGACTGCAGGTATCAGAAGACCTACCGAGACACCACCGTTCCCTTCAAGCAATCGAAGAACCGCGGTCAGGAGGATATGTTCTATGCTTCGGACACCCTGAGCCGATCATAGACCGAGAGGCATTTGACAAAGTTCAAGCTCTTCTTCAGGAGCGCCAAGAGCGGTTTTCCAAGACCGCGCAACTGAATATCTACCCTCTTACGAGCCGCATTCGGTGTTCCGAGTGCGGCTCGTTCTATCGGAGGAAAGTACGAAACGGAGCCATCAAATGGGTGTGTGCCAAGCACAATGAAGACACCCATGCCTGCCCTGCAAGGATATTACAGCGAAGAACGGATCTACGACGGCTTCATCACCATGGTCAACAAACTCAGGTTCGGCGAAGAGCGCATTTTGGATCAGGTCATAGCGAAACTTGAAACGGCAGCCACCCTATATAAACGGAACAACTCCTCTGCCGAAAGATGAGCCAAAGCATCGCCGAACTGAATGCCAAGTTGGTGATGCTCGAGCAGCTTCGCTCCAAAGGCTATCTTGCCGTCGAAGTATATCAAGCACAGGCAAGAGATATCCAGAAGCAGATCAGCAATCTAAAAAGCAGATAGAAAGAATGCCTTTGAGTCGGTCATTCAAGGAATGCTCGATGAAGTATTGAAGTTGAGGACACTCCTGACCGAAATTGAGGAGCCGCTTGAAGAATTCGATGAAAAAGCTCTTCTATGAGATCGCAAAGGATGTGGTCATAGCGCCAAACGATGAGATGACGATAACTGTCCTCGGCGGTCTCAAATTCACCGAGCTTATATAGGAGCAAGCCATGAAAAGACACGCTTTATTCCATACGGATACACCATGCGAAACGGGAGAACCGTGATCGAACATGGTGAGGCAGGCATCATCCGGTATATCTTCGACGAGTATATCAAGGGTGCTTCACTCAAAGATCTCGCGGAAGAACTGACTGCCAAACGAGTGCCTTATACCGAGAAAACAGACGTGTGGGATAAGGCAAGGGTTGCAAGGATCATAGACAATGCCAAATATACCGGATCAGATGTCTATGACCCTATCATAGACGAGGACATATTCGAGGAAGCTGCCGCGGCAAAAGCGGCCCGACAGAGAAACCAGGTCATAAATGAATGCGAGGGCATCGCCTTAATGCGGGATCGCATTCGATGCGGTGTATGCGGAGCTCCCATGGTTCGGCACATCTGCTCCAAGCGCAAGGTAAAAAGAAAGCTGGACCTGCGCAAATGACGTCTGCGGATGCCGAGTTCGGATCAGCGACTCCGATCTTCTCATGAAGGTCACTCTGCTGATGAATCGGATCATTGAGAACGCCGATCTCATGGTGCCGAAGCCGAAGAAACGGTTTAAGGACTCCCTTACTGTACAAAAGGCTTCAAGGCGAGATCGATGATGAGCTTGCTCATGATCAACCAAGTGAGAAGCTGATTGTGACCCGCATCCGTGAGATCGCCAGCCAGCTCTATCAAGAAACAAACGCCAAAGATCAGATTGCGGCTCGCATAGCACAGAAAAGAGTCACGCTTATGAGTCCTCAAGCAGAATTCAACACGGCATACTTCACCGATCTTGTTGAGAATGTAGTCCTCGAGGCACCTGCCAGAGTGGCGCTGATTACCAAGACCGATGTCCATATAAGCGAAGGAGAACCCGATTATGGAAGTCAAGAAAATACCCAAGAAGACGGTGACGCTGATTGAGCCGAAACGCTCGATCCTCGTAGATAAGGAAAAATACCGCCAAAAGCGGGTTGCTGCCTATTGCCGAGTCTCGACGGACAGCGAGGAACAGCTCACCTCCTACGTGAACCAAAAGAAGTTCTATTCAGATATGATAGCCAAGAACACCGAGTGGCAATTCGCAGGCCTGTTCGCGGACGAAGGCATCTCAGGCACCCGCGCAGATAAACGGCCTGAGTTCAACAAAATGATCAACGATTGTCTGGCCGGAAAGATCGATTACATCATTACCAAATCCGTATCCCGCTTTGCGAGAAATACGGTAGACTGCCTCGACTATGTCCGAATGCTCAGAGCAAGGGGCATCGGAATCTTCTTCGAGGAGCAGAACATCGACACGCTGAAAAGTGACAGCGAACTGTACCTGGTCATCTACGCCGGCTTCGCTCAGTCAGAATCGGAGAGCATCAGCAAAAATATCACTTGGAGCTACAGAAAGAACTTTGAGGATGGCAAGCCCATCTTCATGTATAAAAACTGCTTGGCTACAGAAAAGGCGAAGACGGCGAACCCGAAATCGTCCCCAGGAAGCGGAGATTGTGGAACGGATCTACACCATGTACCTGTCCGGCATGACCGTCGATGTCATATCCAAGCAGCTCCAGTCTGAGCACATCGAGATTCCCGGCAAGAAGTTCACCTTCGGAAAGAATATGGTCATGAACGTTCTGAAGAATGAAAAGTACTGCGGGGACTGCATCCTGCAGAAAACGGTGACCATCGACTGTATCTCAAAAACTCGGAAGAAGAACGAGGGTGAGGCTCCCATGTACATCGTGGAGAACAGCCATCCCGCAATCATCAGCCGAGAGATGTTCAACCGTACCCAGGAGGAATTGAGCAAAGGAAGGCTCGCTCCCCGCAATCGCAAAAGACGGCGATTACAGCAACCGGTAAATACTCCAAGTACGCTCTCACAGATGTGCTGATCTGTGCCGAATGCGGCAGCAGGTATAAGCGTGTGACGTGGACAAGCCTCGGACAGAAACGGATCGTGTGGCGCTGTGTCAACCGTTTGGACAACGGAAAGAAGTACTGCCAGCACTCCCCGACACGAGCGAACCGGCCCTGCAGGAAGCGATTGTGAGAGCCTTAAACAAGTTCAACGACGAGGACACCACAACGTACCTCACTCTGATGAAAGCCACAATCGGCGAAGCTATCGGCGCCAACGGCGGCTCTGATGAGATCGACCTGCTGGAACGCCGGATTGAGGCGCTCAACAACCGCATGCTCAAGATGGTCAGCGAAAGCGTTGAAAAGGGTGCCGACATGGAAGACAGCGAGGATGAGTTCAAATCAATATCGGATCAGATCGAGCAGCTCAACCGCAGAATCCAAGCCATCCGAAAGAGCGAGGGCAGCGATGAGGAACGCCAGAGCGACTTCGTCAGATCCAAGTCACCATCAATGAGAGAAGCGCGCACAGAGATGCCTATGACGATTCCATCGTCCGGCAGATGATAGAATGCATCAAGGTCTACGAAGGTGGCAAACTGAAGATCATCTTCGGAGGCGGTTACGAGGTTGAAGAACAGATATAAGGAACCGACCAGCAGGCGGTGAAGCTTACCGGTCGGAGTCTTTTGGTTTAGATGATATTGGATGGGATAAAGCAGTTTTCTCGTCTATCGGGAAGGGTGACTCTGCCATACAGACAATACCGCCGTTCCGATTTCTTTTTCGCCCCTGCGAGAACATCAAATGCCTTTACAACTCTCTTGTCGGGAGCGGTTCCCTTCTTGATCTCCAGAGGATGCAGGACGTTGTCCTTCTCAATAACAAGATCAATCTCTTTCTGGCCTTTATCCCGATAGAAGTTGATATTGACATTATCCTTGCCGTAGGCATAATTGCGAGTCAGTTCACCTACGATGTAATTCTCATAAAATGTCCAGACGCCGCGCCGTTCATCAGCACATCCCGTCCCGTCCAAGAGGACAGATAGGCACAGAGGCCGGTATCACAGAAATAGAGCTTGGGCGTCTTGATCAGACGCTTCAATTCATTGGAGGAATACGGCTCAGGAGCTGAATGATCCCATGGATTGGAGAACCTTAAACCACTCCTTCGCGGTAACACCGGAAACACCGGCAGAGGTAGCAAGATCGTTATAGTTGAGAAGCTGACCGCTGAATGCGGCACAGGCCCTCAGGAACTTACGGAATCCTTCCGTATCGGTGATACCGTTATCATCGACCGCATCCCGCATCAGATAGGTCTCGATATACGAGTTGAAGTACTCCCCGCAGCTGCTCCTCATCCAGCGACTGTACATCGGGCAGTCCTCCGCGCCAAATATGCTCGAAGGTGTCGATGATGTTGTTCTTGGGAAACAGCATGCTCCTCTCACGAAGGGAGGTAAAGGAGAAATCCAGCTCCTCATCCGGCTTGATGCCGAGCAGCTCTCTTTGGGAGAGACTATACATCTTCAAAACGCAGATGCGTCCGGCAAGAGAATCGCCAGCCTGCCGCATGAGCTTCTTACTCTGAGAACCGGTGAGCCAGAACAATCCCCGCTCCTCTGTATTGTCGCACATGATCTTGATGGTCTCGAAGATCTCAGGAGCCTTCTGCGCCTCGTCGATCAGGATCGGCGGTTTGAAGGTCTGGAAGAACAGCTTGGGATCGCTTTTGGCGAGATCCCTCGCCTGCTGATCATCCATCGTGACCCATTGCCGTCCCTCTTTCTCGGCTAAACGGCGCAGCATGGTGGACTTACCAACCTGTCGCGCTCCCACAATCATAACGGCCTTAAAGACGCCGTTCATGCTCCAAGAACTTTCTCTCGAGCTCTCTATCAATATATTTCATCGTCAAATCTCCGTCCAAAAAACAAAGTGTACTTTATTTTAGCACAGCAAATGCGATTTGTCAAGGTGCAGAGGCATATTCGAGAAAGAACGCTATTCAATCGAGCTCGTCAAACAGGTTGTCGTCCTCTTCGTCCGCGGAATCCTCTTGCTCTTCCAAGTCAGACAGGCCTGAGAAGATTGACGATTCTCTTGCGTGAAGCTTGTTCATCGACAGCCGCTGCGCGGGGTTTTTCTTCTTCCCGTTGTACTCGATCAGCATCGCTTCCGCATAGCCCATGGAACCAGCGTGACGCTCCTTCGCCGTGCGAACAAGCTGTTTGACCGAGATGGCGCCGACCTTCTCTTTGAAGATTTCATCCTTCAACTGGTCACCGAATACAGAGATCAGCTTGGTGATGCCGTTGAGGATGTTTGCCGAGAAGGAATTCATATCGCCCTCCCATGTACCGATGGAAAGCCGAAGCACTCGACTTAATGTGATAGCCATACTTCTGATAAATCTGCTCAAGAGTCGATACGGCACAGATAACACACGGAGCCTTCTTCGTTCCAATTTCAAGGCCATAAGACTCCACAAGATCACGAATGATAAGCTGGTCATCGTTACCGGCTTCGAGGTTCGCCAGAAAGACTTCATACGGGCTCAGAGGTTTGACGAACTTCTGCTGATTGGCGAAGATGCCCGCCTCCTGCTCATAATCCAGATCATCATAGATCATGCACCATACTGGCGTATCACGAGAACCAGATACCAGGGCTACAATCTCAATGGTATGCTGACCGTTAAACACATAGTTTATTCCGTCTCGGCGACTGACTTTAACGGGGTTGATCTGATAAAGATCGAAACATGCCGCTGCTCTGGCAATATGGCTCTGGGAGAGATTCCGCTGGTACTTCTGGTTGGAAACCAGGTTTTTATCGGGGATCTTCTCAAAATGGACATTTGGGACAAACTTGTTTAAATCTTCCATTCAGTCCTCCTCAATGGCGCCGAGCAGCTCGCTCACATGATCTACCAGGGAATAGAGCTGTTTGATCAAGCCATCCCTCGCATGAGATGAGATGATGGACAAATCCGTCTGATTCCGCACCCTGTCAATGGAGCTTGACCATGAGGGAATGGTAAGCGTAAGAACATTGATGTCTGCATCAGGATCAAAGGCCGGCATGTCCTTGATGGATGTAACGGCAGCACTGTCTTTCGCTCCCTCGGACACGGCATTGATTGCGTTCCTGCTTTGGTTGTACTGGATATATGGCTGCTGCATTTTCTTAATCCTCCGCTCGACCCTCTTGATTTCCGGCGGGCTCAGTTTGGACAGCTCCACCACGTTCTTATGAGCTATCTTGTACTGACCTGACAAGATCTTCGGAACAATCGCGGAGTCTTTTTCTGCGAGAGTATCCATTGCTCTGGCGTAGATCGCGTATTTCTCGACTGTGCCTTTGGAGATGTGATTCTCCTTGGCAATCTTCTCCGCAGTCTTGCTGCGTGAGTGAACTTCTTCGGGACTTTGGTCGGCGCCCTCGGAATCAAGGTCTGAGCTGTATTGGTTATTTCCGTTGGGGTTCTTGTTGACCCCAATCAGCTTCTCAGCCTCATACTGCTTGCCGATCAGGAACTTTCGCGTTTCCTCAGAGATATTCCTGCGGCCGAGCTGATTCGCGCAGATCCATGCGATGGCTTCTGCCTCACACGAAAAGTCCATTTCCAAAACAGCGAAAGGGATCTGATGACGCATGCAGATCTCATAGCGATTGTGTCCATCGACGATAACACCGTTCCACACGATAAGAGGATCACGGCAGCCGTCGGTCAGAATGTTCTGCTCCAACTGCAGATATTCTTTCCTTTGCAGAGGACGGATCAAGTTCTTAAAATGGGGATCGATCTGTAATTGTCTTAGGGCTTTCTCTTCCATACTCACTCCTGCCGATCCATTCTTTGTAGAGTCTTTAGTGAGAAAACAGCCACCTTCAAAGAGGGTATCATGCTTCCGGTGAGTCGATACGCTCCTCCGTCTTCAATCCGTGGCTCCACTTCACGAAGTTTCCTAATAAAAAGGTCTGCTGTAGATTTCATAGGAATTTTCCGAATGCATCCTCTTCTCAACGATGCGGTGGGTTTGACCGCCCGACATTTCTTGTCTACGGTCTGAATCGCCACAACTCCTTCGTCCGGATTCACAAGGAGTTGAATATACCGTGGCTCGCCAAGCTGACGGAACAACGCTTTGTGAATGCGGATGCCGTACTTCTTGGTATCCGCTGCCATCGTAACGGATACGTTGCATGAATCGTTCATGGACTACACCTCCGTGGATGGCTGCTCCACCTGAGTCTGCGGAACAGGTGTATTCTGTGCTGTGTTTTCGGTTCCATCAGGTGCAGAAGTGTCTTTGATGGAATATATCGCATACCCATCAAAGATGTTGATCTGCATTGACTGCTGATGCTCTTTGTAGGGCAGACCGAACTGATCCTGCCAGCCAGCAGGAAACACCGGCGTTCTCGAAGTCCTCGGCTTGGCGCCTTCGGGGAATGTACGCTGATAGACTTCCGTAGCGGTGAGATCAAAGGCGATCATGTACTGCCCGTTCGCATGGATCAGTTTCCCAAGCAGCTTGTACCGATAATCGGGATTCCACTCCATCATCGAAACGATCTTGGCAAAGAACAATTTGCAGGTGGTCTGCTTCGGCTTCCTTTTTTTCCTTTCGTCGCACTGCACCAGGCGAAGGAATCTCTGGCATTCTCCTGACACGGGCGAAGCGCCAGGATCTTCGTGCTGCGATTGACCAGCACTTGAACATAGTCCGTATCGGGGAACTTGTTCAGGCATGCGCTGTTCACATAGAACCTGCAGTTATTGAAGGTTACGGCAGGCTCGGTCAGATGTGCGAAGAACTCCCTTCGCACAACCTGGAATCCTTCGAAGTCAAAAGTCATCGCCCATGTCGATAATCTCGTCACCTTTTTCAAGCAAAAGGCGATTCGGGGTTTTCCTGTTCTGCTGCTTCAGCCACTTGGTAAACAGCAGAAGGCTGACCCATACGGCTTTCCTCATTCCAACTGTCCATAGCTACCCTCCTGCGGCATGACACCGCCCAATTCGCTCGTGATGTACTGCTTCAATTCATCGAAGCCGGTCACGTTTAACTTCTTTCCGGTCTCAAAGAGCTGGCCTTTCATACGCAGTTCCCAGTCAGACTTCGTCATGCTGGCAAGTGCTGAGAGAGGCTGCTCGTGCAGATAAAAATCCTTCCCAAAGGAGCTTTGTCCATTGTTCGGGGATGGCGCGTATGTGCTTCCCCTGATAGGCATGAGAGGCTGAACACTGCTGGCTCCACCTTCGCCGGATTCCTTTGAGGGAAGAATATATGACTTGAAGAATGCTTCCGAATCCCTCTACGTCGAAGATATAGGCAAGCTCGCCTTCTCCTTCACAGAGGACACCAGTCATTCGGTACTTGCAATCTGTATTCCAGCCGAACAGAGAGAAGACCGTATCGCTGAATGCGGCAGACGGTATGTCCCTCGGCTTTGGCCGCCCTCCGCAGGTCTTGGAGATTAGGACGCCGTTGCGATTCGATGGATCTGTTGGTCGTACCGCAAATTTCCTTTCAACGGGATTGATCAGAAGCTCGACATAGTTCTTTGCTCCGAACTTTTTAATGCACTCTGCGCTGAACTTGATCTTCCTGTCCGCAAAGGTCACGGTCGGGCTGGAATATGTACCGAAGAACTCGGTTCGTGTGATTTCAAATCCACGAAGGTCGAAATCTCCAGCTTCTACCTCGAAGGTGACATCCTCGGACTCCTGCTGTGGCTCCCCAAACTCTTCAGCGGTGAGATACACACTCTGGGCGGCATTCATGTAGTCCGCCTCTTTGAAACCGGCCCAACGAGGATTGATCGTTACAAAGCCCTTCAATACGCCGGTGTCAATCACCCTGAGTTCGGGAAGGATGGACTTGTTGCCGTACTTTGCGTTATCCAACATCCGTTGGACGGCATTGAAGTCATCACGAGAGACAATCGCGGTATGATGATTGAAGTACCAACTCTGCGGCTTTTCCCCGTAGTTCTTCAAGGTGCGATGCGTCCGATAGTTTTCGGTATAGGTCTTTCGAGTCAGGACATCCCCGCAATGACGTTCATTCCGAAGGACTGACGCAACACCGCTTGCTGTCCAGCAGAGCTTCCCGAAATACGACAGCCGCTCCTGGGTAATCAGGGTGTCCGCAATCTGCTGAGTCGAATAGCCGTAGAGGTACATATAGAACATGAGCTTGACGGTGGGTGCTTCTTCGGGATTAATCTGAAGTTCACCTTCCTCGTCATGGGTGTATCCAAACAGTTTTGGAGTTAAGGGGATGCCGTGATCCAGTCGCATTCGCAGCGATGTTTCCATGCTCCTACCTCGAGTATGTGACTCTTCCTCGGCCATCGTAGCCTGGAAGGTCAGCGCCATTTGAGAGTCATCATTCAGCGAAAAAATCGCTTCTGATTCAAAGAACACACCAACTCGAGGTTTCAACTCGGCGAGGTTTCGCACCGTACCGATAAAGTCCTCAACGTTTCGAGCGAAGCGGGAAACGCTCTTGGTGATGATCATGTCGATCTTACCGGCACGACAGTCAGCGATCATTTTATTGAACTCATCTCTGTGCTTTAGAGAGGTGCCGCTGATGCCTTCGTCTGCGTAGATTTTGACCAGCGTCCAGTTCGGGTGGCGAGTGACAAACTCTTCATAATACTTCTTCTGCAGCTCATATGAAGTGGTCTGACGGACATCATCCGTAGACACGCGGACATAGATCGCAACCCGTTGGTTGACGTCGTTGTCGTAGTAGTCCGTCTGCTTCTTTGCCGGAATGAACAGGTAGTTTTCAGGGTCAATCGTGACGTTGTACCGCTTTTTGACCTTTTGCTTCTGTTGTTCCTTCCGCCGCTTGTTTTCCGTATCAAGCATCAACAGCACCTCCGATCAAAAGCGGCTTTTCCTCCGCCTCATCGTCCGGCAGCAGCTCCCAATCTTCCGATGGGAACAGCTCCTTGTCGTGGTTGTCGTGCTGATAATATGAAGCCAGCGTGAAGATGTTCTCAGACACAAAGTAGATTCCGACCGGCTTCTCAAGTACCGCCAGCATCCTTGCGAGAATCGTGATCTCGTAGTGCTTCTTCGAGACATTAGACACCTTCTGCGTGACGATCAAGTCAACCTTTCCAGCAAAGCAGTCGTTAAGCAGCCGACACCATTCCTTGGCACTCTCCATGTTTGGAGCCGTTGCTCCTTCGTCGATATAGAAGTCGACAAGCTCCCAATTTGGAAGAAGCGCCATCGTGTCTTGGTACTGCCGGATGTGGTAATCCAGGTAATTGTCGTGCTTCGTCTGATTGAAATAACGAATATAGATTCCGACACGGTAATGACGTTTCGGGCTTGGTTGTTCGTGTCGGATTGATTTCAGCCACGCCTTGTGTTCAACAATCTGCTGATCAAGCTCATAGTTCCCTGTGAAGGAACAGAGAAATCAGGGATCGTCTCCGCTTCAGCGAGCTTGTTAAACACTTCGAGCTCTTCGGACATAGTGACACCTCCATGGACATCGGGTTAAGCACATTTTATCGGCTTAACCCGAAAAAAGAATAAACCGAGGGTCAAGTCAATGACTCTCGGTTAATGAAGCTTTTAAAAAAATTACAGGCCAGACACAAATCTGACCTGTTTAATAATACGATTCCTGCTTTGGATTGTGCATCGAACGCTTCACTTCTTTGACGATCTTTAGGATGGAATCAATCTCCGATGGAGTGCAATCCGCAAGCACTTCTGCGAATTCACTCTTATAAAGCGTGTTGACTTCGGGAATGTCGGTGCGAAGGAGAACATCGGCAGAAACCTGCAAAGCCTCGACAATCCCGATGAAAGTCGTAAGCCGCATGGAAGTCTTTCCTCGTTCGATATCGCTGATCTGAGATAGTGAGACGTTCGCCTTATCAGCAAGAGCAGCCTGGCTCATATTCTTTTTAACACGGAATTCCCGAATCCTCTTTCCTATCTCTATAGCTTCCTCTGCTCGCTGATCGCCACTCACTTTTCTCACCTCCACTTAGGGTAAATCGGATATCTAATATAAATTATATCGGGAATACACGAAGTTACTATAGCGAGCACGCTATAATTTCGGGTTAACGCTATAATTTAACCAACTAAATTTTTTAGGAGGTTCTATTATGGCAATCAACTTCGTCCAAATCGGCAAACACATTGGGGAAATCAGAAAGCGTCGGGGTCTCTCACAGCAAAAGCTCTCTCGGAGATCATTGACAAATCTCCCACCTATGTCAGCTACATCGAGGGCGGTCTGAAATGCATGAGCCTTGACACATTCGTGTCCATCGCAAACGCGCTTCAGGTGTCGGCAGATGAGCTGCTGAAGGACAGCATCGAGAACACCATAAAGGTGTCGAATCATGAGTTCGCCGCGGTGATCGCCGACTGCAACGAGTACGAGAAACGGGTTCTCCTTTTTCAATCGTCAAGTCTGCGAAAGAGTCCCTTCGAGAGAACAGGCATCTCGCACCCAATCGCCGCAGATAAAGTATAGGCACAATACCCGAGGACATAATCGTCCTGCTGGGAGATGTGGGCGCAAACTATTATAACGGACGAAAAGATTATCTGATGAAGCAATGGCTTAACGATTCCGGCACCAGATTTCTCTGTATTCACGGGAACCACGAAATGCGGCCAGTCCATGTTTCGGGATATATTGAAACCGAATGGTGCGGAGGCAAGGGATGGCTGCAGCCAGAATATCCGAACCTGGTCTTTGCCAAGGACGGCGAGATCTATATGATGAATGGTTTGCGGTATCTCGTAATTGGCGGTGCATACAGCGTAGATAAGTATTACCGTTTAAGTCGAGGCTGGAGCTGGTGGCCGGACGAGCAGCCATCTCCGGAGATTAAAGCCTATGTTGAGCAGCAGATTCGCGAGAAACAGTTCGACATTGTTCTGTCCCATACCTGCCCATTCAAATATGAGCCAACAGAGATGTTTCTTGGCGGCATTGATCAGCGTACAGTGGACGACAGTACCGAGAGATGGCTTGACACAATCGAGGAATCCATTCAATACAAAGCGTGGTTCTGCGGACACTGGCATACGGACAAACGAATCGAGAAAATGCATTTCCTGTTCCGTAGCTTTGAGTCAGATGAACAGTTCAAAAGATAACGGAGGATTATAGCATGAGAAAACTACCAGCTGTTTCTGAAATGGAGCATATCACGTCCAAAGAATTTGAGAGAACATGGACGCCATTCTGAAACGAGTGGCAAAAGAGGATGTTACCCTGATCATCGACCATGCGGGCAAGTCCTACGTCCTGTGCCATGCCAGATGGTTTGAAGTGCCAGAGCTGACGCAACTGGAGGTCATGGTCAAAAACGCTGTGCGGTATGTCTCCGAGGTCGACGATTCCGATCTGGCGGAGACAGCCCGGACCGTGAAGGAGCTTGCGCCGATCTTAGCTCCGGCGTGCATTACCACGCTTCTCAAAATCATCATGGGCAAGATCTCCGATGGCTGCGGCGGTGCGTGGCGTGAGATGAAGCAGGCATTGGAAGACGCCCTGACGAAGGAAAACAGGGAGGAACATACGGAAACACGATGATTTACTATATTGCAGATATGCACTTCGGTCATGAAAATGTCATTTGCTTCGACGACCGCCCTTTTGCGGACACAGAGCAGATGGACGAGGTGCTGATTCAGAACTGGAACGAGCGGATCACAGCGGACGACACCGTCTATGTGCTGGGCGATGCGTTCTGGAAAAACGAAGAAAACAGCATCCGGATCATGCAGCGGTTACAGGGGCATAAACACCTGATTCAAGGCAACCATGACCGCGTAAAAGGAAAGCTCCGTCCTTACTGGGAAAGCATCGAGCAGTACGCAGAGGTCAACGATGAGAATCGGCTGGTGATTCTCAGTCACTACCCGATTCCCTTTTACAAAAACCAGCATTATGGCGCGGTCATGCTGTACGGGCATGTACATAATACGCGCGAATGGGAGCTTGTAGAGAAGTGGAAGAACGAACAATGGACAATGGGCATTCCAAGCAGACTGATCAATGTCGGCTGCATGATGGATTACATGAACTACATGCCCCGGACACTGGATGAGCTGTTGGAGGCGAACCTGCAGCCCATGATCGAAAGAATCCGGAAGGATGGAACCAACGCAGGAGAAAACAGCAATGGAGAATTATGCGAAGTTCATAGCGGAGATTGACGAGATTGTAAAGCAAATTAAAAGGCTGTATGACCTTGCCTACACGCAGTACTCCCATGCCGTCGACGAGGTGATCTCAGGCCGCCTTAGCCTGCCTCTGAATATCGATGTCGAGGTCAATGGCAAATCTTACATTCTGGTTCATGGCGGCGCCATAGCGCATTATGACAGATACGCATTTAAGTATGACACCCAAGAGGAATATGCGGTTTGGAACCGTATTCATTACAAAGCACCGGATATTGAAGGCAAGACGATCATCTTCGGCCATACGCCGACATCCGAGTATCAGCATAACAATCCGCTTGAAATATGGCACTCTCCATCAGGTGGCAAGATCGGAATTGACTGCGGATGCGGATTCCCGCATTCCTTATCCCAAGGACGCTATCCGGCATATGGCAGGCTTGCATGCCTGCGGTTAGATGATATGAAAGTCTTCTATTCAGAAGAAGAAATCCACGAGGAGGTGTGGAAGAAGTTGTATGGTAACCTAGCTCAGCCCAAGGTGGATCACTACATCGAATGGCTCCGACGAAACGACCATTTCGGTATGACGGGCTGTATCTATGACGATAAAAGCAACGAACTGCTCGATGAGCTGTTCTCATTACTCGAACAGGTCGCTCCGGTATCCAAGAATGGAGCCAGAGCTTTTTGTGGCTCCGCGCAGAACGCGGGCCCATCGAAGATTTCGGTAACGCCGAAGAAGAGATTGCTGCAGGCAATTATAAATCTGAGGAAGAATTCATCGAGGAATGGAAAAGCTGGTTCCCAGAGGAAATCGAGTGGTATCAGCTTCAGGCGGTGGACTTGAAGGACGAAAATATCGTGCTGTGATGGTCAAGCATAAATTTGTTGTTGTCCAGGACGAGCGTAGAGAGCCTTCGGGTTATCCCAATGAAATTGCGGAGTTTGTCCAGTGGATGGTCGATGGTGTCAAAGAGTGCATCGAGATGCTGAAGGCTGGAACTTATAACGATTTCATCAGAGGAAACCTCCCTCCGCAGCATCGGACAGGAACAATCCTCAGAAAAGACTTTTGGGATGTCTGGCCGGAGGCAAGAGCGGAATTCTTTGAGAATATCTCCTCTGAGGATGTCTCTGAATTTATTCGGAAAGCGTCCTTGCAGGAGACAGCCCCGAAGCTTTGAGCGGAAGGCTTCCATCAATGTCTGCCAACGACTTCTTCCGTTTCTGTGCGATGGGATATGCAGCGAACAGCTATAAGGGCTGTGATAAGACTCCGAAAGAGCAGTATTATCTCCATGCTGACAGTCGGGATGAAGGACTGCGTGACATCGATGCAGACGATCCCAACGCTTTTCATGAATGGCTGCATGATAGAACACGGCACGGGGACACCCTTGGGAGGTGTGCAGGGGAGGTAATTCCACGCATATCTCGCAAGCGTCCTGTAGATGACGAGAACGGATACTTCCTGTACCTTGACGGCGATGCATGGAATCGCACGGTAGAGACAATTGAAATTCTACCTTGCGCTGACCAGGGCTGGAATTCCTGTGTTCCTCTTAGGGCAAGCACACTTGCAGACCGCATGGCCGAAGAAAGGTGGGATCGTACCGGAAGGTGTCCTTCCGGCATATTGCAGAAACTGGTTTCCCGACGAGCACATCATTGACTATATGAACCTGCCATATGAGGATCGGGAGAAGTTCCTGCCGTTCTGCACCTGGTGAAGAAGATCCCATCGTCTGATTCAGAAAGAAGGTGACGAAGTATGAGCGGAGGCTGCTGGAATTATATGAATGACAGCACAGCCAATGAAATTTTAGGCTATCACATCTACGTGGGTTATGGCTTGGATAGCGAACGGCACGAAAAGAACTACAGAATGGTAGTACGTGAAAAACCCCTTGGGAGATCCCGAAATCTCTCGCTCTCGTATACGATGTATTCTGCCTTCTTCACTCATATGATTGGGCTGGTCCATGATGGATTTCGATGTCTATCAGAAGGACGTGGCTATCTTCAAAGACCGTTGGTTCAAGAGAGCACAAGTGGATCGGATCAAGGAAATGATAGACATCAGCACAAAAAGCTGAAGGAGGAACTGTATACGGCTTTCGGCCTTCAGCCGGAAAGCAGCGATGAACTATGAGTTCAATGACTTTCGGCACAGTGAGTAAAAATACAAACAGAAAACAAATCACGAAGATGAGGGTGAAGTTTCATATGAACTTGAAAAAGCATTCCGCTATCAGAACAAAATCCAGTCCTTTATGGACGAAGCTCAGAGCATCCTTGACCGTGACGCCAACGTCACCAAGGTGGGAGAACACCTACCTCCGCCACAAGGTGATGCCTGAGGCCGAGGATGAGACGGTTCTCATCGCTCCGGAAACTGAGTACTATGAGCAGATCACAGGGATCGCTCACTTCCTTTTGTACCTCCTGGGTGAGAAGGACAGGCTTTTCGCTGCCATTCGCAAAGCGAAAAGATGCCCTTGACATCGATATGGACAGCGAGGTCAGCCTCAACTCCACCCGGCAGAGCATCGCCCGTACCTTCAAGCGGATGAACGATCTGCGCAGCTCTGAGCAGACCATCTCCAACGGCGGTACCGGCTACCGCTTCAACGCCGAAGGCAATCAGATTTCCTACCGCTGCGATGTGAAGCGGGTGACCACGATCAACTATGATCGCAATGTGATCCGCGCCGAGCTCGGAAAGCTGAACAGGAAGGCAGACGAAACTTCTGCGAAGATCGATCTGTGCATGGTCACCCTCGACGGTGGACTATGAGCCGCCCTTCGATGTGAACTCCAGCTTTGCTGAAGCATTCGAGGCATTCATGGAAAACGCCAGGGCATAACGCCCTGGCGCAGACCGACTATTTTGGGTGCGGCAAGATAAGAGAATACGGATACCGGTTCAGGTGCAGATGAACTATAAGGCTGCACATTCATCCGTAAGGATACATCCGGTTCGGCTCACCCTACGAGCCTTCAAGATATGAGGAAAGAAGCGTCCATCGACTCTGTCCTCGTCCCACATCCTTACGCCGGAACCGTTCTATCGTCACCACTCT
>VOFG01003156.1_pt1 | contig 32661 bp, 51 predicted proteins | sample 5384171 | NCBI WGS metagenome assembly VOFG01 (sample SAMN12384726, study PRJNA508395) | human gut metagenome | isolation source: healthy gut F | host: Homo sapiens
GACCATGGTGGCGATGCGGCAGGGAGACAAACTGGCCCGAACTCCGCCCAGGCCGCCTTGCCCTTGTTCGCGCCTTTGAACACGAAAGTCCGGTTTGTCCAATAAGCAAAGAGGATACAGAGGGATATTGTCCAGCACATTGCCGAGGCCGGTCGCAAAATCGGTGCCGAACGCCGCCTGAAAGACCGCGAACACCACCAGATTCAAAAGCGTTGCCACGCCGCCGAAGAAGAAGGAGGCCAGACCCTCGTAATATTTTTTTGATGATGTCTTTGAGTTTTTGCATGGGTTTTCCCTATCATAGCGGCAGCTTTGCAGGGTCGATGCAAGCATCCGCCCCTACAGAGCTGCACGCCGTTTTCAAGCAAAAAGGGGCCTGCCTGTTAGAACAGGCAGGCCCTTACGGTTGCTCAGTGACTAAGGATTATTCAGCGTCCTCGCCGTTCTCCTCGTCGAGGCAGGCCTTCATGGACAGGCTGATGCGCTTGCGGTCAAAGTCAACGGCGGTCAGCTTAACGCGGACCTCGTCACCGACCTTCAGCACGTCGGAGACCTTGTTCACGCGCTCGTTGCTGATCTCGCTGATGTGGACCAGGCCGTCGATGCCCGGCAGGATGCGCACAAATGCGCCGAACTTGGTGATGGAGACAACAGGAGCGGTGAACTCAGTGCCAACGGGAACCTCGTTCTCCAGCTTGACCCAGGGGTTGTCCTCTTCCTTCTTGTAGCCCAGGGAGACCTTCTGGTTCTCAGGATCGTAGCTCTTGACATAGACCTCGATCTCATCGCCGACCTTAACGACCTCAGAGGGATGCTTGATGTTGTTCCAGCTCAGCTCGCTGATGTGGCACAGGCCATCGACACCGCCCACGTCAACGAAAGCGCCGTAAGAGGTCAGGCTCTTGACAACGCCCGTGTACTGCTTGCCGATCTCCACATTGGCCCAGAACTCCTCGCGCTTGGCCTTGTTGGCCTCGGCAGTGACCTTGTTGATGGAGCCGACGATCTTGCGGCCGGCGCACTCGGTGATGACCAGCTGAACATGCTGGCCGACGAGCTTGGTGTAGTCCTCATCACGGCGCATGGTGGCCTGAGAACGAGGCACGAAGACGCGAACGCCCTTGACGTTGACAACAACGCCGCCCTTGTTGGCTTCCCATGACATCGCCTTCCATAACGGTGCCGTTCTCGGCAGCCTCGGAGACGTCCTTCATGCCCTTCTGGGCCTCAAAACGGACGCGGGACAGGGTGTCAACACCCTCCTGATCGTTGGTCTTGACAACCACCAGATCCAGATCGTCGCCCTCTTTAACAAGGTCTTCCATCTTGGCGTTGGGATCATGGCTCATCTCGCGCAGGGGCACAATGCCGGTGTGCTGGAACCATCGATGCCGACGGTGCACTCCGTCGGGGAAACGCTGATGACCTTGGCTTTTACAATCTTGCCTGCGTACAGGGGCTTTGCCTCGGATGCGTTGAGCATCTCCTCAAAGCTCATGTCGTCACGGATCTCTTCACTCATACTGTTAAGTACCTCCTCAATTATAGACGAAGGCGTTGAAGCCTCTGGCCGTCACGCCCACACGCGCAGCACCGGCGAGCCATGCGGGGTCGAGTTCATCAGCAGTCTCGACATTGATGGCCGTGGTATGCCGCGCGGCGACCTGTAACAGCTTTTTGGGTATTGGAAGAATGATGACCACCAATGACGACCATCCGGTCGCATTTTTGGCTGAGGTCTTTCCGCTTCCTGTTGCCTCGCCCACGTTGCATTACATATTGTATCAAAAATTCTGGCTTTTGTACCTCTTTTTTAAAAAGCTTTGCAGATTTTCCCAACTTTCCACGCGAAATGTCGTTTGGGCAACCACATAAATGGATTCTTGTTGCAAAAGCGCAGGAGCAAATTTTGCAGCTCCTCCAAATTGGCGAAACCCGCACAGAGCCTTTTGTATGGCCGACAATCCCTGCACTTCGGGGTGGTCAGCATCCCCGGCAACCAGCAAAAGCGCACCGATTTTGTCCGCTTCCATTGCAATTTTATGGATTTTTGCTACAAACGGGCAGGTGGCATCATGATACGCCAGGCCGCGTGTGCTTATTTTATCATAGACGCTTCTGGGCACGCCATGGCTGCGGATGATGACCTCATACCCGTCGGGCACGGCGTCAATATCCGGGCAGGTCACAGCGCCCTTCGCCTCCAGGTCGGCCACGACCTGAGCATTGTGAATCAGCGGGCCGAGGGTCGCAACTTTGCGTCCCTCCGCCAATAAATCGTATGTCAGCTTGACGGCGCGGTCCACGCCGAAGCAGAACCCGGCCGTTTTGGCACGTGAATGATCTCCATAGCTTGGCTCCTTTTTTGATGTCGGGGCGTCAAGGACGCCCCCCTACAGCTACGGCTGCTCACTTTTTTCAGACAGCTGTTCCGGCTCCGGTGCAGCCTCCACGGTGGGCGCGGCAAACGCATTGTCGGCCAACAGCTGCTCAAAGCTCATCGCGCAAGCGGTTCTTCATGCGGCGCAGCTCGGCCATCTTGTGGCTCTGGTCCTGATTTGCAGCTCCTCGGCCGGGATGGGGGTGCCGAACACGATGCGGATTTTGCAGAAAAGGTGCATCCTGCCATCCTTGCTGCCGTAGATGATGCGCACAGGCAGCATGTCCGCGCCGGCTGCGGCGGCAATGACAAAAGCGCCGCTCTTGATCATGCCGAGCTTGCCGGTCTTGGTGCGGTCCCCCAGGGAAGACATGGCGATGCCCGTACCGTTTTTGCACTCGTTGGTCAGCTGCTCCACCGTGGTGGTGTCACCGCGGCCGCGCTCGATGGCAACTGCGCGCCCATGCAGCGCAGGAACCAGCCTGCCAGCGGATTTTTTAAACAGTTCCTCCTTGGCCAGAATACGCAGTCGTTTCCAGTCAAACACCGTAATAGCGATAAAAACAGGGTCCAGATTAGCGATGTGGTTGGGTGCGATGACATAGGCGCGCCCATCGCGGACGGTCTTCAGATTCTCGACCGATGACCTCAAACCGCCAGAGGATGTGCGCCAGCACCCAGACGATGGGCAGCAGAATCAATACAAAGCATAAGCAGCCCCCTCAGATATGCGCAAGAATCGTGCGCTTCAGCAGGTCAAAGCTCTCCTGCAGACCGATGTCGCTGGTGTCCACCAAAATGGCATCCTCCGCCTGCTTCAGGGTGCAACGGCGCGGTGGCTGTCCTGATAGTCGCGCTGCCGGATGTCCGCCAGCACGGTGGCAAGGTCGGCGGGCTGGCCCTTCTCCCGCCAGCTCCTTGGCACGGCGCTCGGCGCGGGCCTCGGCAGTTGCCGTCAGGAAAATCTTGACCGTGGCGTTGGGCAGCACCACGGTGCCGATGTCGCGGCCGTCCATCAGGATATTCTGGCTTTCGGCAAGTCGCGCTGGGTGTCCAGCAGGAAGGTGCGGACGGCCGGGTGCGCCGCCACAGCGGAGGCCGCCATGCCGATATTTTCCGCACGGATCGCCGTGCTGACATCCTCACCGTTCAGGTAGACATGCTGCGTGCCGTCCAGCAGGCGGATGTCAAAAAGCTTGATGCTTCGGGCAGCAGTGCCGCCACAGCGTCAGCATCGTGGGGGTCCGCCCCTGCGCGCACCGCGTACAGCCCGATGGAGCGGGTACATGGCGCCGGTGTCCACGCATAGACATAACCGAGGTCTTTCGCCAGCGCCTTGGCGAGCCTGGATTTACCGGCCCCGGACGGGCCATCGATTGCGATAGAAACCATAAATATGCACTCCTTCACTATTATACAAAAAGAGCTTTGAGATAATAGATAAAAGATAATAGATAAAAAATGTGGTGTTTTGCTTCACAGGGCAAAACAAAATTTTTGAGCGCTGCGCAAGCGGCGCGATCCACTATATTTATTATCTTTTTATCTATTATCTTTTATCTGCGGCAGCCTTAGGGGGGAAGGCTTAGGGTTACAGCGCCCCTCACCGCCGCCTGCGCAGTCGACCATGATCTGCAGGTTATAGCCGCCGGTGCGGGCGTCCACATCAAGGACCTCACCAGCAAAGTACAGCCCCTCGCAGAGCTTGTTGCCATCGTCTTGGGATCGACCTCGCGCACATCCACGCCGCCCGCCGTGATAACGGCGTGCTCCTTGTCCCCAGCGCGTTCACCGGCACCTGCCAGTGCTTGCAGAGGTTCACAAGCGCCATCTTCTGCTCGCGGGTGATCTGGGCGGCCTTGGTGGCCGGGTCAACGCCCCACTTTTCCACGGCCACGGGCGCATTGAGTTGGGCAAAAGCTTGGCCAGTGCGCCCTGTGCGCTGTGGCTGCCCTGCTCGGCAAAGTCGCGGGTCAGCCGGTCATAGAGCGTCTTTTCGTCAAGAGCCGGCTTTAAGTCAAACCGCAGATATAGCGATGCTTCGTTATATCCTCGATGTAGGTGCTGGCCGACAGCACCAGCGGCCCCGACAGGCCAAAGTGGGTGAACAGCGCCTCGCCCTGCTCGGTAAACAATGGTTTGCCATCGCAGAGCAGCGTGAGCGTCACATTGCGCAGCGCCAGCCCATCATGCGGCGGCAGGCCGGGTCGGGGCTGACAAGGCTGCACAGGCTGGGCTGGGGCGGCACAATGGTGTGCCCCGCCTGCCGCGCCAGTTTGTAGCCGCTGCCATCACTGCCCGTGACCGGGTAGCTGATGCCGCCGGTGGCGATCAGCGTATGCGCTGCGCGGTATGTCTTGCCCCGGTCGGTGACGGCACCCTTGCAGACGCCGTCCTCAATCAGCAGCTTTTTGCGCTGCCACGCACAAATTCAGCGTCCCGGGCATAGTCCCGCAGTGCCGCCAGCACATCGGCGGCGCGGTCCATTTGCGCAGACCCGCCGCCCGCGCTCGGTCTTAAGCGGTACGCCGAGAGTTTCAAACAGCTCCATCGTCGCAGACGGCGGGAATGTAAAGGCTGGAATAGAGGAACCGCCCGTTGCGCCGCACATAGGGTAAAAACTCCCGTACATCGCTGTCACTTGTGGAGATTGCAGCGTCCCTTGCCGGTGATGAGCAGCTTCTGCCCCGGCCCCTTGGGGTTGTGTTCCAGCACGGTCACGGTAAGGCCGCGGGCACAGGCAGCGCCCGCCGCCATCAAGCCCGCAGCACCGCCGCCGATGACCAGTAGATCCGTCATGCAGTTTCCTTTCTTTTCAGCGGCCTGCCGTACAAAAACAGCCCGACAAATGCGTACAGAGCCAGCAGCGGGTGTACCGTGGCAAGGTACATCGTACTGGTGCCGATGCCGAAGCTGACACCTCGACAAAGGCGATCATGGCACAGCGCAGCAGCGCCATGCCGAAAATGCCAAACAGCAGCAGCCACGGCACGACCGTTTGCGCCGTGCATTTTTTTTGCGTATCCACGGCAAAAAGCTCCGTCAGGTGGAAGAACAGTGCGCACCATTCCCCCCACCGTGAGCAGGATGCTGTACACCCACGCCCACCCCTGCATAACGGCAAAGACCGCCTTTTGATAGAGAGGCTGTAATAGGGCGTATCCTGCCGGCCTCGGCGGCGCTGTTGAAGCTGCAGTGCAGGTAGCCGGACCAGACGGCAAAGTCCTCCTCGGTGCCGATCGAGCGCAGTGCCTCATAGGGCGCACAGCCGCGCGCCCTACCGCATGGCAGAGGCCGTTCCATGTCTCGGAAAGGGTCGCGGGGACATATTCCGCCTTGATGGGCTGACTGGTGCGGTGCGCTTGCCGGTGCGGCTGGGTAGGGTGCCCGCGTCACAGGCGGCGTTGATTTTGTCGCCACGGTCTGCCAATAGTCAGCGCTGTCTGGGCGTCGGCATAGATGCCCTCAAACTGCGCGGCGCGGCGGATGGCCCAGTAAAAGCTGCCCGCGCGGTAATCATCCAGACCCGGGTCGCGGAAGTCGTTTTGCAGCCGGTCGTCCCTCCTCCAGCCAGTAGGCCAGCGGCTCCAGCTCCGGCACAGCTGCGTAGATTTTTGCGCGCGCGTCGGCGGGCACCGACAAATACGGCTTGTCGCTGTCTGTATCGACCCGCATCATCGCGCCCATGGCGGCGGCGAACGGCCTCGAGAAATCCGACAGCGCAAACACGCCGTAGTGCGTGTAATTGAGGGTGCAGAAGGTCAGCACCCCCGCGCCGAGCATCAGATACGGGATCAACTGCGCGGCCAGTGCCCTCCAGCGGCGCTTGCCCACAAAAAGCACGACTGCCACGATACCGTGGCAGCTGCGGCAAAGGGCAGCAGAAACAGCCCCGCATCCTCGCGGGTCAAGGTAGCCGCAGGCAAGGCCCGCGCCCGCCGCAGCCAGCCACGGCCAGAGCGGCGGGCTTTTCCCTGCACGGCGCGCAGAGCCATGCCCGCCATGCCCGCAAAAAGTACAGGCAGAGCGCCGGAAAGATATTGTCCTGGTAGACCCGCAGCGTGTAGGACGCCCAGCTGGACGGCAGGAACGCCAGCACCGCAAAAAGCGCCAGCGTCAGCACGCGGCCCCTGCTCGGGGTTTTTGCGCCACAGCGGCGAAAAAACGCAAACGCCGCCGTCAGCGCCGCGCCGCACCAGAGCGCGCGCCGCTGATCAGATACGGCAGGTGCGCGCGCATGCAGCAGCGCCAGCCACACCGGGAAGAACATCGCCTTGGAGAGGGTCAGATAATCATAGGCCCCCAGCCATTGCCCGGCCGTAATGCTGTTGGCTGCGCGGAACATCAGCTCATCGTCCAGCGGTGCGCCGCCCCAGATGTACGCCTGCTGAAAGCCCGTCAGCGTCAGGCGCAGGCAGACCAGCAGGGCGCAAAGCACCCAGAATGTGCGGCGGACAGCCGCGGACGGTTTCGTTTCATCGCAAAATTCCTCCTGCGTTATTTTCTGCAGCTTTTCAATGCTCTCCAACAGATACTTCTGCTGGCGGAAGTTGAGGTTCAGCAGCAGGCAAAGGTACTTGACCACGATGGTCAGCACGGCAAACAGCCCCGCAAAGCCCACGGTGATGACAAACATCGTTCGTGGTCCAGCCGGCAAACCGGGCGGCCTGTGGCAAAGATGATGAGGGTGTAGACCAGCTCGGCCAGCGCCAGCGCCAGCATGCAGAGGGTGATCGTCATGCTGGCCTTTTTTGAAGCCGAAGTCGTATACAGCGCCAGACTGTCCACGGCCAGATTGAAGCGGCCGCTCCCTTGACGGTCAGCTGACCGTCAAAATTCAAGATCGGTCATCTTCGGCCGCTGGCCGCGTAGGCCGCCTTTACGGTGGTAGGGCAGGTGCGCTGGAGGCATGGACCCGGTTGATGGCCCGCCGGTGACGAGGCGGAACGCACGGTGCGCAGGCGATAGGCGCTTTGGGAGTTGGCGTTGAACAACTTATAGAACAGGCTGCTGCCGCCGCGCACGGTGCGCGGGCAGACCGACACGATGTCGCTGCCGGTCAGCGCCGTGCGGTACGCCTCAAAGATCAGCGATGCCGGGTAGCAAAAAGCTCGGTGGAGTCAAATTCATACACATAATCGCCGATGGCGGCATCCAGCCCCGCATTCATGGCGTCCTCAAGCCCATGAAAAGGCTCGTGCACGGGATCGTCAGCGGGGCGGTCCTGCTCGCGGCCCCCCATTCCCGCAGGCGGGCCACGGTGTCATCGGTACAGGCATCATCCACGACCACCAACTCATACTGGGCAAAGTGGGCGTCCAGCTCCGGACGCGACCGCACGGCAGAACGCGACTGCGCGGTCACCGTCATCATGCAGGTAGATGACTGCCGAAATAAAATTCTTTTCTTTTGTATTCATACTTCCAGAACCTCGTCCAGGTCATACCGTATTGATCTTGCCGGACAGCACGCTGACGACCAGCTTGGGGGCCTCGTTCATCACGCGGACCACCGTCGGGCGCGAATCGTCGATCTCGCTGGCCTTTAGGGGATGGGCTTCATGCTGAAAAGGCTGCTGTGGTAGGCAAAAGCCGTATTCTTCCTTCAGATATTTGCGGGCAAGCTGGCTCATGTAGGGCCAGGCGCTGGCGGCTTGGCCGGGCACTCGTTGCAGTTGTACAGGCTGCCGGGGGTGCAGCGGTCGCCGCTCTCCTTCTGGCAGGGGAAGGTTGCGACGCTGTCATAGCTTGTCTCATGCGGCGTAAAGGTCACACTGGTCAGGCTGTGCAGACCGGTCTGGCCGAAGGGCATCAGGCTGAAAAATGGTCCGTCCATGACCGTGATGCCGGTGTTCCGAAGTTTTTCGTCAACAGTACACAAAATGATCTCGCATTTTTTCGTACTTAATGCCGAAAAGGGCGGCAGCCCCAGCATGGCATGGATGTCGTTGACGCCCGCGTAGGTCGCGTTGAGCAGGTGGGGTGCCTCGGCCGTGTACTCCCCTGCTGTGACCCGCCACGCTGCCGGCCTGCTCGATGCGGTCCGGCCTGCGGCTGTAAAGGATCTCGACATTGGGCAGCGCCGCCAGCTGCTCCAGAAACCAGCGCGAGCACCTGCGCATCGTAGGTGTACTCGGTCGTCAGGAAGGCGCCATCGCACAGGCCGGGGTTAAAGTATTTTTCCGGCGGTACATCGTCACAGCGTATCTCTGCCGCTGCGCAGAACCGGCGGAACTCCGCCGCATTCGTCCATGAAAATGGGCGCTTGTGGCGTACACCTGATCAAATTCCGTATGCAGGCAGAAGCCGTAATCGCGGCAGAACCGCTCAAAATAATGGGCGGACTTGATGGCCGTGGAATAGCTGCGCGGATAGTGATACCCCCATGTGAACGCGGGCCTGATTGATGTAGGTTGCCCGCATAAAGGGGCTGGTCGCGCTCCAACACCAGCACCCGCTGGCCCGCCGCACCGCATTTCTGCGCCGCATACAAGCCATACAGTCCCGCGCCGAGGATGATTTTGTCGTAGGTCATAGAGCGTGTTCCTTTTCCCCTTTACGGATTATACTTCCTGCAAGGGCGTTGAGGAGGATCTTCATCAGGTCGCTGTTGCCCTTGAAGCCGGTGATCTTGGTGGGGTCTTGCCGGTGGCCGGGTAGGCACGGGTCACGGGAACCTCGCAGGCCTTCATACCCAGCTGGGTGGCGCGGATGCTCAGATACGCCAGCAGCTCATACCCGCCAAAGACATCGCGCAGCGGGCGGACATCGGGGTGGGTCTGATACTCGCGGCTGTAGGGGCGTTAAGCGTTGGTCGTGTCGGTAAACTACTGGTGCGCGCCAAGGCTGACGAGCGGTGCATGGACCAGCCGCACGGCGGCATAGCGCACCGGCGGCGTGTTGATCGCATGACCGCCGCGGATAAAGCGGCTGCCCTGCACAAGGTCATAGCCTGCCTGCAGCTTGGCGATAAATTCCGGTACATCCTCGATGGAATCCTTATTGTTGCCGTCGATGGTCAGAATGCCCTTGTAGCCGCGGTCCAGCGCAAAATAGATGCCCATGCGCAGCTGTGCGCCCTGTCTGCCCGGCCCGGTCTTGGTCAGCAGCGTGTTCACATGGTAAAGCTGCAGCGTGTCGTGCTTCATGCTGCCGTCGGTCGAGCCGCCGTCGCAGATAACGATGTCGCACACGCGGTCGATGCCCGCTGTCTGGGCGCGGCCCAGCTCGGTCAGGATGCGGGCGCCCTCGTTGATGACGGGGATCAGCAGGCAGTAATCGCTGCGGCGGCCCTCAAACTCGGCGGCGGTAAAATCCGGCACGCCGTTCAGATCTTTGCGCTCATATTCGATCATGCGAACACCTCCGCGATATAGTCCATCGTGCGGCGAACCGTGTCAAGGTCGGTGCGGGCCATCTCGATCGAGACAAAAGCCGCTGTAGCCCACCGCACCCAGCAGCAGTGCCAGCTCCTTATGCTCGGGGCGGCGCTCAATGGGGGCCAGACCCGGCTCACTGATATGTACATGGCTGACATACTGCATGTCGTCAATAAAGCTCTGCAGCTTTTCGCCCTGCGCCAGCACGGTGGACAGGTCGAGGTTTACGGACAGGCCGGGGTTGTCAAGCCGCTTGACCAGCGCAAAGGCATCTGCCGTGTTGTTCAGGTAGTTTGTATACATCGGGGGTTGGCCTCCAGCGCCAGATGCACCCCATACCGCGCCGCAAGGTTGCCGGCCTGCACAAAAAAGGCCTCGGCCGTGGCATCGCTGCCGCCCAGCGGGCGCATACAGTTCTTGGGGCAGCCGAACACCAGCGAGGGGCAGTTCAGGCTGTGGGCAAACTGGAACGCCTGCGCCGTGTAGTCAAGCAGCGGCTCGGTGTCGGCGGCATTGAAGATATTGCCCTGCTGCCCGTACCAGATGCTTTGCAGGCTGGGCACCGAGAAGCCCCAGCGGTTCTTGAGGTAACCGCCGAACAAGAGCGCACTCGTCAGGTTCTCATACGGTGTTTCGGAGAAAATGCGGGTCGGCGCGATCTCCAGTCCGGTAAAACCGACCTGCTGCATGGCGGTGTAGACCGCCTCGTCGTCCTCTTTATGCCAGGCAATGTTGGAGATGGAAAGCTGATAGTTCGGCATGGGTCAATCCCTCCAGTCGCGCAGAAAGCGCGTAATATCGTCAATTCCTCTTGTTTGGTGCAGAGATACGCCCCGCTGCCGCCCAGCAGCTGCGCATAACGGCTGCGCAGGTCGTAGTCAAACGGGGACTTGGGCAGTTCATTGGTCCAATCGGCTTTGCCCCGGTTACGGCGGTGTAGACCTCGGCAGCCGAAACCGGCGGCGTGCAGAGGTGCAGCATTTTTATGCCTGCGGCGCGGACTGCCGATGTCAGACCAGAGCCGCCCCAGATCGTAGAACTGGTAGCGGCTGCGGGAATCGGTGAACGCCAGCGCGTTAAAGTCGTTGTGCGCAAAGAACTGCTTGAGCGCGGCGCGGTCGGCCTTGCCGTTCAGCTTGTAAAAGCCGTTGTCCGCCAGCGTACCCCGTCTTGACAAGGTCGGATTTCGCGGCCAGCTCGGCATATTTTCTCCGGGCGCAGCATGGCCGGTGTGATGGTGTGCAGGTCAAAGAGGAAGTTTTTTCTTCAGCCCCGCGCCGTAGAGCGCCGGCAGGCGGACGATGAGGGCCTCGGGGAAATCCTCGCGCACCCAGTTTTCCAGCTGCAGGCGGTTTTTGCCGTAGGCAGGCAGCCCGTCAGGCAGGGGGTATCATCCTCATATTTGCCGCGGCTGTCCGGCCAGACGGCGATGGAGGAGATCAGCACCAGCTCCTTCGGCGCGATCCTGCGCAGGTTTTCCCGCGCAGCGCGCATGACGGCAAGGTCTGCCTCCGGGTCAGCGTTGGCCAGGAACATGGCGGCGGGCACCCCGGCGTAGACACAAAGCTCCGGCCGGGTGCCGTACTGCGCGGCAATATCGCTGCTGTGGCAGGCTGCGGCAAATGTATGCTTTGCCGCCAGATTGCCCCCCCCGAACCGGTGGAGCCGACAAGCAGATCAACGGACATGGTTCATTCCCCTTTGCACATTTATACAAAAATACATTATAGCGTATCGCAGGGGAAAAAGCAACGCCCTGCGCAGAATCGCGCAGGGCGTTGCAGATGATTGCTCTGTAGGGGCCGGACATGTCCGGCCCTCCACGGTACGGCAAAAGGGCTTTTACGGAAAGCCGCGGGTATGGCATCGCCCCCTACCGTTCGGCCGACTTCAAAAACTCCTCAATGATCTTCATCCCGACCTCGCCCGATTTTTCCGGGTGGAACTGGCAGCCGAGGACGCTGCCGTGGGTGGCGGCGGCGCAGATCTGCCGCCCGCCGTAGGTCGTGTAGGCCAGACAGTCCGTGCCCTGCAGGGCTTTGCCTCATAGCTGTGGATAAAAATAGCACTCCTCCCTGCACACAGCTGCGCCAGCGCGGTGCCGGCAAAATCAGCGCGGCCCCCGCCGGGATAGAGCGGCCCCCAGCTGATGTGCGGCACCCGCTGGGGCAGCCGTCCGCATCGGTGCCGGGGATTTTGACCACGCGGCCGGGGATCAACCCCAGCCCCTTATGCAGGCCGAATTCCTCCGACTCGTCAAACAGCATCTGCATGCCCAGGCAGATGCCCAGCAGCGGCGTGCCGGCGGCGGCTTTCTGCCGGATCGGCCCGATGAGGCCCAGCTTCTTCCAGCCCGGCCATGCCGTCCCAGAACGCCCCGACCCCCGGCAGCACCAGCGCATCGGCGCGCAGCACCTCCGCCGGTCACTCGTCAGCAGCGTTTCCGCCCCGAAGCGTGCAAAGGCATGCTGCACGCTGAGCAGGATTGGACAGGCCGTAATCAATGATCGTCACCTTCATACCTTACGCACCTCCACCGCCCGCACGGATGTCATCCTTCAGCTCCTGCACGGTCTCTTTTTGGTAATGCAGCACCGCAGCACAGGCCACGTCGTCCGCACCGGCCTGCGCAGCATCTACTATGTCATCGCCGCAGCCCACACCGCCGCCGCAGATGACCGGCACATTCTGACAGCACTGGTCACGGCCTTGATAAGCTCCAGATCCATGCCCTGCTGCAGCCCCTCACAGTCCACGCTGGTGAGCAGGATCTCGCCTGCGCCCAGCGCCACACCGCGCTTGGCCCACTCGACCACATCGTAGCCGGGTGGGCGCGGCCGTTGTCGTAGTAGGCCTCCCACTTGCCGGGCCATGTGCGGCTGCGCTTGGCCTGAATGGACAGCACCATGCACTGGCTGCCGAAGGCCTCGGCCACCTCGGTGATGAGCGCAGGCCGCTTGATGGCCGCCGTGTTGATCGCAACCTTGTCCGCCCCCATCGACAGGATGTGGCGCACATCCTCAACGCTGCGCAGGCCGCCGCCCACGCAGACGGGAATATACACATCATCGACTGTTTTGCACACAATATCACTCAGATTATTGCGGTTGTACAGGCTCGCCACAATGTCTATGTAGAGCAGCTCGTCAATGCCCTGCTCATAGTATGCTTTCGCAAAAGCTGTTCGGGTCGCCCAGCTTGCGCAGCCCTCCAGCTGGATGCCCCTTGACAAGGTTGGTGTCTTTGACATCAAGACGGGCGATCAGTCGTATTTTTTTGCTCATAGCTGAACCTTTCTAAAGCCTTCCCCTGTGGGGAAGGTGGCCGCGCGAAGCAAAGGCCGGATGAGGGCGCGTGTGCCGCGATTGCCCGCAAACGGGCTGCCGCGGAAAGTCCGCCCCTTATCCGTCCGCTTCGCGGACAGCTTTCCCAAGGGGGAAGCCTTTTACTCAAATCTCATGGTGCGTGCCTCTCTCGGGTCGCCCCACAGCACCTCGCTGTCGCCCTCGGGGGTGTAGCGCAGCTTCCACATGTTGTCTTCCCACTTCCAGATGCGGGGAGAGCGGAACCGGTCGGCCAGATCCATAAAGTAATCGCGGTCCATCTTGGGCTGCTCAAACAGCTGGCTGGCCCACGGGAAATGCTGGCGGTCCAGCGACAAATACTGGAAGATTTCTCCTTCTCAAAGCGGTCCGGGTACTCGCCGTCAAACTTCTTGCACAGCGCCTTGCCCTCGTCCAGGGTGATCTCCTCGTTGCGGATCTCCTGGGCGGCATCGTAGGTGGTGCGGCCGATGCCGTACTTGATGTAGGTCGTGTAGTAGAAGAAATCATCGATCTTGTCATCAATGGAGTTGTATTTGGAGTAGGTGCCCTGCGTGCGCTCCGGCGCGGGGCGGAAGCCGCCGTGCTCAACGCTGTAGTAGTACGCCCCTGCGGATGCCACTTTTCGTAGTAACCCAGATACCGCACCTGAATGTGGTTTTTCTCAAGGTTGGAGGTCTCACTCGGCAGATAGATGGCAAGATCTGCCTTGTCCACCTTGTAGTCCTCCTCCAGCTGGCGCAGGCTGACGCCGCCCAGATAAATGTGGTCGTAGTCGTTCACGGCAAAATGCTCATCGCGCAGCGCGGAGTTGTTGTCGGCGATGGGGTTGCCGAACTCGGCCTCGTTCTCACCGTAGAACACCAGCGGGATGCCGAATTTCGCGGCCATCTTCGGCGCAAGCTGCTTTTGCCCGAGGATGAACGGCTGGAACGGATGGAACAGGTTCTCCGTCGCAAGGCGGGTCAGCAGGCGGTGAGTCATGCCGTTGGGGGTACACAGGTAGTTGTCAAAGCCTGCATGGATCCACGCCTGCATATTGTCCCAGCCCCATGGGGTGTAGATGTGCGGGGCCCCGGTCACGGTAAGCGGGTGCATGCCGTACTTGTATTTCAGCAGGTGGGCGGCGTAAAGCTGTCCTTGCCGCCCGAGCGGGCACCAGACAATCATAGCTGCCATCGTTTTGCGGTACTGGTCGCACAGCTCGCGCAGCTCTTTTTCGCGCAGCGCCCAGTCGATGTGACCGTTGGCCTTGTTGTGGCAGGCGTGGCAGGCATCGCAGACCCCGTCCTCCTGAATGACCATCGTCTTTTTGATGGATTTGATCGTATGCTCAAACTCATAGCAGGAGTTCGGCTTCTGGTTGCTCATCACGCACTCTTTGCAAAACTGCACATGTTTGGGCAGGCCGTAGTAGGCCTCCCTGCTGGTCCTCCGGGATATCGGGGGCGTATTTGCTGTAATCAATGTCCACATGGCGGGGAATCTTTTCCATATTCTTTACACTCCAATCGGCTCTGTATCAAAATGAAAAGGCACCGTCCGATAGCAATGCTAACGGACGGCACCTTTGCCGTATGTGGGTATTATAGCACAGTTTTATGCGGGATGCAAGAGGGCATCAGGCAGATTTCGCACGGCGGAACTGGGCGCAAACCCATAGAACCAACAGCACCGGCACAGCTGATACCGCTGCCGCACAGCCCTGCCCGCCGCCGGGCAGAAATGCGCCGAACCACTGACAGAACAATGTATAACCGATATCCCCTGCCGCAGTCCAGCTGCGATATCCGCTGCCAAAGGTCAGCCACAGCGCCAGTATGACACCTGCTCCCAGACAGCCATCCGCCATACGCAGCAGCCCACTGCAAAACATACGCCACCGGTCGGCCAACAGATATTGCAATGCAATGCAGCCCATAAGCAACAGGCCAGAGAGATACATGGCAATGGCCAATGCCCCGGTATTGCAGTACCATACTCAGCGCCGCCGAAAACGGCGTTGCCATCGCACTCTGCCACTCCATTTGGCAGTTATGCTGTAAAATGCGGTAGCCATCGTAAAAGTAGGCGGCTCGGGCGCAACAGTGTCCTGATAGGTTGTAATCAGGCTGCCAAAGGGGTCGGTCTCATCGTTGGTACTGCCATGCCACAGACTGTCGGCGCGGTGCATCACGCCTGCGTACACAGCGTCATGTGTTATGGCGTTGGCAAGCGGATCGGCAGTCGTTCCCCATGGCAGCAGCGTACTGACTGCAGGTGTCAACACAGCATCGTGGACGGTGTCCAGATAACCGGATTTTTTCAGACAGACGGCAAAATGTCCTTCCCGCAGGAGCGTAAGGACAGCGCCAGACAGACCGCCAGCAGAAGCGCACAGACACTGCCTACCAGCTGAACAGCCACAGCCAGCCGAGCGGCTGCAGCCTGCTTGCCGGGGCGGCTCAAGACAGCCCCTCCAGCCGCGGACCGCTGACATACTTGCCGTAGATAAAATAACGCATATCCGTCAGGGACACCTGTCCCAGCGGGTAGCAGGTGTACAGGATAATATTTTCCTCCGGCGCATCCATGTCATAGGCGGAGGTATCGTTGGCGTTGGCCACGCGCATATCCGTGATTTCGTAGGTGTAGGTGCCGTAGGCGGTGGTGACGGTAATCATTGCACCGTTCTGGGCATGCTCAAAATCGCGGAAATAGGTTGCCGTGTGGCCAGCCACCAGAATCGTGCCACCCTCACCGGGGATCTTGCCGCCGGTATAGATGCCCGCGCCCGTGTCCAGCTGGGGATCTTCGTCACCGTAGTAAATCGTGCAGTCCACCGATGTGCCGGAAATCGTGATTTCACCCAAAGCATCCCCCGCCGCGGGGTAGCCGCCGAAATCATTGATGTTGACAGTCTCGGGCTGGACGGGCGTTTGCTCCGGGGCCGCGGTGGGCTGGGCATCAGACACCGCCGCCACCGATGCAGGCAGGGCGGTTTCAACGCCGGAGCGTGCCGCCGCACCAGCCAGCATACGGTACGGCCCCACCAGCACGAGAAGCACTACGCAGAGTGCAACACAAAAAACAAGAGAAAGAACCAGGTTCTTTCTCTTGCCGTGTGCATGCACTGCTTTGTGAGAATCAGAACTCTTCATAAGCAGCATGTTTCCTTATTTTTACTTGCCGAGACCCTGCTTGCGAACGATGCAAGCGAAACCGGCAACCAGAGCGGCAGCCAGAGCCAGAACAGCCAGAACGACCATACTCATATCAGCACCGGTCGCCTTGATGATGTTGTTGGAGGCAGCAGCAGAGGTGGCAGTGGGCAGCGTAGCAGTGCCCTTGACATTGGGGTAGCTGCTCAGATCCTTCGCCTCGATGTGGCCGCAGTGGTCGCACCTTGTAGCCGCCCACAGTGCCAGTCCAGTTGTGGTAACCGCAGGCCTTGCAGGTATAGAACTGAGCATCAACAGCAGCAGCGTCAACCGTGGTGGTAGCCGAAGCAGCGGCGGCCGGGGCTGTATCTGCAGCAGCGCTGACCTTTACGATCTCATAGGTAGAGAAGTGGGGAACCCAGAAAACGACCACGCCGTCAGCAACCTTGGATACAGAATCAATCGTTGTACGGTTTCCAGCATCATCCACAAAGACGATCTGGTAAGCTGCGCTGGTATCCATACCATAGACGGCAATGTTGGCACCCGCAGACGGCTGCGTACCGGTCCAAGTAGCAGACAGTACCAGCGTATTGTCATCTTTCTTCGTCAGGGAAAGATTAGAAATCTGACTCTTCTCGATTGTCTGGACAGCAACGGCATTGGTAACACTCCCCGTGCTGGGATATACCTTCTTGATGGTGTCCTTATCAAAAGAGCCGTTCGCGATAGCCTTGTCCGCGTGGGCATTGATAACAGTCGCAGCTGCGTTGGCGTTCTGCTTGGTTACAGGCACGGTGGGGTTGGCGGTGTAGTAATCGGCAATGCTCTTCGCAAAGCCTGCACCTTTTTCTGTAGATGCGTTTTCGGCAGTAATCTTTGTAGCAGCCGTGTTAGCAGCCTCACCGGGCGTAGCCTCAGCGAAGGCGGGCACGGCGCACAGGGCAGCCAACGCTACTGCGCAAACCATAGAAAGAAACTTTTTCATTTCGGGTAGGACTCCTCTCATAATTTAAATGGCTGCATTCACAAGCCATATAGTCTAATGAGAGTATACCCCCGGTTACTTTTTGTCAATGGACATTTTCACCAATTATTCACTTTTATTCTGCCATAACAGCAAAGCTTTTAGACTGCCGCCAGCAGCAGTATCGGCGGGGGCAGCCATTACCAATCCCAAAAGGCTGCGATACCACCCGCGGGCAGCCAGCGGCTGCGGCTTTACGCAGAGCGCCGCCAGCACAAACACCAGAGGCAGTACGCCCGGCATGCTGATGCTGAAAAATGCCTGTACTGCATACCCAAGGATTGCTGCGGCAAGCCCCGGCGCTGTCCGCAGTCCGCGGCGGACATGTAATCCCAGAAAGGCCAGCCAGGAAGTCAGCCCAACTACCCCCTCCACAGATCAGGTGCTGCAGATACTCGTTATGGGCCGAGTCAAAAACATCACCGTTGAGCAGCATCATATATTTGACAGAGTAGTCATCTATGTTCAGCCGTGCATTGGCAGCATCGCCGCCTAATCCAAAGAGCATCTGTAACGGTGTCAAATCATCCTTCCATACCGTCCAAAGCCGCTTCCATGCAAAGCCCCGGTTGGGCCCCACTGGTCATCAAAGAACAACAGCCTTGTCAACGGCTGCGGCAGCACCACGGTAAAATTGGCAAGCAGCACCAGAACAGCGGCCAGCACCACGGCCGCGACAGCCAGCACGCGCACAGCACGCCAGCTGTTTACCTTAGGCCGTCGGCGCAGCAGACCGCCGGCGACAAAGCACACCGCAGCCAGTATAAAGCGCCACCATCGGCTGCGTAACAAATTTCGACACGGTACGCCACTCTGCGCGGGCAGGCAGCAAGCGAGCCAGCAAACCCATTGTTCCTGTGCAAAGTGCCCAGACGGCCGCAGCATAGGCCAGCCGGAAAAAGCCGGCCGGCTGTAATGCGCCGCGCCATGCAAAGCACCGCCACCGCACTTACGGCCCCCAGCCAGGCCGCATCACTGCCTGCAACCACAAGGTCTGCCCCCAGGCAAACCGATGCTGCGCCCCATAGCCGTGCCGAATCGCTGTCTGGTGTCACCAAAAGCTCCCACACGGCAATAGGCAGGCAAAGGTCAAGAAACGCCCCATAAAAATTGATGTTGCCCACTGTACCGAGGAACAGATCCCCGCTTTCAGGCAAAAAAAGCTGTAATAGGCATCCAACGGGTCAACCATAAAAAGTTCATCCCGCACAGCAGCGTAACAGCACATCCTGCTCCTGCCAACAGCCGTCCGAACCATGCAGCCGGAATCCGCCGCCTGTCAGCTGTACTGCAAAGTACAGCACCGTACAGGCCAACAGCATAATAAGGCCGTTGTAGCGCCCCTGCAATCCCCACAAAGCCACGGCAGGATTCTCCGCAAAAGCCATGCTACTGCGTAGCTTAAGCAGAGCAGCAACAGCGGCAGACCGGCAATTTGCGCCTGCTTTGCCGGATGCTCATTCCTGCGCAGGCTTTTTTGCAGGCAGCAAAGCAGCAAAGCACATCCAATCCCTGCCAGCCACAGCAGTAGATGAAATTTAGCACCCACCAGCCCAACATAACCATTCGGCATGTAAAGCGGCGGCAACAGCAGCGCTGCCAGTGTCAGTACATTTCCGGCGGTAGCCATTGTGGGGCATTGCAGCGGTTGTTTTGGCAAACGCATGGCCTCTACGATCCTTTCCACTAATCATGCCTGCTCGATACGCGCCCCGTCAATAAAGACTGCTTTTACCTCGGTCAGCACCTCAAAGGGGCTGCCTGCGGTGATGACGAGGTCGGCATCCTTGCCCACCTCCAGCGAGCCGACGCGGTCGGCTACGCCGATATGCTCCGCCGGGTTGAGGGTGATGGCCTTCAGCGCATCGAACGGGTCCATGCCCGCCTTGATGGCCATACCGGCACAGAGCGGCAGATACTGCTGCGGGATTACTGAGTTGTCGGTGATGATGGACACATGGCAGCCTGCTGCAGTCAGCACCGCAGGGGTGGACCAGGATTTGTTCTGCAGCTCAAACTTGCTGGCAAACGTCAGGCTGGGGCCGACCGCCATCGGCACATCCTTCTCCCCTGCCAGTTCGTCCGCGATCAGGTGGCCCTCGGTCACATGCTCCAGCGTCAGGCGCAGGTTGAACTCCCGCGCGATGCGCAGCGCCGTGAAGATGTCGTTGGCCTGATGGGCGTGGGCCTTCAGGGGGATCTCACGCGTCAGCACCGGCAGCAGGGCCTCAAGCTTCTGGTTGTAGGCGGGCATTTTGGTTATATCGCCGTTGGCCGCCTGCTTGCGGGCGCCGTAGTCCCGCGCCTGCATCAGCGCGCCGCGCAGGAACGCCGCCGTGGACATGCGGGTGGAATCGCACTTGTCGCGGTAGCAGCGCTTGGGGTTCTCGCCGAAGGCACATTTCATGGCAACCGGGTCGCGCACGACCATTTTGTCCACGCGATCGCCCACGGTTTTCATGGCCAGAAAGGTGCCGCCCAGCACGTTGGCGCTGCCCGGGCCGGTGCACACGCAGGTCACACCGGCTTTGCGGGCGTGGGCCAGCGCTGGGGTCGCGGGGGTTGATGCCGTCGATGGCGCGCAGCTGCGGCGTCCAGATGTCGTTCATCTCGTTGTAGTCGCAGCCCTCGTACCCGATGCCGTAGCCGTCTAGGCCGATGTGGGTGTGGGCATCGACAAAACCGGGGAACACATCAAGGCCGTTGGCGTCGAAAACCACAGCGTCCGCCGGGGCGGTCAAATCGGTTCCGATGGCGGCAACTTTGCCGTCGGCCAGCAGAATGTCGGCCTTGCAGGCGTCGCGGTGGACAGCGTCATGGACGAGGCCGCTGCGGATGAGGGTGGTCATGGTTATTCCTCCGTTACACCGCAGGGGCGGATTCTATATACGCCCGCAGAGTCCGCGGCTGCGGGAAGCGTCCACGGGCAGATATGGAATCCGCCCCTACATTTTATTTTATTGCATTATACCGTAAAATCCAAACAAGTCCTTACCGCGGTGTACGGTCTTACCTTGCCGTTGGCTACAGCGACATGCGCCGGGTGGGTGGAGTAGCCCTTCAGTGCCTCGGCATCGGTGAAGGTCGTGTCCAGCATCAGGTCAGCGTTGGCAGAGCTGGGCAGGGCGTCGGTGTAGACGCGGACATCCAGCAGGCCGGGGATCTTACCGGCCAGACCCTCCAGCCCGGCCTTGATGCCGGCCTTGACGGCGGCCTTCTCGGTCTCGGGCATGTCTTTCAGCTTCCACAAAATAACGTGACGTACCATTATTTGTTCTCCTCCCAAATCGGGTGCTTGAGCTGCCACTCGCCGTACTCGTTCTTCTCGAACAAGTCGCGGTTGTAGAACTTGTCCATGATGGCCCAGAACTCGCTCTCGGTATAGCCGCAGAAGTCGCAGAAATCACGCACGCAGAGCGGATCCAGCTTGCCATCGCGTTCCTTGAGGATGGGGATAGCCTCCTCGCGGGTCATCATGCCGTAGCGGATGTAGCGAGCGGTGTAGTCGGTTGCAGCAGCGTGACCGAACTTGGGGTACTTCAGCCAGCTGTGTACCAGGTAGGCGCGGGAGTCGATCTGGTCGAAGTTTTCGGCATGGTGGGTGCGGTCCCATTCGTGGGTCAGGTCGTGGAAGCCGTGGGCCTTGGCGATCTGGTAGTTTTTGTAGCTGTTCCAGGGCACAAAGTAGCTCATGTAGAACGGGTCGAGCTTAGCGCGCTCCTCGGCGCTGGGGGCCAGCGTCAGGGAGAGGTCTTCTCGGTCACACCGTCGCCCAGCAGTTCTTCCATGGGCATGCCCACGGCCACGCCGTTCTCGATCTGGTCCATGGCGGAGTAGGTCTCCTTGTCGGCGTTGCCGCCGTACTCAAAAAGCTGACGGTCTCGCCATAGCAGAGCATGGAGTGTTGAACTTGGCCGCCATGTGCAGCGGGAAGGTGTAGATCAGGCGGTCGACGTACCAGGTCGGCTTGCCGTACTTTTCAAAGAATTTGCGCATCAGGATTTTCTGCACCTTGATGTTGGGCTTACAGGAGATGATGGTGCAGCCGAACTCCTCGCTGATGTTTTTCAGGTTGTGCTTGCCCGCCTCCGTCATGGGGAAGTTGTCCTCTACGCTGAACAGGATGGGGTTCATGCGCATGACCTCTTTCAGCATCCAGACCTGGAAGTGGCTGTCCTTGCCGCCGGAAACGGCAACGGCGCAGTCGTAACCGCCGGGGCCGTTCATGCCGCGGTACTTGTCGCAGTAGGCCTCGAACTCCTTAAAGCGGGCGTCCCAGTCCACATTTTTGCGGTTTCATAATGGCGGCAGGCGCTGCACACGCCCTCGGCATCAAAGGTAATACCAGGGGCGGGTGTCGGGCATCGTACATTTTTTGCAGTAACGCATAAGAATACTCTTATTTATATAAAGTATCGGATTCGATTACAGAGGGTGGCGTCCTCGACGCACCGCGGGCGGATGCAACATAGGGCAATACCGCATAATTCTAAGTGCCGATACGGCGAGCGAGGTGCGGCAGATGCTAAGCCAAAAGCGCAGATAATACTGGATGTCTTATCGAGCATTTTGGCAACGCAGATGCCGTGCCGCACACCGAGCCGCAGCGAGGCGCTTCGGAGCGCAACCGCCGCTTGCGGCGGCTCTTGGCGCGGAGATCCGCCGGAGCGGTGCTTAAGCCGTTAGGCGGGAATTGTGCGGTGTTGCCATAGCATGGCACTTTATCTTATTGCTTTGCCTCCGCCGCTTGGGCCGCCTCGTGCGCGGCGGCCGCATCGGCGAAGTCATAGATCACATAGCGTCCATCGTTGTAGACCTCGGTGCAGCTTCCGTATTTGACCAGCTGCGCGTCATCAGCGGCGTAGTCGGTCTCGGTATCAATGAGCAGGAACGGATGCACCGGGTCGGTGGTCAGATGCTCCTTGGGCTGCAGCCAGTCGGGCACGACCAGGCTGTTCAGATTGGCAATCGTCCAGACATCCAGCTTGCCGCTTGTCAGCTCGATCATCGCATTGCCGTTCCAGAAGGTGGAATATCCTCGGTGTAGCCATTTTCCACCAGCCAGTCGGCGGCGTTTTTCAAGCCCTTATGCGCAAGGTAGGGGTGCTCCTGCTCCTGCCGCACCGTATTGACGGCGCAAAACCGTAAAGCAGGCCGCCAGCGCAGCGGCCAAAGCCCCTGCGCCCCGGGCAGGTGCAGATCCTCGGTCTTGATCTCCACCGCCATGACCGCAATGGCCACCGGCATGTTCATAAGCCAGAAGTAGAGATAATACTCGTGGAAGTAGGCATAGCACATGCCGCAGACCGCCAGCATACAAACCAGCAGCAGCACCAGCAGCTTGTCGTTGAGCTGCAGCTTATCCAGCCGCAGCAGCAGCCGCACGATGCAGAAGAACATCCAGCAGCCCAAAGCAGCAGGCCGATACCCGCCGCAATACCGCCGAAGTGGAACACGCCGGAGCCGTTCTGGTAGCCGAACTCATGGAAGAAGTCCATCAGGATCCGGTCCAGCGTAAACCAGTTTTCGTCCCGGTCCCATGTGATGAAATTGTAGGATTTGAAGTCGTACAGGCGGGACAGCACCGCATTGCTGACGAAGTAGCCCGCCGCACTGGCCACCGCCGTCACGACAGAGGCTGCCAGCAGACGAACCTCCTTGCGGCAGCTCTGCAGAGCGCCCTTCCAGTCCGGCTTATCGCTGCCGTGCAGCGCCATGACCAGCAGCACCGCCGCTGCCAGACAAAGCGGCGCATGGAATACCATAAGCTGCTTGACGCCGTTCATGCCGGCCACCGCCGTAATAAGGCAGGCCAGCAGCCATTGCAAGGCGCAGTGCTTTTTGTCGGCAGTCAGGCTGCGCAGCACAAGCGCCAGCACCAGCATATAAAAGAAGGTATATACCAGATAGTACCCGCCATAGATAGCATAAACCAGATAATGCTGCCCGAAGGGCCAGAGCAGCGTGCCGACCATCCAGAGGCCGGGCCGCCCGAGGCCTGCGCATTTGACAAAGAACAGCATGGCTGCCGCGTAAAGCGCCAGCGCAATGGCCATACCGAATGCGGGCCAGATGCCAGTCATCCGGGAAAAGCAGCAGCCCCAGCCGGTAGAACCATTGCAGGTTTACGACCTTCAGTTCGGTCGAGTAGAACCAGTTGTGGCTGATGACCGAGCCTTCGCGGTTCAGCAGGTCCGCAAGGATCATCTCGGATGCCAGATCGGAATCCACGATCCACCGGCCGGCACAAGCTGATACCAAAGATCCGTCAGGTATGCTGCGGCCATCCACAGCCACGGCAGGCTCTGCCACAGCTTATGCAGCACCCCGCCCTTTGTTTGTTGTTTCATGCGGTTTCTCCTAAATCGGATATGTTTAGTTAAGATAACTATATCGCATTTGCGGGAAAATAGCAAGGGGCGGATAAGATTGTGGGCGATTGCAGGGGAGGGATAAGGCAATACCGCATAATGCAAATAGTCGCAAAAAGTGGTATAAGATAAGTATGGATAGACAACTGAGTCTGTCCGCCCTGAGCGACTAATTATCGCAGGTGCGGACAAAGAAGCGAGAATTTTAGACGAGATTGAGCGCATCGTACCGTAGGAGAAATGGATAAGCATTATCAAAGCCGTACTACTATAAAAAGGGAGAGCGCGGCAACAAGCCCTACGATTTGAAACGGATGCTGAGAATCTATCTTGTACAAAATCTGTATAATCTTCAGATATGGCAACGGTTGCCGAGGTAATCGACAGCCGTGCCTTTTCGGACTTTTGCGGAGTAGAATCCAGCAATCAAGTGCCGGATGGCGATACGCTGGGGCGCTTTCGGAACATTCTGCTGCGCAACGGGATCCAGCAGGAACTATTTGCACAGGTTGTGGAACTTTGATGCAGCGCGGTTTGGTTCATACGGTAAAGTGACAGCTGCCAACGAGCATGATGTTACGGTGACCTCGGAACTTCTTACTGGAGAAGAGGAAGAGGTTTATGGAGACAGTGGCTATCTCGGAGCCGAAAAACGTCCAGAAGCACTGAAAAAGAACAAAGCCGGTAAGTCTGTCCACTACAAAATCAACCGCCGTCCCAGCCAAAAAGTAAGAATAAATCCGCACGCTCCCAAGCACAAATCAAACGCCGTGAGCATGAGAAATCCTCTGTACGCGCCAAAGTTGAACATGTTTTGCTGTGGTTAAGCTGCAGCTTCGTTTTCGAAAAACGCGATACCAAGGGTTGCAAAAGCAAATCGCAAAAATGAATATTATGTTTGCTCTGGCAAACTTGATTTTAACTGACAGACCCTGTTTGGCGACTTAATTGAGGTTTGCCTCGCAAGCAGATTTTTGGAATGCGTCTGTCCTTTTGTGGTTGGACATTTTTCTGTTTTGTGGAAAGCTCAATTGTGCGCTGTTGCCATAAATCTTTCCAAATTTATTTCTTTTTATGTTTCAAATAGACTGTCCTTACCACCAGCGCGGCCAGCGTTGCAAGACTTACCATATCTGCCAGCAGCCATCGTTTTGGTTCACGGAATGCTATCTGAATGCTGCCGGTAAATCCCGCAGGGACCGCCACACCCACCAGACCATTTGGCGTTTTGAAGACGGTCCCCCCTGCCCGGCCGTGACCGTATAGCCGGGGTAATAGAGCAACGGCAGCTCCACATGCTGGGTCTGGCTGCTCGTTTCAGCGCAGATCAGCGTTGTGACGCCGTTCTGCTGCGTAATTTCCACGTTTTCCAGCGTAGTCACAACAGTCTCGCTCACAAATCCGTCGCGGCTCTCCTGTGCGCCATCCGGCAGGTAGAGGTCATCAAAGAACCACGCCATATTGCTGTTTTTGTACTGAGCATAAATCAGCTGGCCGCCATCGCTCAGATACACGGGGTCGGTTCCCACTCTGGTAATCGCGGATGAAAAGTGCCGCGCCCAGCACCGACGCGGAGAGCAGCACCGCGGCCGCGGTTCGCCCGCAGTGCAGCCTGCGCAAAAGAGCCAGTCCCGCCAGTGCTGCCACGATAAACAGCAGCGTTGCCAGCGTCAAATACCGTCCAGGGAACTGGATGGCCGTCAGCACACGGCCCAAAACGGGCAGCGCGCCCACGGTCTGCCACGGGAAGGTGTTCGTGCTCATCCAACAGGCCAGTACGCCGAACGCCACCGCCCACAGGCCGATGTGCAGTTCCCGCCGCGTCTCTTTGCCGCGGATGGGCAGCGCCAACCAGCACCAGACAAGCGCCGCCGCGCCGATGAACAACTCCGGACCCAAGTTGTTGTGGTCCTTCTGCCAGCCCAGCAGTTCGGAAATTTTAGGCCCGCAGCTTTGATGATCGTGCCGCCGTTGCCATCGGCACTGACATACATGCCGCTGTAGTCGCCGCTTGTGAGCACAGTAAAAACGGCAGCAGGAACCACAGATTCAACAGCACCGCCGATGCTGCTGCCTTGAGCCATGTCAGCAAAACCGGGCGGCTGAATGTGCGGCGGAAGTTGACAAGGCAGAACACGCCCGTTGCCAACACCGCCATTTCCAGTGTGAGCACATGCACTTGGACAAGCATCCCGAACGCGGCGGTTAGCTCGATGCAAGCCGTGCGGCCCTGCTGTTTGGTGGGCGGTTCCTCGCCGTACAACAGGGTCAGCGCCGCCGGGATGAGCGGCAGAAACGCCATCGCCGAGAACTCGCCCACGGCGCTCAGCCAATAAATTTTGTAAAATGGTAGGTGGACAGCATGTAAAGCACCGTGCCTACCAGTGCGATTTTATGTGCCTGAACAACTGGCGGAAACTAAAAACGAAATGCCCGCCGTGAGCAGCTGAACCGCCAGCACAAATGTGTGGTACGCGCCCTGCACGCTCATGCCCAGCAGGCGTAGAACCGCCGGGAAGTAGAGCAGCAGCTCGCCGTAGAACAATGACGGCGCGTAGCCGTAGCCGTCCTGGCCATCGAATAGATGCGCACCGGGAACTGCCCTTCCCGCAGGCCCTGCGCGATGCCTTCAATACGCGAAAGATGGAATGCCCAGTCACTTCCCTGTGTGCCTCCATTGTCCTGCAGCAGCGGGGCGCAGGTCAGCACGGCAATGCCGATAAGCACAAACATGCAGGCGTTCAGTTCCCGGTCTCGCCCTGCCAATAGGCTGCCGGGAACGACCAACAGCAAAAATGCGTCCAGCAGTAGGAACACGGCCAGCCAGCCCCACACGCATTTCCTGCACGATTGCGGACCGCGGCGTGAAGATGCCGCCATTTTTGTCCTGCACGATGCGGACCGCGCCCGAGCAGCTTCACATCGCCGCAGCCAACGGCCACAAAGGGCACCACGTTGGTGGTGTGGGCGGTGAAGGGGTGACGTCCGGGTTCATCATCTTTTCGGCGTTGCCGTGGTCAGCGGTGATGAAGGCGCAGCCGCCGGCGTTCAGCACAGCGGTGACCACCTGATCCACGCAGGTATCCACAGCCTCAACGGCCTTGACCGCAGCCTCGAACACGCCGGTGTGGCCGACCATGTCGCAGTTTGCGAAGTTCAGGATGACCACGTCATACTTGCCGCTCTCGATGCGCTTGACGCACTCGGCAGCGACTTCGTGGGCGCTCATCTCGGGCTGCAGGTCGTAGGTGGCAACCTTGGGGCTGGGGATGACCTTGCGGTCCTCGCCCTCGCAGGGGCTGCTCGATGCCGCCGTTGAAGAAGAACGTCACATGGGCGTACTTCTCGGTCTCCGCGATGCGCAGCTGGGTCTTGCCATTGGGCGGACAGGTACTGGCCCAGAACGTTCTTCAGCTCCACCGGCGGGTAAGCCACTTCACAGTTGGGCATGGTGGCGTCATACTCTGCCATGCAGACGTAGTGGACCTGCTTGCGGCCGCCGCGGCGCTCGAAGCCGGTGAAAGGCGTCATCGCAGAAGATGCGGGTCATCTGGCGGGCACGGTCGGGGCGGAAGTTCATGAAGATTACGCTGTCGCCATCCTGCACGCGGCCACCCTCGCAGGTGACGCAGGGCAGAACGAACTCGTCGGTCTTATCTGCTGCATAGGAAGCCTCGATGGCCTCGGCAGCGTTGGCGGCGTGGTTGCCCTCGCCGTAGACAAAGGCAGCGTAGGCCTTCTCCTCGCGGTCCCAGTTGTTGTCGCGGTCCATGGCGTAATAACGGCCGGAGACACTGGCGATCTTGCCGATGCCCAGCTCGTCCAGCTTGGCCTGCAGGTCAGCAAGGAAGCCCTTGCCGGAGTGGGGGTCGGTGTCACGGCCGTCGGTGATGCAGTGCAGGTAGACATCCTTTGCACCCAGATGCTTTGCCATTTCCAGCACGCCAAACCAGTGGTCGGCATGGCTGTGCACGCCGCCGGTGCCCACCAGACCCATCAGGTGGATAGCCTTGCCGGCCTCGATGGCGGCCTTCATGTTCTTGACCAGCACAGGGTTCTGGAGCATTTCACCGTCATGGATGGACTTGGTAATGAGGGTCAGCTGCTGATACACGATGCGGCCTGCGCCCATGTTGGTATGGCCGACTTCGGAGTTGCCCATCTGGCCGTCGGGCAGACCGACAGCCATGCCGGAGGCATCGATAGTGGTCATGGGGTACTTTTCCATCAGAGCATCCAGATGGGGGGTCTTGGCAGCCACAACGGCGTTGCCGAAGGTCTCGTCCGGCGTCCAGCCGAAGCCATCCATGATGCACAGAAGAACAGGTTTTTTGCCATAAATTGAATCTCCTTTGAATTTAACAAATTTTCAATAAAGGGTGACTCCCCCAAGGATGTCGCGCCCTGCCTGAGGGGTCTGCCCTGAGGGTCCGCCAGGCGGCTGGTAAAATTGAGACAGCGCCCGGCTCATCGCTGAAAAACGGCGCAGCCGGGCCACTTCCCCCGCAGAGGAAAAGGCATTTTGCGGTTTTATCAGCCCTTGGTGGCTGCATTGACGATGACTGCAAAGTCAGGAGCCTTCAGGGATGCGCCACCGATCAGGCCGCCGTCCACATCGGGCTTGCCCAGCAGCTCCTCGCAGTTCTTGGCGTTCATGCTGCCGCCGTACTGGACGGTCAGGCCTCGGCGGCAGCCTCGCCGTACAGCTCGCCGACGACCTTGCGGATGGCGGCGCAGACCTCCTCGGCCTGGTCAGCGGTAGCGGTCTTGCCGGTGCCGATGGCCCAGATGGGCTCATAGGCGATGACGACATTTCTTCTGCTCGTCAGCGGTCACGCCGTTCAGGGCGATCTTGGTCTGCATACGGACCAGCTCCTCGGTAACGCCCTGCTCACGCTGGTCGAGGCTCTCGCCGACGCAGATGATGGGCTTCAGGCCGCCGCCAGAGCAGCCTGGTGCGCTTGTTGACAGTCTCGTTGGTCTCGGCAAAGTACTGGCGGCGCTCGCTGTGGCCGATGACGACGTACTCAACGCCGAGGTCGGTCAGCATGTCAGCGCTGATCTCGCCGGTGAAGGCACCGGACTTCTCAAAGTGGACGTTCTCGGCGCCGACATGGATGTTGGTGCCCTTGGTCTTCTCGACAGCGGTGACCAGATCGGTGAAGGGAACGCAGATGACGACCTCGCAGCCGGCGTCCTTGACAGCGGGGATCAGCTCGCGTGATGAGGGCCTTGGCCTCGGTAGGCGGTCTTGTTCATTTTCCAGTTGCCAGCGATGATAGCTTTGCGATTCTGTTTATCCATGATTATTTCCATCTCCTTTACCTTCGTAAATATTTCAAATATATCTGCACAAACAAAGATGCGGGGCGCAGCCGCCGCACCCGCCCTGCGGGCCGGAAAAATTATGCGTTCTGGATGACGGCGATGCCGGGCAGCTCTTTGCCCTCCAGGTATTCCAGGCTGGCGCCGCCGCCCGTGGAGATGTGCGTCATCCTGTCGCCCAGACCCATCTGCTGGACAGCTGCAGCGCTGTCGCCGCCGCCGATCACGGTGGTAGCGTCGCTCTCAGCCATAGCCTTGGCAACAGCCAGGGTGCCGGCAGCCAGGGTCGGGTTCTCGAAGACGCCCATGGGGCCGTTCCAGACAACGGTCTTGCTGGCCTTGACGGCATCAGCAAACAGCTTCATGGTCTCGGGGCCGATGTCACAGCCTTCCTGGTCAGCGGGGATAGCGTTGACAGGAACAATGGTCACGGTCTCGACAGGGGCATCGATGGGATCGGGAAGTCTTTGATGCAGGCAGCATCAACGGGCAGCAGCAGCTTGACGCCCTTCTCCTGGGCCTTGGCCATCATTTCCTTGCAGTAATCCAGCTTGGAGTCATCGCACAGGCTCTTGCCGATCTCATAGCCCTGTGCCTTCAGGAAAGTGTAAGGCCATACCGCCGCCGATGATCAGGGTGTCGACCTTCTCGAGCAGGTTGGAGATGACATTCAGCTTGTCAGCGACCTTGGCGCCGCCCAGAATGGCGGTGAAGGGACGCTCGGGATCGTTCACGGCGTTGCCGAGGTACTTGATCTCCTTGCCCATCAGGTAGCCCACGGCGGTGTCCTTAATATAGTCGGTGACGCCGGCGGTGGAGCAGTGGGCGCGATGGGCGGAGCCGAACGCGTCGTTGACATACACTTCCGCTAGGCTGGCCAGCTCTTTGCTGAACGCGGGCTCGTTTTTGGTCTCCTCTTTGCGGAAGCGGGTGTTCTGGAGCAGCACCACGTCGCCGTCCTTCATCGCGGCAACGGCGGCCTTCGCGTTCTCGCCGACAACGGTGTCATCGTCGGCAAAGACAACGGGCTGGCCCAGCTTCTCGCTCAGGCCACAGCAACGGGGCCAGGCTGAACTTGGCCTCGGGGCCGTTCTTGGGCTTGCCCAGGTGGCTGCAGAGGATGACCTTGGCGCCATCGTTGATCAGCTTTTTTGATGGTCGGCAGTGCGGTTGATGCGGTTGTCGTTGGTGATGGCGCCGTCTTTCATGGGGACGTTGAAGTCGCAGCGAACCAGCACGCGCTTGCCAGCGTAGTTTTCATCGTCAATGGTCTTTTACCCAAACCCATAGTAAAAGCTGCATGGAACGGCAGTGGCGGGCGCAGCGCTCCCTACGGCCCTGCTGCACAAAGGTCTGCAGGTGATTTTCAGCCTCGCGGCTGTGTTCTGTTTCGGTTTTCAAACAGAGTACCCCCCCGGAATATTTTTCAATGTCAAGGCGCAATTTTGTTGGCGACTTTTATCATTAAAGAGTCAATGTTATTTTACCACATTTTTGCAATCGCACAAGGGCAATACCGCATAATTCTAAGTGCCGATACGGCGAGCGAGGTGCGGCAGCTGCTAAGCCAAAAGCGCAGATAATACTGGATGCTGCAAAGGTGAGCGCCGCCAGTGGCGGAAACAGCGAACCGAAGCAGGGGCAGCGGTCGCAGAGTGCGAGGGCTTTTTGCCCCGAAGCACGATGCGGGTACCGCAACCCGACATTATCGAGCATTTTGGAAACGCAGATGCCGTGCCGCAGCCGCCGGAGCGGTGCTTGAGCCGTCAGGCGGGAATTGTGCGGCGTTGCCCAAGCCCCGGCCAAAAACAAAATCCGCCGCATGAACATTGCGTTCCGCAGCGGAATCCGCTATAATGAACTATATATCGAAAGACCGCCCGCACAGACAAGGAGCCTGCCATGAAGCCGAAGCTGACCCGTTGGACAAACACCGCCCTGGCCGTGCTGCGCCGCTATCTGGCACTGGATATGACGGTCTACGCCGGGTCGGCCACGCTGTTTTTGCTCACGGCGTCCTTTCCGCTTTTGATGTGGGTGCTGCTGCTTGTCAATTTGATCCCCGCTTTTTCAGTGGAGGGTGTGGCCGAGCTGCTGGCGGATTTTTTCTGCCCCGATCCCCGAGATTCAGTCCGCCGCCGTGCAGCTTTTTGCAGAAGCCTGAGCGGCCAGTCGGCCCAGTTTGTGGCCTCGCTGGCCGTGCTGACCACCATCGTCTCGGCGTCCGGCGGTGTGAGCGCGCTGCAGGTGGGGCTGCAGCGGCTGACGCCCGGCTCCCCGCCACCTTTCTGAACCGGCTGCTCGCCATCGGGTACACCTTTGTGTTTGAGCTTTGCTGCTCGTCATGCTGGCCCTGCAGGGTATGCGGTCGCTGTTTGCGCATTTTGCCGATACGCTGCCGTTTTTCCGGCATTATGCAGCGGTGGTGCATCATCTGCGGCGGGTGGCCGACATCGGCCGGTTCGTGACGATCCCGTTGCTTTTTTTGTGCTGCTGCTGTTGATCTACACCTATGTGCCGGGCGGGCGGCGCACGCTGCGCAGCCAGCTGCCGGGCACGATCTTTGCCACGGCCGGGTGGCTGATTTTTTCGCGGGTGTTTTCCTTTTACATCGCGCATTTCTGGCGGCGGTCGTATATCTACGGCTCCCTGACGGCGGTGATCCTGCTGATCCTGTGGCTGTATGTGATCATCAATCTGCTGTTTATCGGGGCAGGGCTGAATGCGGAGCTGCTGCCCAAAGGCTTCTCCCCGGGGGAGAAGCTGTCCCAAAACGGACGGATGAGGGGCGGACTTTCCGCGGCAGCCCATTCCCGGGCAATCATGGAAACGCCGCCCCTCATCCGTCTGCGGTCGGGGCCGCAGACACCTTCCCCGAGGGGGAAGCTTCCCAAACAAAACGCGCCGTCCCAGACCCGGGGCGGCGCGTTTTATATACGGTTTACCGCTTGATATCGTAGTTCATGTTCATCAGGTTGCGGATGCTGTCCACATCGTCGGTGATGTTCGCATCGCCGTGGATGGTGTGCTTGATGGCACTGGACGCCACTGCAAAGTTGACCATATCCATCGGCTTGTAATCGTGCATCATGGCGTAGATCAGGCCGCTGGCAAAGGCATCGCCGCCGCCCACACGGTCGAGGATGTTGAAGGTGAAAAAAGCTTGGACTCAAGGTATGTCCCTCATACCAGAGGAAGGCCTTGAGGCTGTTTTCACTGCCGGAATGGGCGTAGCGCACATGGCGGGCAATGCACTTGATGTTGGGGTAACGGTCGATAAAATGCTGGAAGATCTCATCCTGCTGCTCATAGCTGGGCTGCAGGGGGGACGCCGTCCTTCCAGTCGCCCTTGGCGTGGTTCTCCTCATCCTTCCACAGGTGGTACGGCTCAATGCCGAACAGCACATCCACATAGGGCAGGCACTGGGTGCAATAGTCGCGGGCCTCCTCCCAGGACCAGAGGGTGGAACGGAAATTGCCGTCAAAGCTGACGGTCAGCCCCTTCTCCTTGGCGGTCTTGAGGCAACGCAGGATAAAGTCGGCGCAGTTGCGGTTCAGTGCCGGGGTAATGCCGGACAGATGCAGCCAGTCAAAGCCCGTCAAATAACATCAAGATCGACCTTGCTCAGGTCGTACTCGGTCAGGGCGCTGTGCATGCGGTCATAGATGACCTTGCTGGGGCGGATGCCGTAGCCGGTCTCAAGATAATAGGTGCCC
>VOFG01003572.1_pt1 | contig 32637 bp, 33 predicted proteins | sample 5384171 | NCBI WGS metagenome assembly VOFG01 (sample SAMN12384726, study PRJNA508395) | human gut metagenome | isolation source: healthy gut F | host: Homo sapiens
ATGAGTGGTGTGGGATGGTTTGGTGATTTGGGCAATTTTCTTGTGATGCCTACAACTGGTGAATTATATAAAGTGGCAGGTAAAGAGAATAATGATAGTATAAAAGGATATCGTTCGGCTTATAACAAAGCCACTGAAACGGCTAAGGCCGGATATTATTCGGTAGAATTGACTGATTATCATATCAAAGTAGAAAGTAGCGCGACACCACACTGTGGAATTTTACATTTTACTTATCCTTCTAGTGACCAATCGCGTATTCAGATTGATTTAGCTCGTAGAGTAGGGGGAACATCTACTTCGCAGTATATTAAAGTTGTAGATGATTATACTATTCAAGGATGGATGAAGTGTACACCTGATGGTGGTGGATGGGGTAATGGTGAAGGAAAAGCCGATTATACCGTTTATTATTATGCACAATTTAGTAAACCTTTGACTAATTATGGCTTTTTGGAGTGCAGATATTCCCGAACATTGGGTTCGGAAACGTGATGAAGTAGTGAGTATTCCTTATTTGACTCGTGTATCACAAGCTCCGGTTATAAAAGACAAGAAAGAACTGACGGGTAAACACTTGGGTTTTTTTACTGAATTTCCAACGAAGGAGGGAGAGACTGTAGAGATGAAAGTTGGTATCTCTTTTGTTGATATGGAGGGTGCTGCAAATAACTTTGAACAAGAAATAGCCTCTAAAAATTTTGGACAAGTAAAGCAGGAAGCTACTGAATTGTGGAACAAAGAACTTAATCGTGTCCGGATATCCGGTGGTACGGATGATGAAAAAACGATATTCTATACTGCCATGTATCATACGATGATTGATCCTCGTATCTATACAGATGTAGACGGACGTTATGTAGGCGGTGATTATAAAATACATACGGCTGACAGCACTTTTACAAAACGTACTATATTCAGTGGATGGGATGTATTTCGTAGTCAGTTTCCTTTGCAGACTATAATTAATCCGCGTTTAGTAAGTGATGAACTGAACTCATTGATTACTATGGCAGATCAGAGTGGGCGCGAATACTATGAACGTTGGGAATTGCTGAATTCCTATTCCGGCTGTATGTTGGGAAATCCTGCTTTGTCTGTTTTGGCGGATGCTTATATCAAAGGGATTCGTACGTATGATGCAGAGAAAGCATATCGTTATGCCGTTAACACATCCCGTCGTTTTGGTAATGATTCATTGGGGTATGCTCCGGAACCATTGAGTATTTCAACCACTTTGGAGTATGCTTATACTGATTGGTGTATATCTCAATTAGCGAAAGCTATGGGGAAAGAAGACGATGCCAAATGTTTCTATGAAAAGGGACAGGCATATCATTCTATTTTTGATAAAGAAAAGGGGTGGTTCCGTCCCCGTAAAGCAGATGGAACATGGGTAGAATGGCCGGAGAATGCACGTCTTAAAGAATGGTATGGGTGTATAGAAGCAAACTCTTATCAGCAAGGTTGGTTTGTACCTCACGATGTTACGGGAATGGTGAATTTGATGGGTGGTAAGGAGAAAGTTATTGCGGATTTAACAGATTTCTTTAATAAAACTCCTTCTAATATGCTGTGGAATGAATATTATAACCATGCGAATGAACCTGTGCACTTCGTTCCTTTTTTTGTTCAATCAGCTTGAAGTTCCCTGGTATACTCAAAAATGGACACGCTATACATGTGAAAAGGCGTATGCTAATAAAGTTGAAGGAATTGTTGGCAATGAAGACGTAGGTCAAATGTCAGCATGGTATGTGTTGGCTGCTTCCGGTATTCATCCTTCCTGTCCGGGAAATACACGTATGGAGATTACAAGTCCGGTTTTTGATAAAGTAGAGTTCAGTCTTGATCCCAACTATTATACTGGTAAGAAATTCACGGTGATAGCTCATAATAACAGCATAAATAACGTCTACATACAAAAGGCCTTGTTGAACGGTCAGGAATACAATAAATGTTATCTTGATTTTGCGGACATTGCAGCCGGAGGTACATTGGAGCTGTTTATGGGTGATAAACCTAATGTTGAGTGGGGACTTTGATTGAATAACATACTTTAAAACAAATTGTTACTTTAAAATCTTGATAGTATGCTGAATAAACTTGGGCTTATCATTGTATCGGTTATATTTGCTCTAATCCAGGTTCTTCGTCAAATTTGGTGGTACTTCTTCTATTGTGAATAAATAATCTTCGCTCTCAGTAGTTTAATTCCTGCCCTATTGTACATCTGTCTTTTTACCGCTTTAATTTTATTCACTGTCCCCTCCAGTAATCCGTTACTGAAGGGGATATCAATAGCTGCCTGTACTGCCTCCCAGTCTTTTTCAATACCATATGCAAAGTTCGTCAGTGCCATATTCCGTGTTGCCTTCGCTTTTTCAATCCACTTTCTAATATCCTTATCATAAGTGTTCCCATTAATCATATCTCTGAAATTCTGACACGCTTAAAAGTTCTTTAATCTGCGGTGAGGACTTATACAGTTCCGCTAGTTTAGGATTATCCGATTCTCCCTTTAGAATGTATTTGCGTATCTGATTCTGTGAAACTCTCTGTATTTTACTTCTGTTTTCAATGCTCTCATTATGCTCCTTGACTTCCTTCCTCTTTTGTTGATACCTTTTTCGCAAGCTGGATGTTATCCTTCCAATAAGTGCGCCACTGATTTTACTCCCCATTTTTTGTGCCAATATTTTTCGAGTAATACAGCCCGCACTAATGATTGTAGCCAGTTCGGATACATATTTAAGAGCTGTCTTCTGTTGCTCATTCAAGTATGCCCCTATTCTTCTGTTGTGAATAATCTTATAAATGTAGCGACTTTTCTTACCCAAATGTGTGGCTGTCTGCTCAATGGTCATCCCCTGCATTTTTAAGTTCAAGCTTTCCCTGTATATCTTCAATTTTTTCTCTGTGTCGGACATCTCCCATGTTAAATATGTCCTGAAGAATTAACGAAGAAGCCGTGTCTCTGTCAGGATATTCGTATTTGAGCTTTTTTCTTGGTCTGACGGATTATTTTCTCTATTTCCGGTATCATCGTGTCCGTCATATTCTTGATTAGATGGAATCGGTCGCAGATTTGTGTAACACCAGGAATTATTCTGTTTATAGCCTCTGTGAAACATCTTCCACGGTCTCTCGTTATATATTGTATTTGAGGATTCCGGATGAGCCAGTTATCAAGTGCTTCTCCGTTTCTATCCTCTAACAAAGCAATAGGTATGTGTGTCATCTGGTCTACGACCACACTCATATAATCCTTACCTTTTTTATAGGCAAAATCATCAATACCTACATAAATACTTTTATTATGCATAGGATTGTGTTGTCCGCACTGTTGTAGGATGCGTAAGCAGGAAGAACTACTGGCTGTTATATGGAACAGTTGCAAAGAGAAGAGGCCTTTCGGGAAGTAAGTTCCAAACTTATCGATCTGATGCGTTCCTCAACAAGATAGCTCCGTCTACCATACCGACGAGCCAGAAAAGACAACGGTTCGCAGAATATTTTTTGTGGACAAGAAACATTGTCACAATAATATTTGCCAACCTTGATGACTAACTCCAAAGTATGACCGTAAACTTCAAGATCCTCAATATGACGGGAGTAGTAACTGTGCAATCGGTGACTGAAATGTCCGCAATAAGGACAGGAAGCCCCTTTGCCAGCCGTATGTAGAAAGACCGTCAATGAGCCAACAGCTTCAGAGATACCATCTTGTTGCAGATTATCGTAGCCAAGACTGAATCTGAAATCATGGAATAATCCCCTATTTGTAGGAGCATTTTCTTTTTTGATGTATATTTGTACGTTGTAGATATGACTAGTTGCATTGTAACTCTTAATGATGTGGTGTCTTTAAAGTTACTAAAAAGCAAACATATCTACAACTTTTAATAGGATTAAGAAAGAAGAAGACAGTTGAAATAAAAAAGAGATTACCACCAAATTTGACGAAGAACCAAAAATCTTCTCTAGAGGCTGCTGAATTTTTTATTGATACATTTAAAAACGCACCGTAATAAACTAAATTATCATTTAATTTAAGTCTGTGCAGAAACAAAATTAACTTTAGGAAAATTGTCCAGTGAATGGACTTGAAGTTAATCGCCTTGATTATTATTTTTATATGATTCTTTTTAAATTTCTCTTTAGTGGTTTCTTAAATTTCAAACGTTCATAGTATAAAGTTCAATAGATATAGGTAAAAAGTTAGGATTGGTGTTTGAAATTCCACAATATTCCTCCGGTCTGTTTATTCTTCTTTTATGAGTGACCGGAGGAGTTGCTGGAAATCCTGTTTGACCAGAATGAAAAATATGATATCATGAGGACTGTTTTCCAAGCTTTTGATAATGAAATTGCCAGACTAAAATCCGTTGGCGGAACTAATAACTAAAATAATATTTAAATGAGAAAAAGAATATCGTTATTGCAAATGGCTGTTTTCTTCTTTACGGCTCAGGTAGCTTGGGCAGGTAATATAAAAACAGAAAAAGTAACACTGGTAGGAAATGGAATTGTAGAATTTATCCCCGTAGGGTATGATGTTTCCCGTACGCCTTCATTAATTCTCTCCCATGAACCGGAAAAGAAAGGTGAAGTACCGGAAAACTGGAAATTAGTTCCTCAATTTACGATGACTGATGGCAAGGCAAATGCCTCATTGGATGTTCCAGCCGGAACAAGTCTGTATGGAGGTGGTGAAGTGACCGGTCCGTTGCTGCGTAATGGGCAAAAGATTAAGGTACTGATATACATATCTACACTGGAAATCCTTCCGTCCTCGGAGGGATTTCTTTTTAATTATACGTATCTGTAAATTTGTCTGTGGATTTCTTTGATATTTCATAAAATCTTTGTAAATTGTTACGTCACAAAATAGTTGGAGGACAGCCTTATGAAAGACCCGTTTGACATCAAAGTAAATTCCATTCCAGCTCTTTACAAGCAGTTTCCAAATGAAGAAGCCTGCATTAAACATCTTGAAGCTATTAATTGGCATGGTAAGCCCATTTCACCGTTTGATAAAACTTCAAAAGTCTATAAATTGAAAAACGGGGATTATCGCTGTAAAAACACAGGGAAGAACTTTACCGTAAAGACAGGAACTATGTTTGAGAAAACTAAGATTGACCTACAAAGGTGGTTCGTTGCTATATGGTTGGTTGTTAACCATAAAGCGGGTCTTTCTTCCTATCAGTTGGCAAAAGATATAGATGTCACTCAAAAGACAGCGTGGTTTATGCTACATAAAATAAGGAGCCAAATGTATCTTGCCAACGAAAATCCTCTAACGGATGATGTGGAAATTGATGAAACACTTGTCGGGGGTAGAAACAAGAACCGCCATTGGAACAAGAAAGTGGCGCACTCGCAAGGACGTTCCCATAAAGACAAAACTCCGGTTGTTGGAATGATACAACGGGATTTCTTAATAAATGCTCTAGTAACGGGAGATACTACCGCCAAAACTCTTTCTGCATTTATAAAGAAACACGTACAGCCCGATTCCAATATCTATACGGATGAAAATGCTTCTTACAACGAAATAGGTAAGGAATATCCTCGTCATGTTGTTGACCATAGTAAGAATTTGTATAGTTATGAAGATGTTACCACTAACAGAATAGAAGCCTGTTGGACGCATTTCAAACGTATGATATTAGGTGCATATCGCAATGTTCACACGAAGAAATACTTGCAAAAGTATGTTGACGAATTTATATTCAGATATAACTTGAGGGACATTAACGCTTCTGATATGTTTAATTGTTTCCTCTGTTGTTCTGACGGACGTATAACACATAAAGAAATAAAAGAAGCAAAATGGATAGAACTAACAGAAAACAAACAAAGCTTATATTAGGTGGAGTTACTATTCCCTGTGTAACAATGGTCAATGAAGTTATAGGTATGACAATACAGGGAACACAATTATTGATAAACACCTACTTCGGGGACTTGTCCGATGTGGAAATACCTCAAAAGTATTACTTTGAAATGTGTGGCAAACAAGGCTATTTCCTAACCGTAATAAATCACCTCTATAAGTCGTCCAAAGCGAAAAGTAAACGTGGATTTAAGAAGTTATTGGCAGAAGCACTTCCCTCCCTTATAGACCCTAAAAACGGACTAATACAAAAAGAGCCGGAACTTAGTCCGGCTGATTTAAAAAGGTTTGATGAATTTTTGCTGAAAGCTAAGAGCAATTCTTAATTAGACATAATACAAACCCCTCTAAGGAGTTCGTTAACAGGCTCTCCTGATTCATTTTTCAGTTGCTTCACATCTGTCCAATTTTCTCCGTCTCTTGATGTAGTAAGATATCCATAACCTCCTACGACTATGAACATATTGTTACCGTAGGCTATATCATACCAATCAATAGAACTCTCGGTAAATACTCTGGAATAGTTGTTCAAATCAATAAACTTATATAATCTGCCTTCATTATTTCCTAATATAAAGTATCCATTACCATAGGCGATACATTCAACATAACCTAATGAATTGGCTATTTTAGTCCAAGTTACTCCATCTGTTGATACAACCGTATTTCTGTCACCAGAAGCAACAAACATTCCATTACCGTATGCTATACTGAACAAACCATTATCTCCAGCTTTGACAGGTTTAGTCCAATTTATTCCGTCAGGTGAAGTTGAAACTTCACCCCGTGCATATTTGTCTGTATCTCCAACTATAACATACTTTCCATTAGCATAAGTTATATCAAACCATTCAATTGTACCGTCACCAACGACTATTGGCTCAGTCCAGTTTATTCCGTCAACAGATGATATAACATATCCATTAAGACCAACCATATAGAATTTACCATTTAAAAATCTTAGTTTATTATAATAACTACTTTTATTGATTTGTACAGGTTCACTCCAGGTTACTCCGTCCGCTGATGTTGATATATACTCCGCATTCCAATGAGAACTAGCAACATATATCCCATTACCATATACAACATGATACCACATATAACTTCCTACTATCATATTTAAATCTCCTATTTTAAAGTTTATAATATTATCTGTTGACGGTGGTATGGCAGGTTTTTCCGGTTTCTCGGGTTCATCTGGCTTTTCGGGTTCAACAGGGTTTTCCGGTTGTTCTACAGGCGGTTTCACAGGCTCATAATCATCGTTATCCTTCTCACACGCAATAAACAAACAGGCGCATAGCACCACCATACAAAATATTTTCATTCTCATAATCGTTTTTAATTTGTTGATTTCAATAATACTACATTATTGTAGTTTTTATAATATTACCTTTCCTCCAACTATAATTACATTAGTCGGAGATGCTTCTTGTGAAATAGGAATAGTTTTTGTTATTCCACCTCCGGTAATAGTTATAAATGTGGAACGACTACCTCCTTCATTTATAGCAGCCTGTACAGACAACTTTGTGACACCCTGCCCTCCTTCTGACGGAGAAACTGTGATAAAATCCTTATCCATAATTCTTACTTTTTAATACGTTAATAGAACAAAGTTATTTTGTTTGACAACACTATACAACTTAGAAATCCTAGTCACATATAATACTTGAGAATCATAAATCAAATTTTATCATAGGTTATTCGTTCTTTATTGGAATGACTGAAAAGACTGTATAAGTAGAAGGAACCGTAACAATTATTCCCTTTGGACTTTCAACCTCCGTATGAGAAGCAACACCGTTGTTATTTAAATACGAACTTAGTTTTTGCTTCGTCACGACTACAACTTTTCTTCTCGTTACTCGGTCTATTCCTTCATAGGTATGAGATTCCTTTCCACTACTTTTGTGTTTGACGCTTAAATTGATAATATCACCTCGGACATTGATGTAAATTCCGTATGTCTTGTCTGATCCGTCATAGGAAATTTCAAGTTTCTGCGTCCAATTCTTCATGCCATTGCCTGCTATCAGACACCCCTTTTCGTAATTACATAAGCGCACATTTCCGGAAACTAAGACTCCCTTTTCAGGTGTTGTTGATTTTTCAACATTTTGACTTTGGACATTAGTAAATGCCCCAATCAGCATAATAAATACTGATAAAACGAAATACTTTTTCATAATGGCGAATTTTTTCGAGTTCCCGACAGTCTATGAGAACGTTATATAATAAAGAAAGTGGACTGTCACCTGTGTAAACTCGAAAGCATCGCCAAACGCTTGTACAAACACACAGATGAACAGCCCACCTGATATGGGTCGCCCTCTGTGCCTCGTTTGTACTTTTATTGAATTGGCGATTCTTCGAGTATCAAGGCACTTCTTTAATTTTCCAACAATGTCTTATCCTAAAAGGACTATGCAAATATAACTACTTTCCTATACTCAAACAACAAATTAACGGTTTAAATCCACTTTTTGTAAACCACATATAATCATCCGTACCGAACTTAAAACTTTCTTTGTGAATGGACTGTGCATTTTCACGGAGTGTTTGTTCATTCATTCCTTGAGCAAAATTGTGTCCAAGGTTCAAGATTAGTTTTGTAATGTCTTGCGCATCCTGGACTTCGTTGTAACGACATTCCCTAGTTTTTAATCTGACTTCCGGAGCTATATATGCTCTAAACTCACCTAGCACATTAAGAATAAGAATGTTGCAATTACAGTGCATCACTAGCCCTTTGCAGGCGTCTAAAAATACATCATTAGTTGTCATATCAATATATGTTATTGGTTAATACTGATATTATATACGTAGGTAGGGAGTGTCTATATAATATCACTATTTTTAACAATATCATTTCTTGTAGAAAATATTCTTTTGGCACACTTTTTGATGTATAAATTATAGTAGAAATAAGATATTTTTGTTTTTATTCTACTGGCTATTCTACTAAGCCAACAAGTCCGTGAGGATATGTAGACAGGCTTTTATAGACCTCTTCCCCTGTAACCTGAAGATACGAGATTTTTATAATTGTTTCTATTTTACAAAAAACAATGACAGCTTACGATTTAAAGAACATTGCATCTGCAGGTGGAAATATTGTCGTTAGTGCAAAAGATTTTTCAGCGTATGATTTAAAAAATATTGCTGAAAACGGAGTAGCAACAAAGGCAAAGCTAACCATCAAAAACGCAGGTGGATTATCTGGATATGATTGCCAAAATATTGCATCAGCCAATCCAGGGAATGTAACATTTGATTTTAGCGAATAAATCCCAAACCTATTGGGAGTAGGAATGGGATTTATTCAAGTGTATAACGGCAACTTGAAATATGTTGCCACTAAAGACAGAAAGGAGGTATTTATGAATCCTTATGCTAATTTGAGAGGCAACTCTCCAGTCGTTGGCTATGAGATTGAGGCTACACGTATAACCGTATGGTTTAAAGGTGGCAAACCATATTCTTATAGCTACAACAGAGCAGGAAGGGAAAACGTGGAAGAAATGAAACGTCTTGCAAATAATGGTGCAGGGCTAAGTGCATATATTACACGCAACGTTCGTTTCTTTACGATTAAACTAACTGCTTTTTAGGATATGCGCCCTGACAGAGTTGCTGCTTTGCCAGGGCTAATTTTATGCCATAATGTCATTCCTTTCTGAAAAACGCCACAAATATAGTAACTTCTATAATACAAACAAAGAATATTATCTTCGGTTCGAGGATTTCCCGACTCCAGCCTTTCTAAGATTTTCCAGTGTAGATATGTATATCAGTACCAAGATTAAAATGTGGAATACGGATAATGGTATGTATCGGGTTGATGGTGGCTCACGTCTGTATCAAACGCATCCGTGGGTATTGGGTGTTCGTCCGGACGGGACAGCGTTTGGCGTATTGTTTGATAGTTTTTGGAAGGCTGAATTGATTACTAATTCAGATAAAATTGAATTTAATACTGAAGGAGCACCTTTTCGTACTTATATCATAGATCGTGAATCTCCGCAAGCTGTATTAAAAGGACTTGCTGAATTGACCGGTACTATAAGTATGCCTCCCAGATGGGCAATCGGTTATCATCAGTCTCGTTTTTCTTACGTGCCGGAAGCTAGAGTGAAAGAAGTTGCCAATACTTTTCGTGAAAAGAAGATACCGTGCGATGTAATATGGTTTGATATCAACTATATGGATGAATTCCGTGTATTCACGATTAATAACAGGGATTTTCCCGATCCGAAGCGCATGAATAAGTATCTGCATGATAATGGATTCCATTCCGTGTATATGATAGATCCAGGCGTAAAAGTGGATGATAACTATTTTGTGTATAAAACCGGAAAAGAGCAAAATGCTTTTGTTTGTGATATCTATCGTAATGAGTTTCACGGGAAAGTATGGCCGGGTGCTTGCGCATTTCCTGACTTTACCCGTCCGGAGACGCGCACTTGGTGGTCCGGACTTTATAAAGACTTTATGGCTAATGGAATAGATGGCATTTGGAATGATATGAATGAACCGTCTGTATTTGATGGTCCTGGGGAACGATGCCGGAGAACAATATTCATTTAGGAGGAGGCAACTTACCTATTGGTAGCCATTTAATGTATCATAACGCTTATGGTCGTCTGATGGTCGAAGCTTCTTATAATGGCATGATGGCTGCTAATCCAGGCAAACGTCCATTTCTTCTTTCCCGCTCCAATATTATTGGCGGACAGCGTTATGCAGCCATGTGGACGGGCGATAACGAAGCTACTTATGAACACATGAAACTTTCTGTACCGATGTCTATTACATTGGGGTTGTCCGGTCAGCCTTTCAATGGTCCGGATATAGGTGGATTTGCTGGGAATACGACTCCCGATTTGTGGGGAAACTGGTTAGGCTTCGGTGCATTTTTCCCTTTTTCCAGAGGACATGCTTCCTGTGATACAAATAATAAAGAACCGTGGGCTTTTGGCAAAGACCTTGAGAAAGAATCTCGTATAGCATTGGAACGTCGATATCGTTTGCTACCTTATCTTTATACTGCTTTTTACACTGCCCATACAGATGGACAACCTGTTATGGCTCCTGTATTTTTGCGGATTTAAAAGATCAAAGATTACGTGCTGAGGAACAAGCTTTTTATGTTAGGAACAAATATTCTAGTGGTTCCTGCATTTGCAAAGAATCCTTCTCTACCCAAAGGAATTTGGGAAAATTTATCTTTGGTTAAAGGAGATACAAAAGGTAAATATCAGGCCAAGCTAAAGGTTAGGGGTGGTGCCATTATTCCTGTTGGTAAAATAATTCAAAATGTGAATGAAAATTCATTTGATCCTTTGACTTTAGTGGTTTGTCCAAATAAGGAAGGTAAAGCTGAAGGTTCTTTGTATTGGGACAAAGGAGATGGATGGGAGTTTCAAAAAAGGAGATTATAAGCTATTAACCTTTAAAGCGCAACAGGAGAAAAAAAGATGAGTTTAGTGTAAAACTTGTAAATAGTGAGGAAACGGAAAGATGAATATTGAAACTATAAAAGTGGAGGTATTCTATAATGGAAAGATTTATAGGACTTCTGGAAAGCTTTCAGATACCCTTAAAGTAAAAATAAAATAGATAAATGGAATACTTTTTAGTTTCATTTTTAGTGGAGTATAAAAAATTGATCGTTCTAATACATATTATATTTATAGTGTATATTATACGATAAATATAATAAATTCACATAATATTAATTTAAATAGAATGAACTATCTATGAAGAACTTATTACGACAACATTTTAAACGGCAATGGCTTGTATGTTTTGCTTTGACTTTTTATTTATTATCTTGTCAAGATGATAAAAAACAGGAGTGGACTATGATCCAAATAAACCAGTGGCATTGACTGACTATTATCCGGTTACAGGAGCTATTTCAACTCAAGTCATTTTGAATGGTTCAAACTTTGGAACTAATAAGGATAATGTAAGAGTATTTTTTAATGAGAAGGAGGCTGCTGTTATATCTGTTACACAAAGTAAAATATTGGTCCTTGCTCCGAAGCTTCCTGGTGAAAAAATGTGTGATAAAGGTACAAATCGGTGAACAGGCTGGACAATACGAGCAGATCTTTGATTATATTATCCAAACTAATGTGTCTACTTTAGTTGGAGGTGACAAGAATTCAACTCAAAATGTAACCGGAACGGTTACTCTTGCAGAAGCACAATTTAAGAATTCTATAAAAGATGTAATAGCAGTGGATGCTAATAACAATGTGTATTTTGCAGTTCAGGAGTCGGACGATGGTATGAATTCTAAAGGGTATATATATGTATTGAATGAAGAGGCCAATCAGGTAAAACTGATCAAAAATAATTTTGGTTTCTTTCTTACTACTCCTGTTCTTACATACAATGTATTGGATAATAATGTGTATCTTTTTCATGGTAATAGTGGAAATTATGATTATTCCTATTTTGAAACGAATAATGGATTTGCAGAGGTTGGTATGGGGAATGTGTCATATGATAATTCTGATATCCATCCGGGAGGAGAAGGCTCCATGGCTAGTTGGGGAGCTAGAAAATGTTTTGCAATGAATCCTGAGGATGGAAAGTTCTATATAAGAAGTGCAGGCGGTTATTTTTATCGTATTAATCCTTTGAATAGATATGGAGAGAATTTGACAAACGGTCGTCAAGTAGGTACAGAAAATGGAAATACTTACGGTTGCGCGTTTGATCCTAATAATAGCAATATTTTTTACTTTTCTAATGATGGGAGACATTGTATTTATAAATATAATTTAACTACTGATGAGTGTGAAGTTTTTGCAGGCAGTGGGACTGCTGGATATTTAGATGGTTATGCTCTTGAAGCACAGTTTAATCAACCTTGTCAGATTGCTTTTGATTCACAAGGAGATATGTATGTAGCAGATAAACAAAATCATTGTGTTAGAAAGATTGCAATGAAAAACCGGATATGTATCTACTGTAGCTGGACTTCCACAACAAGCTGGATATCGTAATGGAACAGATGAAGTTGCACAGTTTAATCAGCCCATTGGTTTGGTGATTGATTCGAATGATGTATTGTATGTGGGAGACTCGGAGAATCGTGCAATTCGTCGAATCGCAGTAGAATAATTATTAATTTTATTTTTAATATAACATGAATCGAGTAATTGTGTTTTTTACTTTGTTTTTAACTGTTGTGTGTCAGGCTTTTGCGCAGGGAGAACAGAGTTTTACTTTGACCGGTACGGTCTTCGATGAATTTAATGAACCTGTTCCGGGAGCTAATGTATATGTAAAGGATAAACCTGGTGTGGGAGTTACTACTGATATAGATGGTAAGTATCATTTAAAAGTGAGCATATATGATATAATAGTTGTATCTTTTTTAGGTTATGAAAATTTTGAGCAACGTTTGACTAAGAAGTTGGATGATCTTAAAGTAACTCTTAAGCCTTCATCGGAACACCTTGATGAGGTAGTGGTTGTTGGTATGGGTACTCAGCGTAAAGTCAGTGTTGCTGGTGCTATTACTACAATGGAACCTGCACAATTAGAGGTGCCGGCCACTAATATTGTTAATACATTAGCAGGACGTGTTGCAGGGGTAATTGGTGTGCAGTCAAGCGGAGAGCCTGGTAAGAATATTTCAGAGTTTTGGGTGCGTGGTATTGGTACATTTGGTGCAAGTAGCGGTGCATTGGTATTGATTGATGGTTTAGAAGGTGATTTAAGTCAGGTAGATGCTGCTGATGTAGAAAGTTTTTCTGTATTGAAGGATGCGGCAGCTACAGCTGTATATGGAAGTCGTGGTGCAAATGGGGTAGTATTGGTGACTACTAAACGTGGTTTGGAATCAAAATTGAAAATTACGGGACGCGCTAATTTGACAATTTCTCATTTGAAGCGTTTACCAGATTACGTAGATGGTGCTCAATATGCAGAGTTAGCAAATGAAGCTGCGGTAGCATCAAATATGTCTCCTATTTATAATAGTACGGAGATGGATATTATCAGATATGGACTTGATCCGGATTTGTATCCGAATATTGATTGGCAGGATGTTATTCTGAACCCCTAATTCTTTTCAACAAACCTATTATGTGAGTGCGCAAGGAGGAAGTAGCGTAGCTCGTTATTTTGCTAGTTTGGGTATGTCGCAAGAAAGTTCAGCTTATAAGGCTGCGGATGATAGTAAGTATAATAAAGGTGTCGGATATCATACTTATAATTATCGTTTAAATTTGGATGTAAATTTGACTAAAACGACCAAAGTATATGTTGGAGCTACTGGGTATATGTCAATTAACAATTATCCGAGTATGGGTAAGAAGTATGATGGATCAAGCCTGACAGATTGGTTGTGGAGTTCGCAGGCAAAGACTACGCCACTCTCATATCCTTTGCGATATTCTGACGGTAAACTTCCAGCCTCAGCAGAGGGAGATGATATATCTCCTTATGTACTTTTGAACTATACAGGATCTACTAAGGTACAAAATACAAGAAACTTGGTAACAGTAGGTGTTACCCAAGACTTGGGAATGTTAACTAAAGGGCTGACTGCTAAAATACAAGGTTCATGGGATAACCAGAGTCGTTTGGGTGAAAGTCGTTATAAAATGCCTTCTTTGTGGATGGCTACAGGACGTAATAATCAAGGTGAACTGTTAATGTCTCAGCGTGTAAATGAGGTGTCTGTCGATTATAGTAACTTGGCTTGGACATGGAGGAAACTTTATTTTGAAGCTAATGTTAATTATGACCGTGCTTTTGGTGACCATAGACTTGGAGGATTATTATTTTATTATTTGGAAGATACACAAGAGTCTGGGGCTGATAGTAGTATGAATGCTATACCTAAACGTTACCAGAGCCTTTCTGGGCGTTTTACGTATGGTTTTAAAGATACTTATTTTCTTGATTTAAATTTTGGCTTAAATGGCTCGGAGAATTTTGAACCAGGTAAGCAATATGGACTTTTTCCCAGCAGCCGCTTTGGCTTGGGTGCCTACTTCTTATGAATTTATACAAGATAAGTTACCTTGGATGAATTTTTTTAAACTGCGTTTCTCGTGGTACAGTAGGGAATGATCGGATTAGTAACAGACGTTTTCCGTATTTAACTCTCATTAAAGAGAATTCGGTTGAAAGTGATAAGAACTCATGGGGAGGAACAGAAGGGACTTTGACAGAAAGTCAAGTTGGTGCTAATAATCTAGTATGGGAGAAAGCAAAAAAGTTAGATCTCGGTATGGATATGCATCTGTTTGATGATAAATTAACTTTGACATTAGATTATTTTAACGATAAACGTGAAGCTATATTTTTCAAGAACGTACACAGATACCTAGTTATGTAGGACTTATTCAGATGCCATATGGTAGTGTGGGTAGTATGAAGAGTTGGGGAGCTGATGGTAATTTTGAATTCTTTCAAAAGTTGGGTAAGGATGCACATGTTACATTACGTGGAAACTTTACATTATCTAAAAATAAAATTCTGAATTGGGAAGAGGCTAATCAACCTTATCCTTATTTGGAGAAAAATGGTTATGCCAATAATGTCCAACGCGGTTTTATTTCTTTGGGATTGTTTAAAGACCAACAGGATGTAGATATGAGTCCGGAACAATTTGGCAAAGTACGTCCTGGAGATATAAAATACAAGGATGTGAATGGGGATGGAAAGATAACCAATGATGATCAGGTTCCTTTATTTGCTTATTCTGGTGTTCCACAACTTATGTATGGTTTTGGTGCGGAATTCAACTATAAAAAAATTGGACTTTAAATGTGCTGTTTAAAGGAACCGGGCGTAATAAATTTTTATATGGAGGTATGTTGTCTGATCGTTTTGATGGATATATACCCTTTAATAATGGCGCTAAAGGAAATGTGTTGACAATTGCTTATGATCAGAATAATCGTTGGACTTCTGCGGAATATTCTGGCAATCCGACAACAGAGAATCCTAATGCTCGTTTTCCACGTTTGTATTATGGGAAAAATGAAAATAATACTAAGCCTTCAACGTTTTGGCTAGGGAGATGCTCGTTATTTACGTTTACAGGAACTTAGCTTGAGTTATAATATGAAAGTTCCGGCATTACAGCGTGTATTAGGAATACAATCTATGGATATTCGGTTAATGTGTGAAAATTTGGCAGTATGGGATTCTGTAAATTTATTTGATCCAGAACAGGCAACGGCTTGTGGACAATCTTATCCATTGCCGGCACGTTATTCTTTACAACTTTATTTGAATTTCTAAAATATAACTAAATAATTGACATTCATGAAAAAAAATATTGATAGGTGTATTCATGTTGCTGGGAGTAAGTATATTAAGCTCCTGTAACTATTTGAATGTAGACGACTATTTTGAAGATACTTTTAAGCAAGATTCTATCTTTGCCAATAAGGTTAACATTGAAAGATATTATAATGGTGCTGTAGCCTTGCTTCCAAAAGAAGGACGCCTTTGGCATTGGGGATGTACTCCGGGGGTAACAGGTTCAGATGAAGCTGTAAGTTGTGGTAAATATAGCAATGGTATATTGGAAGTTTCATTTTCTGGTACGGAGTTAACTATTGATGCTATTACGGCTAGTTCTATGGGCGGATGGGACTGGAACTTTAATGTATGGCCAGATTGTTATAAAGTAATCCGAAAAGTAAATACTATGCTGGCACATCTTGAAAATGTACCCGATATGAATAGTTTTGAAAGAATAGAATTTAGAGCTAAGGCTCGTTTCTTGCGTGCTTATGCTTATTATTGGATTTTGCAGAATCAAGGACCGATGATTTTGTTAGGAGATGAATTACTGGATACAAATGAAGAACCAAGTTACTATAAGAAAACCCGTAACACTTATGATGAGTGTGTAGATTATATTTGTAAGGAATTTGAGGCTGCGGCAGAAGGGCTTCCAGAAGAACAACCCGTAGATTTAATAGCAAGTCCTACTAGTGGTGCTGCTTTGGCATTAGTTGCTCGTTTGAGATTACAAGCTGCTAGTCCATTGTTTAATGGAGGAGATGCAGCGCGTAAATATTTTGGCAATTTTACACGTTGTACAGATGGTGTACATTATGTTTCTCAGGTATATGATGAACGTAAGTGGGCAGTAGCGGCGCCAGCGGCTAAAAAGAGTGATTGATATGGGAAGATATGAATTACACACGGTACCTGCTGATAACTATACGGCAGAATTACCGGAAAATGTTCCTTCGGAGTCTTTCCCTTATGGTGCAGGTGGGATTGATCCTTATCGTTCCTATTCTGAGATGTTTACAGGGGAGACTTTACCAAGTACTAATAAAGAGTTGATTTGGGGAAATTCTCAATTTGTAAGTGATCACACTGAGTATATTTTCCCATTAGGATATGGAGGAGCTAGTTCTATTAGTGTTCCTCAACGGATAGTCGATGCTTTTTATATGGTGGATGGACGGGATATTAATAATTCCAGTGCAAAATATCCTTATGAGAATAGTCCTTATGATAAAAACTGTATTGTACAGGAGAACAAAATTCTTTCTTTGAATTATACATTGCAAGCTGGAACTTATAAAGCATATGCTAATCGCGAACCTCGTTTTTATGCGAATATTGGATTTACCAATACACTGTGGACAATGAGTTCTTGTTCGGAAAGAGGTAAGAATAATATTGCCGTACAGTATTATAAAGGTGGTAATTGTGGAAAGGATAAATCAACTAATAATGTTTATAATTTAACAGGTTATACTAGCAAAAAATTTGTTCATCCCCGAGATGCAAGAACAGGAACTGGGGCACGTATTATAAGTAAGACTTTCCCTATTATTCGTTATGCTGAGATATTGCTTTCTTATGCAGAGGCCTTGAATAATCTGGAAAATTCGTATGAAGTTGATGGATATACTTATTATCGCGATTTTCAGTCTATTAAAGACGCATTTAATCCAGTGCGTTATCGTGCCGGATTACCGGGAATTACTGATGCTGATTTGGCTACTATAGATGGATTTAACAACGTGATTCAGCGAGAACGTTTGATAGAGTTTTTTTCATGAAGGACGTCGGTATTATGATATACGACGTTGGGGAATCGTAGAGGACTTAGAGAATGAACCATTGACTGGTTGTAATGTGGAACAAAGCGAATGGGAAGGATTTTATGCATCTACTATTATTCAGTACTCCACGATTCGTCAACGAGTTTTTAAACCGAAAATGATATTTTTACCATTAGAATTAAATGAATTAAGAAAAGTCCCTACTCTTGACCAAAATCCAGGTTGGGAAAAATAATAATAAACGAAAGCTATGAAACAAATAAATATTCTAAAAAAGAAATTTGCTGGATGTATTGGTCTATTACTAATAGGATTAATGACAGCTTGCGAACAAGAATTTTATAAGGACGAGCAATATCGTAAGGAAATCTATATTGTTAGTGGTGATGATAATATTTTCGGGCAGGAGTTTACATTTGGCGAAGAGACTACGGGATATCTTTCTATTTATGCAGGTGGAGCTACTTCTGTAGAACATGACGTAGAGGTGGAACTTGCAAAAAATGTAGCCTTTTGCAAGAGTATAATCAGCGTGTGAAAGGGGAAGATTATAACAATTATGCAATAGAACTTGCTACAGACCGTTATGTGATAGATGATATGACTGTAACATTGAAACCTGATGTTGAGACTCCTTATTCATTGTGTCCGATTCGTGTCAATATAGAAGGATTATATCCAGATGAAACTTATTTTATTCCTTTGAAGATAGCATCTGTTTCTGATTATATGATTTCGGAGGAGAGAAGGAATGTATTATTTCAGATTTTTATGAAGAATGATTATGCTACTACTAAAACGGATACTTATTATACAATGAGTGGAACATCTAAGAAAGTAGGCGAAGAAAGAGCTACTCCTGTTAATGCAACGAAATTAGTAGTTCCGATATCTCGGTATGCTATTAGAATATTGCCAGCTTCCACGCAGACGACAGACAAATTGCAATTGCGTAAACAAGGTATTGCTGTAGTCGTAAATCCAGATGAGACAGTTGATGTTCCGGTTTTGGATGATGAAGGAATGGAGACAGGTCAATATTTAAAAATGCAAAAAGTGACTTTGAAACCATGGATTGATTCACAAGAAAGTGTGGAGGTACAGGATGTTACAGATAAATCCTCATATTATGATTCTGAAAAAAAAGAATATACTTTGTTCTATCGTTATAAATTATATGGATCGAATGACTGGTTTGAAATGAAAGAGGTGATGCGTCCATTAAATTCTGGTATGTAATTTTAAAATAGGAACTATATGATAAAAATGAATATTTTATTAGGGTCTTTATGTAGTATATTTATTGCAGCAAGTTTAAGTTCCTGCAATGATTATGATCCGGTAGTAGTTGGTCATGAGAATCCAGAAGAAGAAAATGGAGTTGTGGCTACTCCGCCTGATATTAAGCTTGAATGGGAACTGGAATTAATAACTAATGTGGGACAGCATAATCCCAATGTTTTTGTTTATAAAGATAAAAAATATGATAATTTGTTTACTCGTAACTTAGGTTGGAATGGCGGTGATGGAGTACTATCAACATTGTTACCAGATGGAAATGTCTTCTGGTCGTTTAATGATAGTTTTTATGGGGTTGTAGAGTCTGAGACAAGAACGCGTCGCAGTTGTAGTTTTCCTCGTAATAGTTTGATGATACAAACCAAAGGAGCAGATGGAAAGTTGGGAGAAACGGATAATAACTTGATGTGGTTAGCAGATTTTGTTCAGACAGATGATCCTGACAAACCAGGCTATTATATGGCATATACTCAGCTTCGTCATCCGGACGCTGCACTAGAAGTAGAAAAGCCGGAAGAATCAAAAATCGACAATGATTATATTTATTGGGCAGGAGATGGCACAATCGTTGATGGTAAACTTCAGGTAATATGGGGAGCGGTTGATCTTACAGATGAGAATAACCCAATGAGACGTTTTGCAAGTTGTTTGGCTACTTATAGTTTGGAGGAAAACCTGGAGATCCTAATTATATGAAAAGAATTTCCGTAGACCATAATTTTAGACCAGGAGATAATATGGGATATGGAAATACTCTGTATGAAGATGCAGATGGGCATACTTACCTATATACGACAAATGGATATGATGTTTTGGTTGCGCGTTCTACTACACACGATTTAACAAGTCCATGGGAATATTATGTTCGTGATCTATCTGGTAATTTTCAATGGATTACCAGTTTTCCGACAGAAGAGGAAAGTAAGCGTTCTAACATATTGATGAATAATGGTCAATGTTCCATGCCATGGGTGTTTAAAAAAGGGGATATGTATTATTTAATTGGACAGTCTATGTGGTTTGGACATGCTATGCATATTTATAGAAGTGACAATCCGTATGGACCTTTTACAGATCAAAAAGTGTTATTTGTGATTCCTGACACGGTTGATAAGATTGGCAATCAATATTATAACCATTTATATATGGTAAATTTACATCCTCATTTGGCAAGAGCCGGTGAACTTGTTTTCTCCACTAACACAGACTGTGCAGACTTTTGGGATAATTATAATCGTCCAGGCAGTGCTGATTATTATCGTCCTTTTTCTTTAGAGTCTTTAATTGGGAAAGTGTATATGAAAAAAATGATTGATGACTATTGAATTTATTAGATAAAAAATAATGGAAGGTTATAGCTGCTAGTTGATGGAGTTATAGCCTTCTATTATTCAATAGAACTCTTATTTTTAAGGGGCGTTTAGTGGTAATTGTACTTTTATTCGTCTCAATGAAGTAAATCACCATAATTTAGTGCGCAAATGAGAACCATAAAAAGACTATTAGTTGGGATCATAACAGCTTTCTTTTCTTTAGTGATGCAAGCCCAAACAAAAGACCTTGTGCAATATGTCAATACACTGCAAGGTACCGACTCTCATTTCGGATTAAGTTATGGAAATACATACCCTACTACCGGTATGCCTTATGCCATGCATACGTGGTCTGCCCAAACAGGGAAAAATGGAGAAGGCTGGAAATATCAATATGCGGTAGATAAAATCAGAGGATTCTGCCAGTCTCACCAATGCAGTCCGTGGATGAGTGATTATGCAGTGTATTCTTTTATGCCGATGGTGGGGAAATTAGTTGTAAATCAGGAGATGCGGGCAACGAAGTTCAGCCATGATAATGAAATAGCCAAGCCGCATTATTATAAAGTGATGCTGGATAATGGAATTACAACCGAGATGGCTCCAACTACTCGTGGTGTACATTTACGCTTTTCTTATCCCTCTACCGAAGACGCCTATCTGGTAATTGACGGATATACGGATATGAGTGAAATCAAGATTGATCCGGCTAAGAGACAAATCTCCGGTTGGGTGAATAACCAACGTTTTGTAAATAACTCTAAGACATTCCGTAGTTACTTTGTAGTGCAGTTCGATAAAGCATTTGAGGATTACGGTATGTGGGAAAATCAGAAAGATGAGATTTATCCTAAAAAGTTGGAAGGAGAAGGCAAAGGCTATGGTGCTTATATCAAATTTAAGAAAGGATCGAAAGTACAGGCAAAGGCTGCCTCTTCCTATATCAGCGCAGAGCAGGCTGTGATTACACTGAACGACGAACTGGGTAAAGATAAGAATTTGGAAGCCACCAAAATGCGTGGACATAAAACGTGGAATGAATTATTGAATAGAATTCAGGTTGAAGGCGGAACAGACGAACAAATGAAGACTTTCTACTCCTGCCTGTTCCGTGCCAATCTCTTCTCACGCAAATTCTATGAACGTAAAGCAAATGGAGAACCTTATTATTATAGTCCTTATGACGGTAAAGTATATGACGGATATATGTATACAGATAATGGCTTCTGGGACACTTTCCGTTCTCAATTTCCATTAACTAATATTCTTCATCCTACTATGCAGGGACGTTACATGAATGCCTTGCTTGCCGCACAAGAACAATGTGGATGGTTACCTTCCTGGTCAGCTCCCGGAGAAACAGGAGGAATGTTGGGTAATCACTCCATTTCATTATTGGCAGATGCGTGGGCAAAAGGGATTCGGACTTTTGATCCGGAGAAAGCTCTGAAAGCCTACGCACACGAGGCCATGAATAAAGGTCCTTGGGGGGGTGCGAACGGACGTGGCTTCTGGAAAGAATATTTTGAGTTGGGATATGTTCCTTATCCGGAATCAATGGGTTCTAGTGCACAAACTATGGAATATGCATACGATGATTTCTGTGGCTACCAACTGGCTAAAATGACTGGAAACAAACATTATCAGGAAGTCTTTGCCCGTCAGATGTATAATTATAAAAACGTATTCGATCCGTCTATCGGTTTTATGCGTGGAAAAGGCGTCGATGGTAAATGGCAGGAACCGTTTGACCCGTTGGAGTGGGGGGGGCCTTTCTGCGAAGGTAATGCCTGGCATTATACCTGGTCCGTATTCCATGATGTAGAAGGATTAATAAACTTGTTCGGAAGCGACCAAAGATTTACGACCAAAATGGATTCGGTATTCGCCCTTCGCAGCACTATTAAACCGGGAACTTACGGAGGAGTGATCCATGAAATGAAAGAAATGGAGTTGGCTAATATGGGACAATATGCACACGGAAATCAACCGATTCAACACATGCCTTATTTGTATTGCTATGCAGGTCAGCCGTGGAAAACTCAGTATTGGGTACGTCAGATCGTTGAAAGATTGTATAATTCCACAGAAAGAGGTTATCCGGGTGATGAAGACCAAGGCGGTATGTCTTCATGGTATATTCTGAGCTCATTGGGTATATATGCTGTTTGCCCGGGTACAGATGAATATGTGATTGGCAGCCCATTATTTAAGAAAGCTACTATAACGATGGAAAACGGCAATAAATTCGTGATTGAAGCGAACAACAATAGTAAAGAGAATCTCTATATCCAGTCTGCTACCTTAAATGGACGTGTGTTGGATAAGAATTTTATCAGATACGACGATATAGCAGACGGAGGAATTATCCGTTTTGAAATGGGAAGTCAACCGAATAAAGAACGATGTACGTCGAAGTATGCTGCTCCTTTCTCATTGTCGAAAGAATAAGAAACTAAAAAGATATAAGAAGAATACAGTATGAAAAAATAAAATTTTAACAGGTTTGTTATTGGTTTTGATTGGAGGGTGGGGGAGTCTCTCGGCGCAGAACGTCGGGAGTAATTATGCCCGTCAGGTAAATACCCTGATAGGAACGAAGGGCGTGGGTTTGACTTCGGGATATCTTTATCCCGGAGCCACCTATCCTTATGGAATGGTGCAGTTCACCCCTCTTATTTTTCCAAACGTTCCGGATTCGTCATCAATCAGTTGAGTGGTGGCGGTTGCGAGCACATGGGTAACTTTCCCACTTTTCCGGTAAAAGGTAAACTGAAGATGTCTCCGGACAATATCCTCAATTACCGTATCAATATTTCTGAAGAAAAAGGACATGCCGGTTATTATGAAGCAAAGGTGCAGGAAGATATTCATGCAAAACTGACAGTAACTGAAAGGACCGGTATGGCGAGTTATGAATATCCGGCCGATCAGCAATATGGTACGGTAATTATCGGTGGAGGTATTTCCGCTACTCCGATAGAGCAGGCCGCCATCGTTATTACTGCACCGAATAAGTGTGAAGGATATGCAGAAGGCGGTAATTTCTGTGGACTCCGTACACCGTATAAAGTCTATTTTGTAGCAGAGTTTGATACGGATGCGTTGGAATCGGGAACATGGAAAAGAGATGAACTGAAACCGAACACAACTTTTGCTGAAGGAGAATACTCCGGAGTCTATTTTACTTTTGATGTAAATAAGAAGAAAAATATCCAATATAAGATTGGAGTTTCTTATGTTTCAGTAGAAAATGCACGTGAAAATCTGAAAGCGGAAAATTCAGAATGGGATTTCCTGCAGATTCAGAATCAGGCGGAATCCAAATGGAATCATTATTTGGGTAAGATTGAAGTAGAAGGAAGCAATCCGGATCGTACCACTCAATTTTATACCCATCTGTATCGTTCATTCATTCACCCGAATGTATGCAGCGATGTGAACGGAGAGTACATGGGAGCGGACTTCAGAGTGCATAAGTCCCGTTCCAAGCACTATACTTCTTTTAGTAACTGGGATACGTATCGTACACAAATTCAACTATTATCCATGCTTGATCCGGAGGTAGCTTCTGATATTGTTATTTCTCACCAATTGTTTGCCGAAGAAGCTGGTGGTGCTTTCCCGCGTTGGGTGATGGCTAATATAGAGACCGGGGTAATGCAAGGAGATCCGACTCCTATCCTGATATCCAATGCTTACGCTTTTGGTGCCCGCAATTATGATCCGAAACCAATTTTCAAAACCATGAGAAAAGGAGCGGAAGAACCGGGAGCAATGTCACAGGAGGTTGAGGCTCGTCCGGGACTGAAACAGTATTTGGATAAAGGATATTACAACGCTTCTATACAATTGGAATATACTTCCGCTGATTTTGCAATCGCACAATTTGCCTTACATGCCGTAGGAGATGAGTTTGCAAGTTGGCGTTATTTCCATTTTGCACGTTCATGGAAGAATCTGTATAACCCGGAAACCGGATGGTTGCAATCACGTAATCCTGATGGTTCGTGGAAACCGCTGACTGAAGATTTCCGTGAATCGACCTATAAGAATTATTTCTGGATGGTGCCATACGATATTGCCGGGCTGATAGAAATCATTGGAGGTAAAGCAGCGGCAGAAAAACGCCTGGATGAATTCTTTACTCGTCTGGATGCCGGTTACAATGATGCCTGGTTCGCTTCCGGCAATGAACCGAGCTTTCACATTCCTTGGATATACAACTGGGTCGGAACTCCCTATAAAGCACAGGAGATTATTAACCGTGTATTGAATGAACAGTATTCAAGTAAAATTGATGGTCTGCCGGGCAATGATGATTTAGGGACGATGGGCGCCTGGTATGTGTTCGCTTGTATCGGTCTTTATCCCGAAATACCGGGAGTGGGAGGCTTTACGGTGAATACTCCGATATTCTCATCCGTGAAAGTTCATTTGAAGAAAGGGGATATGGTGATAAAAGGCGGTTCGGAAAAGAATATTTATATCAAATCCATGAAGCTGAACGGTAAACCGTATGACAGTACATGGATCGATTGGGATCAACTGAATAATGGGGCTACAATAGAATACACTACCTCGTCCAAGCCTGACGTGAAGTGGGGAACTAAAGTGACGCCTCCCTCTTTTCCTTAAAGCAAATCAACGAGGCATATAAGTTTATATCATAAATTTAGGCACGGATTACACGGATTAACGCTGTTGTTCTATATGTTCATCACTCTAAAAACCATGAAATCTGTGTAATCCGTGCCTCCTAACCATCTAAGATTATTTTGTAAAAGTACTTATTTATAATATCAAACGTAAAAATGAAAAGAAAACTACAAAACATAGCTTATCTACTGATGGCTGCCGCATTAATCACTTCCTGTGGCGAGAAGAAGCAAACAGCAGAATTCCCGGATTGGGCGTGGGCAGATTTCCAGCGTCCGGAAGGAATTAATCCGATTATCTCTCCTGACACTACTACCCTTTTCTATTGTCCGATGCGACAGGAGTCAGTCGCATGGGAAGCGAGTGATACGTTTAATCCCGCTGCTACTGTTTATGATGGGAAAGTAGTAGTCCTCTACCGGGCTGAAGATAACTCGGCAGCCGGTATCGGATCACGTACCTCCCGTTTGGGATATGCCTCTTCTGACGACGGACTACACTTCAAACGAATGTCCGTACCTGTATTTTATCCGGCAGACGATAGTCAGAAAGAACTGGAAAATCCGGGCGGTTGCGAAGACCCACGTCTTGCTGTAACAGAAGACGGGCTTTACGTAATGCATTACACACAATGGAATCGCAAACAGGCGCGTTTGGCAGTGGCTACCTCGCGCGATCTTCAAACGTGGGAAAAACATGGACCGGCTTTCGCAAAAGCATATAACGGAAGATTCATGGATGAATTTTCCAAATCTGCCTCTATCGTAACCCAATTAATCGACGGCAAACAAGTGATTGCCAAGATTGACGGCAAATACTGGATGTACTGGGGAGAAAAGTTTGTGAATGTAGCCACTTCCACAGACTTGGTCAACTGGGAACCGATGTTGGATGAAAATGGAGAATTCCTGAAAGTGATGACTCCCCGCGCAGGTAAGTTCGACAGTGACCTGACCGAATGTGGTCCTCCTGCCATCCTGACTGACAAAGGAATCCTTTTATTTTATAACGGCAAAAATAAATCGGGCGCAGAAGGAGACACACTGTATACAGCCAACTCTTATTGCGCCGGACAAGCCTTATTTGATGCCAAAGATCCTACTAAACTAATCGATCGCTTGGATAAACCTTTCTATATTCCCGAATCAGATTTTGAAAAGAGCGGACAATATCCAGCCGGAACCGTATTTATAGAAGGACTTGTATTCTACAATCAGAAATGGTTCTTATATTATGGCTGTGCCGATTCACGCGTGGCAGTTGCCGTATATGATCTTCTCAAAAAAAATAAAGAAAACGTTCATAATGAAAATAACAGTTTATAAAATAGAAATTAAGACATGAAAAAACTTTTTGTATTGATTGCAGCGGCTTGTATGACATGTACTGCTGCGTTTGCACAAACTGTGAAACCTTTTAAGGAGGGTGAGAGAGCAGTGTTCCTGGGAAATAGTATAACGGATGGTGGGCATTACCATTCATACATCTGGTTATATTATATGACTCGTTTTCCGGATATGCCTATCCGTGTTTTCAACGGTGGTATTGGTGGAGATACGGCCTATGATATGAACAAACGTCTGGATGGTGATATTTTTGCGATGAAACCTTCCGTGTTGATGGTTACTTTTGGTATGAATGATTCCGGATATTTTGAATATAACGGTGATAAGCCCAAAGAATTCGGTGAGCAGAAATATCAGGAAAGTATAAAGAATTATCAGCAGATGGAGAAACGTTTTAAAGATCTTCCTGATACCCGTATCGTGATGGTCGGGACTTCTCCGTATGATGAAACCGTACAACTCAAAGAGAATACACCGTTCAAGACAAAAAATGAAACCATCAAACGGCTTGTTGAATATCAGAAAGAATCGGCAGCTAAGAATAATTGGGAATTTACCGATTTAAATGCTCCTATGACAGCTATTAATCAGCAATATCAGCAGAAAGATCCTACCTTTACCCTTTGTGGCAGTGACCGTATTCATCCCGATAACGACGGGCACATGGTGATGGCCTATCTTTTCCTGAAAGCCCAGGGATTTGTAGGTAAAGAAGTAGCGGATATGGAGATTAATGCCAATAAAAAACAAGCCGTTAAGTCGGAAAATTGTACCGTTTCAAATATAAAGAAGAACGGAAAAGATTTGAGTTTTGACTATTTGGCAGAAGCTCTTCCTTATCCTTTAGATACTATTGCTCGTGGTTGGGGACAGAAAAAGAGCCAGGCAGAAGTGCTGAAAGTTGTTCCTTTTATGGAAGAGATGAACCGTGAAACGTTGAAAGTAACAGGACTGAAAGGCAATTATAAGTTGTTGATAGACGATGAAGAAATTGGAACCTGAGTGGAGATGAACTGGCAAAAGGCATTAATCTTGCTGCTGAATCCAAAACTCCCCAATACCAACAGGCATTGGCGGTTATGCACCTGAATGAGTATCGTTGGGAACTTGAAAAAACATTTAGAGAATATGCGTGGTGTGAATTCGGCTTTTTCCAGCAAAAGGGATTGTTGTATGCTGACGACAGAAAAGCGATCGAGGTGATGGATGAAAACTTGGATAAAAACGTTTGGTTGAAGGGACGTCGTGATATGTATTCAAAGATGATGTTTGAAGCTGTCCGTGATGCTCGCCAACAGGAAATGGATGTTCTTATCAATAAGATTTATGAAATAAATAAGCCTGTTGTAAGAAAGATTTTACTTAGAAAGATATGATGTGATAACAGCGTAGAAATACGATAGAATACTCACCGTAATGAGAAAGAATTCTCACTGTAATGAGAACTTTTTCTCATTGCGATGAGTATTTTTTCTTATTACAGTGAGTATCGTTGAGAATATATGAATAGATAAGTACTCTTTGTAATAGCCTGATAATGTACTCCTTATTGTAGCTTTTGCATTAAAGAGACTACCTTTATTGAATTCTTAATTCTTTTTCCAGAAATCGGAAGTGAAAAGTAGTAATACTGTAAACAATTCCAAGCGTCCCAACAGCATTAAGAAAGAAAGCAGCCATTTGGCGGCATCAGGCAATTCACTCCATGAGAAGGCCGGGCCGCATGTGCCGAGTCCCGGTCCCATATTACCCATACTTGAGATAACCGTTCCGATTGATTCCAGAAAACCGACTCCCAGCCCCATCATGATAAGTATGCTGATGATAGCAATTACCGCGTACAAAAGGTGAAAGCCAATACTGTAGACTGGATGGAAGGAGAAATAACCTGCTTGTTAACTCGTACCGGGAGCACGGCATTAGGGTGAAGAATATGTTTGAATTCGTTTTTCACAACCTGAAACAGGATAACCATACGAATACATTTTATACCTCCTGTTGTACTGCCGGCACAGGCTCCGATTATCATCACTATTAGAAGGCATCCCCAAAGGATAGAAGGCCAAAGCATATAATCGGCTGTGGCAAATCCCGTAGAAGTTTGCAAGGAAATCACTTGGAAAAGTGATTTACGGAACGCTTCTTCTATCTCCATAGAAGAAGTCTGATGGAGCCAGATAGCAATGAATAGAGTGAAGAATGAAACACAAATAAAGTAGAACTTCAGTTCCGCATCATGTAGGAACTTCTTAATTTTCCCATTAAACATCAACAGCAGCAACGTGAAGTTAATTCCTGAAAGGAACATGAAAATGGAAATTACATAGTCTATATAAGGTGAATGGTAATATTCAATGCTGGCCTGTTTAGTAGAGAACCCACCGGTACTGGTGTTGCAAAAGCATGACATATACTATCGAATATGCTCATGCCACCACCTATTAGTAAAATAATCAGTGTTCCCGTCATTCCGGCATAAATACCCCAAATCCATTTAGCAGTGATGCCAATGCGGGGATGCACTTTATCATGAGTAGGTCCGCTGGCTTCTGCTGCAAACACCTGAATTCCACCCAGACCGAAAATCGGTAGAACGGCAATGGTGAAGAATACAATACCCAAACCGCCTATCCATTGCGTCATAGCCCGCCAAAAAAGTATTCCGTGGGGCATCGACTCTATATTATTCAGAATAGTGGCACCTGTACTGCTGAACCCGGACATCGTTTCAAAAATGCATCCGTAACACTTGGGATATACCCTCCTATATAATAAGGTAACATTCCGAAAAGGGAAAAGGTGACCCATGCTACACTGACTATGACATATCCATCACGGCGATTCAAGGATTTCACAGCGTCTTTCCCGATGGCAAGCAGCAGAAAGCCAATACAGGCTGTGACAGCAGATGAAATCAGGAAACTCTGCAAGTCATTCTCTTTATAAAAAAGAGAAACCGCTCCACAACATAATAGCATAGCTGTTTCTATCAGAAGCAGAAAACCCAGAATCCGGAATATCATCTTCGAGTTAATCATAAATTGGTTTAGTTATCTTATGCTTAATTAAAGAACTTCTCAATCTTTTTAATCATCATACTTAGGCAGAATACGACTACATGGTCGCCGGGGCGGATTTGCGTATCACCCTGTCACCAGGATACCTTCTCCGTTACGGATCATTCCTCCGATGGTGGTGCCTTTGGGAAGTCCCAGGTCTTTAATCAGGTGTTTGGTTATTTTTGCTCCTTCCGGTACGGTGAATTCTGCAACGTCCGCATTGGCAAAAGTAAGACATTTCACATTAGACACATCGGCATCCAGCATCATTTGGTAGATGTGGCTGGCAGCAATCATTTTTTTATTGATAACCGTGCCGATGTCGAGACTCTCTGCCATACCGATATAGTCGATGTTCTCCACTTCTGCCACCGTCTTTTCCACTCCCATGCGTTTGGCGGCGAGACAGGCAAGGATATTCGTTTCCGAGTTGCCGGTCAGGGCTACAAATGCTTCGGTATTCTTTAGCCCCTCTTCGATAAGCAGATCCATGTCGCGACCGTCTCCGTTGATAATCATTGTTTTGTCATCCAGTAGCTCTGTCAGACGGTTGCAACGGTTCAGATCATTATCCACTATTTTCACCTGCATATAGTCGGGCACATATTGTGCGGTACGGACAGCGATGCGGCTTCCACCCATAATCATTACATTACGCACGTCGGCATAATCTTCCTTGCCGGCTATCTTACGTATATAAGGAATATACTTGCGGGTAGTGGTGAAATAAACAATATCATGCAATTTAATAACATCGTCTCCGCGAGGGATAATCGTTTCTGTTCCGCGTTTGATGGCCACTACGTGGTAAGGAATGTTGGGACCGCCTAGCTGGTGCAGCGGTATATTCAGGATTTCAGCCTTTTCGCGCATCTTCGTACCAATCAGAACTAGCGAACCTCCGCAGAACTCCCACCATTGGCGTACCCAGCTCATACGCATGGAAGATACGATTTCTTTGGCAGCCAGCATTTCCGGGTAAATCAGAGAATCTACTCCCAACTTCTGGAAAAACTCTTTATTTTTGGGCAGAAGATATTCGTAATTGTCGATACGCGCCACTGTCTTTTTGGCTCCCAGGTTGGTAGCCAGCATACAGGCAGTCATGTTGCGGCTTTCGTCCGGTGTGACTGCGATGAACAGGTCGGCTTCTTTGACGCCCACTTCTTTCAATCCGGAGATGGAAGAAGGAGAAGCGGCAACAGTCAGCAAGTCAAAATTGGCACTAAGAGCGCTTAGTTTCTCTTCGTCATCATCCATCAAGATAATATCTTGCTTCTCGCGCGATAACAACTTGGCCAAATGGGTGCCTACGTTGCCGGCACCGGCAATAATAATCTTCATGTCAATTGATAAATTCTTTTATTTTAGTCAGAATCCCTTCTTCATCCATGCCGCACAGTTGGTACAGTTCGGCAACTGCCCCATGCTCTACAAATATATTAGGGATACCGATACGCTTTACGGTCGGTTTGTATTCGTTGTCTGCCATAAACTCGAGGACAGCGCTGCCCATTCCGCCTTTGATAATTCCGTCTTCGATAGTCAGGATACGTTGGAATTTACGTCCTACCTCATGCAATAGCTCTTCATCCAGCGGTTTCAGGAATCGTAAATCGTAATGGGCGATGGACAGACCTAAATCTGCTTCTGCCCGGGGGATGGCACGGGCAGCTATATTTCCTATCGGTCCGATAGTGATAACCGCAAGGTCGTTGCCCTCTTTCAGTTTCCGTCCTTTTCCTACCGGAATCTCTTCTAGCGGACATTTCCAGTCTACCAGTACGCCTCGTCCACGGGGGTAGCGGATCACGAACGGTCCCTTGTCCGGCAATTGTGCCGTATACATCAGGCGACGTAATTCATGTTCGTCCATCGGGGAACAGATAGTCAGGTTAGGGATCGGGCGTAAACATGCCATGTCAAAAGCTCCGTGGTGAGTAGGACCGTCTTCGCCAACCAGTCCGGCGCGGTCGAGACACAAAACAACAGGGAGATTCTGAATCGCTACGTCGTGGATGATATTATCATGCGCCCGTTGCATAAAAGAAGAATAGATATTGCAGAATGGTTGTAGTCCGTCTTTAGCCATTCCACCGGAGAAAGTAACCGCATGTCCTTCGGCAATACCTACATCGAAAGCGCGTTTCGGCATTTTCTCCATTAGTATATTCATCGAACAGCCGCTAGGCATGGCGGGAGTGACACCGACAATCTTCGGGTTGGCTTCGGCAAGCTCTACCAGTGTATTTCCGAATACGTCCTGGAAAAGCGGAGGCATTCCTTCGGTGTTGGCTATGAAACGTTCGCCGGTGACAGGATCGAACTTGCCCGGAGCATGCCATTCGGTAGCGTGTTCTTCTGCCGGACCGAATCCTTTTCCTTTGATTGTGTGCAGATGTAGGATTTTAGGACCTTGCATATCTTTGATATCACGTAATACTCTTGCCAGGTTCTTTACGTCGTGTCCGTCTATCGGACCGAAGTAACGGATATTCATCCCTTCGAAAATATTCTGTTGCTGTGCAGCCATTGATTTCAGGCTGTTCCCGAAACGTATGAGCGCTTTGCGACGTTCTTCGTTTAGGATGCCGAGCTTGAATAACATGCGCGAGAGCTTGAAACGTAACTGATTATAGCGGTTGGAAGTCGTCAGGTTGAAGAGATACTGCTTCATACCTCCTACGCTGCGGTCGATTGCCATATCATTGTCATTCAGGATAATGAGCAGGTTGTTCGACGTGGCAGATGCATTGTTCAGCCCTTCAAAAGCCAGTCCGCCACTCATGGAACCGTCGCCGATGATGGCTACTACATGGCGTTTGGCGTCTCCTTTCCGGGCGGCTGCGACAGCCATACCGAGAGCTGCAGAAATAGAATTGGAAGCGTGTCCGCACGTGAAAGTATCATATTCGCTTTCTTCCGGAGACGGGAAAGGGCGGATTCCTCCGAGTTTCCTGTTCGTAGAAAATGCTTCACGGC
>VOFG01004091.1_pt1 | contig 32620 bp, 39 predicted proteins | sample 5384171 | NCBI WGS metagenome assembly VOFG01 (sample SAMN12384726, study PRJNA508395) | human gut metagenome | isolation source: healthy gut F | host: Homo sapiens
ATCGATAGCAGCTTGCACGATAACAATCGCCAAGCTAGCACCGGTACCCTCACCAAGACGCATACCTGCATCAACAATCGGCTCTAACTGCAGCATTTCCAGCATTTTTTCTTGTGCGAAATATCACTGCTCAAATGAGAGCACAACATATAATCACGGCATTCAGGATATAAGCCATAAGCTAAGAGTGCAGCAGCAGTAGCGTTTACACCGTCAACCATAGTCGGTACGCGACGACGTGCACCGCCAATGATTACACCTGCTAAACCTGCATGATCATAGCCACCAACTTTGCACAGAACGTCCATAGCATCGCCCTGCTTCGGTTGATTTTTTGCCAAGCCGTCAATTACAACCTGACGTTTAATTTTCATACGTTCATCATTAATACCACTACCACGACCAACGGTCAGCAGCGGGTCTAAACCTAAATAAGCACTAGCAATAGCACTAGTAGATGTAGTATTACCGATACCCATTTCACCGGTGTATAACAGATTGTATCCTTTATCAATGCAGATATCAGCCATTTCAATACCTACCTGAATCGCAGCCTCTGCTTGCTCGCGAGTCATGGCCGGACCTTGAGTGAAGTCCTCAGTACCCCAAGCTACTTTTCTGTGATAAACTCGCTCCAAATCATCAGATTAAAAGCAGTACCTGCATCGCAAACGAAAACATCAGCACCAGCATGGCGTGCCAAAACAGTAGCACCCGCACTGCCACGCATATAACCATTAATCATTTGACGGGTAACCTCTTGTGGATAAGCACTTACACCGTATTTAGCAATACCATGATCACCGCACATTAAAACCATGGCACTTTTCAGTTTTCCGGTAATTCTTTACCAGTCATAGCAGCGTATTGAGCAACCATGTCTTCTAACTGACCTAAATTTTCGCCTACTTTATCAATGCTTTTCCAACCATTACGTACTTTTTCTTCCATTACTTTATCTAAAGCAGGAATAACTATTTTTTCCATAAGTTCTGTCTAACTCCTTTATTCTTCATCCTCAAATTTAAATGCTAATTTTTTTGACGTCAACAGCCTGACCACATACGCAATAATATACATGATCAGCTTCTTCCGCCACTCTCTGGTTTACCCATCCGGCTAAATCGCGGTATTCCCTTGCCATAACATTATCAGGTACGATACCGCTACCGACTTCATTAGTTACAAAACAACGATTTTCCCACAGGCACGTGCAGCCTGTAAAACCTTATCTATTTTTGCTAGAACAACTTGGCAGCGATGAACAAAATCACCTTCCGGTGCTTCTTTGCCATAGAGCATATTAGACATATACAAAGTCAGGCAGTCAAATAAAACACATTTCGTTTCCTCTCCTAAATTAGCAAAGGTTTCCTCTGCATGATAAGGAGCCTCGTGATTTACCCATCTACCATCATTTCTTCTTTCTCTGTGCAAACGCACGCGCTCAGCCATTTCTTCATCTAAGATTTCAGCGGTAGCAATATAATCACATTTGGGAGAATAATGCAAAACGTATCGTTCAGCAAATTCGCTTTTGCCGCTACGGGCGCCACCGGTAATCATAATCAGTTTTCCAGCCACAAAAAGAGCCTCCCTTCTTAATAAAAAAACCTCCCACTACTGGCGGGAGGTTCCAATTTTTCCATAATTATTTAGTTTTAAGTACACGAAAGCAACCTATCCCCCCGTAGGCTTATAGCTTCGTAACAGGCAGGTCTCCTGGCTTAGCTTCATCGCCCACAGCGTCTTCCCAACTTGCGTCAGTGACATAATTGCCTAGGCTCCACTTACAGTAGCGGGACTGCTCCGGATTCACACCGGTATTCCCTTTTCAGCAATGACCGCAATCATTGCACCTGTCAAAATTTTTCCAAATTATATATTCGTCGCAGTTGTTAAAACTCCTGCTAAAAATAAGCTTAAACTTTTATCTTTTCTATTTTTTTACCAAAAACTACTTCTACTGATATATTGTTGGCAACTCTTATCATCGATAAAGTATTGGCTATTAGAGAAAACTGTACCTATTGTGGTCAAAAAATAAAAGAACTCCAAAAACTACAGCCATAGTTGTTGAAGCTCTCTTGTTTTTTTTGCGATTATATACTTTTGCTGATTCTTTTACTTTAATAATGGGCTTTACCAGACCCCAACTACCACGTTTAGCAGCATTGACTGCTTTTGTTGTTTCTTCGACATCTTAGCATAGGGAACAAAATTTTTCATAACTTTCCGCCTCCACTTGCAAACAATATATTTCTTTTCTTGATTTTATAATAACATAAATCGTCAATCTCATCATGCAAAAAAGTTGCAAATTGTACGAAAATCAATCTTTTACAGATAAAAAAAGGCGGAGATTGCCCTCCGCCCAAAAAAATATTTTTAATTCCTAAATTGTAATAAGAAGTTGCACACTTTTTAAAAATCAAGCTACATAAATCTTGTCAAGCTCATTCTCGAATAGAGCGTCAGGTGATTTGTAGCCGAATATTTTCCTAGGTAACAAATTACACCAATCAGCTGTCAACAGAATATCATCAGAAGTATATTTGCCTATTCTCTTTCCTTTAGGAATAAATCTTCTTAAAAGACCATTGTGACGTTCGTTAGAACCTCTTTCCCATGAACTGTAAGGGTGGGCAAAGTATACTTTTGTCTTTGTGTTATCTTCAAGCTTTGCGAGTTCAGCAAATTCACTACCGTTATCACTTGTTATAGTTTTGAATATCTGGCTAAACTTATCGCCATAGTAATTTTCAAGTATTCCATAGCTTTACTAACGGAAGATGTTGTTTTTCCTTCGATTTTAATGGCTATGTACTTGCGTGTAAGACGTTCTACAAGAGTTAATATAACGTTATCACTCTTGCTTTTACTGCCTACAACAGTATCTATCTCCCAATGTCCAAACTCGCTACGACCAGTTATTTCTGTCGGTCTTTCGTCAATACTGCGACCTAGATGTTTTAGGCATTCCTTAACGTTATGACGGCGTTTGCGTCTACGAACTTTTAGCAGTAGGTCGATGTTACGCAGTGCAAGAAGCATAGAGTCAACATAGTTGTACAGTGTTTTTACGCACACCATCTCAGAATCTACATACAGCTTGTGTGTTTTTGCATAACCGTAACAGGCGTCCAAGGACCACCCTTTTTCAAGAACCATTTCAACAACTCAGGAGACAAACTTACTGGACAAAAATCTTCTAGATTTCCTAATACTGTTAGCATGGCTTTGTTCGTATGCATTTTGTGCACGTCTAGCTCCATATCTACCGGTATTATGGTGAGCACCACGCTTCAATTCATTACGGATAGTATTGGGATCGCAATTAAAATGTCTAGCCAACTGGCGGAGAGAATAACGTACAGATTTATTGGATAATATCCCTTGTAATTCTCTGCGGTCACCATAAGAAAAATGTTTACCTTTTTGTGTGTTTTGTGGTATCTTGAGTATAGTCCATTGTGATTGCCTCCTTGTAAGTTTTGTGTAGTAGCTTAATTTTAACATGAAGAGGTCACAATGGACTATTTTATTCTGTTTTCAAGGTGTGCAATTTCATTTTACAATGAACCAAATATTTTTAATTATATTTAAGAAGAAAATTAGAAGCTGTATTCAGCACCAACCATGAAGCGACGTGCTTGTGCAGGATAGTTGTAGCTACCTTTATCTACGCCACCACAATCAGCATAAGCTTCGTTAGTCAGGTTGTAGCCTTTAGCGAAAATGCTCCAGTTAGCGTCAGCCTTATAAGTTACTGCCATATCCATGGTCAAATAACTGCTATCGACAAAGCTTGCATGGTCTGCACCAGAGCCTGCACGCATGGTCAAATCAGCATTCCATTTCAGGTCATGATAACGTACACCCAAACGATATACGTTAGGAACATAGTTAACATCACGAACAAAACCGCTATTGTTGTTATTATTACGTACACGTACATAGGTATAGGAAGCGGTCAAATCCCAGTTATCATTTAATTCATGGTCAATGCTGATTTCCATACCGTTTTTCTTTTGTTTATCAATATTTTCTGCTTTATGAACACCATCAGCATAGTTTTTCCAATTAATAGCATCTTCTAAATCGCTTTGGAAATAGCTGATATTGATGTCAGTTTTATCATTGATGGTAGTGCCATAACCGATAGTCCAAGTATCACCGGTTTCCGGTTTCAGGTCAGGATTGCCGATATATTCGGATTTTTACCATCCCATTCAGAAAAAGAATAATAATATAAATCATCAATGGTCGGAGCTTTAAATACTTGGCCCCAGTTAAAGTAAGCATGGCTGTTTTCGTCGAATTTTTATTTAAACCGGCACTCATAGTAGTTTCACTGCCAAAATCACTATGTTTATCATAACGTACACCGGTGTTCAAAGACCAGCTCGGCAAAAATTCCCAAGTATTGTTTACAAATACTGCCGCATTATCAATGCTATGCTCATCAGTATAATACATTTCATTTAAAGCTTTAGCTTTACGATAGGAAGCACCAAATACCAAAGTATCGTTAGCAGCAACAGTTAAGGTTTGTTGTGCTTCAAAACCGGTATCTTTTTCTTCCATGCCACCAAAGTTAAAGTATTCATATTTATTATGATATACATTAACAAAGCCTGCATCCTCATCATTTACTAACCAATTATATTGAGCATAGAAATTATTGGTTTTTTTTTATCTACAGGACTTAAACTAGGAGAAGTTGCACTATAAGGGCTGAAACCTTCAAATTTGCTGTAATCATAACCAACAGTTAAGCTAGTAGTATCAGTAAAATCTTGGTCTACTTTGATGGAGAATTTATTATTTTCATATTTAGAATTAGCACCCCATCTTTTGGTAGAATCGCTAGCAACATCTTTATATTTATAATAGCCTTGTTTATATTTAGAACCAGATAAAGTTACGCCGGTTTTGCCTTTTTTGAATGCATAAACAGATTTGAAATCTCTTGCTTGGTTGGAACCCATAGCAAAGGAGCGTTTACCAAATTTATGGTCAGCTTTTTTTAGTGATGATGTTTACTACACCGCCCACAGCATCGGAGCCATATAAAGCACCACCATGACCTTTAACAACCTCGATACGTTCGATTTGTGCTACATCCGGCAATTGGTTTAAGTCGAAGCTTGCACGACCACCCATGCTACCAATGTCTTGGTTTACGCGACGACCGTCAACTAAAACAAGTACACGTGCATCGCCATTTAAAACGATTTTCTTTTCTACAGCACCATAGCCGTTATCAACTACGACAGCACCGGGAACATCTTTCAAAGCTTCAGCAACGTCGGTATAATGTCTGTTTTCAATAGTTTGTGCATCAATAACGTTCATGTTTACAGGGGGTATCAACAATCGCGGTTTTGGTGCGGCTTGCAGTAACGACAAAATCGTCCATAGCAAATTCTTGTAAATCTTCAGCAGCAAATGCGTTATTAGCAGTGAACATTAACGAACCTGCCATAACGGACAACATTACTGCATTTTGTAATGTTTTGAAGTTTTTCATAATTACACTCCTCATTTTCTTCTCTCTTTTCGTAATTAAATCATCAGATATTTTAGACTAATTACCAAACTTGTTTAGTGTAACACTTTTTCAGATAATTTTCAACATTAATTAGGTTAAATTTCTCAATATAATATAGAAAAATACCCTTTCACTGTAAAAATAATTACAATAAAAGGGTATTTAGAAAGTTTAACGTTAACTTATAATTTTTAGCCGCGTTTAAAAACCTTGCCTAAAATAGGAGAAAGCAAAGATAAAACTGCTGCTACCAAGAATAATAAACATAATGGTCTTTCATAAAAAATACTGAATGCACCATCACTCATAATCAAGGAGCCGACAAAGTTTTGCTCTGCCATACCACCAAGAATAATGCCGATGATAATCGCGGACATAGAAAAGCCTAGTTTATTCAGGAAATAGCCAATAAAACCGCTGATTACCATTAAATAAACATCATTGATAGAGTTATTATAAGAATAAGTACCAACGAAAGTCATCATCACGATAATAGGCAGCAAAATATGAATCGGTACGTTAACTACTTTGGTAAACAGTCTGATTAAACTAAAGCCCATCAATCCCATAATCAAATTAGCCAATAGTAAGCCGATGAAAATAGCATAAACATCAGGAGCTTTTTCCACAAACAATAAAGGTCCTGGCTGCAATCCCTGTACCATCAACGCACCCATCATAATGGCTGTTGCACCATCACCAGGAATACCCAATGTAAGTACGGGGATAAAAGCACCACCTGAAACAGCATTATTACCTGCTTCCGAAGCAACAATACCTTCTGGTTCGCCATTACCAAAATTTTTGCCGTTTTTGGACCAACGTTTGGCTTGGTCATAAGAAACGAAGGACGCAATATCACCACCAGTACCGGGCACACAGCCGATAAAAGTACCAATCGCAGAAGAACGCACTAAAGTAGCAAAAACACGTTTAATATCCGTCATGGACGGTAAAACCCTGTCAATCAGCATATGCTGTTTACCACGTTCATGATGATAATATTCCTCGATACTGCTCAACACCTGAGCAAAAGCAAAAACGCCAATCAATTCCGGGATAAAGGATACGCCTCCTAAAAAGATAAGTAGTATCTAAAGTAAAACGAATCGTACCGCTCATATCATCAATACCGACAGTAGCGAGGAATAAACCTAACAGGCCGCCCATAATTCCTTTAATGACACTGCCTGATGATACACTGGTAATAATACTAAGGCCAAAGATAGCCAAAGCAAAATATTCCGGTTTAGAAAATTGCAGAGCAACTTTTGCTAATTGCGGTGCTAATAAAATTAAACAGATGGTACTGAAAACACCGCCAAAAGTACTTGCCATAGTGGATAACCCTAAAGCACGTCCAGGTTGTCCCATTTTTGTCGCCATCGGATAACCATCCAGTGTCGTTGCCACAGGCCGGTGTACCTGGTGTTTTTAAAAGAATCGCACTGATACTGCCACCATAAATTGCACCACAGTAAATACCTAAAAGCATCAAGATACCACCGATCCCTTTAAAAGTAAACGCCAACGGGAATAACAGAGCTAAGCCCATGTTAACGCTCAAGCCCGGCATACAGCCAAAAGCAATACCTACTAAAACACCGAAAAGAAGACCAAGAAGATTCAGGGGTTCGCAAATCATATTTAAGGCACTTAAAATATCAATCACTTTTCTATCCCCCTACTCTAAAAAAATGGAATCAGGCATATTTGTATTTAAAAGCATGCCAAATACCAGATAAATAAACAACAAGGTCAGCACTGTGGTCAACGCGATCACCTTTTTGTTATGATAATCCATTAAACGCATTACGGCAATAATCAGTAATGCCGCCGCTGCATAAAAGCCTAGCAAATTCATCAGCACACAGAAAACAACGACAATCCCCATCATAAGATAAACACGTTTATTGGCAGGAGTGGTTAGTACAACACGCTCCTCAGATAAAGCTATTTTGTTTATAAAAGTATAGATAAGCAAAAATATTGCAGTCGCCATCATTACACAGCCTAAGGCAAAAGGCCAAAAGCCAGCACCTGGACCGTTCACGGTAAATTCTAAAGGAAATTCTGCCGCAGCCTGCATAATCAAGCCACCGATAACAGCGCCCAAAACACCTACAATATAATTACATATCGCCATATTATTCATCAGCATCAACCTCAGTTTAATATTGTTGCTCTATGTCAACTTATTCGTTGGGACCCACACGTTTAGCAGCAGCCATAATAGCCAGACGACCATGTTCAAAAAGTCAGTCCGCCTTGAAATATACATTAAAAGGATCTCGACAAGGTCCGTCAGCACTTAACTCAATAGAAGCACCTTGAACAAAAGTACCAGCGGCCATAATAATTTCGTCTTGATAACCGGGCAAAGGAGAAGGAACCGGTTCTACATGTGCATCTACAGGAGAATTACCTTGAATAGCTACGCAGAAATCGCACAGACGTTGTTGAGTTTCCAAAGTAATTGCTTGAATAATATCGCTGCGACGTTCTTCCGGCAACGGTTTAACAGCATAACCCAGCCCTTTGAAAACAGCAGCTGCAAAATAGCAGTTTTTACCGCTTGAATTACAATGTGCGGAGCTAAGAATAAGCCTTGATAAAATTCACGGGCAGTATCGCCTAAGGTTGCACCCATTTCACCACCAAGACCAGGAGCAGTCAAACGATAAGAAGCCTTTTCTACTAAATCTTTGCGACCTACGATATAACCACCAGTCGGAGCTAAACCACCACCAAGATTTTTAATCAGGGAGCCGGCCATTAAATCTGCACCTACTTCAGTAGGTTCTTGTTTTTCGATAAATTCGCCATAACAGTTATCAACAAAGCAGATAACATTAGGATTAGCTTCCTTAGCAGCTTGGCAAATACGACCGATTTCTGCCACATCAATAGTTTTACGTACACTGCTATAACCGCAGGAACGTTGGATATGAATCATAGTTGTTTTGCAGTCACAGCTTTTTTTACAGCTTCTAAATCTACATGGTCCCCGGTCATCGGAATTTCTTTATAAGTAACACCTAAATCAACTAAAGAACCTTCGCTTTGTACCGGATAACCGATAATAGTCTGCATAGTATCATAAGGAGCTCCTGTTACAGCAATCAACTCGTCACCTGCACGCAAATTGCCCAATAAAGCAACTGCTAACGCATGAGTACCACTAACAAATTGAGAACGAACCAATGCAGCTTCGGTTTTAAACAATTCTGCATAAATTAAATCTAAATTATCGCGGCCGACATCACTGTAACCATAACCGGTAGTTGGTTTTAAATAATAATCAGATACCATATTATTGCGAAAAGCGGCAATAACCTTTTCTGTATTATACAAAGCCGCAGCTTCTAATTCCGGGGTATGTTTAGCAACCTCTGCAAGAGCTGCCTCTTCAAGAGCCTTATAATCAATCACAATTCTTCACCTTACATTAATTTATTTTACTGAACTACCTCCACTGCAAAAGTAGAAGCTTCTTGGGAACAAAGCTTTCTTAAGGATGATATATGCATCCCCAAGCTTACTTTTCTTTACCAAGCTATCCCCGCACAGTTCTTACGGTTCGTAATGCATCTTTCCACCTAAAGAAAAATGCTTACGCTTCGATTAAATATTTTTCAAACTCACCTAACTTATCTGCATCAAGACGTACTTTCATTTGTGTTCCCTCAGCAAGATATTCCTGCTCGAGCACTGTACCAACATCATGTAGGCGGGAAGCTGCCGCCGAATCGCTATAAGGAACGAGAAAAATTTCTTCTACAGATTTCATTTTCAGGTTATCAGCAATTAATTCTAACAGCTTGTCTAAATTAATCCGTCCTTTAGCAGAAATACAAATACTGTTTTCTTCTTTAGCCAAACGCTCTGCCAAACCTGAACCTTCAGGAAGTTTATCAATCTTATTATAAACAGTAATGATAGTTTTATCTTTTGCGCCGATTTCTTCTAGAACATTATATACTGCATTACTTTGTTCTTTATATAATTCGTGGCTGACATCAATAACATGCAAAAGTACATCAGATTCTACAACTTCTTCCAAAGTAGATTGGAAAGCTGCGACTAATTGATGGGGCAGTCGTTGGATAAAACCTACAGTATCAGTCAAAATAGCTTGCTGCTTATTAGGCAAATCCAGTTGGCGTGTGGTAGGATCCAAAGTTGCAAATAACTGGTCTTTAGCATAAATATCAGAATTTGTTAAAGTATTCAGCAAAGGTAGATTTGCCCGCATTAGTATAACCCACAAGACTTACTGTAGGCACAGAAGCCTTATTGCGCCCTGCACGATGCAAAAGCACGGACATTCTTTACTTTACTGATACAATCTTTGATATAAGCGATACGATCACGAATACGGCGACGATCTACTTCCAGCTTAGTTTCACCAGGACCACGGGTACCAATACCGCCGCCTAACCGGGATAAGCTCAAACCCTTACCCATAATACGCGGTAAAGTATATTGCAATTGGGCTAATTCGACTTGCAGTTTGCCTTCATTGGTATGGGCACGTTGAGCAAAAATATCTAAAATCGAGGCAGTACGATCTAGGACACGTACACCCATCGCTTGTTCAATATTACGTTGCTGCGCAGGTGAAAGCTCATCATCAAAAAATACATAAATCAATATTTTCCTGCTGTACATATAATGCCAGTTCCTGTACCTTGCCTTTACCAATAAAAAATGCAGGGTCAGGTTTAGGACGTTTTGCAAAAATTTAGCTACTACTTCAGCACCAGCAGTATCTGCAAGCTGCTTTAATTCTTCCAAAGAATCTTCCGCAGTCCAACCTACAATGCCGGCACCTCCAGCATATTCCATCCCCACTAAAATAGTACGTTCAGTACCTTGAGCTAGTGATGTACTACCGCTTTGTTTATCTAAGATGCGTTCTACAGTTGCTACCAGATTAGGAAAGTAAATTCCCTCCGCTTCTGCAAAGGTCAAGGGACCATAACCTTCTACCTGATATTGTTCATTTTCATCAATCCCTGTAATCATCGCAAAAGTCATTACGGATTGAGTAAAATCAGGACTAGTAACACCAATAGCTACCATAGCATCAAAACGGTTATTTTTAAAGCAGAAATATCCACACCACTCAGATTAGGATTACCACCTGGATGAGTATGCACGCAGCGCACACCACTTAAACGACTGCTGCCACGTCTACCTTCAACAGGAGGCAATTCTACGCTTTGGTCATTACCGACAGCAACGGCAACCACTTGACCGCTACGACTGATATAAACACTTACTTCACGGTTGATAAAATCTGTAATATCGGCCATCTTTAAAGCTAACTCTCCTGTAAGCAGCTGACCGGATGCCAGACGAACATCATAAAGAGTTTGCAGCTCTTCAATGACCGAATTACGAATCCCCTATGTTGCCAAAAATATCATTCATCGGACTTCACCTCCATATCAGAGGAGAATCTAGCAAATGCTAAAAAGCAAGTTTATTTTCTCACTCTTGCTGGTTCAATATTAACTCTGTAACCTTTAATGAAGTTACGATGCATTGCACCAATAACCTTTTCTGCTACATCTTCCGGCACTTCTACAAATGTAAATTTATCATAAATATTAATCAGGCCGATATCGCGGGCAGGAATATCTGCTTCAATAGCAATAGTGCTGACAATATCTTTAACCATGATTTTTTGGCTGCGACCTACGTTCATAAATAAACGCACCATACCCGGGCGGCCGCCGGTGTTTTGTAAATCCCTGGAAATAATATCCTCTTGCGGAGCTTCCAAAGCTTTATTACCCTCTTGCATCAATTTCAGAGCTGCTGCTGCAAACTCTTCTGCAGAATATTCATCCAGCAGGCTTTCAGCAATTGGCAGATAATCATGGTAAGCATTGAGCTCCAGAACAGTTTGCATTTTGCTGATAATCTGGTCACGTTGACGTTCAATTACGTTCGCAGCAGTCGGCAGCTGACGGCGTTTAATTTTTGTTTTAGCAATACGTTCAATCAATTTCAATTGACGGAATTCACGGGGAGTAATGAAGGTCATTGCTACACCGGTATTACCTGCACGGCCGGTACGACCGATACGGTGTACATAGGATTCCGGATCCTGCGGAATATCGAAGTTAATAACGTGAGTAATATTGTCCACGTCGATACCGCGGGCAGCTACGTCAGTAGCAATCAGAATATCCACAGTGCCCTCGCGGAATTTTTTTCATCACGCGGTCACGTTGGTTCTGGCTTAAATCGCCATGCAAGCCTTCTGCCATATAACCACGGCTAGACAGAGCAATAGCTAAATCATCAACACCTTTTTTAGTACGGCAGAAGATAATCAGCTTGCCTTCAATTTCAGCATCCAGCAGACGGCACAGGCCTTCAATCTTATCCTTAGTTTCAAAGTAATATTGTTCAATTAAAGGAACAGTCAGCTCTTCTTTAGTAATGGTAACATTTTTCGGAGCCTTCATATATTTTTTAGTCAAGCTCAAAATCGGACGCGGCATAGTTGCCGAGAACAGCAAGGTTTGACGCTCAGTCGGCAACGCATGCATAATTTCTTCGATATCATCAACAAAGCCCATATCCAGCATTTCATCAGCTTCATCCAAAACTAAGAATTTAATATGCTCCAGTTTAATAGTACCACGGTTAATATGGTCAATTAAACGACCGGGAGTACCGATAACGATTTGTACATTATTTTTCAATGCACGGATTTGACGCTCAATAGGTTGACCACCATAAACAGGTAATGCTTTAATGCGGCGGGTACGGCCGATTTTACCTACTTCTTCCGCTACCTGGATAGCCAATTCACGGGTCGGGCACATAATCAAAGCCTGAATATGTTTAAAATCATGAATTGATTGTACCAAAGGAATACCGAAAGCAGCAGTTTTACCGGTACCAGTCTGTGCTTGACCGATAACGTCATTACCTTCCAGTACTAAAGGAATAGTTGCTGCCTGAATCGGAGAAGGCTCTTCAAAGCCCATATCTGTCAACGCATTTACGATTTTTTTGTCAAGCTCTAATTCGCCAAACATTTCTTTTGATCTGCCATTAAATTTTTTCCTCCATCGGAAGTCTAAGCTTCCTCGTTTCTTTTTTTCTTCTAAAAGTTTATCAATAACCATAGAAATAGCTGTTAACGCTATTTTTAGTTTATTTTCAGTTCTACTAGACGTAAAATGATGCTCTTGGCAATACACTACATCCTCGGTTGCCACTGCAATATACACAAGACCTACCGGCTTGCCCTCGCTAGCACCAGGACCAGCATTTCCTGTAATGCTGACACCATAATCACTGCCCAACAGATTACGGACACCTACTGCCATTTCACAAGCAGTTTCGCGGCTTACAGCACCACATTCTTCTAACGTAGCCTGCTGCACATTAATGAGTTTTTGTTTAGCCATATTAGTATAGGTAACTACACTACCAAGCAAATATTCACTGCTGCCCGGCACATCAGTCATCAAACTGCTAGCTAAACCACCACTACAAGATTCGGCAAAGGCAATAGTTTTACCGCGACGCAACAATTCCTGTCCTAAGCAAGCAGCTAAGGACGCATCATCCACACCATAAATATATTCATCAACTAACTGACGGACAGCTTTTTCACTGTCATCAAGCATTTTTACAGCCTTTTGTTCATCAGCAGCTTTCGCTGTCAGACGAATAACAACTTCACCATGACGTGCATATAAAGCAATCGTCGGATTACTTTGCTCGACAATCAGCTTATCCAAATTTTCCGCCAATAATGATTCACCGATACCACGCAGATGCAGGACTCGGGAAAGAATAACTCCTAAATCCTTAAAATGTGACTTTAAACGTGGTAAAAGCTGCTTTTCACATACATCCATCAGCTCGGATGGCGGACCAGGTAGTAAAATAAAATTTTTTTATTATACTCTAGCCAAAGTCCGGGAGCAGTACCGATGTCATTTTGCAGCACCTCCGCACCTAAAGGTACATAAGCCTGCTTATCATTATTATCCGGTGGAATCATACCTCTTTTCGCAAAAAAGGCATCTATACGTCCCCATGTATCAAGGTCAAGATAGCTGTCGGTATGACAGACTTGCATAACCATTTCTTTAGTAATATCACCGCGGGTAGGACCAAGTCCGCCGCTGGTAATAATAATATCGGCACGCTCCATCGCCTGCTGCAATACAGCACACATTCGCTCAGGATTGTCACCTACAGTTGATTGATATAAAACATCAATACCAATACTATTTAATTTACGTGCCAGATATTGAGCATTAGTATTTAAAATCTCACCCAATAACAGCTCAGTACCTGTGGTTATAATTTCTGCCTTCATCCGTCATCCCTCCAGACAGCCGCTAGCTTATTTAATCAGTTCGCCGACCATTTCATAAGTAAATCCTTGCAGAATACGTACACGGACAATATCACCGATTTGTACATCTTCTGCTCCTTCAATAAAGATATTACCGTCAATGTCAGGAGCTTCGTGGATAGAACGACCAAAGGCCAGCTTATCATTTTTTCTTCATCAAAGCCCTCTACCAGAACATCCAGCTCTTCGCCCTCACGATTCTGGTGGATTTCTTCAGAAATACCTGCTTGCAAAGCCATCAATTCATGATAACGGTTTTCTTTGACCTCTTGAGCAATCTGGTTAGGCATAGCACCGGCAACAGTACCCTCTTCTTGAGAATATTGGAAAACACCGGCATTTTCAAAGCGTTGTTTTTCCATAAAGTCCTGCAGCTCGGCAAAATCCTCTTCTGTTTCACCGGGAAAGCCGACGATAAAGGTAGTACGGATAGTAATACCAGGAATACGAGTGCGCAGTTTCTCTAACAAAGTTTCTACCTGTGCACGGGTATCATAACGATTCATACTATCTAACAATCTATCGCTAGCATGTTGCAAGGGAATATCAATATATTTGCAAACCTTATCTAAAGTAGCAAAGGCTTCAATTAACTCATCGGTAAAGTTATTAGGATAGAGATACATTACTCTAATCCATTGAATACCTTCCAAATCATGCAAATCATGCAAAAGTTTAGGTAATAATAACTTACCATATAAATCTTCACCGTAGCGAGTTGTATCTTGGGCAACGACAATCAATTCTTTAACGCCGCTATCAGCAAGAGCTTTAGCTTCTGCCAATACCTCTTCATAAGGACGACTGGTATAAGGACCACGCAGCTGCGGAATAATGCAATAAGAGCAGCAGTTATCGCAGCCCTCTGCAATCTTCAAATAAGCCATATAGCTCGGAGTAGTCAGCATACGTGGTAACATAGCAACATTTTTGCTAGCTAATTTCTGCAAATGCTTAACGCGTTTACCTGCCATAACCTCATCAATAATCCAAGCAATATCAGTAAAGCAATCAGTCCCGACAACAGCATCAACTTCTGGCATACTTTCAAAAAGCTCGTCAGCATAACGTTGGCTCAGGCAGCCTGTCATAATCAAATATTTGCAGCAACCTTCATTTTTATATTCTGCCATTTGCAAAACAGTATTTACAGACTCTTCTTTGGCACTTTCGATAAAACCGCAGGTATTAACGATAATCAAATCTGCTTCAGCAGGATTATTGGTAATTTCCATTTTTTTATCACGAATAATGCCTAGCATAACTTCAGAATCTACCAGATTCTTTGGACAGCCAAGACTAACCATACCTATTTTCATGTAATGAGCCTCCTTTATTCAAGGTTAGCAAAGAGTTACCGATTTTAAAGCAATTCTTTGCCAAAATTATTTACTAAAACGTACCTGCTGTAGCCATTTATCAGTTAAACTGTCTTGTTTAGCAACAGTCAGGTAATTATGATTTAACCAAAGCTTATCAGGTACTGCGCCATCGCCATTGTCAGAAAGTAAAAATAAATAGCCTGTATTATCCACAGAAGCAATTTTCTTTACTTCCTCACTGCGCAGCAACCATTCCATAAACTGTAAAGCCTTAGCCTCCTGCTCTGTTGCTTTAAAAGACCCACACCATAGAGATTAACAGGTGTACCCTCTTCAGGAATAACAACATAAGCAGGAAATTTATTCTCTAAATATTTAAAAACATAGCTTTGACGGGTAATTGCTACATCCGCATCACCTACCGCAGCCATACGAATAGGTGTAAACGGAAATTTAGCATATTGCACCACAAAGCGGTTGATATTCCATAAATAATTCAGTGAACCGGTCTCGCCCTTTTGATCAGCAAAAGCAGATAAAAAATTCTGTGTGCTATTAGTATCTGAAAGATTTTCCATAACGATACGTGTACCGATATGACTTTCCAAATCACTCCAGCCCTTTAAATTATTCTGACCGACAATTCTGGCAAACTGTTGATTAACTAAAAAAACTGTCGGATCATAAAAAGCACCATACCAGCATAAATCCTGATCATGGAATTTCTCTGCCAGACGTTCACTACCGACAAACTCTGTCGGCTTCAACATCCCATCTATCTTCAAACCGTTCAGTGTACGCTTTTCAGCAAGCACTAAATCAGGCATCTGCCCACTCTGCGGCAATTCATATGTAGCTTTCAGACAAATTTTATTATTATATTCTTTATTAAAGGCACGCACTAAATCTTCAGTAAACATACCATCTAATTCCGAATATAACAGCAGTGTCTGCTGCGGCTGTCCGCTAGCAGGCTTTTCTGTAGCACAGCCTGCTAAGCTGAATACAACAAGCAGCATACACATCATACTTAACAAACGGGACATACTTTTCCTCCGTTTTAGGAGCGGCGTTTACTTTTACGCTGTGGTGCTCCTTTGTCGGCACGTCTACCATCACCTTGACGTCTATTGCCACTATTAGTGCGTCTGTCATCACTACTTCTGCGTCCATCAACTGTACGACGACCACTAGTAGGACGGTCATTATATAACAAACATTTGTGATCGTTACCGACTAAATCCATACGACCTGCTTTTTGCAAGGCTTCTAAAACAAGACGACGATTACGCGGAGCACGATATTGCATCAATGCTCTCTGCATTGCTTTATCATGAGTATTGCGTGCAACAAAAACATCCTCTCCTGTTTCCGGATCTATACCGGAATAATACATAGCCGTAGAAGCACTTCCCGGAGTAGGGATAAAATCCTGTACCTGTTCAGGTTGATGCTTGATATCACGTAAAAATTCGGCAAGTTCAATTGCATTATTTAAAGTACATCCTGGATGACTGCTGATAAAATACGGTACCAAATATTGCGGCAGACCAATTTCTTTATTTTTCTTAGCAAAAACACGCATAAATTTCAAATATACTTCTTTAGAAGGTTTACCCATGCGTTTTAAAGCCTGCGGGGCAATATGTTCAGGTGCAATTTTCAATAGACCGCTGATATGATAACGGCACAGTTCATCCAAGAAATCCTGCTTTTTATCAGCCAATAAATAATCGTAACGGATACCACTGCGGATAAAGACTTTTTTAATGCCCGGCAGAGCACGAAGCTTACGCAGCAAAGCAATATAATCGCTATGATCGGCATCAATATTAGGACATGGTGTCGGGAACAAGCATTGTCTATCCTTGCAGACACCATATTTTAACTGTTTGGCACAGGACGGATGGCGGAAGTTAGCAGTAGGACCACCAACATCGTGAATATAGCCCTTAAATCCAGGTAATTGAGTAATAATCTTTGCTTCACGTAAAATAGATTCATGACTGCGAGCTTGAATGATACGGCCTTGATGTGCATGAATAGCACAGAATGAACAACTGCCGAAGCAACCACGGCTGCTGACGATACTGAACTGTACCTCCTCCAGAGCTGCTACACCACCTAAAGCATCATAGCTAGGATGCCATTGACGCATATAATCCAAATCATAAATAGCATCCATTTCTTCCATAGTTAACGGATAGGTAGAGGGATTCTGGATAATATATTTTTTCTGACCCTTTTGTACAACTACCTTACCATAAAAAGGATCCTGTTCTTTACTTTGCAGGCGGAAGGCTTCAGCAAATTTCTTTTTATCTGCTTTAATTTCTTGCCACTCAGGCAGAAGAACATATTCCTCATCCTCTGGCAAAGCATTAGCAGTATAAGCAGTACCACGGATATAATGCATATCCTCCATACTAGCACCGCCGGCCAGATAATCAGCAATTTCAACTACCTGCTTTTCGCCCATACCATAAACTAACAGATCCGCACCGCTACTTTCCAAAATAGAAGGCATCAGCTTATTTTCCCAATAATCAAAATGGATAAAACGACGCAGACTGGCCTCGATACCACCGATGATTACCGGCATTTCCGGCCACAGTCGCTTCACCATCTCTGCATAAACCGCAGTAGCATGGTCAGGACGCTTGCCGATTTCGCCTCCTGCTGTGTATTTGTCTACCTTACGTTCTTTTTTAGCCGCAGTATAACGGCATAACATAGAGTCAAGATTGCCACCGGAAATAAAGACGCCAAGGCGTGGTTTGCCTAAAGCGGCAAAGTTTTCCGCTTTATCCCAAGCAGGCTGACACAAAAGTGCTACCTTATAGCCATTGGCCTCTAGCACACGGCAGATAACAGCCGGTCCGAAGGACGGATGATCTACATAGGCATCACCGCTGATAAATAGAAAATCTAATTGATCCCAGCCTCTAGCAGCAATTTCTTCTTTAGAAATAGGTAAAAAACCTTTCATTCAGTTTCTCCTGTATATAAGTCTACTAATTTATTTCTTTTCTTCTCGTTTTACTTTAGCTTCTTGTTTCTTCTCAGCAGGAACAGCTGCTTTAGCTGTCGGCTTAGCTACTTCCTGTTTAGGCTCAGCAACAACCTGAGGTGCTTCCTGTACCGCTTCCTGCTTTACTGGAGCAGCTTCCTGTTCTACAGGTGCTTCACTAACTGCTTTTTCAGCAATCTGAGGTGCTTCAGAAGTAGCATTAGCTCTTAAATAAGTTTTTACCGCAACACCATGCTCACCTTTCAAGTCAACAGGCTGACCATTAACTATAAGTTTCATAGCACCGATATTGCCATACTTAACAACAATCTTATCCTTAGCTTCAAAGGTACGCTTATCCTTAGCATTCAACATACCGACGAAAACCTCTTTACCATCAGCAGTGACCTCAGTCCAGCAAGAATCCTTAGCTTCCATCTCTACCTGTACCTTATCCAAAATGGACGGCGGCTTCACAGCAGTAGACGCATTAGCTTGTACTTCTTCCTGTTTTTGTTCTACCTGCGGCATGTTTTTAAAATAATCTATAACCTTAGGTACTGCAACATAACCAATTCCCAATAAAACTACAACTGCTAAGCCTGCGGCAATCTGCTTCATCGGCAGCTGCGGCATTTCAAAACGACCTGTACCGCTGCCGATATCACGTTTTTCCTTGAGCTGAATATTTAGGCGTACCTTTTCCACTTCACGGATACCTGCACTATTGATGTTTTCAGCAGCTACACCTTGATGATTTGCTTTATAAAGCTTGACTAATTCCAAACCATCCAAGCCTAAATAATTGCCATAGTTACGGATAATACCCTTTAAGAAAACCTCTCCTGGAGTTGTTTCATATTCATCATTTTCTACAGCTTCCAAATAACGTGCACGAACGCTGGTTGCCTGTTCGGCATCAGCAATGGACAAGCCTTTAGCTAATCTTGCTTCTTTTAAAAATTGTACCAACGCTTTTTTCACTTTCCATTTTCTGTTAGTACCTCCACTTATTCATGTTTCAGAAAACGTTCTTCTACTTCCTGACGGGACATGATAACCTCTCTTGGCTTACTGCCAACAGATTGACCAACAATACCTAATTCCTCCATTGTATCAACCAAACGTGCCGCTCTAGTATAACCGATACGGAAGCGTCGCTGTAACATGGAAGATGATGCCTGTCCCATATCTAGGACAAGATTTACGGCATCTTCAAACAATTCATCCTCCGCAGGAGAAAAATTTCCTGTATCTTCTTGAGTATTACTCTTACTATCGCAAGCTAATTCCTGCGATGTGACTTCTTCACTGTAATTTACAGGAATGGACTGTTTGACAATAAAGTCTACTATTTTATTTAGCTCGGCATCGCTGACAAAGGCACCCTGCACACGCACCGGCTTATTTAAGCCGATCGGCGAAAATAACATATCACCCTTGCCTAGCAGCTTCTCCGCACCACCCATATCCAAAATAGTACGGGAATCTGTTTGGGAAGAAACCGCAAAAGGCAATACGGGAAGGAATATTTGCCTTAACAATACCGGTAATAACATCAACAGAGGGACGTTGAGTAGCTATAATCAAATGGATACCTGCAGCACGTGCTTTTTGTGCCAAGCGCAAAATAGCTTCTTCAACATCAACCTTAGCAGTCATCATTAAATCAGAAAGCTCATCTATAATTATAACAATAAACGGCATTTTTCTTTTGCCTGTGCATTATAACTATTGATTTCACGAACATGAGAATCCGCAAACGTCTGATAGCGTCGTTCCATCTCGGCAACAGCCCAATGCAGAGCCGACGCCGCTTTCTTCGGTTCTGTAACAACAGGAGTCAGAAGATGTGGAATACCGTTATAATTTGAAAGCTCTACTACCTTGGGATCTACCAGAATCAATTTAACCTCATCTGGACGAGCCTTATATAAAATACCGGCAATAATAGTATTAATACATACTGATTTACCAGAGCCGGTAGAACCTGCTACTAAAAGATGGGGCATCTTCGATAAATCTGCCGCAATAATATTACCGCTGATATCCTTACCTAAGCCGATACACAACTTAGAAGGATTATGTGCCACTGAAATATCGCTGACCACTTCACTAAAGGCTACTGCCTCATTTTTAGCATTCGGTACTTCAAGACCAATAGCAGATTTTCCAGGAATCGGTGCTTCAATACGCACACCGGAGCTTGCCGACATCCATAAAGCAAATTCTTCGGCTAAATTAATAATCGAGCTTACTTTAACACCTGGTTCAGGCTCCAATTCAAAACGTGTCACAGACGGACCACGAGTTACATCCGTAACCCTTGCCTTAACCTTATAATCAACTAAGGTTTTTTCCAGAATACTTTGTTTTTCTAACAGCTCGCGTTCATAAGTAGCCGGATCTACAGTCTTAGGCGGATTTAATAAAGCTAATGTCGGTAACTGGTAATCGCCAGGCTGCTTCTCTTCAGTATCCTCTACTGTAGCTGCTTCAGTATCAGCATCAGTTACCGCCATATCATTCTCCACAGTAGTAAAAGGCTGAGGAACTATTGGTGTATGTACCTCAACACTCGGTTCTTCGTCACTAACCATAGATTGTATCACTTCTTGGACAGCTGCAGACTGCGGCTGCTCAACTCCCTCTTCGCTTGTCTGAACCTCTTTCTGCGCATCAGAAACATAAGACTGGGCAGATGCATAAGGTTGCTCGTGCTGTGGTTCAGGTGCCACTGCGCTTAAAAAGCTCTGCTTCGGCATTGCTATCGGAATATCATCATAGTTAATTATGGGACGAACAATAACTATGGGCTGCTTAGGCGGCTGCCAATCAGCTATTTGAATCGGGTCCCGCTCCAGCTCTTCTTTGATTTCCTCATTTTCATATACTGAAGTCTTAGGGAATTTCAAAATACGCTGTAAGGTATTTTTCTGTTCCAAGCCTTCTGTGAAAGCATCGAATTCATTATTATCATAAATTCTAGCTACAGGATTTTTTGGTACAGGCTTCGGTACAGGTTTATTTTTTAAACGTTTTCTAAAAATAGACTGACGTTGCTCCGGAACCTTTGCTTCCATAGGTGCAGATTTTTTACCTGTTGCTTGCTGACCTCTTGCGGTAAATCCTCTTCGTCAATAATATCACTACCGAAAAGTAAAGCCTTAACCTTCTTATGAACTGATTTCACAGGCAGAATACTCAGCAGAAGAACTAACCAAGCGATAAACAATACTATATACGTACCCACTTCGCCAACTGTTTTATGCAAAAGCAAAGCTACAAGTCCGCCGATTGCCGCCGCCATCAGGCAAAAGATGTGGTGTAAGCTCTTCATTAACAGGTATAAAAACATGATGAGCTGTGCCTAAAAGGCACAGCATCACACCAAAAAAACACCTAATGTTTTTTTGTTTAAAATACATAATTTGCCATAGTAAAACAGCTGAAAGGCTGCAACAAAAATACTACTGGCAACAGCAGTGCACACTTACCTAAAAGATATAGCGGAAACTGAGCTAACAGATTATCCCAGCCTAAAAGAATGGCTGAGGCAAAAGCTGCACCTATCAGCAGACAGATAATCCCGGCAAGCTTCTTGGAGTCATTATTCTGTTGCTTAATAGTTCTCTCTTTTCCGCAAAGTGCAACACCTCTATACTAAAATCAGATTTCCATAATAATCGGCAGAATCATCGGTCTACGACGAGTTCTTTCATAAAGGAAACGTCCCAAAGAATCACGTACAGTAGATTTAATTGCAGACCATTCAGAAACACCATTTTCTTTCACAACGCTCCAAAGCACTTTGTACTCTTTCACGTGCCTCATCCATTAAGCCCTCTGCTTCACGTACGTAAACAAAGCCACGGGAAACGATATCCGGACCGGATACAACGTGACAGGACTCTTTATCAATAGTTACCACAACAATCATAATACCATCCTGGGACAGCTGACGACGGTCACGCAGAACTATATTACCTACGTCACCTACACCAAGACCGTCAACAAGCACCTTACCGGAAGGAACCTTCCCGTTGATATTAATGCTGTTTTTAGTTAACTCGATAACACTGCCATTTTCCGCAATAACAATGTTTTCTTTAGGCATACCCAGACTTTGTGCTAGATTAGCATGCTTAATCAAATGACGATACTCACCATGTACAGGAATAAAAATTTCGGACGCACTAAATTATGCATCAGCTTGATTTCTTCCTGACTAGCATGGCCGGAAACGTGAACACCGTTGCTCTTTTCATAAATAACATCGGCACCAAGCTTATACAGATGGTCGATAGTACGGGAAACCAGTTTTTCGTTACCCGGAATCGGAGTAGCAGAAATAATAACGGTATCACCTGGCATGATATCAACCTTTTTATGATCATTCATCGCCATACGGGTCAAAGCACTCATAGGTTCGCCTTGGCTGCCGGTAGTAATGATAACAATTTTTTCCGGACTATAGTTATGTGCATCATCAATATCAATCAGTACTCCGTCAGGAGCCTTCAAATAACCTAACTCTTTAGCAATGCTTACTACATCGACCATACTACGACCGATAACCGCTACCTTACGATCATATTTTACAGCAGTATCAACAACCTGTTGAATACGATGTACGTTAGAAGAAAAGGTTGCAATAATAATACGATGCTTTGCATAACGGAATTCATCATCAAATGTCTGTCCTACCATTTTCTCGCTCGGAGTAAAGCCAGGACGTTCCGCATTAGTACTGTCGGCTAAAAGTGCCAACACACCACGATCACCGTATTCAGCAAATTTGTTGAATTGGGTAACCTGTCCATCAACAGGGTATGATCTATTTTAAAGTCACCGGTATGGATAATTGTACCGATAGGTGTGTTAATCGCAATAGATACAGCATCCGGAATGCTATGATTTACGCGAATGAAATCCAGTTTAAACGCACCTGCATTAACCTTGTCTCCAGGCTTCACTACGTGCAGATTATTAGAGCTTACACCATTTTCTTTCAAACGACCTTGTAAAATCCCCCAGAGTAAGTGCGGTACCGTATACAGGGCAATCAATCTGCTTCATAACATAAGGTAAAGCACCTATATGATCTTCATGTCCATGTGTTAAGAAAATGCCTTTCATTTTATCCTGATTCTCCACCAAATAGGTAATATCAGGAATTACTAAATCTATGCCTAACATGTCATCTTCAGGGAACATCAGACCTGCATCAACCAGAATCATATCGTCACCATAACGGAAGACAGTCATGTTTTTACCAATTTCCCCTAAACCACCTAGAGGAATTATTTGAACTTTATGTTGAAATTTTCCCAAAAAAATACACCTCCATTTTTTATTTTCATATTATTTCCGTACAAAATATAGAAATCGCTGTTTGATAATTGTGTCCGCACACATACTCTCTTCTATATTATACACTAAATCGGCTTTTATGACAAACAAGACATATTTATTTTTGTAAAAAAAACGTGACGGTAAAAGGCTTCGTAAAAAGAAAAAACCGAGCCCTGAAATCAAGGCTCGGCAATATGTTTTTCAGGATAAATTTATTTTCGCAGTTTACATAAATTTTACTTAAAAATACTACTCTGCAAAGTATTTAGTAGCACCAGCATTCATTGTTATGGACAAACCGTTTTTTAGCTTCCGCTTTAGAAATTAACTTCGCAGCAGCATGAGCGGCAATCATGCGGTCCAAATTACCGAACAAGGCTTTAGTAATGCTGTAAGCTGTATTGCTGTCCATTTTATCAGTAGCAATAAGCATACATTTTACTGCTACTGCAGGAACATCCTCAGCCTGCTTATCATAGGTACCTTTAGCGATACTAGTCTTGGTGTAGAAAGGATATTTCTTAACCAAGGCCTCTGCTTTATCACCATCCACAGGTACAACTACTAATTCTTCCGCTTTAGCCAAATCTAAAATCGCTGCAGTGGGATGGCCTGCAGTAATAATTGCAACATCAGCTAACCCAATCTTCAAGGCATTAGCTGCCTGCGCAAAGGGCAGATACTTCACATCTGCATCATTATAAGTGAGACCATAGGCTTCCATAATCTGACGTGCATTGACCTCCGTACCGGATCCTTTAGCACCGACAGCTATACGTTTACCCTTAAAATCCGCCACTGATTTAACGCCTGATTTTTTCAATGCTACAATTTGGACTGTTTCCGGATACAAAGTAGCCAAGGCTTGCAGATTTGTAACCTGCTTACCTTTAAACATCTCTGTACCGTTAGCAGCATAATAAGCAATATCATTCTGTACAAACGCTACATTAACTCTTCCCTGTTGTAAAAAGGGCTATATTGGCAATAGAACCCTCAGTAGATTGGGTAGAAGCATTAGTACCAGGCAGTGTTTTATTTAAAATATCTGCCAAAGCACCACCTAAAGGAAAATAAGTTCCCGACGCACCGCCTGTAGCGATGGTAACAAATTTTTGCGCCGCAGGCTTCTTTTGTCTCTATGTGAACTGCTACCGCAGCCAAATGCCAATGCAGATAAAATAAGTAAACCTAAAATGCAAAACAAAACTTTTCTCATAAATCAGTACCTTCCTTATGACATACGAACAAAAACTATCTAATCTTTTCTATTACGCACTCTATTCGCTATACAGCGTTTTTATTCCTGCCAATTCAAGAGAATTTTATATTTCATACACAATCTTTATAATCTTAAAAGATATTTTTGGGCAAAATTTACAAAGTAACCTTGCATATTTTACAAAGAAAAATAAATCCGCTATTATCCTATAATTTTTGCGAAAATCCGTAATTTATGTTACAATATGTTTGTTATAATTATTGCAGAACAACAGCAAGAAATTATATTTTCATTAATATATCGGCAAGCAAAAGCTGACGCCGTAAGAATTTAAGGAGTGATTCTGATTATGAGTAATGGTGCTTATCAATTAAGATTAATGCGAACCCTCTACGAAAACGTATATGGCTGCATGCTGTATAACGAAAATCAACAACCTATCGGCAAACTGGAAATCGTTCCGTCCATTCCTTTGGACCGTAGCCAAGTTCCTGAAGATGCACCGGTAGTTCCTGCATATCTGCTGGTTATCGTACAAGATGCCGACATCAACAAAGACAACCTGATTGACTTTGAAGAACGTGCTTCCTATGCTCTGCTGAAACGTTTCTCCACCGAAGCAATCAGCTTCCAACATTGCAAATTCTACTATCCGTCCCCTGCTTTCATCTTTGAACAACCTGATGCAGTAAACGGTCCTGTAGACCCGACTCTGCAATAATAACTTAACCGACTCATATTTATATGGGTCGGTTTTTATATTTTATTTTTAGGATAGTTACTTTTCTTTCGACAATCTGGTAGCGATAGGCTTTAATCCGTATGCTTTGCATGGACTCCCAAGTGCAATTAATGACGATAATCAATTAATTCTCACCAGCACCCATACAGAAATGCCAGCAGGGGCTATTTATGATTATCAACGAGTTTCCGTTATTGATATGCAGTTAAACCTGTATTGGGATGATAACGCTAAATGGAAATTTACATATTATCTTTATATTATATACGTCATCAACATTTCTAGTATAATCTCCTTAATAATATTTATGTTTCAATATTGACAATTTAAAATATAAGTATTATTACTAAAAAAATAAAAAATATTTAATAGTTTACGAAAGGAGGTTATTTCTGTGAATATTCCCGATAATATCAGAATAATTATCAGTTTAATATGTATTACATTAGGAATATACAAAATTATATGTACTTATAAAAGTGAAAAAACAACCAACGTCAAATAATATTTAACCGCTACAAGGTTATTTGACGTATATTTTGCTAATTCGTTATAGGAGTTATATCACGGTAAACATTATGAAAATAAATATTTTATTAATCATTCTTACTATATTGACGCTTGACTTTACTCATTGGTTGCCCACATTGCAAGGTTTTGCTCTTGCTTTGCTGATTTGCTCATGCATTGACCAATATTTAACTAATCACAAATAATTAACTTTATCTATTAAAGAGATGAGATATTTCTTCTCTCTTGACAAAACACTTTATGTTGCTATAACGCTATTTAAAACTGCCGATGTCTTCAAAACTCTTGGGTACTTTTAGCCTTCCTGTTGTAAGCCATTGAGCAGTTTTTGTTGATTTTTAGATACTAAAAGAACCTCTACTAAAAGCTACCATGGGCAAGCAAATTCCTATGGTATGCCTTTTAGAGGTTCTTTTTATTACACTAAGAAGTCGTACATTTAATTTTTTCCACTGAACAAAAACTGCTCTTGCAATCTGCTTTGAATAAGCTTTCTAAAATATTTTGGCTCAAGCACATAAACAGTTGGTCCAAAACTCAGTACTCTGAAAACCATCTCTGCTTCATCACTTTTGTCATAATATAATGTAAGCAAGTAATGATGCTCATCAAGCTTCTCCGTTTCCTTAGCCAAATCTGAAAAATGCAATAGTGCCCGCACCATTGTGCTACGCTCATCATTTATTTCTAAAACTAATTTCTGCTGCTTAATTTCGTTCTTTTGCCCAACTTTACTTTCCGGAAACTTTTGTCCTACTTCGACAGATATTACCCTTCCCACATTAAGTGTCACGTGTTTTTGCCTCGCAAGTGCCTGTAGGCGAAATTTATCGTCTTTAGCCGAATACTCTAAAGATAACGGCACTAAATCTGTCCACACTATAATATTCCCCTTACTGCTCTTATAAGACGCACTCATATAATGCTTTTCCTTAATAGCTTTTTAGGATTTCCTTAAAGTTTCTTTTTATATCGCGGGTCAGAATAATCATCACCATCCACATATCGATCAAAAAAGATAATTTGTTTACTGCTATACAATGGTTCAATATTTTGCATAGCAGTATCTTGCTTTCTAAGCTCCGCATCTGTAAAAAATAATCTTATCTTGTAATCAGCCAGCAAAGTTTTTAGCCATCTTTTCTGCAACAATGTCAACGGCATCGTTGGTTTATGTTTTAGTGGAGTTGTACAATCTTGCATTAACAATTTCCACGTGCCATCTCTAAGTGCAGGTAAAAGCTGTAATGTACTGTCAGCATAACCTTCTGCTAAAATTAACTGCTGCATTTTTTCCATAGATAAAGTGCCATCTATCACTGCGTCCATAAGCTTCGCTACAATATTATAATATGTTCCATAAACCTCACTAAACACCGTACTCATTTCCCGACTTACCATCCTCATTCATCATATACATTGCATAAACTGTCTGCAAATCTTGCCAAAATTTCTCTTCCACAGTTTTATTACTGCATGTAAAGCTTTCAATGCGACCAATAAAGGTACGTAGCCAGGGTAATAGTTCACCTGCATCACGTACATCGGCAACAAAACGATAACGTCCTTCCATAATCTTTTCTACACGGCCACAACGTTTCTCTCGTTCTAAACATTGTAAAATATATGGCTCATCCTTATTAGCACGCACAATAAGTTCGACATGTTCATAATATTCATTATCAGAAATTCTTCCTATGGATACACCCCAAAGATTTTTCTCCATCTGTTTTGCTAAATTATGATACTTTTCGTAATCATGAACAGGCTTTTTCTTTTCCACACGTTCTAGATTGTCTAATCTACAAAAAATAATCCTCTGTGCCTTAAAAACCAACACATCACATAACGACGCCCGCTCTGCACACTAACATAAATTCTCAGAGGCAATACGTTTAACGATAGCTTTCTACCCTTAGAAGTACAGCCTTCAATGTGTACAACCATTTTCTGCTCCATTGCTTCTAACACATCCAAAAGCACTTCACTTTCCAAAGCGTGTAGCAGATAATAATTCTTATATGTAAACAATTCGCTATGCTCGGGAAACTTATCTTCTATAAAGCTACCAATAACACCTAGCTGACCAGTTTCCGAAAAAAAGCTTACAGCTTCCTGCCATACAGCTAAATCAATGCCATCTTCACTACGTTTATAATACAGTTCTCGTCCGCTTTTCTCGCTTTCTAAAAGGCCAAGCTTTACATATTCTGTCAACTTTTTACGCACGGTGGAAATATCCAAAATATCTGGCTCGGCAAAACAAGATAAGTACTCTCCGTCTAACTTGTCCATAAGCTGCCGCAGGCTTAGCTGTACCCAGGTTGCAAAATATCTAGTACAAAAAATGCAACATAATATCATTACTTGTAAAACTCTTAGCTTTCCATGCTTTATAAAACGGATTTCTGCTTATTTTTCGGCTATCTACAGAAATAAAGCAGTTCTTTCCGCTAGCATTCTGACGAAAATACATGTACTCTCCGAGCCAGCTTTCAATACGCCTACGTTCATTATCATAACTACGCACACTCTTATCAGTAAAATCTGCTCTGCTTTTAAATCCAAATATATAAAAGTCCCGCATCATCTGACGAATATGATCAAAGTTCTTTATCAGTTCATTAAATGCCATTGCCAGTCCTCCTTCCACATAAATTCTACTTTTTATTATATCATTAGGGAAAGGAAAAAAGCTAAAATTTAAGTACAGCCTATTATTAGCCTAAAGAAAGCTTATCCTCTTTTTTTGTTTTTCAAATAGCTTTCTTAAAGAAATTATATCTGTTGCAAATGGATACTCTCCATCCTTATTCTTGTGCGGATATTGTTCTCCTTCAACCACCTATAAAACGTAAGGCTAAGTTCGTCATTTAATTTCCATTTAGCACTTATAGCACCATAACGTAAAGTAGCTTCAGAAATCTGGCGTAACTTTTTCCACTTGGAATAATATGCAAGTTTGAGCTTTGTCATAAAATGCTTACTATCCTCAATAACAAACCCCTCTATGTGCTTACCATCATAAAGATAATCATCCTGCATAATGAGTTGCAACCATGAATGTAATTCTTGCCAATTTTCCAAAGTACAAGCGTGTTTTTCTCTTCAACCTGTAACTTATTTGCTAAATCAACTAATTCCAAATACGGGCGAGGTACAAATGCTAGCTCGTTTTCGATAATTTCTAAAAGAACAACCGTCGGTTTATTATATTCTATAATATGCGGATCCTTAAACGGTTCTATACATTCGAAAATCACAGAACAGTTATGCTCTTTAACAAAGTTCTCCAAAATTTGCATTCGTTCCTTTAACTCTTCCGCCAATGTATTTCGAAAAATCTTTGCATATAACCCATTCATATCGCCTTTTAGATGTAATAAGCAATTTTTGTTGTGCAATATCATAACCAACAATACCTAAAAACCATTAACTTTCACATAAGCTTGTACAGGAAACTGGAGGTTATCCTTCAAAGCATTTAACTTTGTTTCAGGCCGTTCATTAAGATTAAAAATTTATCATAACTACGTGCCACAATTTTTCGGTGTGCTTATTGATATAAAGCCCTCGTGCTTTGCAAGTAATATCATCCCATGCCTTATTATAAAAAGCTGCACGCGTAAAATTAAAAGAAGAAATATCTCCAAAACTCTTTTCCTTAATATAAGGATTATTAGCAAACTTTCTAATAGTTGTTGCACTGTTTCTACTTTATTATGTTGATATGCATTATTAGATTGTTCTTTGCTTACATGTGGCAATGGATTACCAAGCTCAACTACAGAAAAGCCTTCTTTACTGAGCTCTACTACACGCAATTGTATCTGCAAGACCAATTCTAAAATTTTTTTGCCCTGCTGAAGCCTATGATACAGCTCTTCATAATCGTTTGGAGACATATAATCACAGTGACTATGAATTCGTTTCGTATTGTAGAATGCTTCTAAATACGTTTCGTATTGTAGAAAAAATCAAACGATATGCATGATTATAATCTCTGATTTTAAAGCGATTCAACCATTCTCTCTTAATCAGAGAATGGAACGACTCAATACATGCATTATCCAATGGATATGCCTTTTTAGAATAACTACACTGCATAGCTGCGGTTACACGTTTGTATTCTTTTGATACGTATTGGCTACCACGATCTGAATGTAGAATCAAAGGCTCATCGATATTGCGTCTTGCTTTTGCTTTTTTTATTGTTTCAATCACACAGGATACTTCTAATGTTTTAGAAAGTGTCCAGGCAATGATTTTTCTGGAATATAAGTCCATAATACTGGTCAGATAAACATATCCGTCTATCGTCCAGATATAAGTAATATCAGAACACCAAACTGCATTTTGGTCGTTCTGGGTTAAACTGTTCATCAAGGATATTTTTAATTCGCTGCTGAAGTCAGAATCTTTGGTTGTGATGGTCCATGGCTTAACCCATTGAGCTTTTATACCCATTTGCTTCATATATTTACCAACTGTTCGTTCAGAAATGATTTCTCCTGATTTACGTAATTCTTTGGTGATTTTAGGAGCACCATAATTCTGTTTTGATTCATCGTAAATATCCTGAATTTTAGTTTTTACAGCTTCACGTCTTTTTTCTGTATTAGAAGGAACACGTTTTAGCCATGCATGATAACCAGAACGAGAAACGCCAAGATGTTTCAACATTCCGGAGACAGAAACTCGGCGTTTCGCCTTATGGGCAGTTTCTGCCATCTCCGTAACTTCGAGATAAATGGCTTCCGTCATTTTCCCGGAATGTTGATTGCTTTTTTAATACTTCAAGGGCATCCTGTGCATCTCGTAATTCTCGTTTTAATCGTGCGATTTCTTTTGCTTCATCAGAAGCATAGTTACCGGAACCACGGCTTTCAATATCACCTGTTTCACGCAGTTCTTTCTGCCAGCGTGATAATGTCTGCTGACTGATTCCTAAGTTTGTAGCACAGCCTTGCAGTCCTAAGTTCTTGTGATCATGATAATACTGGCCTGCATCCAGCTTAAATTGTTTGTCATAGTGCTTTGCCATAATGAGATCCTCCTTCAGTGCGGTACCTACATTGTACCATGAAATTTTTCATAAGGAATTCTCATTTTGACTTGTACTATTTATATTCTAACACCATACTGGTCAGATAAACATATCCGTCTATCGTCCAGATATAAGTAATATCAGAACACCAAACTGCATTTGGTCGTTCTGGGTTAAACTGTTCATCAAGGATATTTTTTAATTCGCTGCTGAAGTCAGAATCTTTGGTTGTGATGGTCCATGGCTTGACCCATTGAGCTTTGATGCCCATTTGCTTCATATACTTACCAACGGTACGTTCAGAAATGATTTCTCCTGATTTACGTAATTCTTTGGTGATTTTAGGAGCACCATAATTCTGTTTTGATTCATCGTAAATATCCTGAATTTTAGTTTTTACAGCTTCACGTCTTTTTCTGTATTAGAAGGAACACGTTTTAGCCATGCATGATAACCAGAACGAGAAACGCCAAGTTGTTTCAACATTCCGGAGACAGAAACTCGGCGTTTTGCCTTATGGGCAGTTTCTGCCATCTCCGTAACTTCGAGATAAATGGCTTCCGTCATTTTCCCAGAATGTTGATTGCTTTTTTTAATACTTCAAAAGGGCATCCTGTGCATCTCGTAATTCTCGTTTTAATCGTGCGATTTCTTTTTGCTTCATCAGAAGCATAGTTACCGGAACCACGGCTTTCAATATCACCTGTTTCACGCAGTTCTTTCTGCCAGCGTGATAATGTCTCCTGACTGATTCCTAAGTTTGTAGCACAGCCTTGCAGTCCTAAGTTCTTGTGATCATGATAATACTGGACTGCATCCAGCTTAAATTGTTTGTCATAGTGCTTTGCCATAATGAGATCCTCCTTCAGTGCGGTACCTACATTGTACCATGATTTTTCGTATAAGAAATTCTCATTTTGACTTGTACTATTTATATTCTAACACCACGTAATCCATTAAACTTCTTTCATGGTTTCCCTCGATAAGCGTTACATTCTCTAATTTAGCAAGCTTTATAAGTAGTTCTAAAACTTTGGCACTCTCACTCCCTCTATCAATATAATCTCCAAGAAAAACATAATAGTTTTCCTGCCTGATTTCCTGTAAGTACTCTTTAAGTACTTTATAGCAGCCATGAATATCCCCAATATGTATTACTTTTTTATAATTAGATAAATCGGTTCATTGTAAAATGAAATTGCACACCTTGAAAACAGAATAAAAATAGTCCATTGTGACCTCTTCATGTTAAAATTAAGCTGCGAAACAAAACGGAGGCAATCACAATGGACTATACTCAAGATACCACAAAACCACAAAAGGTAAAAACGGTGACACATCCAAAAATCTGTACGTTATTCTCTCCGCCAAACATTTTAATTGCGCTCCCAATACTATCCGTAATGAATTGAAGCGTGGTGCTCATCATAATACCGGTA
>VOFG01001560.1_pt1 | contig 32559 bp, 45 predicted proteins | sample 5384171 | NCBI WGS metagenome assembly VOFG01 (sample SAMN12384726, study PRJNA508395) | human gut metagenome | isolation source: healthy gut F | host: Homo sapiens
TCCAGTACTTCGTTCAGTTGTATTGCTACTGTCAGGATAAAATGAATCAGCGGCCGCATCGTTTCCCCGTTTCATGTTGTGCGCTTCCGTAGCCTTCTTAGGACATGATATGGTACGCACAATCTGTTTTATACTACAAAAGATAAAATTTGATTGACTATAAATCATTTGCAGAACATTTGCTTCTGCTGTCGCTGTTCAGACGGGGTTCCTGTCCAGGCGCAAACCAGAGGCGCCGCAGACAATGCCGTCTGCGGCGCCTTTCAGTTTGCTTTTTTGATTTATTGCCCGACTGTTCCGAACAGGGCGGCAACGCTCTCGATCGTGGTATGTCCGGCGGACTTGGCATACCGCGTCAGGGCTGGCCTTGCTTTTGGGAACGCACCCGGCATCCGGCACCGCCACGCAGCCTATATCGCAGGCCATGCCCTCAACAAAGTTCGCATCCAGACGGCAATATGGGCATCCTTCCAGAATAGCGGTCTTGCAGGCTATTCCGCGCAAGTCGATCTGCTGGTCCTTCAGAGACTGAGCCACCGCGGCGGCCACACTGCCGCTGGCGGCAAAGCTGCGGGCCAAAGTTGGAGGCACCATCCAGCGGAGTCTCCTCCAGCTCGCTCAGTTCGATATCAGCCCCCAGCAAACATGGCGTCCAGCTCCTCAGCGGCACGCAGTCCACACTGCCCTGAGTCTTACCCAGCCGGAACTCATGCTTTTTCGCAATGCACGGCCCGATGAACACCACCCGGGCGTCGTGATCCTCCTCCTTGATCTTTTTGGCAATCATGACCATGGGGAGAGGGGTGCGAGATCTTATCAGCCTGTTCAGGATGCTGGGTCTCCCATAGGAGACAAAGGCGGACAGCAGGAAGAATAGAGGCTCCCCCTCCGCCAGCTCCTGCGCTTCGGCGTAAGGTCAGGTCGGCACCCTCGGCCACCTCCGCACATCGTAGAAGCCCAGCTTCTTCACAGCGCTACCAGTGACAACCTGTCCCAGAGAGGCCCGGCAACTGGCCGGCGATGGCGGAGCCACCACTGCATAGACCCGATATTTCCCTGCTGGGCCCCCTTCAGCATATGGACCGCCTGCACGATCCAGGACTTATCCACGATCGCGCCAAAAGGGCAGGCATAGGTGCAGACACCGCAGGCGATGCACCGAGGGATCCACAGATGCCTTGTGGTCACTCTCCCGCATGGAGATGGCTCCGGCAGGACAGTTGCGCTCACAGGGACGCTGGTTCTTTACAATGGCAGAATAGGGACAGGCGGCCATACAGCGGCCGCAGACGATGCACTTTTTGTGGTCGATCTTGGCTTTATGATTTTCAATGGTAATCGCACCTACGGGGCAGGCGTGACGGCACCGGTTGGCCAGACAGCCGCGGCAGGAGGGGCCCACCTCCATGGCGGTGACAGGGCACTCGTCGCAGGCCGTACTGATGACCTCTACCACGCCGGGATTGGACATATCACCGCCCAGCGCCAGCTTGATCCGGTCGCCGATGATGGCCCGTTCCTTATAGATGCAGCAGCGGAAATGGGGTTCCGGCCGGGAATGATCTTCTCAGGAATATCCAGAACACCGGTACCCAAATTGCCGTCAAAGGCCAGGCTGGTCACTTCTTTCAGGACATTGAACTTCAGCTCCTGAATTTTTGTCTCAAACTCTCTCATACAGGTGCCTCCTCCACCGAAAGATAAGTAATAGAAAGCAGATTTATAAAGCACTTTTTTTCATTTCATTCTTCCGGTTTTAAAACTTTATCACATATATTGTAACCTATCTGTCAATACCCCCACCGCTGACCGGGGCGTCAGGATTTCTTCTCCAACTCGATAGTCTTGCACTCTGTCCCCCTGCGGGTGTATGATAGGCAAAAGCAATAAGTACAGGCGTACAGGAGGCATAAACCATGCAAAAAACGAACTGCGGGATGCGATCTCCGGTGCCATTCGGCGCGGCTGCAACGTCAAACTGCTGGGCGACAGCCTGACTGCCGGAAGCGGCAGCAGCGACAGCGACCTGAGCGGGCGGGTCATCTATCCGCCCTTCCGCCGTCAGCAGGGACGCAGATGCTGGGCCTCCCTGCTGCGGGATCATCTGACCGGCAAATACAGCTGTAGCGTGGACAGTGTGGGCTGCTACGGCATCACCAGCGGAGAAATGATGGAGCATCTGGACACGCTCTATCACCCCGCAACCGATCGGGTCGTCTTCTGCATGATCGGCGCCAACAACAAAAACAGCCTGACGGCATGGAGCAGCTGGCGAAAGATCTGGACAACCTGTGCCAGAAAGTCACCGCAGGCGGCAATCTGCTCATTCTCATGACGCCAAATCCGTCACGGCTGCCAACGACGCGAAGGAAAACCGCTTCTTCCCGCAATCGGAGGTGGCTTCCGTTATCCGCGCCGCCGCACAGCGCTGGGCAGCACAGGTGTTTTTTCATTGACCATTTTGCCCGGATGCAGGCCGACTGCCAGCAGCAGGGGCGCACCATGGAGAATACCTTCAGGTAGGCGCAGGCCCGGAGAACGACGGACAGCACCCGGCGATCAGGTCTATCGCTTCTACTTTGAAAGCATCTGTCAGGCGCTCAATCTTTAAGCAGCAAAGCGACTTCCGCTAAAACGGAAGTCGGCAGCGTGTCGAGAACCTCGACGCTCTCTCAGAAATGCAAGCATTTCTGAGAAAGATACAGTCCGCGGCGCGCACTCACGCTGCTCGCACACTTGCGGCCTGAAAGTGTTTTCCTGAGGCGCATGTCCCCGGGAAAAACGTGATTTTAATTTTATTCCGTCATCTGCAGATGACGGAACTCTGCGAGGCTCTTGCGTGCAAATATCCCAAGACAGGGCTTTTTCGACAGGCTGAAGCGACTTCCGCTAAAAACGGAAGTCGCTTTGTTGTTCATATTGAAATAAACACAAGATCAAACCGTAGATCACGCTGGCCCCCACACCAAACACGATGACCGGTCCGGCAATGGCAAACATTTTGGACGCCATACCGCCCGGACCGACCAGTCCCCGCTTTTTAAACTCAATGGCCGGAGAGACAACGGGTTGGCAAAAGCCCGTCACCGGCACCAGTGTACCTGCGCCGGCATATTTGGCCAGACTGTTGTAGCAGTCCAGCGCGGTGAACAGGGCGGACAGGAAGATGAGCGTCATGGTCGTGGCGGTTCCGGCGCTTTCCCGATCCAGTCCCAGTGCCTGCCAACCGGTTTGAATGAGCTGGCCCACGGCGCAGATCCCGCCGCCGATCAGAAAAGCGAACAGCAAATCCTTGCCCATAGGGGACGGCTTTAGCCATGCGGGCCACCAGTCGGCCATACTCCTCATTTGTCATGCGCACTGCAAATCACTTCTTTCCCTTTTTGCAGTTTTCCCGCTTCATGAGGACACTATGCATTATTTCTGCTTTTTCTGCTGGCTGCCCAGCACCCGACGGCGCTGGCCCTGTTTCTCCGCCTCCATCCGTTTTCGATGATGGGGCGCATGGTATCCCGGGCAGCCTCCGCCTGAATGGCCAGTGCATCCCCGATCAGAGGGTTAGAGAGCAAAATCCGGAGGTGTGAAGTGCCATCGTCCCTCGGTGCACTCCGCCCCCCGTAGCTCATACTCCCGGAAACGCTCCTCCAGCGGACGGAAATTGAGGTAAAACCGCCCCGGTACTCATTCTCCTCCACGCCCCAGATCGTGCGCATTCTCAGCATCAGGTATTCCTTCCCCATCTCCCGTCGGTTGATGCGGGTCGATTCGTCCAGGATTTTCCCGTTATAGAGCACGCCCTTCACATAGGCGTCCAGATCCCGGACAAAGCTGTATCTCTGCTGGCCAAAATAGGAGGGGCCGAGGGGCCGAAGCCGATGTACTCCTCCCCCCATCCAATACTTCAGGTTGTGGCGGGACTGGCGACCGACGGGCAAAGTTGAGATCTCATACTGGCCATAGTTTAGGCGTTTTTCAGCCGCTCCACCATCCAGAGGTACATATCTGCCTGAGTATCGTCGTCGGCCATCTGCTCCCTGCTCCGGCGCTCGTAGAGGGCGTCCCCTGCTCCAGCTTCAGCCCATAGCAGGACAGATGCTCCGGGTTCAGCTTCAAGAGAGCCTCCACGGACTCCTTCCAGCTCTCCATGGTCTGGTCAGGCAGACCATAGATGAGATCCAGCGAAATATTGTCGAAACCCGCGTCTCTGGCGCGCTGAAAAGGCCTGGGTGGCCTGAGCAAGCTGTGTACCCGGCCGATTTCCTCCAGTTCCTTGTCCTGCGCGGATTGTACCCCATAGACAAGCGGTTGACTCCGCCTTTTTCAGCGTAAGCAGGGTGTCCTGATCCGCAGAGTCCGGATTGCACTCCACAGTGATCTCACAGTCCTTGGAGACGTTGAACTGTTTTCGGACGATCTGAAGCAGGTGGGGCCAGCCGCTCGGCGCCAAAAATGTGGAGTCCCGCCGCCGAAATAAATCGTATTGACCGTATAGAGCTCCGCCTGCGGGCGCTCTCCGCAATATGCACCTCAACGCATGAAGGTACTCATCCATCCGGGCCGTCCCGACCGGGAACGAGGTAAAGTCGCAATAGTCGCACTTGCGCACGCAAAACGGAATGTGGATATAGATGCCCAGCCGCGGTGCGTCCGGGTCGCTTTTTCTGCGAAAGAAGGCCATGTCAACCTCCTGAGTCTTCTGACGTTTGTTTCTCCTAGTATAGCACAGTTCGCCCTGGCAAAAAGGCAAACATTTTATAAATTCTCTGTTTTGGTCGATTTGCGCCGATCCTACCCGACCTTTTTCATCTCTTCCGCACTCATGCGACCACGTTCCCCTTGACCGCTCTTCTGAGTATGCTATAACGATAACAAAAGGAGGGCTGAATGTGACCGAACTGCATTATCTTATCCCCCTGGTGGCGCACGCTGCCCCTGAATCGGGTGCTGCGTCAGAGACTTGGCTTTTCCGCGCTGGGGCTGAAAGTGTGCAGGAACGCGGCTGCGTCCGGCTGGATGGTCTGGTCTCTCCCCTCTACCAAACTCCCCGGCAGCGCGAAGCGACTGTCCATTGTTCTGCCCGAAGGATCCCCCCTCGGAGATCGAGCCGGTAACCGGCGGGCTTCACCTGCTCTGAGGACACCCATCTCATTGTGGACAAACCCGCCGGAATGGTAGTCACCCGGGGCCGGGCCACCACGGCGACACGCTGGGCAACCTGCTGATGGGGCACTATGCCCAGGAGGGGGAACAGCATCTCTTTCGCCCGGTAAATCGGCTGGATCGAAGCACCAGCGGTCGTGTGCGTGGCCAAGCACGCCCTGCCGCCGAAACGCCTGGGCTCACTGGCTGCCGAAGGGGCGGATGAAAAAGGAATACCTCGCCATCTGTGAAGGTCTCCCCTCCCCGCTCTGCGGACGGATCGACGCCCCGATCGGTCGAAATGACGGCTCCGTACTGGCGCAGGAAGTCCGACCGGACGGAAAGGCGGCAGTGCGAACTACAATCTCATTGCAGGCTTTCACGGCCGCAGTCTCGTACAACTCGTGCCGGAGACCAGGCGCACCCATCAGATCCGGGTGCATATGGCGCATATCGGCCACCCTTTGACCGGCGATTTTCTCTACGGGACGGAGGAGCCTGCCTTGATCCATCGGGCAGCGCTCCACGCCTGTTCCCTAAAAAATTCCGGCATCCTATCACCGGCCTTCCGCTCTCCTTTGAGATCAGGCTGCCCGAGGATATGCGGCGGTTGATCGGATACGAAAAAGGCTGACACAGATTAAGATCTGTGCCAGCCTTTATTATTTCTCTGGGTGAGGATCGTATAGGTGGGAAATGCCATCGTGATGCCTTCCGCATCAAAATTTTTCTTGAGCTGCTCCAGCATGTCGTGGTAAACCGTCCAATAGTCCTCGGTCTTGCACCACATGCGGAATGCAAAAGCGATATTGTAATCATTGTAGGCGGACACCCGGACAAAGATATTGTCCTTATCCACCCAGCGGATGCTCCTCCGCCGTCCTGCGCAGGCAGGACTTCACCTTGTCGATGTCATTCATAACCCACGGTAACGGTGTAGTCTACCCGTCGCTTGCCTTCGAGGGTAGTTTACGATTGTGGCCGACGCAATGGAACTGTTGGGCATGGTGACACGCTTATTGTCCATCAGTGATCTTGGTATCAGAATGCCGATCTCAGCACACGGCCCTCTTCCCCTGAGACGGCGATATAATCGCCCCGCCGAAGCGGCTTGGTGAGCAAGCAGAATACCGCCGAACAGATTGGACAACATCCCGGATGCAGCCAGCGCAAGGCCGCGGAGACCACGCTGGCCAGCGCCACCAGCGAGGACATCTCAAAGCCCAGCGAACCTGCCACGATCATAATCGCTACAAAGTAAATGACAACGCGGCAGATCGCCATCAGGAATTTTGTGCAAAGTGGGATCGATCTTCAGCTTTTTTCAACACCGTGCGATTCAACAGTCTGATCGCCAGCTTGCCCCGCCGGGCATGCACATCACGTCGGTGGTACGGAAGTAGAACTGAGGACGATAGTTGTTGAAGAAAGGAGTGTGACGGCCACCCTCGTCCTTGGTCAGAACGTAAACCTGGCCAACAAACTTGGTGTGGGGATGAATGGAGCCGGGCTTGGACAGAACCTGACCGCGCTCCACGCCCTGACGGTCGATACCACGCAGCAGAGCGCCGATGTTGTCGCCGGCCTCGGCGTAGTCCAGCAGCTTGTGGAACATCTCGATACCGGTAACGACGGTCTTCTTCTTCTCGTCGGACAGGCCAACGATTTCCACTTCCTCGGACAGCTTCAGCTGGCCACGCTCCACACGGCCGGTAGCAACGGTACCACGGCCGGAGATGGTGAAGACGTCCTCAACGGGCATCAGGAAGGGCATGTCGGCCTTACGGTCGGGAGTGGGGATATAATCGTCAACAGCGTCCATCAGCTCCTTGATGCAGGCATACTCGGGAGCGTTGGGATCGGTGGACTCGGAGATCAGGGCGTTCAGAGCGGAGCCCTTGATGATAGGCAGATCTCGTCGCCGGGGAAGTTGTAGGTGGTCAGCAGCTCGCGGACTTCCATCTCGACGAGCTCGAGCAGCTCCTCATCATCGACCTGATCGCACTTGTTCAGGAAGACAACGATGGCGGGCACGCCGACCTGACGGGCCAGCAGGATGTGCTCACGGGTCTGAGCCATGGGGCCGTCGGTAGCAGCGATGACCAGGATAGCGCCGTCCATCTGGGCAGCACCGGTGATCATGTTCTTGATATAGTCGGCGTGGCCCGGGCAGTCAACGTGAGCATAGTGACGCTTCTCGGTCTCATACTCAACGTGAGCGGTGTTGATGGTGATGCCGCGTTCCTTCTCTTCGGGAGCCTTATCGATGCTGTCATAAGCCTCGAACTCGGCCTTGCCCTGCAGGGACAGCCACTTGGTGATAGCGGCGGTCAGAGTGGTCTTGCCGTGGTCAACGTGGCCGATGGTACCGATGTTAACATGGGGCTTGGTTCTTTCAAACTTCTGCTTAGCCATTTGAAAATCCTCCTGTCAGTTAAATGAATGATAATGGATTGATATGGACGGTGCGTTTCATAGCACCGTATATTTTACAATATCCCGCCGGGAAAAGCAAGACCTGAATTAGTCGGCTTTCTTGCCCCGCTCCTCCACGATCTTGTCGCGGATGCTCTTGGGGATCTCGGCGTAGCTGTGGGGCTCCATGGTGTACTGGCCACGGCCCTGGGTGTTGGAACGCAGATCGGTAGCATAGCCAAACATATTGGCCAGAGGCACCAGAGCGTCCACCTGCTGTGCACCGGGACGGGCCTCCTGTCCCTGGATCTGGCCGCGGCGGGAGGTCAGGTCGCCGATGACGGTGCCCAGATACTCGTCGGGCACAATGACGGAAACCTTCATGATGGGCTCCAGCAGGACGGGATCTGCCTTGCGCATAGCCTCCTTGAAGGCCATAGAGCCGGCGATCTTAAACGCCATTTCGGAGGAGTCCACTTCGTGATAAGAACCGTCGTACAGGGTAACCTTGACGTCCACCACGGGGAAGCCGGCGATAACGCCGGACTGCAGGGCACCCTGGATACCGGCGTCGACAGCGGGAATGAATTCCTTGGGGATGGCGCCGCCCACCACAGCGTTGACGAACTCGTAGCCCTTGCCGGACTCGTTGGGCTCCACGGTGATCTTGACATGGCCGTACTGGCCGGAACCGCCGCTCTGGCGCTTGTACTTGGTCTCCTGGTCCACCTTCTTGCGGACAGTCTCCTTGTAAGCCACCTGGGGAGCGCCCACATTGGCTTCCACCTTGAACTCACGGAGCAGACGATCAACAATGATCTCCAGATGCAACTCGCCCATGCCAGCAATGATGGTCTGGCCGGTCTCTTCATCGGTATAGGTCTTGAAGGTGGGGTCCTCTTCCGCCAGTTTCACCAGTGCCAGGCCCATCTTCTCCTGACCAGCCTTGGTCTTGGGCTCGATGGCGACACGGATCACGGGCTCGGGGAAGTCCATGGACTCCAGGATCACGGGGGCCTTTTCGTCGCACAGGGTATCACCGGTGGTGGTGTTCTTCAGGCCCACGGCGGCGGCAATATCGCCGGCCCAGACCTCTTCAATGTCCTCACGGTGATTGGCATGCATCTGCAGGATACGGCCCATGCGCTCCTTCTGGTTCTTCACGCTGTTGAGAACGGAGGAACCGGTGGTCAGGTGACCGGAGTACACACGGAAGAAGCTCAGACGGCCCACATAGGGGTCGGTCATGATCTTGAAGGCCAGAGCGGAGAAGGGCTCATCATCGCTGGGATGACGGTCCTCTTCCTCATCGGTCTTGGGGTTGGTGCCCTTGATGGCGGGCACGTCATTGGGAGCGGGCATATAGTCCACGATGGCATCCAGCAGCTTCTGCACGCCCTTGTTGCGGTAGGAAGTACCGCAGACAACAGGGATCATCTCGTTCTCAATGGTGGCCATACGGATGGCCTTGCGGATGCGCTCCTGGGCGATCTCCTTGCCCTCCAGATAGTCCTCCATAATGGAGTCATCGAACATGGAGACGGCGTCCAGCAGCTTCTCGCGATACTCGTTGGCCAGATCCATCATATCGGCGGGGATCTCCTCCACGCGCATATCCTTGCCCATCTCATCATAGTAGACGTCAGCGTCCATCTCCACCAGGTCGATGATGCCCTTGAAGGTATCCTCGGCGCCGATGGGGAGCTGGATGGGCACGGCGTTGCACTTGAGACGGTCGTGGATCATGTGCAGAACGTTGTAGAAGTCCGCGCCCATGATGTCCATCTTGTTGACGTAGATCATGCGGGGGACCTTGTACTCGTCAGCCTGACGCCAAACGGTCTCGGACTGGGGCTCCACACCGCCCTTGGCGCACAGAACGGTCACAGAGCCGTCCAGCACGCGCAGGGAACGCTGGACCTCAACGGTGAAGTCCACGTGGCCCGGAGTATCGATGATGTTGATACGGGTGGAAGGGAACTGATTCTTGGAACCCTTCCAGAAGCAGGTGGTAGCAGCGGAGGTGATGGTGATACCGCGCTCCTGCTCCTGTGCCATCCAGTCCATGGTGGCGGTACCGTCATGGGTCTCACCGATCTTGTAGTTCACGCCGGTGTAGTACAGAATACGCTCGGTCGTGGTGGTCTTACCGGCATCGATGTGCGCCATGATACCGATATTACGAACGTCTTTAAGCGGTGTTTTTCTTGGCATACGATCTTACTCCTTGCCTTACCAACGGAAGTGCGCGAACGCCTTGTTGGCCTCAGCCTGCTTGTGCATCTCTTCACGCTTCTTGACAGACGCGCCGGTGTTGTTGGCGGCATCCATCAGCTCACCGGCCAGACGCTCGGCCATGGTGCGCTCGCTGCGGGAGCGGGAATAGGCCGTCAGCCAGCGCAGGGCCAGGGTCTGACGACGGGCGGGACGAACCTCCATGGGCACCTGATAGTTGGCGCCGCCGACACGGCGAGCCTTGACCTCCAGGCTGGGCATGACGTTCTCCAGCGCCTGCTGGAAAACCTCAACGGGGTCCTTCTCCGTCTTTTCCTTGATCTGGTCGAAGGCAGCGTAAACAACCTTCTGAGCTACGCCCTTCTTGCCGTCCAGCATCACACTGTTGACCAGCTTGGTCACCAGGACGCTGCCGTACATAGGATCGGGCAGAACTTCTCTCTTGGGAACATTACCTCTTCTGGGCACTTTGCTTCCCTCCTTCTTATAGAATAGAAATCATAGGTACTCAGCGGCGGAACATTAGCCGCTGTACGGCCTGCCAAAGAGGTGTCATATATATAAACCTTTTCGGCAAAGCTCAATTCAGTGGCAGAATCTTACTTCTGCTTGGGACGCTTGGCACCGTACTTGGAACGTGCCTGCATACGGCCCTGAACACCCTGGGTATCCAGAGTACCACGGATAATGTGGTAACGGACGCCGGGGAGGTCCTTGACACGGCCGCCGCGGATCATCACCCTGGCCCCCCATGACCGTGGGCAACCTGGTCTGCATCGTGCTGACCATGGTCTACGGCACCTGCTTCATCAAGTTTGGCGTCCGCAAGACCCTGACTCCTGCATCATCCTGTCCGCTCTGGGCTGCCTGCCGGCATCGCTGCCGCTAACGGCCTGGCCTGCAACGGCGGCACCGGCAACTATGTGCTGTATGCCATCAGCCTGTTCATCGTCCGCTGCACCTGCATGTGCTTCCAGATGTCCGGCTTCCAGCTGGCGCTTCCTGGTTCATCCGCTATCGCGGCCGCGTTCTGGGGCATCATCACTCTGGGCAGCCCCTGTTCTCCGTCATCGGCACTTCTGTCATGACCAACTTCATCTCCAACAACCTGGGCGGTGACTATCGTCCCTTCTACTATAGCCTGTGCATCGTTCTGGTCATCATCGCCATCCTGAGCTGCTGCCTGCTGCTTCCCCGAGGATGTCGGCCTGTTCCCCGACGGCGCTGACACCGCTCCCAAGGCAGGCCAACACCGACGAGGTCGCCCTGACCGTCGGTCAGGTCCTGAAGATGAAGAAGTCTGGATCATGATCGTCAACTTCGGCATCTATCAGTTCATCATCAACGCCTGCATGGCCTCCATGGTCGCATGGTTCACCCATCTGGTCGTCACCAACGTCGACACGGTCGCCGCTGGCGCGATGGGCGGTATGTTCCGTAAGCATGGGCGGCATGGAAGGCGCTGGCGTCATGGTTCTGTTCGTCGGTCAGGCTACCAAGTGGCTGTCCCTGGGCGCTATCATCGGCATCCCCATGAGCTTTGTCTTCGGCGTCATCGACGACAAGCTGGGCACTCCTGTTGCCTCTCTGGTTCTGGGCATCACCGAGTTCCTGCCCGTCATCGGCCTGATGGCTCAGAAAGCGCTGTTGCGGCCACCGGTTCCTGCAACGTTCCCATGCTGGTTCTCTGGGGCTTCGGCGTTGCCTGCTGCATGACCGGCGGCGTGCCACCATGCATCCCTTCCATCTCCTTCGCCTTCGGCCGCCGCGAGTATCAGGCCGCTAACCGTATCATCATGGCTATCCAGCTGATCCCCTGCGCCTTCGCCCGCTCAGATCATGGCCGCCCTGATCACTCCAGCAACGATATGTCCGGCTGGATCATGTGCCTGGTTCTGATCGTCATCGGTCTGATCTTCACCCTTCCGATGTTCAAGATGAAGGACTCCAACGCTGCTGACCGCGGCTGAGTTACCTACCAGACCTAACCCCTCAAAACAAACCGCCGCTGTGATGAATCACAGCGGCGGTTCATTTATCCGGGGAACCCGGCTGCACATCAGGCGGCAGCCGGGTTCTCAGACAAGGTAACGCCCGCTGGCTGGCCAGCGGGCGTTATTGATCATAACCCAGTTTAGCGCTTTTCTTATGCTGATGACGCTCGGCGCTTTCCAGCGCCTTCTGTTCCATACGCGCCTTTGCGTTTTCTCTCCCGCACCTTTCCATAAAGGATGCGCAGATAGAGGGCGATCGCGGCCGGAACAATGATAACAGCGAGGAATTTAAAATAGCCCATTGTCGGATAATACACAGTGATAATCACGCCAGGGATCACTGCAATAAAGAAAAACACCCAGATCAGTGTCAGCAGCAGTTTGGGGTGATCCACGAGGTATGTGTTCAATTTTGTCAAAAACAGCACTCCCCAATCGGCGCAGGCTTCACTCCGGCCTGTTTTATTGCTTTTTATTATACCATATCCGCTCCCCTGCCGCAACAGGAAAAGCCCGGTATTCCTTAGAATACCGGGCCTTTATGCAATTATTCGCCGTGATAGCTCTTGAGCCTGGGCCAGCTGATCCGGGCAGGAGGAAGTATTTTTGAATCCGCAGCGGATCCCCTCCATACGCTGGATGGCATCCTGCACCCGCATTCCCTTCAGCAGGTGGGAGGATGCCCTGCAAGTTGCCGTTGCAGCCGCCCTTCACGCGGCAGTCTGGATGACGCCGCCATCCACATCGATCTCCATATAATTGGAGCAGACGCCCATAGGCTGATACTGAATCGTCTCCAAGCTCAATAATTGGTGGCGCGGCGCTCCAAAATAGGCCTGGGGATGGGCGCAGACAGGACACACCTTGGGCGCTTCTTTACCCACATGGATGTGGCCGCAGTTGCGGCAGATCCAGACACGGTGTTCTCGTCGTCGGTCTTAAAGACGACATCACCCTCCAGATTGGCCAGCAGCTTTGATAGCGCTCCTCGTGCTCCTTCTCGATCGCGGCAACGGCCTCAAACAGATAAGCCAGACGGGTGAAGCCCTCCTCACGGGCGGTGGCGGCCATCTCGGGATACATGCTGGTCCACTCGCCGTTCTCGCCTTCAGCGGCGGCGCGCAGGTTGGCAGCGGTGTCGCCGATGCCGCCCAGCCCTTGAACCACAGCTTGGCGTGTTCCTTCTCATTGCCGGCAGTCTCCTCAAAAATAGCGGCGATCTGCTCGTAAGCCAAGCCTTCTTGGCGGCAGAAGCAAAAAGTGTATACTTATTGCGGGCCTGAGACTCACCGGCAAAGGCAGTCCACAGGTTGGCTTCCGTCTTAGAACCCTTCAGTTCCATGTTTCAACACTCCTTTTCGTTTTCCTTTATGGTTGGCTCAGCGCCCCTACGCGCTGACGGTACCCTATTTAAGCCCTGGCCTTCTGTGCGCAGTCCCGGCAAACGCCATAAAACAGCCGCGCCTCCCGATGCATTTTCATAGCCATATGCGCCGCAGTAGGCAGTCATATCCTCGCCCGCAGGCATGGGCAGGTCGAACACCCGTCCGCAGGCATCACAGCAGAAATGGGCATGGGGTGAAGTATCCGCGTCGTAACGCTCCCATGGAAGGGCATCGGGTGATCTCCCCCAGTCCGCAAGCTGATTCAAATTGCGGTATACCGTGCCAAAGGCTCAGCTTTGGGTGATCCGGTTTCAGCTGCTGATAGATCATGTCCGCCGTCGGGTGGGTCTTCTGTCCCCGCAGACAGCGCAGGATGATCTCACGCTGATGAGAATAACGTCGCTGTTCCATGGCTCATCCTCCCTTCAAAATAATAAGCATTCTTAATTACAACCTGATTATAACAAAAGCGTTTTCTGAATGCAATCCTATTTTGAATTTTTTTCTGCTTGTCCGGCGCATTTTTCCGGGACTAAATTTTTTCCGGCGGCGCATACTGACAACAGCCGCTCCCTTTCGAGCGGAAACACAGATTTCAGAGGAGGAGAATTATGAAGATGGACAGACGATGGTCAGTCCTCGCCTTTGCGCTGGCCTTTGCCCTCGCCCTGACCGCCTGCGGCCGGGAGAAAAAGCCGGAAGCCGCGCAAAACCCGGCAATTACTCAGCCACCGAAAACGGCGGTGTGGCTGAGGACGCCAGAGATACGCTGGACAAAGCCGGAGACACCGTGCGCAACGAGGCCGAAACCGCCGGGGACACCGCCAGAGATGCAGCAGACGACGTCATTGACGGCGGCAAAAATGTGGTGCATGACGCCGCCGATGCCGTCCGGGACGCCGTTGACGGTGTGGGCAATGCGGCCAAGGACATCGTGGACGGCGCGGACAACGCCGCAAACGGCAGGACTGCCGCCAGCAGGGGAAAATAAGCTTGCCAAAAAAAGCAAAAGAGAGGACGGTCCGCGAACTGTCCTCTCTTTCCCATTTGCTTCAAACCTCTTTTGCATTTGCGTGCAGGCCGAAGCTGACCGCAATGGCCCGATCCACCTCGTCCATCAGCGCGCCGTCCAACCGTCCCATGTGTGTTCCCGCAGGCGGCGCTTATCCAGCGTCCGGATCTGCTCCAGCAGGACAATGGAGTCCTTGGTCAGGCCGCAGTCCTGCCCCACCAGCTCAATATGAGTGGGCAGCTTCGCCTTGTTCATCTGGGATGTGATCGCCGCGGCGATCACCGTCGGCTGTGCCGGTTGCCCATGTCATTCTGAATGATCAGGACAGGCCGCACACCTCCTGCTCACTGCCGACCACCGGACTCAGGTCAGCATAAAAAATATCTCCTCTTCTGACGCTGTTATCCACAACATTCACACTCCGCGGTCAAAGTAGGCTTCGTTACGGCTATGTAACGAGGTCACTCATTTTCCCACGGGGCGGCGCTCCTTATACCCAGAGGAAGAACGGTGCGCCGCCTTTTTCTCCCGACCGCTTTGTCTCCCATTCCAGCTTATGCGTCAGAAAGCGAGTCTGTTCTCAGTCCAGATAGACCCTCGGCACCCGGGGCGCCACCGCGCAGAGCATCTCATAGGTGATGGTGCCCTCCGTATCCGCCAGCGTCTGGAGGGGTGCGCCATCACCGAACACCGTGACCACATCGCCCATCTGCACACCGGGCACATCCGTCACGTCCAGCATACACATATCCATGCAGATGCGGCCGATCTGCGGGGCCGCCTTTTCCCCGCACCAGCATACTCATGCGGTTGCTCAGGCTGCGGTGCAGGCCGTCGGCATAGCCCACCGGCACGGCGGCCACAAGGCTGTCCCGCTCCAGTGTATAGGTGCGGCCGTAGCTCACACAGGTCCCCTTGGGCAGGCGGGCAGAGAGATAACCCGGGTCTTGAGCTCCATGACCGGCTTCAGGTCGATCTTATCCATCGTGGAGGGGTCGGGATAGAGGCCGTAGAGCGGAATGCCCGGGCGGATCATATCCAGATGCACCTCCGGGTAGTTCAGCGTGGCCGCACCGGCGCAGCAGTGGCGCAGGCGGAATTCCACGCCCTGGTTTTTCAGCTCCGCAGCACCTGACGGAAGCGGCGGATCTGCATTTCGGAGTACTCCGGGCAGGAGTCGGCATCTGCGAAGTGCATGAAGATGCCCTCGCAGTCCAGTCCGGGCAGCTTAGCCATCTCCTCCAGCGCATCCACGCCCACGGCCATGTCCGCCTCGTCGCAGAGAATACCCAGCCGGGACATACCGGTGTCCACCTTCAGGTGGCACAGCAGCTTTCCGCCCAGCTCCAGCGCCCGGCGGGAGAACTCCTTTGCCAGCGCAGGATCATAGATATTTTGGGTGATATGATTGTCAATCAGCTCTCCGGTGTACTCCGGGGCGTATTGCCGAGGATCAGAACAGGCGTCTCGATCCCTGCCCGGCGCAGCTCCAGCGCCTCATCCAGGCAGGCCACCGCCAGATAGTCCGTCCCCAGTTCCGTCAGTTTCTGCGCCACCGGCACCGCGCCATGTCCATAGGCGTTGGCTTTGACCAGACCGACGAATTTGCTCTCGGCGCCAGCGCACGCAGCGCGTGGTAGTTGTCAGCCAGCCGCCCCAGATGGATCTCCCGCCCAGGTTCTCTTTGCAGATCATTCATTTATGTCAACCTTCTATTCCTGAATATCAAATGTATAGGTAAATTCCGAAAAACAAGGTGACCACGGTCATACCTGCGCTGAGCACCTCCGCCCGGCGCAGAGCGCCGTCACTTTTCTCCAGCCAGCACAAAACCCGATTATCCCTCATCCTGAGACTTTGGTTCGCCAATTCGAGGAAGACGGTCTCTTCCCATCCCAGCTTCTGTTCCCCGGCAGAGAGCTGCCGCCCCTCCGCCAGTGCAGTCAGCACCAGCGGCGCAGCATCCGCCGGAGACAGGCCGTCCGGGGACAGTTCTCCTGTCTCCAGCGTCACGCCGTCATAGACAAGCGTTCCGTCCTCGTCCGCCCATTGGAACCGTACCCCCGGCGATATTCTCAGGCGCAGTCACTTCCGCTTCGCCCTGTGTCGATCACCGGCCAGCGCCAGTTCATATTCATAAACCTTGTTCCATAGTCCGCCGTCACAGTGCACCGGCCGGAAAAACCCGGTCAGCGCGGCATAATAGCTGCGAAACTTTGCATCCAGGCCGGACGCGCTCTGACCTCCTGCACAGGCCGTCAGGCCCAGCAGAAGGTCATCATCAGTGCACCCAGTTTCAGGCGCACACCGCTTCACTCCAATTCCTTAAAAAACTTCGCCCAGTACGGCGATCATATCTGAGGGGTCATAGCCCGCTCACCGAACCTCTCCGCACACAGGTCCCCCGCCCGGCCATGGATCCAGACCCGCGCACACCGCCGCCTTGACCGGGTGCAACCCCTGCGCCAGCAGCGACACCAGAATGCCGCTGAGCACATCGCCGCTGCCGCCCTTGGCCATGCCGGAATTTCCGGTGGTATTAACGAAAATCTCACCGTCGGGCAGACAAATGATCGTGCCCGATGACCCTTGAGCACCAGCAGGCAGCCAAAGGTCATGGCAAACTTCCGGGCCGCCGTCACCCGATCCCCGTCGGACAGGTCGCCGCCCATCCGGGCAAACTCCCATCATGAGGCGTCACGATCGTCGGGGACTCCTCCGCCGGTACAGAATATCCATATGCCCGGAAATGGCATTTATGCCGTCAGCATCCAGCACCAGCGGATACTGCACCGTCTCCATCACACGGCGGACCACTTCCTACGCCCTCACTCCGGCCAAGGCCAGGGCCGATGAGCGCCGCGTCACAGCCTGCCATCTTGGTGAGCACAGGCTCAAGCGCCTGCGCCGAAAGCGTTCCATCCTCTCCGGTAACGGGGCAGGCATGGCCTCGTCCGATTTGACGGCGGCAATGGTATAGATGGACTCCAGGTACTCCAAGGAACACCAGCCCTGTGCCGCTGCGTACCGCCGCCGGGAGGACAGGATCGGCGCGCCGGTATAACCGGTGCTGCCGCAGAGCAGATAGCATTTTCCAAAGGTGCCCTTATGGCCGTCCGCCGGACGCTCCGGCAGCCAGGAGCGTGCCAGCTCCGCCGTAATGCTTTGGGCGGAATAGACCATACCATCCACCAATTCACTCGGAATACCAATGGAGTGGACAAAAGATTCCCCGCGCACAGCGCACCGTCTCCACTAGATGCCCCATCTTGGGCAGAGTAAAGGTGACATCTTAGCGGCTTTGACTGCACAGCCAGACACGGCCGGTGTCCGTTTCCCACCGGAGGCAATGTCCGCCGCCACGGTGGGTGCCGGGCTTCATTCATCCACTGAATAGCCGTCACGGCGTTTCCAATGAATATCGAGTTCAAACCTATTCCAAAGAGGGCATCTACCAGCACGTCGGCCTCCATAGAAAAGCCGCGTTGGGTCTCGGACGCCGGATCAAAGTCCTCCAGTGTGCCGCCCGCAGCGTTCAGGCGGCGCTCCATCTCCCGGCAGTCGTCAGTCATTTTTCACGTCGTCCCACAAGGAAGGCCCGTACGGTCAGCCCGGCCTCCAGCAACAGCCGGGCCACGGCCACGCCGTCGCCGCCGTTGTTCCCTGCGCCGCAGAACACCGCCGCATTTTCCTTCCGGAAGATCTGCGCAGCTGAGGCAGGCCGTTAAAATCCCTGTGCCGCCGCTCCATCCAGCACGTCCGAGGCACCCCCGGTCGTGGATGGTCATATGATCATAGATCGCGCATCTGCTGCGCTGTCGCAATTCTCATTGTTCCACTCTCCTTCTGAAAAGTCACAGAATGAACTTTATTATTTTAACACGCCATAGCGCAAAGGGAACTTTGCAGGCAAAATATTACCGTTTTTGCCGCCCCTTGCACTCTGCAAAATGTTGTGATATAAATAGTGTGTTATCTTGCGAAGAACGGGAAAATATCCTGCACCTTCCCCATCAGAGAGCGCCTGTCACCGGCTGAAAGCGGGCGCGGAGGAAGCGGGATCGGTTCGCCCGGAGCAGTTCGGAGGAAATGCCGGACCGGCTGATGGCCGTTACCCCATCTCTAAGTGCGGATCTTTCCGGGATCCGAATGCAGGTGGTACCGCGGAAGGCTGGCCTTTCGTCCCCATTGTGGGAGGAAGGGTCTTTTTTTTTTGTCAATTTTCACACCAGTAAAGGAGTTTTTACAATGAAGGAAAAACTGGCGCAATCCGCGCCGATGCGCTCGCGTCCATCCAGAAGGTGGACACCATCGAGGGTCTGGTGGTGGACAAGGGCGTGACCATGGCGGACCTGAAGGACACATTGAACGCCGTCATCAAGGCCATCTACGGCGCCAATTCCGTCACCCGGTTCCGTCCCCACCATTTCCCCTTCACCGAGCCCTCCTGCGAGGTAGACATCCAGTGCCACAAGTGCGGCGGCAAGGGCTGCCCCACCTGCAAGGGCGAGGGTTGGATCGAAGTGCTGGGCGCCGGCATGGTGCACCCCAAGGTGCTGCGCAACTGCGGCATTGATCCAGACGAGTATTCCGGCTTCGCCTTCGGCATGGGTCTGGAACGCTTCGCCATGGGCCACTTCAAGATCAGCGACCTGCGGCTGATCTTCGAGAACGACGAACGGTTCCTGCAGCAGTTCTGACCATCCTCGCCAAAATGGCACAGCCATTTTGTGCGAATTTTGCAGAGTGCCGCAGCGCACTCGCCGCAAGCGGCTCGCACGTTTGCACTCTGGGCGGTGTTTTTTGTGCCGTACACGCCGCCGCAAAAAACAATTACAACTGATGTTTGCCGTGGCAAACATGCATCGACCGTACATCGACTGCGGCGTACCACCAGTGAGCGGATCTCACTGGCGAGGGGATGCCTGATTCCCTTCGGAATAAAAGAGGAGGATAGACAATGATTCTTTCCCGTAAATGGTTAAATGAATTTGTAGATGTTTCCGACATCAGCGACCGGGAGTTTGACGAGGCCATGACCCTCTCCGGCTCCAAGGTGGAAACCGTCACGGCGCTGGATGAGTCCCTGAAAAACGTAGTGGTGGGCAAAATTTTGTCCATGGAAAAGCACCCGGACAGCGACCACATGTGGATCTGCCAGATCGACGTGGGACAGGCGGAGCCTACCCAGATCGTCACCGGCGCATGGAATATCCATGTGGGCGATCTGGTGCCCGTGGCCCAGCACAAGTCCCTGCTCCCCAACGGCACGAAAATTGAAAAGGGCAAGCTCCGGGGCGTGGTGTCCAACGGGATGCTGTGCTCTCTGAAGGAGCTGAGCCTCACCGCCGAGCATGACTATCCCTACGCCGTCATCACCCCCGCCGCCCTGCTGAACGACTACAAGCCTCTGGATCCGGAGAAGCCCTCCATCCCCGCCGACATCAAGGCCGGGGACAAGGTGTTCGGCCCCGTGGTCTGCGGCAAGGTGCTGAAATGTGAGGCCCAGTCCTACGGACAGTACCACACCACGCTGGACATCGGCGGCGCCACCGTCTCTCCCGACACCGCCTGCTCCAACCTGCACGCGGGCGATCTGGTGGCCTACAACACCAAGACCGATTCCATCTGCACGCTGGAGGATCTCCACGCGGAGCAGAAGGAGTTCCCCCACTGCATCGCTGACGGCATCTTCGTGCTGAACGAGGACGTAAAGCCCGGCGACGATATGGCTGTGGTCATCGGCGCGGACGATCATGTGGTGGAATTTGAGATCACCCCCAACCGGCCTGACTGCCTGTCCGTTATCGGCCTTGCACGGGAGGCCAGCGCCACCTTCGGCCGTCCCCTGAAGCTGCACACCCCTGAAGTGAAGGGCTGCGGCGGTTCCATTGCGGAGCTGGTGGACATCGACATTGAGGACGGCGACCTCTGCCCCCGGTACACCGCCCGGATGGTGAAGAACGTGAAGATCCAGCCCTCCCCTGCGTGGATGCGGGAACGGCTGCGGAACTCCGGCGTCCGCCCCATCAACAACATCGTGGACATCACCAACTATGTGATGCTGGAATACGGCCAGCCCATGCACGCCTTCGACTTTTCCTGCGTGGAGGGCAACCACATCATCGTCCGCACCGCCCGTGAGGGCGAGACCATTCAGACCCTAGACGGCAATCAGCGGAAGCTGACCACCTCCATGCTCTGCATCTGTGACGAGAACAAGCCCGTCTGCGTGGCCGGCGTCATGGGCGGTGCCAACAGCGAGATTGTGGGCGATACCGCCATGGTCCTCTTTGAGTCCGCCAACTTCAACGGCACCTCCGTCCACCGCACCGCCGCCGCTCTGAATATGCGTACCGACGCTTCCTCCCGCTATGAAAAGGGCCTGGACCCCATGAACACCCTGAAAGCCGTGGAGCGGGCCTGCGAGCTGGTGGAGCTGCTGGGCGCCGGCGAAGTGGTGGAGGGCGTGATGGACGTCATCGCCAAGGACTCCAATCCCGTCACCGTGAAGCTGGAGCCGGAGAAGGTCAACGGCCTGCTGGGCACCGACGTTTCCCGTGAGGAAATGGTCCGGATTCTGGAATCTCTGGACTTCACCGTGGAGGGCGACACCATCCATGTTCCCTCCTGGCGGTCCGATGTGGAGCACTACTCCGACATCGCCGAGGAGGTAGCCCGGTTCTACGGCTACAACAACATCCCCGACACCCTCTCCAACGGTCTCACCGCCCGCCGTGGCCTCACGGATATCCAGCAGACGGAAAATCTGCTGGGCAGCGTGTGCCGCGCCGCCGGGTACGACGAGATCATCACCTACTCCTTCATCAGCCCCACCTATTATGATAAGATCGACCTGCCCAAGGATTCCCCCCTGCGGGATTCTCTGAAAATTCTGAACCCCTTGGGCGAGGACACCTCCATCATGCGCACCACCACCCTGCCCTCCATGCTGGAGATTCTGACCCGGAACTACAACTTCCGCAACAAGTCCGCCAAGCTCTACGAGCTGGGCCGGGTTTACTTCAAGCGGGCCGACGGCCTTGCCGACGAGCCCAAGGTCCTGACGCTGGGCGCTTACGGCGGCGGCATGGACTTCTTTGCCCTCAAGGGCGCTGTGGAAGCCGTTCTGAAGCAGCTGCGGATCGAGAACGTCCGCTTCCTGGCAGACACCGAGAACCCCTCCTATCATCCCGGCCGCTGTGCCAAGGTTTTCAGTGGGGACCGTCTGCTGGGTACCCTGGGCCAGGTCCATCCCCACGTGGCGGGCAACTACGGCGTGGACGCCGAACTGTACGCCGCCGAGCTGCGGTTCGACGCGCTGTACGAAAGCAAGGGCTCCCAGCCCCTGTACCAGCCCCTGCCCAAGTTCCCCGCCGTCACCCGGGACATCGCCGTGGTGTGCGACGCGGCCGTCACCGTAGGCGAACTGGAGGACGCCATCCGCAAGGGCGCTAAGGGCCTTTTGAAGGACGCGGCCCTGTTTGACATCTACACCGGCACGGGCATTGCCCCCGGCAAGAAGAGTGTGGCCTTCAACCTGACCCTCCGGGCCGATGACCGGAGCCTCACCGCCGAAGAGGCGGACGCTGACGTGAAAAGCATCCTGACCGCTCTGGAGCAGGAATGCGGCGCAGTCCTGCGGTAATACGCTCCAGCCTCCTCGCCCCGCAGCGCGGGGACGCGGGACACCGCGTACAAGCGTTCCGCGCAGCGGAATCTTGGCGCAGACGGAATTCATTTCCGCCGAGCATTTCGATCATTCATGGTTCCCACAGACTGGCTGGCCAGTCTGTGGGATGGCGGACGCTGACGTGAAGAGCATCCTGACCGCTCTGGAGCAGGAATGCGGCGCGGTCCTACGGTAAATCGAACAGTTCCCTGCAATCAAGGCGGTGAGGTTTCTCGCCGCCTTGATTTTATTACCATTCTGTTACATTTCCTTTTTTCCCTTTACTTCCCCCCGAAAACCGAGTATACTGATTACAGTTTCGAAGGAAAGGTGGTGTCCGTATGGATGACTATACCCGCAAATTCAGTATTGTGGACGATAAGGATGTGGAGATTTATAACATTCTGACCACAGTCTATCAGGCACTGGAGGAAAAGGGGTATAACCCCATCAATCAGATCGTTGGCTATACCTATATTACCAACAATGGACTTGGGCGACGTCTGGCTGAAGCGGGCACTTACTCCAAATAAGCGGAGCTCTCCCTTACCTGCGTATTACTACGGAGGTTTTACATGAACCGAATCCACCGCATTTCTCACCCGTGTTGCCGGAGTATCTCTTACGGCTACCTTGATGGTTGGCGCCATCGCCTTCTCTGCCAGCGCCGCTCAGCCTGGCAGTGTGACGGAGACAGCGTCCGGCTGAGAAGCCAGCCCAGCACCGACTCGGAAGAGATCGGCGTGCTGAACCAGGGCGACACGCTTGAAATTCTGGATTCCAGCAACGACACCTGGTACCAGGTGAGCTACACCGACTCTGACGGCGAACAGCTCAGCGGCTACGTCAGCCGTGATCTGGTCACCATCGGTACCACCGCAGGAAACGCTGCGGTCAACTCCGCCGGTGTCACCCGCACCGCAACCCTGACCGAGGGCGGCGTAAATCTGCGCAACGAGGCCAGCACGGATTCTTCTGTGCTCACCCAGATCGACGCAGGCAGCGTGGTCACCATTCTGGATGACAGCCTGAGGGCTGGATCCAGGTGGGCTACTCCGACGGAAACCAGCAATTACACCGGTTATATTTCTAGCGACTATCTCTATGTCAACCCCATGGCTATCGGCGTGACCACCCGTGCCGCCGTTATCCTGCGCGAGCAGGCGGACAGCAACAGCAACATTCTTGCTCTGCTCCAGGCGAACACCACGCTGGATATCATGGACAGCATCGGTAACTGGTATCAGGTCACCAACGGCACGCTGACCGGCTATGTGGAGAAGAAGCTCCTCTCCACCGAGAACGATTCTCAGTGCATCGGCTACGGCACTGTCAGCGCCGACTCCCTGAGTCTGCGCAGCGAGGCCAGTACGGAAGCCGGTGTGCTGACCAGCCTCCGCCGGTGCCACCTTCCAGATCACCGCCGACAACGGCGACGGCTGGTACGGCGCCGTATTCAACGGCCAGAGCGGCTATGTGAGCGCCGACTATGTAAGCTTCCAGCGAACTGTCACTGCGGGCTACATTCAGGTCACTGCCTCCTCTCTGACTCTCCGGGCGGGCGCGGGCACAGCCTTCGCCCAGCTGGCAGCAATCCCGGAGGGCACCGTGCTCACGGTATGCGGCAGCTATGGCAGCTGGTATCAGGTCAGCTATAATGGTCAGATCGGCTATGTGAGCGGCGCTTATGTAAGTGCCACCACTGCGGACGGCTACCAGGACTACCCCAGCTTGCCCAGATCACTGCTTCCTCGCTGACCCTGCGCAAAAGCGCCGACACCTCAGCCGACAGTCTGGGGCAGATCGCCAACGGTATCGTCGTTGCGGTCAGCGGCAAGGCTTACGACTGGTATAAGGTGACCTACGATGGCACCGAGGGCTACATCAACGTCTCCTTTACCGCTGCTTCCGACGGTCCCGCCACCGTGATCTCCCACAGCAGTTCCGGTTCTTCCTCTTCCCGGCAGAGCACCGCATCCAACCGTACCAGTTCCTCCGCCGGATCCGCATCCAGCTACGAGGGCGGCAGTACCGTCAGCGGCGGCACCGGAAGCGCGGTGGCCGACTATGCCCAGCAGTTTTACGGTAACCCCTATGTGTGGGCGGCACCAGCCTAACCGGCGGTGTAGACTGCTCCGGCTTCGTAATGCAGGTCTATGCCCATTTTGGCTATTCCCTGCCCCCACTCCTCCAGCGCGCAGCGCAGCTATGGCCAGTCCGTCAGCCTGTCTGACATCCAGCCCGGCGACATCGTATGCTATAACCACCATGTCGGCATCTATGTGGGCAACGGCCAGATCATCAGTGCGCTTGGCAAAAACTATGGCATTACTTACAGCAGTGTCACCTACAAGAGCATTATCACGATCCGCCGTATTTTCAGTTAACAGAGTAAAGCAGGTCCATTCCGCATGGAATGGACTCATTTTGAGCGTGTCGAGAAATCTCGACACGCTTCTCTCTGAAATGCATGCATTTCAGAGAAGAGATGCAGGTCGCTGCGCGCACTCGCCTTGCTCGCACACTTGCGGCCTGAAAAGTGTTTTTCCCGAGGCGCATGTCCTCGGGAAAACGTGATTTCATTTTCTTCCGTCATCTTCGGATGACTTGAACCTGCGAGGCTCTTACTTGCAGACACCACAGTTAGAACTTTCTTGAAAGCCTGAGGTGGTCCATTCCGCATGGAATGGACCACCTTTTTTACTGCTGGCGTTCTTCCGCCACCCAACGTTTCTGGGTACCGGGCGATACGCCCAGCTGCTGATGCGGCCCGGGCGCTGATCTCGCCCCCTGCTGAAAGGCGCGGTAAATGGAGCGAAACTTCCGCGGGCGCTTGATGGGCGGGCGTCCCAACTGGGTGCCCTGCTCCCGGCCCGCTTCAGGCCCTCGGTCTGGCGCTGAGCCAACTCCGCCCGCCGAAGCTGAGCGTCGTCTTCAATGATGCTTAGAATTTGATCTGCCAGCTCACAATCCCCGCACAGTACGCGGATGCGCTGCTGCATTCTCGGCAACATGGTCTGCGTGGAGCCTCCTCAGCTGCGGCTCCAATGGACGCCCTCTTTGGTGTCCACCAGCGTGATGCCCATGTTCGTCAACTCATCGCGGATACGGTCGGCCTCAGCCCAGTTTTTCTCCTTCCGGCCTGCTGACGTCGGAGCACCAGCGCCGATCTCCGGGTCGCCTCGCCGAACACGGCCTCGGTCTGACCCGCATGGCCTTGGGCTTGGCGGCGCGCGCCTTCTCGGCTGCGGTCAGCAGCCCCAGCCCCAGCACGGAGTCAATCTCGCTCAGCATAGCCAGCTTGGTGCTGTCGCTGGTCTTGGCCTGAGCACATCATAGAGAGAGGTCACAGCCAGTGCGGTACCAGATCGTTGTCCAGCGCGGCCTTGAACTTCCTCCCGCAGCGCAGTCTCCGCCTCGGTATCCCAGGGGCGGCATCCTTGGGATCCAGCGCGGCGATCTTATCCACCAGCTTGCGGTAGGCCTTGGCCGCGTTGTCCAGATTCTCACATAGGAGAACACCAGCGTTCCGCGGTAGTGACTCTGCAGGCAGAACAGGCGGTAGATCAACGGGATCATAGCCCTTTTCCTCCAGCAGGGAGACCGTCAGGAACTTTCACCGCTGGACTTGGACATCTTGCCGTGGTTGGTGTTCAGGTGGACGTGGAACCAGTAGTTGCACCATTTATGGCCCAGATAGGCCTCACTCTGAGCGATCTCATTGGTGGTATGATGGGAATGCATTGTCGATGCCGCCGCAGTGGATATCCAGATACTCGCCCAGTACTTCATGCTGATGCAGGAGCACTCAATGTGCCAGCCGGGATAGCCAACGCCCCAGGGGGAGTCCCATTTCAGCTCCTGATCCTCAAACTTGGACTTGGTGAACCAGAGAACAAAATCCGCCTTATTGCGCTTATTTGCATCGGCCTCCACGTCTTCCCGGACACCTACGGCCAGATCCTCCCTGGTCGAAATCCTGGAACACATAGTAACGCTCCAGCTTTGAGGTATCAAAGTAGACATTGCCGCCGGCGATATAGGCGTAACCGGTATCCAGCAGCTTGGTGATGACCTTGATGAAATCATCAATGCAGCCGGTGGCGGGCTGCACCACATCGGGGGGTCTTGATGTTCAGTTTCGCGCAGTCGTCAAAAAAGGCTTCGGTATAAAACCGGGCGATCTCCATGACGGTCTTGTGCTCCCGGCTGGGCCCCCTTGAGCATCTTGTCCTCGCCGGTGTCTGCGTCGGAGGCCAGGTGCCCTACGTCGGTGATGTTCATCACCCGCGTTACGTCGTAGCCGTCGTAACGCAGGAACTTCTCCAGCACATCCTCCATGATATAGCTGCGCAGATTGCCGATATGCGCAAAGTGATAAACGGTGGGGCCGCAGGTGTACATCTTCACCTTACCCGGCTCATTGGGGACAAACTCCTCCTTGCGGTGGGACAGAGAATTATACAGTTTCATGGTCTTTTCTCCTTCAAAATGTTGTTCGTTCTATTGGAATGTTCCGGACTGTTCACTTTTCCGCCAGCTGCCGTTCCAGTGCGTCCATACGCTCCTGAAGGGTCTGGACAGCCCCGATCCATCGGGTCGATCACATCGTGGATCTGATCCACATTGTCGGCATAGTGGACCTTCTGGTCGCCGATGCGCACAATCTTGCCGGGCACGCCCACCACGGTGGCATTTTCCGGCACCTCGACAGCACAACGGAGTTGGGCCGCCACGCGGGCGCCGTCCCCCACCTTGAAGGGACCCAGCACCTTGGCTCCGCAGCCGATCAGCACATTGTTGCCGATCGTCGGGTGGCGCTTGCCCTTATCCTTGCCGGTGCCGCCCAGCGTAACGCCGTGGTAAAAAGCAGGACATCGTCGCCGATCTCGGCAGTCTCACCGATGACAATGCCCATGCCGTGGTCGATCACAAAGCGTCGACCAATCTTAGCCCCGGGGTGGATCTCAATACCGGTGCGCTTCCCGGTTCCACTGGGACTCAAGCCGCGCCAGAAAGAACAGCTTATGCTCATAGAAAAATGCGCGATCCGATGCCGGATGATGGCGTGGACGCCAGGATAGAGCAGGAAGATCTCCAGCTTGCTCCGAGCCGCCGGATCTCGGGCCTGATAGGCCGCCAGAAGTTCAGTTAAACGGTTGGCCATGGGATTTGATCGCTCATATCATCGAAAGCGGACGCGGGCAAAAAACCGCCTCCTGCAAAGGCAAGAGGCGGTAAATGTCCATTTAAAACCGCGGTTCCACTCTCATTTCTCACTGAGATGGTGATAACGGGGGCCGCCAGGGGACATTACTCACGCTCCCGGGCGCACTTCACATCCGCTTCACGCAGGACGGCTTTCAGCCGGTGACCGTCCCTCTCTGCGCGCTGTCAGCCGCGACGTTTCTCTTCCGTTCATCACGTTATGCTCCATTATATTACCATTTTTGCCCCGGACGTGTCAGCCGCCGCAGAACAAAAAAGCCGGGTTTAAATATTGCTAAGATCCAGCGTCCTTGTTCTTCACAAGGTATTCAATGCCGGAGTAGGCCGTGGTGACGGAATCACCGCGGAGCAGACAGCATTCACCCACTGGGGGCAGGCCCAGCAGCATGATGCAGATGCAGACCATGGTGCTGGCAGTCTTGATTCAGACCAGACCAGTAAGCGGCAATGGCTCGGCGTTGTTGGCCGCCACCAGCCGCAGGGCGAGACGATGAACCCCGGGCGACGACCACGATCACCCACGCAGGCATCATATGCCAGTCCACAAAAGACCAGCATGGCCGCCGTGACCAGCAGCTTGTCGGCAATCGGGTCCATAAACTTGCCAAAATCGGTAATCAGATTATACTTCCGGGCAATAATATCCGTCGGCTATCGGTGATGCTTGCAGAATGAATACAGCCAGCGCCACAAGGTTATTGAACGGAAAAGTCAAGATAGAGAAGAACCACAAAAACCGGGATCATGATGATCCGCAGCAGGGTCAACTTATTGGGCGTGATTCACAGTTCAACAACCTCCTCAAATTCCCCATCAGGTCGCCGTCCACGATATCTGTCACAGTGACACGAACGAAGGTGCCCGGCGCAACTGCTCCGGCGCAGGTAAAATGACCCGGCCGTCGATATCCACCGAGTCGGCGTAGGAGCGGCCGACATAACAGCCCATCTCTCGTCAACCCCCTCACAGAGCACCTCCAGTGTCTCACCCAGGCGGGTTCTCGTTCATCTCATCCATGATGCGGGACTGGAGATCCACCACCAGTTCGACCCGGCGCTGAGCAGCCCTCTGGATCCACCTGATCCGGCATCTCCGCCGCCCTGGTGCCCTCACTCGGGGAATACTGGAACACACCGGCGCGCTCGATGCGCTGCTCCTCCAGGAACTGACACAGCTCCTCAAACTCCGCCTCGCCCTCGCCGGGCAGGCCGCAGATCAAGCTGGTGCGTAGCACCAGACCGGGCAACCGCTTGCGCAGCTTGGCGAACAGATCACGATCTGCTGCTTTGTCCCCCGGCGACACATGGCCTTCAGGATCTTGTCGTTGCAATGCTGGATCGGAATGTCCAGATAATTCAGGATCTTGTCATGCTCCGCCATCACATTGATGAGTTCATCGGTGATCATATCGGGATAAAGGTAGTGGAGCCGGATCAATGGAAGTCCAGCTTACACAGTCGCGCAGCAGCTCGGCCAGCATGGGCTTCTTTATAAAGATCCACGCCGTAACGGGTGATATCCTGCGCATGACAATGAGTTCCTTCACCCCAGCGTCGCTTCTTCGTCCGCCAGCAGGGACTCCATGCTGCGGCTGCGATAGGGGATAGGGGATAATGCAGAAGGCGAGTAGTTGTCGCACCCCCCTGCGATCTTCAGGCGCTCCAGGGCACGGTGGACACCAGCCGCTCACCGTCGTCATAGGGTGTGGCTGATATCGCCAAAGCCTCCGGGGACTCGCCGCCCATGACGGCTTCAATGGCGGCGACGACCTCATTATAGCTTCCGGTGCCCCAGCATCCTGTCCACTTCAGGCAGCTCGGTACGGATATCCTCCCGATAGCGCTGGGACAGGCAGCCGGCCACCAGGATCTTCTTCAGCTGTCCGGCGTCTTTCAGACGGGCCAGTTCAAGGATATGGTCAATGGCCTCGCTCTTGGCAGAGTCGATAAAGCCGCAGGTGTTCAAAACGCAGACATCCGCGCCCCTCCGGGTCGGGGACGATCGTGTGTCCCGCTTCCCGCACCAGCGCGGCCATCTGCTCCGTATTCACCAGATTTTTGCGCAGCCCAGCGAAATGAAGGCTACTCGATAATTGCTCAAAGGGATTCCTCCTCGATATTTGCGCCATAGCGATTCAATCCCGCCCGGATCTCCCAGCGGAAGCCCCGCCGGAGCAGGGCATCTGCGGCACGCTTCGGCTGCTTCCGGATCATTTTCATGTCGCGCATTTTTTGATTCAGAATGCGGTGATCCGCTCCTCCGGATCGCTCCGCTCTTCCATGGCATCCTCCCAGAATTCCCGGGAATGCCCCGGCGGTACAGTTCCTGCCGAATGCGCTGAACGCCGTAGCCCCGGCCGGAGTAATGGCGCACGACGCTGCGGGCATAGCCTGCTTCATCCAATGCGCCGATATCCGCCAGCCAGTCGGCGGCGGCCTCGGCATTCTCCGGGGTCTCCCCTTTTTTTTCCGTCAGACGGCGAACCAGCTTTTCCGGGATAGGGGCCGCTCCCCCAGCATGCGGGCGCCCCGGGCCTTGGCGGAGCTCAGGCTGCCTGCTTTTTTGCAGCGCAGCAAGCTCGTCTTCCTCCAACTCCCGACCGGAATAGAGAGAGAAGGACGCGACCTCGTTCTCCGTGACCTTCAGCAGCTCCGTTCGCCCTCAAACCGGATCAGAAACCGTCCCTGAATGTGCTTGGACGGCTCCAGCGCTTCTATTTTCTTCATCAGTCCTCAGATTCCGCAGGATCCGCCGCGGCGTCCTCTTCCGGCTCCTCACTCATGCGGGTAGCGGCCTTGGCGGCAGCCAGCGACTGGCGGGTCATCAGCTTATAGGCGTTTTTGCGGATCTCCGCCTCCAGCTTATCCGCCTCCTCAGGATGCGTGCGGAAATACTCCTTGGCGGCGTCGCGCCCCCGGCCAAGCCGGATATCACCCATGGCGAACCAGGAGCCGGACTTCTGCACCAGATCCAGCTTGACGCCCAGGTCGATGAGCTCGCCCAGCTTGAGATGCCCTCGCCGTACATAATGTCAAACTCGGCCTCACGGAAGGGCGGAGCCACTTTGTTCTTGACCACCTTGGCCCGGGTGCGGTTCCCGATCATCTCACCGCCCGCCTTCATGGTCTCCACCCGGCGCACGTCGATGCGGACAGAGGCATAGAACTTCAGCGCCCGACCGCCGGTAGTGGTCTCCGGGTTGCCGTACATAACGCCGATCTTCTCGCGGAGCTGGTTGATGAAAATGACAATGCAGTTGGTCTTGGAGATGCAGCCGGCCAGCTTGCGCAGAGCCTGACTCATCAGGCGGGCCTGCACACCCACAAAGCTTGTCGCCCATCTCTCCTTCGATCTCGGCACGGGGCACCAGTGCGGCCACAGAGTCCACCACGACCACGTCCAGCGCCCGGAGCGCACCAGCGCCTCACAGATCTCAAGTCCCTGCTCGCCGGTGTCCGGCTGGGAGATCAGCATGGAGTCGATATCCACGCCCAGCGCCCGGGCGTAATAGGGATCCATGGCGTGCTCGGCGTCGATGTAGGCCACTTCGCCGCCCCCGCTTCTGAGCCTCGGCTACAATGTGCAGTGCAAGAGTCGTCTTACCGGAAGACTCAGGGCCATAGATCTCGATGATACGTCCTCGCGGAACGCCGCCGATCCCCAGCGCCAGATCCAGCGAAAGAGAGCCGGTGGGGATGGCGTCCACCACCGTCTGTGTATTCTCACCCAGCCGCATGATGGAGCCCTTGCCAAAGTTGCGTTCAATCTGCGCCACGGCAGTCTCCAGAGTTTTTTCTTGTCGCTGGCCGGTGCAGCCGTCTCCAGCGGGGGCTTTAGATGCCATATCGTCTCATCCTTTCCACAGCCGTTTCCGGACGGCTGTGATGGGCATATGATGCTGTTATACTAGCAAAAATGCAGTCCCATTGAACGGACTTTTAATCAAACCGTCCCTCAACGGCACGCCAGATCTGCTGGGTGTCCAGTTTGGTGTCGATGTCGTGGTAACGGCCAGCGCCATCATCTGCTCCACTGCGTCCGCCTGATCGTAGCCAACCTCGAAGATCATGGTTCCGCCGGGGGGCTGGGGCATCCTTCCACTTGGAGGTGATGCTGCGGTAGAAGTCCAGCCCGTCCTCCCGCCGTCCAGCGCCATGATGGGCTCAAAATCCCGGACGGAGTGGTCAAGGCCGGGATCTCCCCGGAACGTATATAGGGGCGGATTGCAGACGATCACGTCAAAAAGCCCCAGCATGGACGGCGGAGCCTGCATGGCGTCTGCCTGAAGGCACATGACCCGGCTGGTCAGCCCGTTGCGCCGGGCATTGGCCCGGGCCACATGGAGGGCATCCTCACTGAGGTCTGCCAGCACCACCCGGGCAGAGGTGACGTGCTTGGCCACCGCAAGGCCAATGCAGCCGCTGCCGGTGCACAGATCCAACACCCGGCAGCCGTCGTAGGCCAGCGTGGCCACCTCAATGGCGCGGGTGGCAATGAGTTCCGTGTCTGCGGGGAATCAGCACGGGGGGCGGTTCACATCCAGGTCCAGATCATAGAAGGACCACTCGCCGATGATATAGGCCGCAGGCTCGCCCTCCATGCGCCGCTGAAGCAGCTCCGCAAAGCGCTGCTCCACATCCTCGCCCACATAGAGGCGCAGATCCCGCAGCAAGGGTCTGGCGGTCTTCCCGGCCGCATAGGCCAGCAGTTCCCTGGATTCCAGTTCCGCCGCCTCCACGCCGATATGGCGCAGGATATGGCGTCCGTCCAACAAAAGGTCGTTATAAGTCTTTGGCATAGTTTGATGCCCACTTCTTTCTCTCTGAATCTCTCAAAACCCGGTCTTACCAGGTGTCCTTGCCCTTCTGTTCAGGAATGACCTGCTTCAGGGACTCGATTCCCACCTCGATCATGGAGTCATCCGGCTCAAAGGTGGTGAAATTCTGCAACCACAGGCCGGGAGCCGTGATGATTTTTGTCACGGCGTTGTCATGTCGGCCCACATAGTGATTGATCTCATAGGCAATGCCCACCACCACCGGGATCAACAGCAGCTGCAGCAGAATGCGCACCAGTGTAGCTAAGTGGGTGGAAGATGGAAAAGAGCACACAGAATAGCACAGGATGGCCGTAGAGAATGATGACCACAAACAGGGAAGCTGGTGCCGTAGCGGGGATGCGTGTCGCGGTATTTTGCGCACATTCTCCACGGTCAGCTCCAGGCCGCGCTCATAACAGAAGATAGTCTTATGCCCGCGCCATGGTAGGAAAACACCCGGCGGATGTCCTTTCATTTTTGAGATCAAAATCAGGTAGGCCAGGAAGATGGCGATACGGGATGATGCCCTCCACCATTCTGCCCCAGCACATTCATAAGTGCCAGCCAGTTTGATGAGACTTGTGACCACGGTGGGCAGGAGGAAAAAGAGACCACGGAAAATGCGACTGCAACACGTAACTGAACGAAGTACAATTGAT
>VOFG01002257.1_pt1 | contig 32526 bp, 54 predicted proteins | sample 5384171 | NCBI WGS metagenome assembly VOFG01 (sample SAMN12384726, study PRJNA508395) | human gut metagenome | isolation source: healthy gut F | host: Homo sapiens
TATCAACAGTGCGTCAATTTGTTCATTTGCGGTTAAAAATCAAAGAGGTGCGGATAAGTGATAAGAGAGGATATACGAAACATAGCCATAATCGCCCATGTCGACCACGGCAAAACAACGCTTGTAGATGAAATGCTCAAGCAAAGCGGCACCTTCCGTGAAAATCAGCAGGTTGCCGAACGGGTAATGGACTCCAATGATATCGAACGCGAACGCGGCATCACAATACTTGCCAAAACACCGCCGTACACTATAAGGGCACAAAATAAACATCGTGGATACCCCCGGCCATGCCGATTTCGGCGGCGAGGTAGAGCGTGTGCTCAAAATGGTAAACGGCGTGCTTCTTCTTGTGGATGCCTTTGAAGGCCCCATGCCCCAGACCCGTTTTGTTTTGGGCAAAGCGCTTGCATTGGGTCTTAAGGTAATAGTGGTAATAAACAAAATGGACCGTCCCGATCAGCGCGCAGAGGCCGTAGCCGATGAAATTCTCGACCTTTTATAGAACTGGGCGCAGACGAATCACAGCTTGACTGCCCGTTTGTATACGCATCGGCACGCAACGGCGTAGCCACCCTGACAAATACGATCCTTCGCAGAATATGGCTCAGCTCTTTGATGCCATTCTTAAATATATCCCCGCTCCTCAGGGCGATCCCGATGCCCCGGCACAGGTGCTTATCTCCACAATCGACTATAACGAATATGTCGGTCGTATCGGTATAGGCAAGGTGGAACGCGGCACAATAAAAACCGGGCAGGAGATTGTGGTGTGCAACTACCTCGATGCCGACATGCGCAAAAAAATGCGTGTTAATACCCTCGCCACCTTCGACGGTCTCAAGCGCGTCCCCGCACAAAGCGTAAAATTCGGCGATATCGTTGCAATAAGCGGTATTGAAGGCATAAATATCGGAGATACTATCTGTGCCTCCGACACGCCCGAACCGCTGCCCTTTGTAAAAAAATCACCGAGCCAACTGTGGCTATGACCTTCTCGGTAAACGATTCCCCCTTTGCCGGAAAAAGAAGGCAATACCTCACCAGCCGTCATCTTCGCGCCCGCCTTTACCGTGAGCTTCAAACCGATGTCTCCCTGCGCGTAGAGGATACCGACAGCGCCGATTCCTTCCGCGTCTCCGGGCGCGGTGAGCTGCACCTGTCCGTGCTTATTGAAAATATGCGCCGACAGGGCTACGAGCTTCAGGTTTCAAGCCCGAAGTGCTTTATAAAATTATAGACGGAGTAAAATGCGAACCCATTGAAAAAGGTGTTCATTGATGTTCCCGAAACATACATGGGCACCGTTATCGAGCGCCTTGGCAGCCGCAAGGGCGAGCTTGTCTCCATGCATTCCTTAAGCAGCGTCACCATGCGTCTGGAATTCTCCATTCCCTCCCGCGGGCTTTTCGGCTACCGTTCCGCCTTTCTTACGGATACCCGCGGCGAAGGCGTTATGAACACCGTATTTGATTGCTATGCCCCTTATAAGGGCGATATCCCTCCCGCAGCAACGGCTCCCTTTATCGCCTTTGAAACAGGCGAGGCCTGCGCATACGGCATTTTCCAGTCGCAGGACCGCGGACGCATGTTCGTAGTGCCTGCCCAGCCCGTTTATATGGGAATGATTGTGGGCGAGTGCTCCCGTGCCGAGGATATAGAAGTCAATGTATGCAAAAAGAAGCACCTTACAAACTCCCGCAGCGCCGGAACCGATGAAGCGCTCCGCCTTGTTCCCCCGATAATCATGAGCCTTGAGCAGGCGCTTGATTATATCGGCGAGGACGAGCTTGCGGAAATCACCCCCACAAGCATCCGCATCCGGAAAAAATTCTGGATTCCACTCAGCGCTACCGGGCCGCACGCAACAGTTCAAAGGGCTGGAGATTGCGTCGCGCCGGTCAAAGCGGCCGTTGGCCTCAGGCAACCTACATAAAAGGAGGCGCTATTATGGAAAACGGAAATACCCGCAAAAATCGCGGACTGCTTCGCATATTGCTTGCAGCAGGTATATTGCTGCTGCTGTTTTCGCGTTTTCTTGATCAGTGGCTGCTTCCGGCTCTTAAGGCAGGATTGGATGCAACCGGTCCGTTCATTTGGGGTTTGTGCTTGCTTATCTTCTGAGATTTGCCGTAAATCCGCTGCAAAAGCTCTTTGAAAGGCTCACTCGCTCCAAGCCCGGTACCCGTTTGGGGCTTGCTTTCGGCAGCCATATGCCTGCTTCTGACCGTTGGCTTCATCGCAGGGCTTGCATGGCTCCCTGGCTCCGCAGATATACGATAATGTCATCCGCCTGTCCCAGAATATGCCTTCCTACCTTGACAGCATAGCAAACTGGCTGATTGAAACCGCTGCCAAAGCTGAACAAAACTTTCCTCCGACGACCTTGATTTGCTCAATTCCTTTTGGCAGTCATTGGGAAATCTCATATCACAGAATACACAGGATATCGTCACTCTTGCGGGGAAATTGCTGCTGGGCATAGGAACGGGCGTATTTGATACCTTCATCGCGTTTATAGTCGCCTTCTATCTGCTTGCGGATGCAAGCCGCTATAAAAGACTTACAAAACGCCTTCTGCGCTCCTTTATGAAGGATGAAACAAAGTATAATAACACACTCAGCTTCATCCACGAATCCGATTCGGTAATGGGCCGTTATATCGGCGGACGCCTTATACAGCTGCTCATATTCACCATTCTTGCCTGCATAGGCTTCCGGAGTTGTCGGGCTTGACTATTTCCTGCTTGTAGGCGTCATGGTGGGAGTGCTTAACATAATACCGTATATCGGCCCCTGGATAGCCGCCATCCGGCGCTTATCCTTGCTTTGCTGGAAAGCCCGGCAACAGCACTGTGGACGCTTGTTGTGATTATTGCGCTCCAGCTGCTTGACAACTTTGTTCTGGGCCCCCGCATTCTCGGAGACCGTCTCCGCGTCAGCCCGCTTTGGATATTTGTCGGCATCATTATAGGCGGCGCCATGTTCGGGCTTCCCGGCATGCTGCTGGGTGCTCCGGCGGTCGCTATAATCGGCAAGCTTCTGGAAAAATTCGTTGAATACCGCGAAAACGCTTCCGATCCCGACAAAAACGGCGCCGTTCCCGTTTCCGGCTTTACAGATTCTCCGACCGAAACCGGCATTTCGGAAAAACGCCTCCGGACACTCACGGCTCACAAGACGGCACGGCCGATTCCGTTAGCCGATCCGCTGTTTTTATAACAGCTGAAGAACCTCGCTTTAACACAGCTTATAAACAAGCATTACAATATTTATAAAGAAGGAACTTAAAATGGCAAAAGAACTTTCAAGATGCTTAACCGCTATTCAGCCCAGCGTCACTCTGGCAATCGATGCCAAGGCAAAAGAAATGCGCGCTTCCGGAATCGATATTATAGGACTGGGAGCCGGAGAGCCGGACTTTGATACTCCGGCGCATGTAGTTGCCGCCGCAATAAAGGCCATGCAGGAGGGAAAAACGCGCTACACTCCCGCCGCCGGTACGCTGGAGCTGCGGCAGGCCATATGCCGTAAGCTGAAAAGGGATAACGGTCTTACATACGAGCCGGCGGATATTGTAGTAAAGCAACGGCGCAAAAGCATTCCCTTTTCAACGCTCTTCATGCAGTCTGTAATCCGGGAGATGAAGTCCTGCTCCCCGCGCCCTACTGGGTAAGCTACTATGAGCTTATCAAAATGGCGGGCGCAACCCCGGTGCTGGTAACTGCCACCGAGGAAAACGGCTATCTTGTCACCGCAGCAGCTCAGAGATGCCATAACCGATAAAACAAAGGCTCTCATTCTTAATTCCCCTGCAACCCTACCGGCGCTGTTTATCCGGACGGCAGACTTATGGAAATCGCCGCCCTCGCCGTGGAAAAAATATATATGTCATCAGCGATGAAATTTACGAGTGCCTCGTTTATGACGGCGCCGTACACACCTCCATAGCCTCCTTCGGGCCGGAAATCAAAGGATCTCACCGTTGTTGTCAACGGCCTCAGCAAGGCCTACGCAATGACCGGCTGGCGTATAGGCTATACCGCCAGCAACCGCCGCATAGCCACCGCTATGGCAAACTTCCAGTCTCACGCAACCAGCAATGCCAACTCCATCGCACAGGCTGCCAGCATCGCCGCCCTTGACGGCGACAAAAAACGAGCAGCGCAGCATGATAGTGAGTTTTCCCCGCCGCCGTCAGTATATGATGGCGCGTATATCCGCCATAAACGGCATAAATGCCGTCAATCCGCGGGGCGCATTTTATATCTTCGCCAACATCAGCGGTCTTTTCGGCAAAAGCTGCGACGGACACATCATAAACAGCGCAATGGATTTTCCTCGCTGCTGCTTGAAAAAGCCAATGTTGCGGTAGTGCCCGGCGAAGCCTTCGGAATGCCCGCTGCATACGCCTTGCCTATGCTACGGATATGCAAAGCATAATGAAGGCCATGGATCGCATTGAAAAATTCGTAAACAGCCTTACATAGCCCCTGTTTCCGTCTTTGCTTTTTAGAACTGTTCCGTGATTTGATTTTGCCTTATGGTGCTTTTCTCAAATTACGAATAAACATCTCTTGGACAAGACAAACCAAACAAAAATGCATTGAGGCTCATCGCCTACCGATTTAACTGCAAGGAGATTTACCCCATGTTCAAACTCAGCGAGGCGCTCCAACCGCTTGGAGCAGTCTACCTACCACTACCAGCTTCAGGATGTGGCCGAGCCTCAGCTCTACCGCGACCTGTTCGACTACGACTCCGTCCCCAAGGTGGCCTTCAACCATCGCAATGTACCCATGTACACTCCCGAGGAGCTTTGGATAACCGATACCACCTTCCGCGACGGTCAGCAATCCCGTTCGCCTTTCTCGGCAGAGCAGATAGCCCATCTCTATTCCCTGCTGCATAAGCTGGGCGGCCTGAAAGGCATCATACGCCAGTGCGAATTCTTTCTCTATTCTGAAAAAGGATCGCCGCGCAGTGGAGCTGTGCCGCAATAAAGGGATATGAATTCCCGGAGATCACCAGCTGGATTCGCGCCAACCCTGCGGATTTTTGAGCTCGTAAAGCAAATGGAAATAAAGGAAACCGGAATTTTGGTTTCCTGCTCCGACTATCATCTTCAAAAAATGAACCTTACGCGCCGCCGAAGGCCATGGACAAATATCTTACCATAGTCGCGCCGCTCTTGAGCAGGGCATAATACCCCGCTGTCACTTTGAAGACATCACGCGTGCAGACTTTTACGGCTTTGTCGTTCCCTTCGCAAGCGAGCGGCTTATGAAGCTCTCCCGTGAAAGCGGCATCCCTATAAAAATACGCGCCTGCGACACGCTGGGCTACGGCGTATCCTATCCGGCACTACTCTGCCGCGCAGCTGCAGGGCATTATATACGGTCTTAACACCCTTGCCGAGGTTCCCAGCGCTCAGCTGGAATGGCACGGCCACAACGATTGCTACAAGGCGGTCTCAATTCCTCCACGGCCTGGCCTTTACGGCTGCTCCGGGGTAAACTGCTCCCTTTTGGGCATAGGCGAACGCACAGGCAATACGCCCGTTGAGGCAATGTGCATTGAATATGCCTCTCTTAAAGGCACGCCGGACGGCATGGATTTCACCGCCATAACCGAAATCGCCGAGTATTTCGAAAACTGTCTGGATCAGGAAATATCCCCGCGCACCCCGTTTGTGGGGCGCTCCTTCAATGCCACGCGCGCAGGTATCCACGCCGACGGTCTGCTTAAAAACGAAGAAATATACAATATTTTTAATACGACCAAGCTGCTTAACCGTCCTGCTACCGTTGCCGTGGACGCTCACTGGTAGCCTTTGGATAAGCAGCTGGTTACAAGCTTCCAGGATCGTGCGCTTGATAAAAAGCATCCTATTGTTCAGCGAATGAAGGAGCTGGTCGATGCGGAATACGCATCGGGACCAATACCGTAATGGGCGACTTTGAGCTTGATGAAATGCTGCATTCTTCTTGATCCCGAGCTGCACCTTCATCTTATGCATCATGGCCCCGGTAAAAACATCGAAAAGCCGGCATTATAACGGCAAAGTCGATATATCTTTGCGCATTTACATACCGCTGCGGTGTCCACTAAGGCAAAAGCGCATCTTAAGAAAGTCATGGGCGGAATAAATTCACAATATTTTTATAAAAATATCTGAAATAGTTATGGAATTTTCCGCCGAAATGTATTACAATAGTATAAACAAAATCAGGAGGTAACATTATGATTCATGTATTTTGCGGTAAAAAGGGTTCGGGCAAAACAAAGAAGATTATACAGCACGCCAACGCCACTGTGGCTCATTGTGACGGCAGCGTATGCTTCATGAACTGTGACAACAGCTATATGTACGAGCTTGACCATTCCATCCGTTTCATCAATACCAGCGATTACGATATCGTTGGCGCATACCGGCTTCTTGATTCCTCGACGGCCTTGCGGCTTCCAACTTTGACCTTAAAGTTATCTACATCGACGGCTTTCTTAAGCATATGGACCGCGATCTTGAAAAGCTGGAGGATCTCTTCACTCAGCTTGCTGCTTTCAGCGATAAATTCAAGATTGAAATCTACTTGAGCATCAGCAAGGAGCGCAGCGAGATACCGCCCTTTATCTGCAATTTCATCGACGACTGAAACGGAGCCATATAATGAATTATTCCAGCACGCGGGACGGATCCAAGTCCGTCCCGTCTTTCAGTTTGCCTGCTTAAAGGCATATCAAGCGACGGCGGACTTTTTTGTACCGCAGTCCTTCCCCACTCTTTCCCTTGCGCAGATCATGTCACTTGCCGATCTGTCATACAGCGAAAAAAAAGAGCTTTTGAAATTCTCTCACGCTATCTTACCGATTTTACCCCGAAGAGCTGCTTGAGTGTGTACGAAACGCCTATGACAACGGGTCGTTTGACAATAAAAAGTAGCTCCGCTTACCCGGCTTACTCCAGATGAAAATGTTCTGGAGCTTTGGCACGGCCCTACCTTTGCCTTTAAGGATATGGCGCTTCAGCTGCTGCCGCATCTGCTTGTAAAGGCAAAAGAAAACAAGGCATAACGGATGAAATAATGATTCTTGTAGCCACCTCCGGCGATACCGGCAAGGCCGCCCTGGAAGGCTTCTGCGATGTTGAAGGAATACGCATTGCAGTGTTTTTCCCCTGCGACGGCGTAAGCAATATGCAGAAAAATGCAGATGGTCACTCAGCGCGGCAGCAATGTCACCGTCGGTGCCATAAAGAACGGGCAATTTTGACGATGCGCAAACCGGCGTTAAGCGTATTTTGCCGATACCGCCTTCAACGAGCTTCTTGCGGGCCGCGGAGTGCGCCTCAGCAGCGCAAACTCCATTAACTGGGGGCGCTTAGTGCCGCAGATTGTCTATTATTTCTCCGCATATGCCGATCTTTGCAAACGCAATGCAATCGTTCCCGGCGACGAGATCAATTTTGTTGTTCCCACCGGAAACTTCGGCAATATTCTTGCAGGCTACTATGCATGGCGTATGGGGCTGCCCGTTAACAAATTCATCTGCGCCTCCAATAGCAACAATGTCCTGACGGATTTTATAAACACCGGGCATTACAATTCCCGCCGTGAATTCCATAAAACCATGAGCCCTTCCATGGATATTCTGATATCCAGCAATCTTGAAAGGCTGCTGTATCACCTTGCGGACGGCAATTCTGACTATATAAAAGCCCTTATGGACAAGCTGCGCCGTGAGGGCGAATACACCGCAGAACAGCGCGGTTATGGAGCGTCTGCGCGAAAAATTCTACGGCGGCTTTGCAACGGAAGAACAGACTGCAACCGCAATTAAAAGCACATTCGAGCGCTACGGCTACATTATTGATACGCACACTGCCGTTGCGCAGAGCGTTTGGAGGATTACCGCCGCAAAACCGGCGATACCACTCCCGCCGTTGTTGTATCCACCGCCAGCCCCTTCAAATTTCCCGCAAGCGTGATAAAAGCAATAGAAGGGCGCGAAATGGACGATGCAGAGGCGGTTTTGCGCCTTGAAGAGCTGGGAATAACCGAGCCGGATTCTTTGAAATATCTGCCGATGATGCCCGTGCTGCACGATCTTGTGTGCGAAAAGGACGAGCTCAGCGGCGTTATATACGCCTCGCTGTTCGGCTGAGTTAATAAAGACGCGCGTTGAAAAAGTGCATAAAACATGCAAAAACGCATTAAAACAGCGAAAAACGCTTAAAAACGGGCAAAAAACGCATCATTTTTGCCGGACTGCCGGCGGAAGGAGATACGCATCATGACACGGGTTTACGATGAAAAATATATACGCTCCGCAAAGCGCTCCTATGCTTTACGCCTGTGCGCGGTTATCCTTTGTGCATGCTTTTTTGTGCAGGCTATGTTCTGAGTATACTGTATCCCGGCAGCAAATGGCTGACACTGGGAATAGGTGCTGCCGGCTGCATTGTATGCTGTACAGTAGGTCTGCTCCTGCTGACTCCATCCGCCCGCAAGTGCCGGCTGCTTAAAGGAAATTGCAAGCGGGCTTTCCGCCAGTGACGAATTACTGTTTATCTCCTGCGGCGGAATGCGTAATTTTGAATTTTCAAATTACAGTGTTCTTGTTTTTCCGGAAAGGACGGAGACGGCAGAAGCTATGAGCGGGAACTGCTTTTTGAAGGCAAATGCCCTTTTACACCCGGAGAAAAAGCCGTTATATCGTCATACCGCGGTTTGATAACCGCATACGGGCAGCCTGGACGGCGATTGAAATTAATTTTCACCGCCGCTTAAAAAATATCCATTGAAAGGATGCCGCAGGGCATAACATTTTTATGAAAGCGATCGTTACAGTTGTAGGAAAAGACAAAGTAGGCATTATTGCTCAGGTGGCCGGAAAGCTTTCCCGGCTTAATGTAAACATACTCGATATACGCCAAACCACCATGCAGGATTATTTTACCATGATGATGCTTGTTGATACCACCGCCTGCAATGTGGATTTTGCCGCGCTGCAAAGCCACTTGAAGCCTTGGGAACGAAATAAACGAGGATATCCGCCTTCAGCATGTGGATATTTTCAATTCCATGCACCGCATATAAAAGCTGCAGGCGGTTTTTATGAAAAGCACCGCCCGAGAAGCTATGCATGCTTTAAGCCTGAAGCTTTCGGGCAGACACACTCTGAAAGGGCCCCTTGCCCTAAGGGGATTGTAGCTATGCTGGATATTTTTGAAATTACGGAAACACTCAGTATGATCGACAAGCAGCACCTGGATATACGCACGATCACAATGGGCATTTCCCTGCTTGACTGTGCCGACAGCTCCGTTGAAGCCTGCTGCCGCAAGATATGATAAAATCACCTCCAAGGCCGCCCGCCTTGTACGCGTGGGAGAGGAAATAAGTGCGGAATACGGCATACCGATTGTCAACAAGCGTATTTCCGTAACCCCCGTTTCCCTTGTTGCCGCCGCATGCGGCGCAAAGGATTTTGTGCCCTTTGCCCCTGACCTTGGAAAAAAGCCGCTTCGGCCTGCGGGGTGAATTTTTTTGGGCGGCTTTTCCGCTTTGGTGCATAAAGGCGCTACCCCCGCCGATGAAGCGCTGATAAACAGCATACCTGAGGCACTGGCAGCTACCGAGCATGTATGCTCCAGTGTAAATATAGGCACAACAAAGGCCGGAATCAATATGGATGCCGTAGGCAAAATGGGCAGAATAATCAAACAGACCGCAGCCCTTACCGCCGATAACGGCTCAATAGGCTGTGCAAAGCTGGTTGTATTCTGCAATGCCGTTGAGGATAACCCCTTTATGGCCGGCGCGTTTCACGGTGTGGGCGAAGCGGACTGCGTGATAAATGTGGGCGTATCCGGCCCCGGCGTTGTTAAATGCGCCCTTGAAAGCCTGCCGGATGCAGATCTTGGAAGGTTGCGGAATGTATAAAGCGCACTGCCTTCAAGATAACCCGAATGGGTCAGCTTGGCAGCCTGCGAGGCCTCAAAACGCCTGGGCGCAAGCTTCGGTATAGTGGATCTTTCCCTTGCCCCCACCCGGAGATAGGAGATTCCGTAGCCCACATTCTTGAAGAGATAGGGCTTTCCTCCGTAGGCGGGCCCGGCACGACCGCAGCGCTTGCCATGCTTAACGATGCCGTTAAAAAGGGCGGAGTTATGGCAAGCTCCCGTGTAATGGGCGGACTGAGCGGCGCTTTTATACCGGTAAGCGAGGATGCCGGAATGATCTCCGCAGCCCCCGCAGCGGGGAACCTTACCATAGAAAAGCTGGAGGCAATGACCTGCGTTTGCTCCGTAGGACTTGATATGATAGCAATCCCCGGCGATACAAGCGCCGATACAATAAGCGGCATAATTGCCGATGAAGCGGCAATAGGCATGATAAACCAAAAACCACCGCTGTGCGCATTATTCCCGTTGAGGGGGGGCAAGGTCGGCGACACCGTATCCTTCGGCGGATTGCTCGGCGAAGCCCCGATAATGCCGGTAAATTCCTCCGACTGCAAAAAGCTTATAAGCCGCGGCGGACTTATTCCCGCCCCGCTTCACAGCCTGAAATTAACAGCCGCGCGACTGTTAAAAAGACGAATATAAAGCAAAATAATATATTAATTCGGCGGTACAAAGTGCCGAGGAAAAGGAAGAAAAATGAGTCAGTTGAAAAGCCGCAGTGAAATTCCCGCCGGCGACAAATGGTGTCTTGAGCATATTTACGCTTCCGAGGCAGACTGGCAGGCAGAGCTTGACCAGCTGCTGCGCGATATGCCCGATATGGCCAAATACCGCGGTAATTAGACAATTACGAAAATGTAAAGGATATGCTTTACGAAAACGACCGTCTTGAGCTTATGTCGGAACGCCTGTTTACCTATGCCCGTATGTGCCGCGACACGGGCAATGCCGATCCGCAATATAACGATATGGTATCAAAGGCCACAAACGCCATGGTGCGTTATCAGGAGCTTACAAAGCTATATTATGCCGGAGCTTTCCAAGCTGGATCCGCCGTTTTGGAAGCCTGGGCAGAGCGTGAAGAAATGTATCCTTTTGATTTTGCTCTGCGCGAGATCGGACGCAACAAGGCGCATGTCCTTTCCGATGCCGAGGAGCGTATATTAGCCCTTGCGGGTGAAGTAGGCAATTCCTATGACGATATATTCACAATGCTGGATGATGTGGATATGCAGTTTGACCCGATAATAAAGGACGGCAAGGAGCTGCCCATGAGCCACGGACGCTACGGTCTGTATCTTGAGGATCCAGACCGCGATGCGCCGTCAGGCTTTTGAATCCACCTATAATGCGCACAAAAAAACAGATAAACACCTTGGCCGCACTTTACGGCTCGTCGGTAAAAAGGATGTATTCTTTGCCCGCGCGCGTCATTTTGACACGGCGCGTCAGGAAGCTCTTTTTCGGCGGCAACATTCCTCAGAGCGTGTATGACTCCTTATAAGCGCCGTACACGACGCTCTGCCCGATATGCATAAGTATGTTGCCCTGCGCAAGCGTACCCTGGGACTTGACAGCATGGAAATGTACGATATGTATGTGCCCATGACACACTACGCCGAAAGCGTCACCCCGTTTGATAAAGCACGCAAGCTGGTTTTGGAGGCCTTGAAGCCCCTTGGCAGTCATTACTGCCAAAGTGCTCTCGGCGCCTTTGATGAGGGCTGGATAGATATATATGAAACCAAAGGGAAAGACAAGCGGCGCATACTCCTGGGGGCCCTACGGCACTCACCCGTATATTCTGCTTAACTATCAGGACAGGCTGGACGACGCGTTTACTCTTGCTCATGAAGCCGGACATGCCATGCACTCATACCATTCCGACGCAGCCCTTCCCTATTCCAAGGCCGGATACCGCACCTTTGTGGCGGAGGTTGCCTCCACGGTAAACGAGGTGCTGCTGCTGCACTATCTGCTTGACAACACCGATGATGTTGAAATGCAGAAATATCTTTTGGCTGCATCTTGAACAGTTCCGCACCACGCTGTTCCGTCAGACAATGTTCGCGGAGTTTGAATACCTTGCGCATACACAGGCGGAAAACGGCGAAAGCCTTTCCAAGGACTGGCTGTGCTCTACCTATGCCAAGCTGAATGCCGACTATTACGGCCCTGCCGTGAACACGGGCGAGCTTATTTCCTACGAATGCACGAATTCCTCATTTCTACCGCGCATACTATGTATATCAGTATGCTACGGGCTTCAGTGCGGCGGTAGCAATCGCAGAGCGTATACTTCACGAGGGCGAAAGCGCTACAAAGGATTATATTTCCTTCCTCTCAAGCGGCGGAAGCAATTATCCCATCGAGCTGCTTAAAAGATTGCCGGCGTTGATATGTCCCGCCCGGACACCGTAAAGGCAGCGCTCAGTTCCTTCCGTGATACGCTGGAACGCTTTACGGCACTTATGAAATAACAACAGGTACGGACGGGAAATAAATTTATCTGTCCTGTGCGGCGACGTTAAACCGTTAATAATGCGCAAAACAACAGCATATAATACAATAAATATCCCACCCGCATAGCGGGTGGTTTTTCATTTTCGGGCATAGCCCTATTCTTTGCTGGCTGCGCACAAGTGCGCTATTTATTGACCTGCCAGTCATGCATATTATTACTTGCTACCCGTAAACGGGTCTCTTGGATCAAACAGACTCATCTGATCACTTTCTCTGTCCGCTTTCAGCTGGTTCTCTATGTACTCTTTTATTGCCTTCGTGTTTTTCCCACCGTATCCACATAGTATCCTTTGCACCAAAATTCGCGATTTCGGTATGCAAATTTCATGTTACCCCATTTTTGAAATATTTGCAGACTGCTTTTCCCTTTTAAGTACCCCATAAATCCCGAAACGCTCATTTTGGGAGGTATACTCACCAACATATGTATGTGGTCGGGACACACTTCTCCTTCTATATTCTCTACGCCTTTCCACTCACATAACTGCCTTAATATTTCTCTTATCTCCGCTCGTTTCTCTTCGTAGAATACTTTTCTACGATATTTAGGCGCAAGTACTATATGATACTTGCAATTCCACCGCTTATGTGCTAAACTGTTAATGATGTTATTTTGTTCTTGCATTTTAATGTCCTCCGATTGTGTTTTGTTTTGGCGACTGGCAGGTCCCTTCTATTTTAACACAATCGGAGTTTTTTCTCTTGTTCATCGGTTAACCTTTTTTGAACCCCGCCACTATGGCGGGGTTTTCGGATACAATAAATACCACCCGCATGCGGGTGGTATTTATCATTATCATGCACAGCACCGACATTTATCAGATTGCAAATAAATGCGTATTTTACCGGCCTGAAGACTATAAACCACTGCTTTATATGCTCTCCTGCGTAAATGCCAAGCAGCAATCCTGCAAATGACGTTTCTCACGGAAAAACATCCTGAATTGAAGCTCACCGCACGTAATGCAAAATCAAGGCGCTTAGCGGCATAACGGAGCAATAAGAAGAAAACTAATCATTCGGAAGAATAACACCTTTCTTCAGAATTATATTGGCATACAGCGCTGTTTCTCCGGTAGCAATGACAGCATAAGCGTGTCGGGCACGTTCATAAAACGCAAACCGTTCAATATGGCCTATGTGTAACATCGCCTTCCGATGCGCGCAGCACTGTGGCGTATTCATGCCAAATCGGTGTCTCGACAAGGATCGCCCGGTACGACCTCCATAAGCATAGCGTTCGGATCGGAATAGTTGTCCAGCGGCAACACCGACATAATTGCGCGCAAAACCTCTACTCCGCCATGAGCATCCAGCCGTACGACGCGGTTGTGCAGCGCCGCAGCGGGAAAATTACCGTCTGCAATCACGATCTCGTCGCCGTGTCCCATCTCACAGAGGATCTTTAACAGCTCGAGCGAGAGCGGTGATAGTTTTTCAGCATTCAGCTCCCTCCCGATCAGCCGTAAAAGCGGGCGTACTCACGGCATGCAGCATAATCGGCTGCCTGCGTATTTCTGTGCCGAATGCCGCCCATGTATGCGGACGGGTGACCTTATCGTCAGGTACGTTATGCATGGTAACGGGAATACGAAGCATTGAAGCAAGCGTAATTAAATCTGCACCGATATGTCCGTAAACGGTTACGCCGTGGTTGGCGCCCCAGTTGGCCATGACGCTGTACACATCCGTGAACGCACCCTTTCCGGGTAAGACGAGGCAAAACCATGTCGTCGGCCATGTCGGATCGGTACGGGTGTCGATTGTTTTATGAATCTCATCCGGCAGATCGGCGGTATATCCTTCGGCAATTTGCAGCACCGGACCGATACCTTCAACAATATTGAAGCGCAGCATTGTCGTCGGCATCTCTGCACGGCAGCGGAAGTGGCTTGAGAAGCCGCCGCCGCGGAAATATTCATAGTCGGCACGACACCAGTCGGTTGCATTCAGACAGGCGGATATATCTTTGTCGGTCATTTCCCAGAACGGTTTCATGCAGCCCTCACCTGCGGCATTCTTCGCCGCACCGCTGCCGTCAAGCGCCGTCGCGCCGGAGGTTGATGAGGTGAATAAATCCATCGGCTGCAACACCTTCGGGACGATGCCCCGTCACACGCTCACACGCCTCGGGGCTCCAACAGGTGCGTACATCATGGAAGCAGGGTGCTGTATGGCTGACCAGCGTGCCCAGCATCATTGCGACGCCGTTGCAGGTATCATTTTCGGTGGCAAAAAGGCGTCGGTGCTTTTTTAGCGTTCCAGTCAAACGTGGAAGCCAGGGATTGCCTCGGAGAAGTCTGCATTCGGCAACCAGTCGGTCCACTGCCGCTGACCCTGGAAGCCGCCGGCAACCGCATTGCGTCCCAGTGCCTCCTCATGCCCGGCCCATGTCGGCAAGCTTTGGGTTGCCGTAGAGTATATCCGCAGAATAAGCGTCATTTTGACTATAAATTCCCAATCTTTATCGGAGGAACTGCCTTCGATTTTGTAATAATCGAAGGAAAGGTTTTGGCGGCGTTTTTGTCAAAGCCCTCAGGGCAATTCGCCTTGACCCATGCAAAAGTGCCTTTTTCGTACTCTTCTGCGTCATATATGCCGATCTGCATGCGGCGAAGAATCTCAACCTCATCCACCCCTCTGCACGTATGCCGAAATACTTCTGCAACACGGAGGCATCACAGAAGCTGCCTGCTATACCCATTGAGACTGCGCCTACGTTGACATACGCCTTGTTCTTCATCCAGCCGACCGCAATTGCGCAGCGGGCAAACAGCAGAATCTTTTCTGCTACATCCGCCGGAACCGCGGTATCATCGCGATCCTGTACGTCGTGACCGTAGATGGAGAAGGCAGGCAGGCGCGTTGTGCATGTGCCGCCAGAACAGCCGCCAAGTATACCGCGCCGGGGCGCTCGGTTCCGTTAAATCCCCAAACCGCTTTGATGGTATGCGGATCCATATCAAATGTTTCTGTGCCGTAGCACCAACATGGGGTTACGGTCAGTGTTGCAAACATTTTCCGTAGCAAACTGATCCGCCACACGTGCCGCTTCAGCACCGCCGCCGATAGTCGTGCAGCCTATAACGCACTGCACGGGTGTTCCGTCAGGGTAACGCAATTTTCGGTAATAAGTGTCGCGGCGCTTTTCGCCATTGCCAGTCTGCTGCTCCAGCCCTCGCGCACACCGCCCCAACGGCCGTCAATGGCGGGACGGATACCGATCTTCCGGATAAAGCATTAAAATCATCCTCTCTTTTAAATGAATTTTTCAGGTAATATTGCTTCAGCCTTCCGTTTTTAAAGTATAATTTGAGCCGACCGCGCCACACGGTGACGCATGGCGCGGTCGGCTTAATTGCACTGATTTGTTGTATTGCTGAAATCAGCCCCTCGTACACGAGGTTGTTCTTCACCATCTCATCAACGTTCTCGCTGTTCCACCAAGCACCTGCGATGGAAACGGTTGCCGTCACTTTTTACCCTCGGGCATAGATGGCCCCTGCCTCGACGGCCTGATAGCCGATCTGATAGGAATCCTGCGCCACAGCACCGATCAGCTTCGGTCCGGTCGTCTTTTCATCCACTGAATCTGTTTTGTGCCGGCGTCAAAGCCGCAGAACTTGATTTCATCGTATTTGTTGCCTGCTGCGCCGATTTGCATCGTAAACCTGCTTAACGACACCTTCATTGCTCATGAAGATAGCCTGACACTTTTTTTCGTACAGCGCTCAGGCACTCTTGTACGCCTGATCCGGCATCGCCGGGCTTTACTTCTTTGGCAATCTCATATTTGCCGGCCGTGGTGCTGTCCGCCTCTGCCAGCTCTTTGAATTTCTTCTCAAAGCCGTTTGCACGGTCAATGCCGGTCTGGTCTCATCATGCTGAATGATGCCCCGACATATTTGCTCTCGGAAGCGGCAATATCACTCTTGATGGCCTCAAAAGAATTTTTCGGCAGCCAGTCCGGCGGCCAATTCATTGCTCGTTGCAACAGAGAGATAATCGGGTTTTTGTTAGCCTTGTCCAGGCAGCTATATCATTTGCCCATATACCGCTGTCAAACTGTACAACCGGAATCTTTTCGTCAAACGCCTGAATGGCTGTCCAAAAAGCCTTCTCAATGGTTCCCAGTACTATGGCAGTCGGATTGTTGTTCAGCGCGGTACTTACCATTTCCTTCTGAGATGGCAAATCCTTAGCGGACTCGCTTGCAGGGCCCTGGAACGTTACCTTGTACCCGTATTTCTCGCCGGCAGCAACCACGCACCGGCCTTAACGGACTGCCAAAAGCATGGGACTCGCCTTTTGCAACAACGGCGATGGTCTTGCTCGTTTCGGCAGGCTTGCAGCCCAAGTTGCCAGGCACGTTACCAGCAGTGCAACTATGCACAGGACAGAGATAGCGACTTTTTTGAACAATTTCATTCGGGGGTTCCTCCTTAAAAAAATTTTTTGGTTCTTCGCCAGACCCCATTTGGGAGTCGGATCTGCTTGAATTACGCTTACGCTTTTGCGGCCTTAGCCTTTGTATCGTCATATGCCGTCTTTGCCGCTGCTTTTTCCTGTCGCAGCGCTTCGATCTGTACTTTCCGTTGTTCAACGGTTAGCGCAGGTCAGAATACGCTACATCAAGGCGGTTTTCAATGTCGGCGACGGTCTCGCGATAGTGCCGTTTAGCTTCCTGTGCCGGAGTTTCTATCTTCCACACGGCTGGCTTTCTTATTTTCACAATGTCCATCAACACGGCGGCAACCACAATGATGCCGGTCAATACATAGGTGACATAGGTCGCATTGACGTTGAGATTGAAGCGCCAGCACAAAATTCAGACCGCTGCGAATCACAACCAGCATAACACTGTTGATCACGGAGCCGGCTACCGAGGCGATACCGCCCGCCGCACTGGTTCCGCCGATATATACACCGGCTATTGCATCAAGCTCATAACCGTTGCCTGTTGCCGCCGCAACGGTAGTAAACGAAGCCGACCAAAAAATCGCAGCTACGCCGGCACCAATGCCGCTGAACAGATAGGCAAGCATCTTATATTTATCCGTGTTTATACCTGACAGGCGGGTAGCCTCCTCGTTGCTGCCTATTGCCAGGATATACCGGCCGATACGGTTTTTATACATAAGATACATGCACAGAAGCATCAAGCCTAATACCCAAATCAGTCCTACGGGAAACTTGTTGTAATTTGAAAACACCTTGTTAAACCAACTGCCGGTCGGATAGAAGATGTTAGGCACGGCCACAATGATGGCGCTGAGTCCGCGGGAGAGCATCATCGTACCGAGCGTTGCGATAAACGCCGGTACCTTCAGCTTCGCAACCAAAATACCGTTAACCAAGCCGAACAGAGCGCCCATCGCAATCATCAGCGGGATAACCGCCCCAGAGGTATAAGGTTTCTCTCAAACATGTGACCTGCAACAACCGATGAGGCAATGCATACCGTGCCGATCGAGGTCGATGCCTGTAGCGATAACAAAGGTGACACTGAGAGCCAAACGGCATAAAGGGGCAAGACTTTGCGCCATACTGACTATGTTATATGTTTTAAGAAATTCGGGTTGAGAATGTAGAACACGACAATAAGCGCCACAAGTGCCAAAGACAATGATCATATTCTGCTTGCCTTTGGTGGCGACCGTCCTCGAAGCCGAACGCATTGACGCCGCATCCTTCGCGCCGCTGTCAGCTTGACTTGATTTTCCATATCCAGACCTCCTGCTTTTCTGTCTTAAGCGGATTCCCGCATAGTTGCATATTTCATAATCTCTTCCTGCGTCAGACCCTCAATCGGCAGATCTGCCGTTACACGGCCCTCGCACATAACCACCACGCGATCAGAGAGCCGCTGGATCTCAGTAAGCTCAGAGGAGATCATAATGATGGATTTGCCTTCGGCTGCCAACTGCGCCATCAGATCATACATTTCGCTTTTTGCGCCAATATCGATGCCGCGGGTAGGCTCATCAAAGATAAATATGTCACAGTCTTTAAGCAGCCAGCGCGCCACTATAACCTTCTGCTGGTTGCCGCCCGACAGATTTTTTAACCGTCTGATCCATTGAAGGGCTTTTGTCCGCAGCGTGGCGTTAACCTGCTCTGCAGAACGGCGAATCTCCGCATCCGAAATCCATCCGGCATGGATGTAATCGTCAAGGGAAGCCAAACCGTGTTTTCCGCTACGGACTTGATAAGCATCAGTCCATACTGTTTTCGATCCTCGGAGAGGTAGCAGATGCCGTGTTTTAACCGCCGCCTCCGGCGACTTAATCCGCACCGGCTTGCCGTTTATAAACACCTCGCCGGAATCGAAATTGTCTGCACTGAATATTGCACGCGCAAGCTCGGTGCGTCCGGCGCCCCATCAAACCGGCAAAGCCGAGAATCTCTCCCTTTTTGAGAGTAAAGCTGATATCCTTCAGCGTGTTGCCGCTGTTAAGGTGCCGCACCTCAAGCGCAACCGACGCATCCGGCGCAACAAACTCTTTTCCTTCTGACCGCCGTAGACCACGCGTCCGACCATCATCTGCACTATCTCGTCCTTTGAGGTATCTTTGGTATTGAGCGTGCCGACATATTCGCCGTCGCGCATCACCGTCACACGGTCGGATATCCTCCCGATCTCGTCCATACGGTGGGAAATGTAAATCATGCCGATGCCCTTTTTGCGCAGGTCATCCATGATTGCAAACAGTTCCTCTACCTCCGGCTGGGTCAGAGCCGCCGTCGGTTCGTCAAGAATCAGCAGTTTGGAATCCCGCGAAATTGCTTTTGGCGATCTCCACCATCTGCTGCTTACCGACCGTAAGCGAACCGAGACGCACCGTCGGATCTATACGAATACCTATGCGCTTAAAAACAGCGCCTTTGCATCCTGAACCATCTTGCGATCGTCAATAAATATACCGCCCTTTTCGGCTCGCGTCCGATGTATATGTTCTGCGCCACGGTCAGGTGAGCCATCATGTTTAACTCCTGATGGATCATGCTGATTCCTGCCGCCTAGTGCTTGCAATTGAGGAGAAGCTGACCGGTTTCCGAAAAGCGCAATCTCTCCGGCATCCCGCTGGTGAATTCCGCAAAAGCACTTTCATCAATGTGGATTTTCCGGCGCCGTTTCTCCCCATCAGCGCATGCACCTCACCGGCACGAAGCTCAAACAGACCGACCGCAAGGGCATGAACGCCCGAAAACGTTTATCAATGTCGGTCATTTTGACTACTTCGCCCACTTTGAATTCACGCCCCTTCCGAGTTGTCATTTTTCAAAATTTCTCCGTGTCTGTTGCTTCTATTGCTATTTTATCATTTTAAATTAATATAATAAGAGACTAATTTGTTGTGTTTTGACCGCAAGAAAACCTAATTTGTGATGAAATTATTAACTTTTTTCTTTTTATATATTGACTTTTGCATCAAATATAGTATGTATAAATAGACAAGATGCGATTTTATCCATATTTCCACGGAATCTTTCAGGGGTTCCCGAAAGGAATTGTCATGAAAATTAAACACCGTTACAACAGTGCTCAACGACAGCATTACCTGCTGAGGCACACTATTCTTTCAAGCTCAAGCCCCGCCTGCTTTATGTCGGCTCACTTGACAAACATGGAGGTTGGCGCGAAGAACCGCACGCACATGATTTTTTGAAATGGTGTTTATTACCGACGGGCACGGCACCGCTATAATCGGCGAATCCCGAACATGAGCTCAGCCGCGGCGATATTCTGATTTATAATGCGGGCATTTTCACTATGAAAGAAGCAGAATGGACGACCCGATGGAAGCGTGTTTCATTGCCTATGACAAGCTGGAGATTACCGATCTGCCGCCAAACTGGCTGCTCCCGTCCTCTTACGGCTGTTTTTCCCCGCCGGAGATATGTACGGCATATTTGATCGGTTATTCTCAAGTCTGCTGCGGGAATTCGAACGAAAGGAACGGTTCTACATGGAAATCGCGCAGAACATGTCGCGCACTCTTCTCATGTATTTGTTTCGTCTTATCAACAAAACCGAAAACGCCGAAAACCTGTTGATTCGGGACGAATTCTTGATACCGTTATCAACTATATCGACTTGCACTATACTCGGAAATAACTCTTGAAGATCTGGCGCGGGAATGCTATGCAAACAAGTACTATCTTTCCCATTCTGTTTTCCCGCGTTCGCGGGGAGAGCATAGGCAAATATATACAAAGGCGGCGGCTCTGCGAGGCTAAACGGCTGCTGGCGGAAACGGATAACTCCGTCAGAAAGATAGCCGAAGCAGTCGGTTTTCCGGACAACAGTTATTTTGCCGCGTGTTCAAAAGAGACAGGCGTCACTCCGCTCACCTTCCGCGCCAGCGAAAGGAAAAATGCGGATAAATAAACAAAACGGCACGGAGGAATCTCCGCACCGTCCCGTATGTGAACATATGCTTGTCGTATTCTGCCGGAAGCATCGGCAATAAGGCTGCAATATGTCGGCAAGCCGTATCTGCATAATGCCATCTTTCATCTTGCCATGAAGTGCTTATTTGCATAATATTTGCCGCCGATTGAATATAATCAAGCTGTCTTTATTATCAGCCACACCTTCGCTTGCACCGTGCTTCGTTTTGTCGTTATAATGATATAATATGAAAACGCCCTTTGACGGATAAATCAACGGACATTTTTGGATTATAGTTTGAAGACATAACAGCCATATGGAATCATTATTAAAACACCTGCAGCCGTGTTTACCGAACATTCAACTAAACCGATTTGCGACAGAAGGACTATGCAAACTCAGCTTTAAGCTTTTTACAAAGCGCCGTAAGAAATTCTCGATTTGTGGGCTTGCCCCTTTCTTTATCCACAACGCTCCCAAAGGCCGTATTCACCTTTGTGCAACATCGCCGTTTGTCCACGCCTCCTCTACGGCACTGCGTATGCTCCTCTCCACAATTGGCCTTTGTTCCGAAGCGCAGCGCCACTCTTGAATAGACATTCTGCATGGGTTCTGTGCCGTCCCTGCACCATCATTTCCAAAATGGCGCATTGCGCATACCGAAAGCCCAGCCTTCCGTGCCGTATTCCCGATTTTTCCAGCAGCCGGGCTGCGCAGGCTGTACGGCGATGAGCAATTGCTTCCTGCGACAGGCTTCTTTCTCTGCCTGAGCACAGCTGGGAGATACGCCGCAAAAACAGTTCCGGCCCCCGACATATCCTGCATGAGATATGCGGCTCCGTATGCAACGCTGAGCCGCACCGCGGCATCATTTATAAAACCGGTCACAAACACAACGGGGGATATCGTCACAGGCGCAGAGCAGCTCTGGCGCCGTCCCCGCCGGGCAGAATAATATCTGAAACGATGACATCCGGTAAAAACCTTTATTTTGTTCATCGCGGCCGGCATATCGCGCAATGACTTACGGCAATGCCGTTATGCACCGCCGTTGCTATCAGATCCGATGCAAATTTGTCCTCATGTCCGCATATAAGCAGGCGCTTGAGCATAAATGTCCCTCCGCTTTTTTATCATTAAGCCGTTGTCGGCCAGTATTCTACTTTACGGGTCGCATACCGAGACCGACTTTGTGCATATTTTTAACATTTGTTTTTAATTATAGCGCCTGCAATATTTTTTGTCAATATTGTTTTTGTGATCAGCACTCGGCATGAACGCTTCCGCCGCGTTATCATGCAGCGTCGATCATCCAATCGGCATACAGCCCGTAGCCTTTGTAGGTTCATTGACCATAACATGCGTTACCGCTCTATCAGCTTGCCGTCCTGAATTATCGGGCTGCCGCTCATCCCCTGCACTATTCCTCCTTTTTTGCAGCAGCACGGGATCCGTTATCTGAAGAACCATCCCTTTCTGTGCTTTTTTCCGTCTGCCTGTTTACCTTTTTTACGATTTTTATTGAATACTCCTGTACTTCGCTTTCAATGGTAGTGAGTATTTTTGCCTCCCCGTGTGTACATTCGCGGCTGCCAAGCTGTATGGTTTTGTATTTGGGATTCTGCGGCTCCTTCAGCATTGTTCCGTAAATTCCGTACTGCGTATTTGTACATATTTTGCCCAGCGTAATGGCATCGGCACGGAAGCCTCCGCGCAGCTCACCCGGCTTGCCTCTTTTGTCCTTTACTATTTCGTTTATGGTACAGTTAACCACTTCTCCTCTTGCAAAGGGGCATAATTACGCCGGTTTCGCTCTCGCACACGGCATGTCCGAGCGCTGCAAAGCCGGAATTTGCGGGATCGTAGAATGTAAAAGGGGTTCCTATGCCCCGCCGTGCTGTCCTTAAGCCAAAGCCCCAGCCTGTATTTTCCGTCCGATGAATCGTATGCGGGCCTGACGGTGGTTTGGCGCATCTGTCCTCTCTCTCCACATCAAGACGGTTGCTTCCCCGGCACGATCGCTTTGCAGCACAAATTCCGTTATATTTGACACTCTTGTGCCGTTTACCGATTTTATAATATCTCGGGTTCAAGCCCCGCATCCCTTGCAGGATATGCCGTTTGCCGTTTTCTCCTTATTTCCTGACTGCCCACTATCAATATTCCGTCCATATAAAGCGCTATGCCGATGCATTGCCCCCCGGAACGACGGTTTTACCTTCAGTGCTGCGGGGGGAATATCCGCGGCGCGAACTCCCGATAACGGCAGCGTGATTATAAATATCAAAGCGGCGGCAAAGCTTAATATCCTCCTCTTTTTCATATTTTTTATACCTCTCAAAAATAATTTCGACCGTGAAACAAGCCGACGATGCGGCTTTGCGGTTATAATTGTCGATTCCTATTTATTTTGCTTATAATATGCCGTTTTAATCAGGTAAAAAGCAATTGAATATTATTATTCGGGTAATTTTATAAAACAGTTAAATGCGAAAATAAAAAATCCGTGCACCTAATACACGGATAAATCAGATAATTTATTAAAAAGAATTCTTCTGCTGCGCGCGAAATTTTATTATGCGTCCTTTCCGGTGCTTTCATAAAACTCCAGCAGAGCTTTTGTATGAATCGGCAAGCTCCTCAAGACGGGAAAAGCTGCGGTCATATACCTCGATTACTGCGGTTTCAACGTAATGCCCGTGTACGATTAAAAAGCGCCCTGAATCAAATTCCCCCTTCAGGGCAAATAGAAGCACACCCTCTGCATCAAAATCGCAAACATGTACATTTACGAGCCCTTTCGCCCATGGCTTCAAAGGTATGTAAAGGCATCCGTACCGCTTTGCATGGCCTGCTTAATATCAGCGTGGTATACAGAGGCCCCCGCCGCTTCGAAAGACGGGGAAATAAAGTCCGGATGATTGTAATGCGTCCAATGCACATTTTCCCATGTAAGGCGCATGCCTCGCTCCCAGGCTCGGCTCAGCTCTGTGTTACGGCGGCAAAATGCGGATAATCGGTGTTATGCTTTTATAGCGTATCTGCGCAGGCCCGTGCAGGACATAGTTTTTGCACCAAGCTCCGCCCCGATATCAAGCATACTGCAAAAATGTTCATGGCATCGCGTTTTGCCGTTCGTGCCGTGAAAAAAGCTGTCCCTCGTATTGAGTATTAAGCGTATGCATACTGCTGATGCTTATGCCGGTTGCCCGCTTTGCGCGCACAAGCTCCTTTGCAAAGGCGCGATCGTATTCGCAAAAGGTTGCAAGAAACACCTCGGCGCACTGCGCCCCTTGATCGCCTATCCAGCGCAGGGCATCCTCTGTATTAAGTTTTTTCCGTTAAGGGAGGCCGTGGATATGCCCAGCTTCAATTTCTTCGCCCCTTTCTTTACAGTTCAAGCTCGTCCAGCGTAAGCGCAAAGCTGGGCGCAAACTGGCGCATGAAATAATCCACCTCGGGAGCGCCGTATGCCTCTATTTCCGCCTTGATGGAGGTTGCCGCATGAGAGAATTCATTATTGCCGCAGCGCAGCTCCCTCAACACATTTGAGATAGGCGCTGATTTTATCGGCGTATTTGACGATTCTGCGCTCCTGAGAATCGCGCTGCACCACAAGAGCTTCATAATCGCTTTTAGCTCCTGAGGAAGCGCCGTAAGCAGCCGCTGTTCCCGCTACGGCTTCTATATTTTATAAGCCGCTTTAATTTCCGGATTAAAATATTTAACCGGGGTCGGAAGATCCCCGGTAAAGCACCTCGCCTGCCTCGTGATAAAGAGCAAGCAATGCCGCTTTGTTTTCGTCAAGCCTCCCGTTATACAGCCTGTTGCTGATAAGCGCAAGGCAATGCGCTATCATGGTTGTCTGAGTGGTATGCTCCTGAACATTTCTGCCGTGCTGTTTTTCATAAGACTCCAGCGGCGAATATACTTCATTCTTGCCATATATGCAAAAAAAAATGCTTCATGTCAGCCTCCCTGCCGTTGAGCGTTTTCTTTTTGTGTTGTCCGGTGCCGAAGCATCATCCGCATTGTTTTGTGCAATATGCACATTCTCCACGCTTTGACAGCTTGCCTTTTGCTTTGAAGGAGGTTATCGCCACCGTGACAAGACCGAGAATTATATACATATAGTATGTGAAAAGCGCCATATGAGCGTACCCCAGAAAAGCACGCCGCCGGAGAGCGCCTGAAAAATTATATAAAAGGCTCCTCCGCCACCCCATATTGCCGGGTGTGGGAATATAGGTTACAGCAGCATAAACATAAAAGCTGAGCGCTACGGTATCTATCCAAACCGCCTGTGAGCCGCAGGCATTAAGCACGAAAAAAAAGGCACCGATGCATTGGCTATTTGTGCAATTAATGAAAACACGAACGCCATAATGAACGAGAATTTTTCTTTTGCAAGGAAAAACAGATTAACACGGTATTCCTCAAAATATGCAAACACCTTGTTTACTGTTGCATCATAGTTTTAACTATATGAATTTTTGGAACAAAAACGCAGCACGCCCGAAACAATAACCCTTGTAGGCTTGGGAAAGATGGAAAAGAAAACAAAAATCATGGGCACAAGCGAATAGCAAACCAAGCCGAAAATAGCCGCCACCTTCATTGCCGCCGCCGTTTTCAATGGCTGCGGAGCGCCAAACAAAAAGCACCGCCGCGATAACTATAAAGGACATCTGGTTTGTAAAAACCCCATTATGGGCAGCGACCCCGATATTCCGGCTGAAAGTCCGCTTTTTTAAGATGGCACATCTGAAAGGGGCTGGCCGCCCGTTCGGAGGGGGTGATAAAATCGTAATACTTACCCAGCACCGCAACCTCAAAGGATTCCCTGAGCATACGCTTCCCGGTGCAGGCACGGATGAGAGTGAAGTATTTGAAGGTTTCACAGGCGATAACAGCAAGGAAAGCGGCCAATGCAAACAGTATAAAATACCAGTGCTCGCCCAACAGCCTTGCAACCTCGGAAAACGGCTTGCTTTGGCTGTCCTGATTACCGAATTCGGAAATTGCCATTATTACAATAACGGCAACATTTATCCCGACAAATACAAACGGAAGCCACCTGCGTTTTTTCTTGGGTTTGGTTATTGTTGTATCCTGCATACTGTACCGCCCATATATATAAATAAACTCATAATACCGATACCGTGAAAAACGGCCAGACAAACTTATGCCGCTGTGCATTAAAAAGCCGCCGCACCGCTGCTGCCTGCATTATTTATGATATATCAGTATAGCATATATGCTGCCTTTTGGCAATACGGTTTTTCCGGCGGATAAAGCGTTTACTGCCGTTTTTACGCAAGATATACGGGCATGGCCTCCACTTTTTTCTTTCGGTTTACCGATTTATGCGTAAGGCGCCGATCCCTGCGTATTAATGTATTAATAATAGTTATGCACCGTAAAACAAATAATAAGTATAATTTTTTATGATAATGATAATTAGAAGGTATTGTGTCCTTCCCGCATATGCCGTGCGTAAAAAAAGAGGCATCAGAAACAGCTGATGCCCCATTATTGAATAAACCGTTATTTTTTATGCCGGAAAGGCTTATTTGCCGGAGGTCACGGAAAGCCAAAGCTTGTCAAAATCATCCGCTTTATCGCCCAGATCCACGAACACCTCGCACTTTTTTGAGATATTCCACATCGGGGTATATCTTTTTATTGTTTTAATTTCTTCATCAAGCTGCTCATAGGCAAGCTTATTGGGCGTGCAGTATCCGATGTAATCGGCATTGCGGAAGGCTATATCGCCGGCAAAGGAAATCTATAAACTTCTCCGCAAGCTCCTTGTTGGTGCTGCTCTTGGGAATACATACAGCATCAAACCATACATTTGTACCGCCCTCGGGAAGCGCATAATCAAATGAAATCCGCCTCCGCCATGGCTATAATGGCATCCCTGGAGTAAACAACGCCCAGCGCGCCGTTTCCTTTTGCCATCATGCCCTTGGTTTCGTCAACATAATAGGATTTTACCAGGGCTTTTGCTTAACAAGCTCCTCTTTGCAGCTGCAAGCGCTTCATCGCTGCGGTCGTTGAGACCATAGCCGCGGCGCATAAGCGCAACTCCTATGTTGTCGCGCGAGCTGTCCAGCATATAGATCTCGTCGGCGTATTTTTCATTCCACAGGATATCCCAGCTGTTGACCTCATCGCTTACCTTGTTTTTATTATAGAGAATACCTACCGTGCCCCACATATAGGGAACGCTGTATCTGCCGCCCATATCATAGGGCATATCAAGATATTTTTATCGATATTTTCGATATTGGGGATATTGGCATGATTAAGCTCCGCAAGCAGATCCAGCGCTATAAGACGCTGCACCGTATAATCCGAGGGAAAGAGCAGATCGTAATTGGCGCCGGGAGCCTGAAGCTTTGTAAGCATACCTTCATTATCGGTAAAATAGCTTACCCTGACCGTACAGCCGTATTCCTTTTCAAATTCCTTAAGAATGGACTCATATCCATGTAATCGTACCAGTTATAAAGCCTGAGAACGGGCTTGCTGTCGCAGCCGGTCATGGCAAAAAAAGCCCGATTAGAACCAAAAGCAATACAAGTGCCGAGGATAAAAACTTTTTCATTTTCAAAAATCCTTCCTTCACGCCGCCGCTGCGGCATATTATTTATTTATAAGCTGTTAAGCTGCCTGTTGTTTATGCATTCGCGCCGTTTTGCCCCTAAGTCCGCATGTTAATACAGCTCCGTTATATCAGCGCGCTTATTGATTATAAGCAACAGAATAAATATGCTTGCAAAAATCAGCACGGACAAGCGCGTTGAAATAGGGCTTTACGCCCATTTTGGCCGCAGAATATATCAGCGTGGACAGCGTATTGATATCGGAACCCTGAGTTTACAAAATAGTTACGGCAAAGTCGTCAAGCGACATTGTAAAACCATCAGCGCGCCGGTGATGATACCGGAGCGTATCTGCGGAAGCACTACCTTCCTGATTGCATACATAGGCGTAGCACCAAGATCCAGCGCCGCTTCATAATACTGCGGATTGCGATTGCAGCTTTGGCAGCACCCGAGAGCACCACATACGGAATACAAAAAGCCGAATGTGCCAAAAACAGGCTGAAATAACCGCCGCCAAGGCCCATATGCAAAGATGAGCATGGTGGAAATGCCGGTTACTATCGGGGTTTATTACCGGTATATTATTTTACGGCATTCCACAGCATGCGCGGCCCGTCTTCATGGAGAAAAACCTATGGCCAAAAAAAGGTACCCACCACCGTAGAAAAAGCAGGAGGCAAGCAATGCAATGGAAAAGTTACGAGCACCGCATCCATTATGCCGGAATCAGTGAATACATAGCCGTACCATTTTGAGTGTAAAGCCGCTGAAGGCGCCCAGCGTGCTTTCATTGAAGGAATAAAGCACGGTATAAAGGATCGGCGTGTACAAAAACAGCAGAACCAGTATCCAGATATATATACTTAAACGGCTTTTGCGGTCACGCATGATTTTTCACCCCTTTGGGCGGGTTTGCTTTTTGTTTGCCGCTGCGGGCATTTGCAACCGCCGTTATAAGCATGTTGATAATTATAAACAGCATCAGCAGCGACGGACACGCAGAGCCTATGCCCCATGTTGACATTTTGCCGAAATACCTTTTGGATTATATCGTCTATTATAGTGACCTTGCTTCCGTCTATAAGGGTGGCTATTGCAAAGGTGGAAACCGCGGGCATGAAAACCATTGTTATGCCGCTTACAACACCGCGCCGAAAGCGGAAATACGATTTTTCCAGAAGGTTCTGCGCGGAGAGGCGCCAAGGTCGCTTGCAGCTTCAATGAGTGAATGATCCATTTTTGACAGCGAGCTGTATATCGGCAGGATCATAAACGGAAGATAGTTATAAACCATGCCAAAAAGCACTCCGTTTATATTATTCATAAACAGCCTGTCAAGCAGCGGTACCGTGCTGAGGATATTCATTGTGGCATAGGTGCGCAGCAGGAAGTTCATCCACATGGGCATTATAAACAGCAGCACTATGACTGCGGGAAATTCTTCATTTTCCTGTCTGCAAGCAGATACGCCACCGGATACCCAACAAGCAGGCAAATAGCCGTGCAGGCCGCCGCAAGCAGCAGTGAGCGCAGAAATATAATGACATAGTTGATATCGCTGTCCGTAAATATTTCGGAGAAATTCTTCAGTGTGAAGCCGCCGTCCCCGCCGGCCGAGGTGTTTATAAAGGCATAATAGACCACCAGCAGCATGGGCGCGGCAATGAAGAACACCATCCAGACGCAGTACGGATATGCAAAATACTTACTGTTCTTCATATCTTCCTCCGTTTCCTCCGGGAATTCTCTTCATATATCTCATCCGGAATAAAGCTTTACATCGGATTTTTCGCAATGTGGGATATCGTAGGGCCGCACAAAAGGCTACCTCCGCCCCCACCTCGCGCATGGTGGTATCCTGTATCATCCATTCATAATCGCCGCACTGCACAATCATTTCATAATGCACGCCCTTAAAGGTGTGGATATAACACGCCCGGATATCTGTCCCTTTTCCGGCTCGACAAGATATATATCCTCCGGCCGCACCACAACATCCACCGGTTCGTCGGGCGAGAAGCCCGGTATCCACGCATTCAAAGCGCGCGCCGCCGAAGGACACATCGCAATCGGCGTGCATTATGCCGTCAATAATGTTGCTTTCACCTATAAAATCCCGCTACGAAGCCGTTTTTAGGCTCGTTATATATCATTTCCGGGGTGCCTATCTGCTGTATTCTGCCCTGCGCCATAACCACTATGGTGTCGCTCATGGTGAGCGCCTCTTCCTGATCGTGAGTTACATAAACAAAGGTGATTCAGCTGCTGCTGCGATGCTTTTAAGCTCCAGCTGCATTTCCTTGCATTTTCAGATCAAGCGCTCCCAATGGCTCATCCAGCAGCAGCACCTGGGGCGATTTTACCAGCGCGCGCAATGGCAATGCGCTGCTGCTGACCGCCGCTCAGGAATCCACCTTGCGTTTGTTGTACGCCGGGAAGATCTATCATATTGAGCATTTCATCTACCCGGCGCTTGATTTCGTCAGCCGGTGTTTTTTAAGGGTAAGGCCGAAGGCGATATTATCCCTCAACATTCATATGGGGAAAAAGCGCGTATTTCTGGAATACCGTATTCACCTCCCGCTTATAAGGAGGCACGCCGGATACATCCCTGCCGTCAAAAGAGCACCTTTCCGGATGTGGGATATTCAAAGCCGGCAATGATCCTGAGCGTTGTGGTCTTCCCGCAGCCCTGACGGACCGAGCAAAGTTATAAATTCGCGCTTTTCTTATATAGAGATCTATATTATCAAGCACGTATTATCATCATAGATTTTAGTGATGCCCTGTAATTCTATCAGCTTGTTCGTTTCTTCCTGCTGCGGAAGCCTGCAGGTATTATCCATAAGCATATCCTTTCCCGCCCGTTATTACAGGCTGCGGTTATTTAAGCGGCGCCGTTTGGCAAAACATGCCGCGTTGACGGTTATTATTAAAAGCTCGGCGGCGTACTGACCCATATCAGCTGCGCCGGTTTTTCCCGGATTCTCTATATAATGCGGCAGTGCCGAACGAAAATAAACTGTCGCCCTTGCGGCGCTTTTTTTTCACTTGTTCCGATATGGAGAATAAACTTTCCTGAAAGAACATAGCCTTGGCGAATTCCTCTCCCCTCATGCGGATTATCCAACTTCGGTGGAGCATCCGGGATTCAGCACCACCATAATTGGCTCCATGCTGTTTTTCTGTGCCGACGGTACAAGCCATGTAACAGAGCTTTCCGGGCTTTCCTTTACGGGATAATCGTTTACTCGAAAACCAGCTTCTCCTCCGTTGTTTCGTTGAAGAAATCCTTAAGGTTGGTTCCCAGGCACTCCAGTAGAATGTCCATAAAGCGTAGAGATGCTGGGGCTGGTAAGGTCACGCTCAAGCTGTGAGATAAAGCCCTTGCTAAGCTCGCACCTGTTGGCCAGTTCCTCCTGCGTAAGCCGGTGCTGCATGCGCAGCTGCTTTATTTTTTCACCGATCTGCATACGGTGCCTCCGTAATAATAAACTTACAGTTTATAAATTCTAAACTCGACGACGGCTTATTATACATTTGTGAAATAATTATGTCAAACACATTTGCAGCAATATTTGTTCCGTAAATTGCGAATATTTTGAGGTTTTTTGAGAGTTATTCGGGAACGGCGCCGAAAAGCGCCTAATACAGGCACTTTGCGATATGCGTATCCTCATATATATAAATCGAAGTATTTTTTGTTTAGCAATAAGATATAATTTGTTTAGAAATATAAAACTTTTGATGCCGTATTTTGTTTATTTGACATTGGTGCGGCGTGCAAGGGGCAGGTTACCGTTCGCTCTGTTTTTATATCAACGGTTATTTGCTATTAATATTGGCGGATTTATGCACAATTTGTTAACAATATATTGACAAATGATTTCATATAAGTTATAGTAATAAAACGCAACCTGAAAGGATGGTATTTCATAATGGAAAATCAGACTGTTACCCCGAATCAGCCGGTTCAGCAGCCGGCGCCTCAGCAGACCGCTCCGGCGGGTCAGCTCAAAACCAACCGCGGTCTGCTCAAATTCATTCTGCTTAACATCATCACACTCGGCATTTATTCACTGGTTATCTTCTCCGGCATATCCAAGCGACATAAATGTTATTGCCAGCCGATACGACGGCAAAAGACCATGCATTTCTGCCTGCTGTTCTTCCTTGTAGGGCCTATCACCCTAGGAATTGCAGATATTGTATGGTTCCATCGCATTCAAACCGTATCGGCAATGAGCTCAAGCGCCGCCAGATCGCTTACAGTTTCCAGCGCTTCCGATTATTGGCTGTGGAATGTTCTGGGTGCTGCCATAGTTATCGGACCGTTTGTATATCTCAATAAGCTCTTCAAGGCTATGAATATGCTCAGCGAGAACTATAACATCAACGGCTGAGATTAACGGACAAAAAGGACTGCCAAATTCATCGCACCATAAGGACAATTACTTATGAGCACAGACACCGAGATTAGTCTATTAAAGGCTTTTTCTCGGTGTTTTTCTTTGTTTTCAGGAAAATGATGCCGGAATTCGTCAGCCGGATTGCTTGCAAAAAATCCCGCAAAATTTGCTGTTTCTGTCAAGCCGTTCAATTCACGAAAGAAAATCAAGAATGCCAAGCGATAATCATTTTGCATTCTTCCTTATTCGCACATTCGATTATTACTGCATAAATATATTGACAAAAAAAAATAAATATATTATTATAATGTACAAAAATACGATTGTGAAAATCAACCGATGTATTAAGGAGATAGAATTATGAAAACTACACAAGGTATTTTGTGAAATCAGCCGCAGCGTTGTGCGTTTAAGTTATGATACTATGCTCGGCCGCCTGCTCTTCCTCAAAGAAACCCGATGAAGAAACCGAATTGCCGACACAATCCGAACATCCGGAAAAAAAATGAGCTTATGACAGAATTCAAATATTCCTTTAACTATACGGATTGGACTGTTCCGAAAACAGATGACGAGCCTTTCAAGGATATAAGCGAAATACGTAACTTAATACGTAAC
>VOFG01001490.1_pt1 | contig 32474 bp, 24 predicted proteins | sample 5384171 | NCBI WGS metagenome assembly VOFG01 (sample SAMN12384726, study PRJNA508395) | human gut metagenome | isolation source: healthy gut F | host: Homo sapiens
TTCCAATAACTGAAGTAACCTTCGTGCAATCATACGAGTTCAGGATTATGTTTATGCAGTTTGGTTATAAGCAAGATAATGGCACCAGATACTTGTTACGGGGATGTTAGAAGGCAAGGTCTGGCAATGTTTGCACAGAGATGACGATGAAGCTTACAACACTTCCCATATGCTTGGTATCAGTAGAAAAACGCATGACTTTCTGCTATAACAGGTATCGGTCATACAGACATGAAGGTTCTCAAGGTTTTAATGCTCGGCAAGAATGAGCTGAGGGGCTCAACGTCAAGAAGATGCGCCAGTTCCTTGACGGTCTTTGCACTCAACGATTTAGATTGGTTAGTGGATGAAGCTGGACTGTCCAAAAAAACAACTGGTAATGAATATTACCAAGCTTAAATGCCCAATCAGTTGTGCATCGGAAAAGTTGTATAGACTCTACATCACCTATATTATTTCACTCGGGAGAAAATAACTTTTACGATCCAAAGAGGACTTCAAATGCATTTGTCGGCCAGTCCTGAGAAAGGAATAGAGAATGGAGTCGACCTAATCACCTGTTGCAAAACTTTGACGATATTCTTTTTTACATATCGAACCGGTAAAACCCAAACGAGGTTGTTCGATTTCTGGAGATTTTTGGTATCTTTACTCATGTGTTTTATTTTGATTACCCCTGCTTGGCTGTCAAACTGTTTTTGGGGGAATGCTTTAAAGATAGGAAAAAGGCAACTAATTCGCAATGAAGTTGCCTTAAATTTTATTATTTTAGAATATCCCTGTTTTAATGATTGGTGTCTGAACTGTTGAGGAGTTATACTATGACATTTACTGAATGTCCTGCATAGTGTCGATAATATTAAAGAAAAAAACTTGTTATCTCCCTATATGCCAAAGGAATGAGCGAGGTCAGACATGAAGAGGAGATGCGAAATCTATGAGATAGAATTGTCCATCAGCTATTTGCACCATCACGAACAAAGTCAACCAGGCTGCTCAGAATGGCAGAACCGCTGATCCGGTCTATTCATCGTTTGATGATTCTACCTTATTTTGACTCAGCTCATAATTGTTTTGGTAACTTTGTTCATTGAAGGCTTTTGATTGGAAGTTCTAAATGTAGCAGTTCTTTTGATTATATCTTCTATTATAGTATAAATTATACTGGCCTATCAAGCTCTAGCAGCAGCCAATATGCAGTTTTCTTGGCTTTCATTTTTTATGCAATAGCCCAGTAATGGCTCACACAGCTTAGCAATAGTTTGTTTCGAACTCCATTTATTGCTTTTGTATTTTGGTAGTGTACTTTCCGGACTGTCAATAAGTGCAAAATCTCAGTCCTTTTCTTTGCATAGGAAGGCATTCTACCATTCACATAGGAAGAATCGTAGAAAGACCAATCGGCAGCCTGTTTCTTCAATTAGTCTGAAAGCCATATCATGGTCGAACGCTGATAGCACTAAAAATTCTTGAAACGATGGCGGTTTTCATGTCCGCGTAATAAATAGCTTTCTATCCATGCTTCGGCAACAATTCCGGATTGCAATTCTTTTTTCACGCCTCCACCGCATAACGACGATCAGTTCATAACTGTCGTTCATTGCCCGCAATACATCGGTGGCAACTCTGTCGGATAGTTCAAAGCTAATAGGCGTACGCTTCCAACCGCACAACGAAATAGTTCGATCTGTGGTAAATCTCTTCAGCAACTCAACGACCACTATAATACTCTGCCATTGACAATTGACGGAGCGCCATTGCCTGCATGTCAGCCATAGCTAGCCAGCCTGGTAGAATGTAACATTTCCCTTCTGCGCACCAAAGCTTGGTTGATGTCCATATCCGGCATTAAGCCAGAAGTGAAAGTCATCACCGATCGATGATTTTCAAGAAGCAGGCAGTAAACGAGTGAACTGCCCGATGCGCATACCGGCAGCGCTAACAAGCCGAGAAATTCATCCGCCATTTATCTTGAATGGTGTTAACCCGTACATCCCATAGTAGCAATGGTCTTACCCTTGTGAATATATATAAGAGCCTACAATGTTGTCATCCGCTAAAATGGAAAGAACCGTTGAAACAAGCATCGAACAATATAAAACGCGCATTAGGGGAGTCAAAGACGAATATCTTCAGTATAGATATCCATATTTACAATGGAATCCATTTTATTTTCTTTCTCTCATCGAAAGCCCAACACCAACTTTCAGGCACCCATGCTGGCATATTCTTTTTTGTGATAAAGCTTCACGCCCATGTTTCTTGGCGTATGAAGGCAGCACTTTGTTTGCAAGAATATTTTGGCATTCTCAATACTCAAATTAATACCGAACCATTTCATATTGATATATCGCCGTACTCTGTGGGGCCACCGTGGTGATGTGGAATACGCATTTATCTAATCCTTCGCGCTGAATCTCGTTCGGGCAATGGTTTCAATGGATAGCGCATGTTAAAAATCATAGAACTTCACCAGGCTGCCTGATTTGAATATTTGCGGCAATTGCTCACGTAAGGCTATTTGCTCACCGCCCATGCCAAAGACTTCAGACTGGCCATAGTCAGTTGGTCAAATGCATTTGCTTTGTTTTTCAGCAACTGCCTTTTTGGCAATCGCGTAAGTACATCTGATAACGGTTCTCACCTTCTAAATGTGTGTAATGACGATACGTCGAATAAATATCCGGTGAAATATACTGTTTAGAATCAGCACGCACATATAATGATAGTCAGGTATCAAACTGTCTTGTTTTTCTAATCAAATTTTAATCCAGAAGCTTCATCATAATAACGGCCTGAAGGAACGCTTGATTTCGCCAATTCGCTTTGGGAGACCTTTGAAGCCGAAGATAGATGATGTGCATCACGAATCATTGGAATAGGATGTCACCTATAAATACGCAACCCTCCAGTTATGCTTTCTGCCTCATGCACTTGGACAAGTTGCTCACGAATAGGTTCGGGCCTTTTCCAATCATCAATTAGAAGTGTGTACCTAAACTCTTTTCATATATACTGGCACGATAAGCATCAATTTCAATTTTCGCTTCATCATAATTCTTCTTGATCGACTACAATCATAAAAAAGTAGTCTCTACTTTATACTAGATGTACAACTGTTTGCGCCTCGCATATCCTGTAAGCACAAAGCGTAATTGCCAAAAGGATGTATTTATCTATTTATAAATCCTTAATCTTTTGATTGTCTGTTCAAGCTCTGCTTTTAAATCTTCCGAAGATTGGTTGTTTGTTGCATCTTCTTTATTTCTTCAAGAATGTGTGGCCGCTGTTGTACAGAATTAGTAAACCAACCTAATGTTTTCGGCCATTACCCTGGGATCAATGGCATCACGAATTACATTCAAATATCATCCACGTGGAAATGGAATGTATAGTTATATTACTGCGGATTGCACTGATACGTTTTGTGTGCTACATCCATCAAGGTCTGATGGGACTTGCCTCTTGCATTTTCCAGGCTTAGTAATCAACATGTTTTTTCTCTTCGTTGTTTATTCAAACGGTCAACTTGCACACCAAGGCTTAAAGCCTTGTTGGCACCATTTGTACGCGTAAGTTCATTATGTTCGACCAATGCCTAATAACAAGCGGGCAATCGTCACCTACAAATCCAGCATAAATGGCACTTTGGCGAGCTACCACTTCATAAGTATCGTTAAACCTTCAAGTAATGCTTTCTGATGAAGTTGTCGTCCTGATAACGGCTCAATAACTTGATAGCTTCCATACGAACCGCATTGAAGCTTCACCTTTCCTGGTACTCCTTCTAGGAGCAGGAGATAATCTTTTGGGTGAGTCGATAATAGCATACGCATGGCCAAACTCTTTGCACATCAGCGTGTATGGGCTGGCTTAAATTCTTCCAATAGGCTTTTGTCATCTTTTGTGTATTGTTATATCGGTACTTAAAGTATTGGCTCTTCTGATAGGAGCAAACAAAAAAAGTGGATCACCAAACAAATGACCTTCTGACGATACGATTAGCTTTATTGTATTGCCCGGTCTGTACGTACCATGGACAACAAAACCAATCATTTCACAGTCCAGCGGTCTGCAATACGTTACGGGTACTTGTGCTACCACTGTCTGACCGTCATTAAAGATATTGTCCTTGCTATAAATGTTTTCAGAAAAGAACCGTTGTAGCACGCATCAACATTATCATCTTCGATTAGTGGAAAGATTTCATTAAATCTTCCGTTACGATACGTTCATCAGCGCAGTGAAGAGTCTAAGTCTCCCAGAACTTAGGGATTGTCCAGGTTCTAAAAACACCTCATTCACTTGTCGCTTTTCCCGCATCTGAATACGTAAGGTGTCTTTGTCACGTTTTCCAACAGGGACATGACTGTGCATTTATAAAAGTGTACCTTCAACATTTTATAACGATTGAAATCAGTGCATAATTCATCATTAATAAGTTGTCTTGTTGGTATCATTCCATGTTCATGTAAAACATAAATAAGTCAAGGTCCTTTCGTTGCAATTCGCTAACAACTTATATTTCATAGGTGTTTCATTCGGAAGTTCCAATGTTGAATCCCATTTGACGACCACAAAAGTCAATGGAAAAGTTCTTATAGGCTTTTCGTCTCATCCATCCATACAACTGTGCGGCAATCGGAATTGCAAGAAGCACCATTGAATGAGAATACCGATCTAATTGATTATGCTGACCACCTTGGCAGCAGCAGCTTTCAGATGAGGCAATGGCCGCATATTTATTATCCCCTCCCTTTTTTCCGATACTTGATACGAGCTGAATAGAAAGTAGGATTTAGCCGCTGGGGACTGTCTTCTGTCAATTCCAGAAAATGCGATGAGTTCTGCCTTGCTGATGAACTCAAAACTTTAAGTTCAGATCATCATAAAAGTTGCCGTAGGTACGGAAGAGATCCCGCGAAAGGCTTCTCATTCATTTTGAATGCAGAAGTCATGTGTTGCGCATTGCAATTAATGCGACACAGCAATATCGCCGATTAAAAACCAGACCTTCCAATGGGCATTCTGATATGTGTTTTGATGATTATCTGTTTGATCTGGATTTTTGCCAGTCACTGCTGATCAGAAGTGTTGCCAAACCATCATCTTCAACCGCAGTTTCTTATACGGCGGCATCTGGTATTTGCATGTTTACATCTGTTATGATAAAGCAAAAAGGTGGTGGTTGTTTTTGACCAATGGCTTTATGATTGCTGTTTGTGCATTCTGCCAGTCGGCAAAGAAATAGATATATTATTTTCAATCATGGCCAATTAATTTTTAAGTCTGTAATATGTGTACGGTCGGTTTTTTCAATAGCTGGATGCTCTCATCTTTTCCTCAGTTGACGTATACCCAGGGATGTCAGGCTTCCTATAAGAATGAGTGAACCAAAGCTCGCTAATGTGTTTTTAGCTTTTCACTTTCACTGAGTCGGTAAGTAAAGCCAAGAGGCTCCGGCTACAGGCAGCATGTGCCATATGATTTTTCAGAGAATTGGCCAAAGGATGCGCCAACGTTCGAGTTTCGCTTAATAACCTTTTACGTTACGACTCATTATTGGCATTCCAAACCCTTTACGCATCTCCTCCTTCTGTCTTGCAACACATAGGTCCTGCTTCTATTACTTTATCAATTGCCGCCTGTACGGCTGCCTGATCAAAGACTTGAAGCCCCAAACTCACATTAAATGCCACACGCCTGGATAGCTGTCTCTCTTACAGGCTTTGATAAACACTGTTCAGTCCCCACATGTTGCATCATACGAACAGTGACGAATAATTCATAGGAATCCGTAATGTACAAGTGTAAGACTTCCTGGAAGTTTTTGTCACCAATCTTCTGCTAATGCTAAGCAGGTGAAACGTACCATCATGAACGAGGAAGCTCAAAAGTTTTTCTTAATAAATCGTAGAAATGTACCTGATTAGTCATTGCGATAAAGGTTGTGCAAGCAAATTCTGTATGTCGGCATAGGCGACCAAATAACTCCAACATGCGGGACTCTCGCTATTTTTGAACAAAGCATTGGTATCTACTCATTGGATAGATTGAAAACGTAGAGTAGGGTCGCAGTAATGTGCGATTCGAGAATATTCGCTGACTTAGCCCATTGCCCCTGTGCCTCCCATTACCCACAGGCCGAAAGCACTTGGTTTGGCCATTTTATCTTGCAGTACATTGACTGAATTGGCAAAAGTAGTTACGCATTTTCCTTCCGACACGATATAACGTCCGGCAATGTAATTCTTTTCCCGGAAATCACTCATTGCATGCATCAACATACGGCTACAGTTTAAACTCTGTAACCTCCGACAGGATAATACCGGTGCGCAGGTCTAGTAAAGAATCTTCTGCAATTACTTGGGATCATCATCATATACTGCAATCCAAGTAGTGTCCAAACCAAAGGTGTTTCATCATATCCAGCATTTCATGTCGAAAGACTTTTGTTGTTGTTTTGCTTTCTACGCGCTAAACTACGATATTATCAGTAATACTTCATTGCATCTACATGAGCATTCCACCTTATTATTAGTAGCGGACTACCGGAAAGATATTGACGTTCGGGCATACCACATGCTCATGAAAATAGACAAGTCCAGATCTGTGCGTTTCAGCATATTAATGATATCGTCCTTGGATAATCGCTGAAATTATAACGGATGAACGCCCGTCCCTCTTATCGAATACGCCCGGCATTTGTTCGCGAATAGTGTTTCCGGTCCAGCGCAGTCAATGATAGGAGTAAGAGCCATCACCTGTATAGGAGAGAAGAATCTAATTGTTGCCTGGTGCCCAGCCACCACTTTTTTAAAAGAAGCTGATTTTCTGCGCAATGCGGTTCTTCTCGCCGTTATCAACAGCTTTGACACGTGCAGAATATATGTCAGCCACTGAATTTAAGTTTAGATTATATTTAAATTATAATAGAAGAAATTATTTTCGACCTGTCCTGTTTCAAAAAATCGAATTGTAGGTCAAATCATCGTAGAACGGTATGGGCAATTAAATTTCAGTCATTGTTTTCTTTCATCCATTTTAAAAAGCGGAAGTCATATGCTATGGAATAGAGACCGACAAATACCCTTCCACTCTGATTTTGTAGAGTTTAACAATAACTTTCTTTACATCTCCGGTTTATTCCATTCATTGTATACGATGAACGGCAACCCTTCATTCCTAGAATCTCCTGATATTTTAAGTCATGGCTCACAAGCCTGAAATGTCCTTTTATCTGTAATTACAGCAAAAGAGGCATGTCCTTTTACTTTCACAATGGTCAATAAATGTCTGTGCCCGCAGAATATGCTGCAGCATCAAACTCAGTTATTAATTTACGCGGCATGTTTTGTAATATGATTTCGTTATGCAGCATTGTACCATCCCAAACTTATCGATAAATGAGCGCCCATGAAGTCAGGCTTACACGATCGGAATACAACTTTGCAAATAAGTTCATACGTCTGTTTTCGACTTTGTTGGTGAATACGTTACGACCACATGATAGTAATCACAGTTATAATAATTATCAGCCCTTGTTGTAATTCGGTTGTTGGATAGTCTGCATGGCTGCCACCATACATATTCACTCTCCCAGATTATTGTTATACGCAACATGAACATCTATTAAAAGCCGATTCAAACTATTGCCTAAAAACAAAATTTTTTTGCCACCTAAGGTTAAAGATAAATTTCTGCATTCTGTAACAGAATTAGGCATTAAATATTCATCGTCTGGTATAATTCACATTTAATTCTAAGCCCAACTATATTCATTCCCTGCGTTTCTGCTTAATGCATAATTGATAGCGGTGGTTTGTGCCTTGTACTCTAGAACGGATGTTATTATATATAATCCCACCCAGCCACTTTGTGATTCAGAGTTATCGCGTTGAGAAATATATTGAATACCATCGATGCTTACGATTTGTATATGTGGTTCTCATAATTGGTATAGTCCTTTTCCTTCCGGAATCATCGTTAAAGAAACATGAGCAGTTTTATCTTTTGCCACCGGCTATTTTTTAGGAGTCGTATAGCTCTGCTGAACTTTCCTTCCTAAATCCTCGCTAGTAAATTAAAGAAACATCCGAGAGCGAAATGGTTTTAATTGCTTTTACACCGGCCTATTCCTTTTTTGTTCCCAACCGTATAATATACAGTCCTGATCCAAATCCCCGGCGTCAGTCCCAGCGTATAAAAAACGGGTATCCACACGCGGGTCGCGCTGTTTGGCAGCCAATGTAGCTACATAATTACCTTCCAACCCCAATGCCCAATGATTACCAAGTAAAGGAGTAGCTGCACGAAACTTCAGATCGTAATATTGATTTCTCCATTTGCTTAAGTGCTGGTCTGCGACATAGTAAGGCATTCCCCTGAATGGATCGGCAATGGAGGCGTTATATCCGGCATCTGTCAGATTTTTTTTGTGCAAAATTAAATGCTCCCCACACATATGCATTTTTCAGATTGATAAAGCCTTCACTGGATACACCTACGATAGCCTCTTTCTGCCCCTCTTGCGGACGGCAATAGTTTCCGTCCTGTAAGTCATATCCCAATATAACATTCGAATAATTCTGAATATCATCGAATGGCATACCGGCAGCATTCTGTGAATGAGACCATAGTCGTCTTGTTTTCAATTGTTCCATAGCGGCGGGAGAGAAGCCCTGTGCCGCTCCCACCATACTTACAAGGCAGGCTATCATTACCAGCAGGCAGCTTTTCATATAGTTCATATATTGTTTTTTTCATTGTTCTGTCTTTTTAGTTAATTATTACAATGTGTGATTCCATGAAGGCATTTTTGCTCCATTACGACGCATTACAGGAACAACGCCACGTTCAAAGTCATCCGTACTGTTGTTTGTATCCTGATATATATATGTACCTGTTTCTTCGCGAATAATAGGATTACCTTCTTCGTCTGTGGACAATTTGCGAGCAATACCTAAACCGCAATAAGTAGCTCCTACCCAAGTAATACCTGCATCAAGTACACCGGGGACACGTTTTGCATTCATCTTTGACTCATTGTTTACTGCTTCAACAGCATCCAATACATATTTAATAGGTATTTTTGCATAATAAACATTGCTGTTCGGTTTGCTAAGATCTGTTGTCTTCATATTTTCATCGTTGACCGGATCCCAAGCTTCTCCTTCAGGAACACGAAAAATCACATAAGCACCTCCGAATACGGATGTCAAATATTGTGGTATACTTCCCATCTCTGCTTTTCCTTGGTAGAAAACATGTTGCATATCATAAGCTGCCTGGTCAGGGAAGTTTGGATTATTCATATTAAACTCAAACTCAGAACTACTGCCGTCTATAGGACTTTGAGGGTTATAGATGTCCAACTGATGGTTAGCGGCAAATTGAGAAATGATGCAAGATTCACCTGGCGCTAACGGATATTCGGTTCCATTTCCTGGAAATTTCCACACACGTTCTCCATATGCATAATTATTACCGTCCGCTTCCGGCCAAATAGGTAATTTAGTGGTAGCTGTACCCGGAGTTAAATTTGCGAAATAAATACCGTCCAAATACAAAATGTCAGCAGAGTTATTGTATATCTCATAGAACTGGTCTCGGAAATAGACTCCTCCTTTTTCCGGACGGCTACCGCAATAATAAATCTCCTTGAATATTAATGGGCTCACTTTAAGCCCTTGTACTTCAATATTCAATGCGCTACCATGCTTAAATAATGCCGCATTTACAGAATTGCCATTGATGTAGTATTCATTGTTTTCTGTATCGATCGCTGTACCGGATACTGTTACCGAATAAATTCCGGGGATAATTCCGTCAACTTTCACACTATTATCAGTTACTTCTTTTACATAATGTAAATCTTCATCGTAATTGTCGAACTTTACAGTCAGATCTTTCAGTGTGGATATATTTTCAACGGTAATATCCAAATATACATCCACTGTGATAGGATTCACTTCTGCTGTGCCAGACATGTCCCTGAACGAATCGCATCCTATCAAAAGGGTACTTGCCAATGTAAACAAATATATTAAATATTTTTTCATAACTTCCTAAACATTATAAAGTGAGTGATAATTCCAGCCCAAAGAAAAATCGGTTATTCAATTGAATATATGAACCCGGATTACGTTTGGATTCTCTGCGCGGATAACTTCTGAACATATTGTTGGCAAAGAAAGAAACACGTAGCATATTGCTAATTTCTTTAGTTACATTCAAGTTAAAACAACAATAAGGACTGTATGATTCTTTTATAGCATTATTATGACTTACATTATTCAACATATATCCATATCCTGCATCCTTTACTTGCTGGGTAGTGGTATATTTCCCCTTGGGAAACATATTTACAGACGCATCTTCCAATGCTAAATAGCCCACAGGTATAGAATCGTTTCCAAATGTATTCCAATTAGACTGCTGCCAAATAGCTTGTGCTGTCATCGTAACAACAAAACCGATACGCGGGATATTGTGAGCGGCACGTAAAGTCGTTACAAATTGTTGTTTGTAACTTGCATTGCCTTCTTGAGAATAAATGGCCACCGGTTTACGGGCTGAAGCAGCATCTTCGCTATTGTCATAGAAGCTATAACCCTGACGCCAACTCTTAGTACGCATCCATGAGCCATTTATTTGGAAGGCCGTACGGATAGCATCAATACGTCCGATATTCAAATCAAATTCTAAACCTTTAGTTTCTATATTTAAATTATTAGTTGGTTTTGCATAAGTAGACAATACCGGTAGGCTACTACTAAGCTCTATCCCGTTTTCTGTGCGCTGGTATTCATTGTAGATAAATGTATTGAAGGTGTTGAAGGTTTGGCTCATTACATAACCATCCTTCAGACGCTCCTTATAAGCTATTACATTCAGATTGGTTTTACCCACTCGTAAATTAAAACCGACTTCTGCTTTATGATTTTGGGCAATCTTCAAATCTGAGTTATCTACTTGCCGAACTTCTGTGGTAGTCATAAACAAGCGCTGGCTTTCCGGAATATTTTCATTGGTAAGCTCATTTATATTGATATATTCAAAATATGCATTTTCTGGATATAAATAGAGAAGAGAAGGCATCTTTGCAGCAATACCGTAACCTCCCTGAAGACTTAATAGATTCGGAATCAAATCAATGGATGCATTTACACGTGGCGAGAAAATGCCTCCTACTACTGAGGTATGATCATAACGCACACCAGCCTGAATGTTCAAATCATGCGTACCGCTTATGGACCATTTGAAATTATCTTCCACATATGCACCAAATTGGTTAATGAAAGGAATATCCTTATAGTTACGTGGACGGAAAGATGAATTATGACCGTATTGACTACGATAAGGAGGAGTACTTGGGTCATAAGTTTTTCCTTTACCAACGTTACCGTCACTCCGGAAATCCGCACCAATCAAGATGCGGTTGTTTACATGACCGCTCGCCTTGAATAGAGAACTCGTCACTTTAGCAAACAAATTAACTTCACGACTATCGATCTCATAGTGTCCCAAATAGCTGCTTGGTAGATAAACAGCATAATGATTTATGTCTTCCGGTCCAAAATTAGTAATTTGATTACCATTGGCATCATAGATATGCTGACCTGCAAAGTTACTAAGTACCGCACCGTTTGTAGTGGTCATGGAATAAGGAGATGTAGCAGAACTGTATACGGTTTCATAATAACTGTCTTTATCCATATACGTACCTGACAATACATAGCGTAGTGTTTTTAACCAGCCCTTATTTATATTCCATGTACCATTGGTATTCAAAGTAAAACCTATATCGCGGCCTTCCGAAGCTGTTTTAGTTTGTTCATCATCAGGATTACGTTCACGTTGATCCTTACCATAAATAAAATCAAAGCTGGAATTGGTACGTAACTTATTATTAAAGAAAGTATTTGAATAGAGCAACTTTGTTGTGGCACGCTGATAGTGCTGGTAACTGGATATTGGATTATTCGTATTATAAGCATAATCTGCACTTACATTTAAAGCGCCTTTCTTTTTTTCCAAGTTCAAAACCGGTTCCCATAGACACCTGATAGATATTGGGATTGGCTTTTGCTTTGACACGTAGCGGCTCACGACCAGCTTTTGTATTAATAATTACTGCTCCTGAGGTCAGATCACCATATTCAACAGAAGGGATACCACGAACGATTTGTATAGACTCTATATTTTCAGTAGAAATACTACGAACATCGGTTCCACCAGCCGGCGAGGCACCTCCGGCCAATGAAGCGGGTGTTTCCGTACCACTTAATACCGTAGGGCTCATCGCAGATAGATTAGCATTATTTGAGATGGGGGCACCATCACGAATTATTGCGGTGCCCATAGCATTCATCGGAGCTTCCGGACCACTGGAACTGGAAACTTGACGGATGTTAATCTGTCGTGCCGAACTCATATCTTGATTCTGTGAAATTCCACCTGGCATCAATGACATTACATCATATAAACTGGTCGCTTGCATATGGTCCATAGCAGAGCGGGAAATGTGAGAAGATGTGGATTTGCCTGAACGGCTGTTGGTTGCAGTTACTGTAACTTCTTTCAACTTAAAATCCTCATTCCTCATTGTAAAATTAAGAACCAAATCCTTATTTACATTTATTAAGGTGTCAATGGAGACTTTGCCCAAATATTGAATTTGCATACGAATTTTACCAGTAGGTACGTTTTCCAGTATGTATCTACCATTTTCATCAGAGGTTGTCCCTAGTGCAATTTCAGGAATAGACACAGCTGCAAATTCTAAAGGCAAACGCTTGTTGTTGTGGTCGTACTCATAAACAGTGCCTGTAAGTTTTACTTTGTAATTGTTTTGCGATTTGATAGGGAGGGCAATTCCTATGCAAATAAGTATAAACAAGTATATAATATTACACCCCAAAATACCTTTTTTCATAAGTAACATCATATTTATTAATAATGCAAAATTATATGTAAATTTTAAATTAAAACAAACCATTGTGTGTAACAAAACTAAAATTATTAAAAATACATGTTGTTTTTGTTGGTGCCGTTGCATAATCTCACAGACCTCAACCGTCTGTTGTCTAACAATATAGCAACTGCATTATATTTAGGAAAATCCAATATATATTAGTACTTTATTTAAGTTCCATACATAGTAATACGGATCTTGAGTGATTAAAAGCAAACTGCAAATCTAAATAAAAAACGGGATGGTTGTAGTTCTGATATGCTATATCTTAATACAACGCAGATAAATACTTATATTTTCATTGATAGATCTAACTAAGTTAAAAAACGGATTTTCTCCAAAATTCTTCTGATAGCTCCGTTCCAGCCTCATATTTATCGCACTTTACAGAAGCCCCAGTTCAAATATAAGGAAACTGTATCTCTCTTCGATAAAAGATCTATTTTAGGACGCAAAATTAGATATTACAAAAGATTATAAAAATACCATTTTTTGGGTATAAAAACGCATCTAATACCTATATATAGGTATTAAATATCATTGGCAATGTATGTTCCATTTCATTAAGCAAACAATTTTTTGTATAAAATACAAATAGTACTTTTTACCCACTTAAAAGTGCAAGAATGTATAAAAGTCCATGTGTCAGCTATAATAGGGGCATGAATAGGCATCCGTTCCATACCTGTCCCTATTTGAATCGGTCACCCCACAGTGACCGGACATTACTCACCCAATTCGGATTCTCATTACAGTAGGCAACGAAAATCTGTATCAAGTTCCAAAGCCCGAGAATCATTCCATTAAACCTGGCAGGAATTGTGACAACATGTCTGCTTGAAACAGCTACTATTATGGTATCATGCTGTATTGTTATGCTATATACCATGTTCTAAGTCAAAACTCTTTTTTTTTAGAATTGAAGGTTTAAGGCTCCATCCGAAAGTCAATATCACTTTCTCAAAATTCTTTTCTACAGCACCCTTTGTATAAGTTAGGATGTCTTTCTCTAGAAAATTTTTGAAATCAGATGAACTCATGTCTCTAAAAATGTTTATATATTCTTTTTTAAGAAATTCATTTATGGCATGTGCCGATATCTTTTTTTGCGTGCACTTTTCTATAACATATAAGTTGCTTGGTACCGGTACCATCGTGTCCAGCCCCATGAAGATATTACAGTCTACCATAAGAGTATAAGCGCCGCTCTCGGCAAGAGGTGCGGAAATGCAGTAATTGGCTTGCTCAAGCAGAGAATCCACCAGTTCTTTTGTGGAAGAACTGATACTATTGGCCAATTGTTCATATCCTCTTAGATTCAGTTGGGATATGGTCTTTTCGATAGCCGGGATGAATTTCATTCCTGGACCCAGGTTCAAATCAAATCTTTTGTAATAGACAAGAAGCTCATTCCAATCTTTGTACCGTGAAGGTTTGATGATATTTACATTGTCTATACCATGTTGTTTAAGATACTCGCCGGAGGAAAATGCATCTTCTTTGAAGGTCTGTGTGTTTCCATCCGGGAAACTTAAATAGATGGTCTTATATGTGTCTCCAGTGTTGGTCCTTGCAAAAGCTTTACATTCCTCACCTTTGAGATAATATGCTGTGGTGATGTCAAAACCATTACCGCTGGCATCATTGTCATAGCAACAATTCCACTTTACCTTATCAGATGGGAATATACGGCTTATATTCTCTATTTGGGATTTGGTGACATATCCCCCGTGCTTATGAATGCGCATGTGGTTTCTTTAGTATAATGGTTTATTTCGTAGAAACTCATTGCGTCAATAGCGGATTCAAAGAGATATATGTCTGTAACCTTGTCAAAAGGAACAAAATTGGCCATCCAACAGCTTTGTGCCTTGTCACCACCCGTGGCAAAGGCTTTATAATTGGTATTGGTCTCTGCAAAATAGTTCCTCATTTCAAAGTTAAGGATTTCCATCTGGGAGGGTTTGCGGAATGGAAAGCCGATATGATTGTTTTTTCCTACCTGGTAGATGAACAGTCTATTGGCGAAATCCTCCACAGTCTGTGGAGAGAGCTTCCTTTGGACGGTCAAATATGGATTATCCTTTTTGATAGGACGAGGATTCCAATAATTCAAATTGGATTCAATATCATTTGGATTCAGTCCCAGCAGAGGATTGTTTACCGTTTCGGTATCTTCATTGGTGATCTGTTGAGTAGGCATTGGTACACCATCAATGACGAAGAGAGGCTGGGTTCCTCCTGTGACGGAGTTGACACCTCTGATTCTGAAAGTCATTCCGCTTGACAATGAACCGTCTGTGGGGATAATCTGTACTCCGCTGATTTTGCCTTGTAGTGCTTGCAACGTCTGCGTAGAACTACTGTTTACAATATCTTTTATATTCACAGAAGCAACGGCGGTTGCAATATCACTATTTCGCTGGCTACCATAGCCTACAACAACCACCTCATCCATCTCTGTGACTGAAGGGTCTAGAATGATATCAAATCTTCGGTTCTTTCCGATAGTGATAGTTTTGGGCTTATATCCCAGATAACTGATGACCAGTTTTTCAGAAGGAAGTACTTTTATCGTGAACTTTCCTTCTAAATCGGTGATTACTGCATTGGTGGTACCTTCGATATTTATCGTGGCACCGATAAGAGGTTCACTCTTCTCATCCAACACTTGCCCTGAAATAGTTACTTGCTGTGCTAATGCTACAGTGAAATGTAGTATTAGAAACAATGTGCTTAATAGTACTTTTCTCTTCATAGTGCAGATATTAAAGTTTATAATAAGGATTAATACAATTAGATTTAAAATGGTAGTGCAAATAAAGCGAATTATAATATCCATGTTTTGACCTATTGTACTTTTCTCTTGACCAAATTACAGACTTTTTCTTCAAAGGTAATCGCTTTCTATTAATTTCATTTATCACCGCGTAAAATTATTCGATTGGACTTTTTATAGTGAGTATTATCATGGGGAGTATTAAAAAGATTGGATATGAAAAATAGTATGTTAAATCATTCTGTTTTCTCAAATATGCAGTGGGGTGTGAGCGCAAGGAAAAATATCTGTAGAAATTGATAATAATGTATTTTATTCAAACTTTCCATTTATCCAAACTCTATCAGTTATCTGCACTTAAATCAGGCTTTGATATTTCAAGAGTTTGGATAAATGATTAAGGATTCAGTCTGCATTAATACCGAACATAGCAGTCAGTGAACGATTGATACCTTACGTTCGCATCGTGCGAAGTCTATTCCTTTCCACACGGTTTTGCGTCCGGCTGAAGATGCACACTCGGCTTGCGCCTTGTTCCTTTGCTGTTTCTTTATACTTGAAGTTCTACAATTCGTTTCACAAAGAATTACCCTGTGGAAGTCTGCCCGCTTTCGCGTAGGGTGACGTTGAAACCTTTATCCAGGGCATTACACCATGGCATTCGCTTTCTCCACAATCCTTTACCCGCACCTCATTCGGCCGCTCTTACAATTGGCCACCCATCGGTTATTGGCTGACGGGGAGATACGGGCTTACCAAGTTTCGCACAAATAACTGACGACCGACTTAGACTCCGCCTATCCACTAGCAGTGCGACATCCGTGTAGCACGATGTAACAGCGTACTATCCTGACTGCTTGCCTTTTGGAATGGCCCATAAATATCCGTGAGCTAATTCATAGTCACGATGGTACGGCGATTCACTTAGGTTACTCATATCAGTCAGCTTTGACATTCTTCGCCTATGATGCTTAGGTTGGAACGTCGTTGTCAAGAGGGCTTCGCACCCGACCGTTGCCAGTCACGTACGCCTCTTCAGGCTACTATTGATGGAACAATAGGTTCAGACACGATGCTGAACAATTACTTGTGTGACCTCTTGGCGCACATTACACTACTAAGGTAATGCTTTTATAGGAGAAGTCACATCTGTAAAAACTTATTATCATGCTATTAGCTTACTTTATCTTAGGCTAAAAGTCCTTATTTAAGGTGTCTATACCCTGACATCCGCTACCGGTCGGTATCGGGTTCCTCCAGGCCGATGGCACGGCATATCTCCTCCACCAGTTCAGGAAGGCCGGAGTCTTTCTCCTGACGGGGATCGGGTGGAAACAGCGTGGAACGAAAGACACCCTTACAGACAGGGTCCGCCTCCCTGTTGTAGCGGAGGGTGTTCGGAATGTGAGGACAGCAGCCGCAGCCCCATCTTGTCGATGACCCGGTTCCAGGCGTCATACAGGTCCTTCCGCCCCCTCCTGTCCACCATGTTCCAGAACAGCCGGATTCCTTTCAAGTTGCAGTTCCCCTTGGCGATCAGCTCCTCTTCCAGCACCTTGGTAAACTGCAGGGAACTCTGCATGACGATATTGTCCGCCTTGAGCGGGACAAAGATATAGTCCATCGCGGCAACGGTATGAACCACCCCTCGCTGCGGAGCGTTCCGGGAAGGTCGAAGAGCACGATATCGAAAGTCTCCCTTTTTCGTCCATATAACGCCGCAGGTCTTCCCCCCCTTTTCCGGGTCGCTTTTGATGACCGGATAGGCAGGCTTACGGATTCTTTCGTACTGCCGGTACAGGTTCACCTTCAGGTCGTCATTTTTCATGACATTCTCCATGTCCCTCTCACGCATCAGGGCGATGCTGTGCTGCGGGGAGTCACAGTCCACAACCGCCACACGCACGTCTTTGCGGTAATGCAGGACACTGGCCAGCAGTACCGTAAAGACGGATTTTCCCACGCCACCCTTCTGGCTGGCGATGGCAACCAACAACTCTTTTTCTTTTTTCATCATACTTCTTTTTCATTAAAAGTTAAACACTATTGTTTCAGAAACAAAAATAATGCTCCCATCGGGGGAGATCCCCTGTCATGGGGGACGAGCCTTTATGACCGGCCGGGCAGGGACTCCTCCAGAATCATGTCCGTCGTTTCCCTGTATTCTTCCAGATGCCGCGAGACAAGGTGGTTGATGAACCCCTCCAGAGTGACCTTTCCGTTTCTCGAGGCTCCCGCCAGGATGGACAGTTTCCGGTGCAGGGCGGCGGGAATATGCAGCGACCGACGCTGCACGCCCGCAATGCCATGCAGGTATTCCTCCCCGTAGACGGACGGTTGCATGGGGCCATTTTTCCTTGCGGGACGTATAATGTCGTTACCGGACGTTCCACGTCTCTTCCGGGGACAGGCAGGCGCTTCCCCCATGATCTCACGGATGCGGTCCGCGTCCATCCCGCCAAGACCAATCCGCTCTTTTACGTTCTTTCCTGTCATGATATGCCTTCTTGGACAATGACAACGTTTTATCGGCGAGGTGTTCCTCCCGGCTGTCCGTCCTCATCCCAGGGACGGTAGACCTCACCGAGCAGGGAGGCGATGTCCTCCCTGTGTTCCTCCATATGGAGTTCCAACAACCGGATGATAAAACCGGAGATGCTGCCGCAGCCGGCGGCCCTGACCAGCATGGCGATCCGGCGGTGCAGTCTCCCATCAATGTAGGCGGTCTTCCACTCAGCGGCTCTGGGAGCGGGAACCAGAAACCTCCTCTTGTATTCCTCCGGACCTGTCACTTTCCCTGCCCGGACCTGACTTCCATGACTTGGTATCTCCACCACTGGTTCCAGGGATGGGGAAACGGGAGCTGACAGAAGGTTCCCCGTGAGTCCGACCCTCTCGAGAACGATATCGGAAAGCCGGTTCTTTTCCTTTTCTGAATCCATATTTTAAAATCTTAAATTATTAAATTACACAACTGGTATTGTCTCGGAATACAAAATAAAGGAAGAAGAGAACAGGATGAAACCACCTGTCACTTATAGTCATCCAAAGTCAGTTATTGTCATGATACACATGACGGGGGGACGGAGATGCCGTTCCGTTCGGACGGTTCTTCCTATGCGGAGGCGACATCAGAGGCCCGTAGTGGTGTGGAAAAGCGAGCGGGATTCCGTTTCCTTGTCCACCGTTCCTTTTTAATCCTTATGGGCAGGCGTGAGAGCGCGCATCCGTCCGGATACGGATTCTTAAATTATCGGTCTATGGGAGTGTAAAAGTATTAATCCGTTAATGGAGAATTATGAAGGAAGACCATAAGGTGTACACGGCTACATTCTCCATTTGCAGAAGTGTAGAAGTAGTAATCCATTAATGAAGATAATGCAGAAAAACCATAAACCATATACGGCTCACTGCCGCTCTCCATTTGTAGATGTGTAGAAGTAACAATCCATTAATGGACAATAGGGTATGGAAAGGGCAGATTTCCCGTATATTCGCCTCCTTATTCCCGAATTATGGGCGTAAGTCATATGATTATGGAGAGATATCCACCCTTTTATGGGGAGAGCAGCCGGCAAACACCTGATGGAAATGCCTCGTAAATCACAGGAGAATAGCCATACAATGGGCTAATACACAATAATTATTGGATAAATGTGGTCCGCTCCTGCGGACAGCAAGTTGTGTTTTCGTTTAACGAAAACAGGACGGTTTAACGGAGAATACACCGATAAACCGTTACTTATTTCAAGCTCCAGCGTCGCTTTTTACATATCTAATTATAATTCATTTGAAATCACAAAACAGATTGAACCGAATGTGGTTAGTTTGTCTGTTTATTTCATGTCCGAATCATTAGTATGCTATGTTGCAAAGTTCGTATTCATTATGAAAAAATCCGCTTACGAGAACAAGATATTCAGGTAATTTGCCATCCTTTCCCCAAAGAAGTTCGATGTTAAAAAGTTCAGAAAGCGTTTTGGCTATGTCAAATCCGAAGGCTTCGAGTGACGGACGCACTTTTTCCGGGTGTCGGCATGGTGTGCCGCAGTTACGCGTACACTCGTTATCTGAGCAGTGAAGACATTTACCTATATAGGCAAATGAACGCCCTCCATATTTCCGTTCCATATCCAATAATTCGCTCTCGATTCGTATCCGTTCCGGTAAAATGAGTTTTTTGTGTATATTCAATCGGAATATCTTTGTCTTCAGGGATTATCTTCGTTGCCATAAGATGTGCATACTTGTATTGTCGGAGAAACGATTCCGTATCAAAATCAAATGGAGGACACCCCAACTTTTACCGTAATTGGTACATTGTTTGCAAAGTTCAAGAAAATGTGGTTCGTCACGGAATTCGGCGATGTATCCTTCAACAGTGATGTCTGAAGTAAACTTTTCTACAGTGTATATACTCATTGTTTCAAAATCATTGTACCGCATAAGGAGTCGAAACGGATGTTTTCATTTTGGAAAAGTCTGTCAATGTATCCGCTTTTCTGCATTTCAGACGCGGTCAAGCAACTTAAATTCAGGGGTATCTAACAATGCTATCGAATCGCACATGGACAACGCGATGTCAAGTTCATGTGTCGAGAACATGATACATTTTTCTCGTCGTGGACAAGCCTACGAAGCAACGCCACAAGTTCGTAGCGATTAGGCATGTCAAGAAAGGAAGTCGCTTCATCAAGGAGAATGATAGGAGTATCCTGTGCCAATGCACGAGCAATCATCACACGCTGGCATTCGCCATCCGACATTTTATCCATCGTGCGGTTTGCATAAGCCTCCATTCCCACCGAAATGAGCGATTGCATGACTATCTCCTTATCTGTTTCTTGCATCCTACCTATCCAGTTGGTGTAAGGGGCGCGGCCGATAGCCACGACATCCTCGCACCGCAGGTTGGCGATGCGTGTGCGCTCGGTCGTGACGACAGCCAGCGTTTTTGCCATATCTTCGGTTTTCATGCAGGCGATGTCGTGCCCGTCGAGAATGATTTTTCCGGAATAACACCGGTTCAGACCGGCTATGGCGCGGAGCAACGTCGATTTTCCTGTCCCGTTTCTTCCGATAAGGGCTGTCAGTTGACCTTTTTTTATCGTGGCATTTACCTCGTGGAGCAACGAGTTTTCTTTGTAACCTATGGAAAAATGCTGTAATTCTATCATGCGGTGATGGATTTATTGCGTAAAACCACCCATACGACTATCGGGATTCCCAGCAGTGCGGTAATGGCATTTACGGGCAAGGTGAATATTTTAGAAATGATGTCGCAAAGAAGCAATATCGATGCTCCCGAAAGAATTGTTCCAGGCAGAAGGACATGATGATCGCTATTTTGGAAAAGCATTCTTGTGACATGAGGCATAGCGAGACCTATGAAACCTATCGGACCGCAAAAGCGGTTATCGTTCCGGCGAGCAGCGTTGTCGAGAGAAACAACAGGCTGCGTGAACGCCGAATATTCAGTCCCATTGTTACGGCATATTCCTCTCCGAACAGCAGGAGGTTAAGCGGTTTGATGGTCAGTACAGCCAACAGCAGTCCGGCAAACACCGATGGAACAAGAATCAGAAGTTGTCCGGAGGTGACGTCACCCAAAGCCCCCATCGTCCAAATGACAAAGGCTTTCAGCGATTCCTCTTTGCTGAGGTACTGCAATATCTGCACGACAGCACCTACGCCCGACGAGAACATCATACCCAAAATCAATATCACCATAATGTCCTTTATGCGGTGTCCGACGGCAGCTATCACGAGCAACACGACAGCCGCACCCACCCACGCTGCTCCGGCAATGCCTATTGATGAACCGATCCCGGCAAGTACCACAAGTGCCACACCGAGACTTGCACCGGAACTGATGCCAAGGACATAGGGACCGGCAAGAGGATTACGGAAGAGGGTCTGCATCTGAAGACCGCTGACCGATAAGGCAGCCCCGGCCAACAGTGCCACTATAGCTTTTATGAGGCGTATGTTGAGTACGATTTTTTCCGTGGCACGGGAACAATTTCCCCGGTCAGTGCTGCCCATACATCGCGGATCGGAATGTTGACAGCTCCCACGGCCAAGTCCAGTAAAAAAAAGACCGACCGTGAGCGTAATCAATATGGAGAATAATATAGTCGAACGGGAACGCATCTATTTCAGTTGCTTGTAATACACACACTCTTCCTGCACCAGTTCAGGATGGAATATCTTCACGAGGTCGCGGAGCACGATGTCAGGATTCACGACGGCAGACTCGTAATAGTCGTTACCCCCGGCTGTGTTGGTACGGGCGTTGTTGTTATACACCTCTCCATTTTTGAAACATCGGGTATCGGTGAATTTCGGACATGATGCCTTCAAGTCGTCAAGGGAGTTCGCCATTCCCACGTTCAGCCACATGTCCGCATCCGACGCGAGCAGATATGCTTCTTCTAAGTCAATGGGGATAGAAGCGTTTCCCGTGTTCTTCTGGTAGATATAGCGGCCTCCCGCATCAGTAATCAAGCGGGCTACATAACTTTGGGTTGAAGGCATGAACCACGAGTCGCCATAGGGAACATTAAGCATAACCGAAGGAGTGCCGAGGGTACTGTCGGCCACTTTCTTTTTCAAGGCGTTGTATCTGACCGGGATTGCGGCAAAGGCTTTTTCACCCTTCTCACGTTTTCCTGTGACTTCTGAAAGCACTACCATCCATTCGGCCTTGCCGAGAGGCGACTCTTCAAGATAATCGCCGACATACATGAACGGTATGTCGAGTTCTTCGAGTTTGCTTTCCATTGCGCTTGCGCCGTTCACCCCATAGAGCAGAACGAGGTCGGGATCGAGCGGGCAGCAACTCGTAGTTGATGTTCCCTTCATAGCCGACATCGCCAATACTGTCGCGGCGGGCTTGGATGTCTGGGTTGGAAATGTAGTCGATTCCCGAAACGCCGGTTATACACCGGACTTCACCGATTGCGTCAAGCATGGCGATATGAGTGGAAGACATCGCCACGATACGTTTGGCGTCTCCTTTGAGTACCTGTCCGCAAACCCTTGGGAACCTCTTCACCGTTGCGGACGATAAACAGCCATGTGGTTACACTGTCCGCTCCCTGCCAGGATTCCTGACGGTTATCAGTACGCTTTCCTTCCCGCCCGCCCCTTTGATGTCGAAGCCGGAGGCATATTCGGGAGCATAAAAGCAGCAGGTTGAAATCATTGATTTTTGAGCTTTTGTTGTGGCAGCCTGTAAATGCCAGAGAAAGCAACAAAATCAGGCTTTAAATTTTTTAATGCGTTCATATTGATGCAGATTATCGTTTACTATTTTTGTTTTTTCCGAACTTGGGTGTTATGCCGATGAATATCTCGAAATTGGATGCCTGGCATGGGACGACAATACGGAAAGGTATTCTTCATCGAACAGGTTGATGCCCTTAGCGACAGATCGCCTGTCGGAAAGAGCTGTTTTTCCAGTGTCACGTTATTCATATTTAAAGTAGGGGCAGATAGCCTCGTCAGGTAAAGGTCATTACTCGACATGGTATAACGCTGGCTGTAATAACACCATTTGTAAAGCAGGCTCCATGTCCGCCATGACAGACGTCCGGTCACCGCTGCGGAAAAACCCGGCACGTATGGCAACTGTCGTCGACGGATTGGTCTGCCGGACTCATCGGTTGCCTTGATCGAGGGAGTCCACGAGAAAGTTCCGTTCATATCCGCTTCCAGTCCTTTCCGAGCATTATATCAAGGTGGGCGTTGGTCTCTGCCCTGCAAGCATGTGTACCTTTTTGAGGTTTCGGGGGAGAAGAACCTTGGTTGTGGTAGCCAGATGATCCAGTCGTCGATGCGAATCGAACCAGTTGATACCACTGCTCAAAGCATATACATTTTTTTCCCCACCGAGAAACATACAACCCTACGTCGTATGTAAAGCCGTGCTCGCTTTTCAGGTCGGGATTACCGCCTGGCAGAAAATAGAGGTCGTTCAGCGGGAAAACGGTAGTTCCGGGAGATGGATGCTTTCGCGGATATTGCCTTTTTTCGACAGTACCTCGTCGATGAAGAAAAGCCGGATAACCGGGGCCCATTCCGTACCGAACATATCCGCGAAGGACAAAGCGAGGCGGCAAAACGATCGACAGGCCGCCATTTCGCAGAACGGAACCGGAAAATCCCCGACACGTCCCTTTGTCATACCCGACAACAACCTTGTTACCTTCCTGGTGAGATGATATTTTGTCCGCGCTTTCGTAATTAAATGCTGGTGTGTAACACCGGCCGTGAACAGCCATTTCTTCTGAAGATAACCCCGTCCGCACTTCCGTAGAACGCTAATCTTACCGCGAGCGGGTCATCGCATTACTTCGCCGTTTCCCTTGTCCCGCTTGAACAGGCCATCCATGTGTGTGGTTATAGCCGCCGCTTTTACACCGACCTTCCATTTCTCCCGCACAACATCCTTTTAAGAGTGCTTTGTCTGGGTTCTCGGCGCCTTTAAACCATGTCGTTCCCGTAATCCGTGCGGAGCATCGCGCCAGTTCTGGTTGGACCATACCAGGCGTTTAGCCCGAACTTGTCGCTTTCGCCCGTGTGTGTTATAATAAATTTCCTGCGACGTGCAGATCCTATAAGCCCCTGTTCATTCCGTCGGGTAATAGGGAACTGATGATGTTCTTGTCCCCGGCCGCAGACGTTTTCCTTCAACCTGGTATTTGTAGTCGTTGGGGAAGAGGAATACACCACATGTGAGGACTGCCAGTGTTTGTCACCGCAGGTCAGTGGGGCGGAGAAACTCGTCAGCTGAACGATCCCTTACTCCCGCACGTTATTTCGCAACCCTGAACCCTTCATGGTTAGCCGGAGAGAGCCTGGACCAGCATCCGCCACCCAAGCTGCCGCCTGTTTCGCTTGGCATCGATGACGTTCCGTGCAGCAAAGGAGGGGGCATCATCGATACAAAGTAAGAAGGATGGTGAAAATCCGTCATGCCCAGCATCAAGTTGCTGTTAACACGCGCATGCCCATCTCCACGTCACTTGGGTATGCGAGGCCCCGGAAAGCCATGGTGGATAACGTGGCAAGCGTCCAGTAGTTCCCGGACAAAAACGGATGAGTTGAATGTCAGCACATCGGCCATAGACAAGGCGATACTCTTCATGGCGATGTAAAACGGTTCGTTGCACGCCTATATCCTCTTCATAGGTCGTTTGCCCACCACCAACCTCCGACTACGTAACTTGGCAATGCTGACGGAATTTTTCTGCTGGCGGCGTTGAAAGGCAGGTTTACCCCCACGAACAACAATAGAATAAGATGTCTTTTCATTTTGTCCTCCTTCCTTCTACGGTGAACGTCTCGGCATCGATGCGGTAGAGAGACGGGGCTTCGTAGCCGTAGGGCGAACCCTCGTACCCACCGTCGGTGATCGTCCACATCTTGTGGTTCTTGTCCATTACCAGCGAGGTGGGCTGGATGCCGACTTTCAGTTCTTCTACCACCTGATCCGTTTCGGTATCGATCTTGATGATGCGGTTTTGGTACGACCAGCAGTTGCAATAGACATATTTGCCATACTGCACCATCTGCTCCGTGGAGCCGCTTTCCATCGTCATGTCCGGCACCTGGATGTAACCGGTGATTTCATATTTCTTGGGGTTGATGATGAAGATGCGGTTGTCCCACAATTGGGAACCGGCAAACTAAAAGAAGAAGACAAATTCGTTGTATCGTTTTATTCATTGTCAATTACATAAAAAAAGGGTACCCGGGATAGGAAACCGGGTACCCCGGTTAAGGAATAAGGTTACTCCTGTACATATTTCTTATCCTTCATATTCTGGAAATCCGGATTATATCCACATTTCTTGACGGTCCAATTTTCTTCCGTAATCATTCCGTTGTCTATGAACTGACCGAAGAAAGTATAGTCGTAAATTGTGTCCAGACCGTTGAAATCAAGCCCGTGCAAAATTTTCAATTCCGGCATGGATAATGTTTTTTGGGAAAGACCGGTTGCCCGTTTTATTTGTAACGTACCATCTATGGTTTGCAATTTGTTACAAGTGATACCTGTTGTTTGTTAACGAACAACCCTCCCTTGAAACAATTCCGAGTTCCAACGTTTTTCCTGCTGCCAACATTATAGCCAATGAACCGTTAGTTTCCCTATAATAAACAGGGGCTGTAGAACAGCAGACTTTGGACAACAAAGGCAGATTGCAACCGGATAGCCTGATATAAAAAATTGACCGCCCACTTCTTTCAATGCAGGCATTGTGACGTTTCCCTTCTGATGAAATATCTCGATATATCCATATCCATCTATATGACTTCCATATTCGGGAAGTTTACATTGTTTCGTCTTTTCCTGTTTTCATATTTAGATTACCGTGTACATGTCGGATTGTCGATATGGTATAATCGGTATTGTTGGTGGTTGGCCACAAGGAAGTCTTTGATATTCTTGAACGTGCGTTCAAGGAACTTGTCGTCTGCAAAACTATTGATGAGGAAGTTTACATTAGACAGATCCTCGGCTGTTTCTATTTTGGAGAGTCGCACTTTATTTATAATCTCAATCTGAGGTGCTGTTTCTTCAAAAGTTTCCAAATTTCGCATTCGGCAACGCCAGTGATTTCCCCCTCACATTCTTCAAGATAATCCAACGTGATACTTCCAAGCGTAGTGATTTTGCTCCAGTCAGGAAGTTGTTTGAGCGCCGTGAAATTCTTTATCTTTATCTGCCCCTTTACTGTTCTCAGCTTTTCCATTCCGCCGAACTCCAAAAGCACATCATTACGTTGTGGAACGAAAGTGCCGGCAGGGAGCTTCCATATTGGCCTCTATGATGATATTACCGTTTACGGTTTCTATTTCAGGAAGATTGATACTTTCCAACATCACCGGAACAGTAGCTGGAAGTCATACCGCCGGCTTCCTTCAATTTAGGAAGTTTGTGGAATCAAGTTTTCATAAGATTGATGGACAAGGCCCTCCGGACACTCGTCAGTTCCGGCAATTCCAAAGAAGCGATTGTTCCGGCCGCTTTGTTCTCACGTCATTGAAGATGGCCAGGATCCTCCCTGCCTACAATGTCAGAATAGGAACCTCAAAACTTTGCAAATGACGACGCATTGAACATCACGCTTCCGACAGTGGCGATAGTTTTCAAAGCGGACATAGGTCACTTGCCCGTTATATACGGATATGTCTCCGGAGAGTGTTTCAGTGCTTTCGAAAATCATGTGGAAGTCCGCTAGTTTTCGAGGGCGTTTCGGTCGAACCTTACCTGTAAAACTCCTCCGGCAGAAACGACGTTGTCAAGCCTGTCAGGTCGGGCCGTTGCTGTTGCGGATGATGATGATGCCCGTTACCTCTTTCAAAGATGCCTGAGGATATCGATGATTTTTGCCTCTTCCGAATCAGAACCTATGATCAAGTTACCTTTGACCACGGTTGTCTTTTTTGGGCAAAGAAGATTTCACCTCCTTGGTCTTCAGCTCCACATCCCCGTCCGATTCTATTTCGCTTTTCACCACCTTATAGGTGTATTCACGGGAATCCCCGTTATAAGAAGTCACCCGGAAAATCCGTTCGTTGTCCCAATCCGTTACCGTTGCGGGATCAGCATGATCGCCGCGGAAGATGTGTATACTTGAACTCTACTTTGGCATTATTCAGCGACACTGTAGGGAACGGTTATTACCGTATTGTCTGTAATGTGGCCGTATACGATTTTCGTCCACGTTCATTATCACAACTGATGTGATGAAATTTTCATCTGCATCTTCAGGATAATTTCATCATTTCGGTCACACGCCCCAAAACCTAACAAGGATAGGAGCATGGGAAGAAATTTGTTTTCATATATTTATTGTTTGGTTAAATCTTCAAAAGAAAAATACCTCCGTTGAAACTTCTGCCCAACCAGGCCCGCTTTTGGCCAAAACACCGCATTGTACCTTGATAAAAGTCAATATATTGCAGATTGCTCCGTTCCATCGGCATGATGTTTGGAAATTTGAAACCGTCTTTGTCCGCTCTTCCATCCACCGTGTACTGCTGCCGCGCCTTCTATCTGGTCGTTTCCGAAATTATCCATCGTACCCCAGTCATAACTCTGATTATCCCAATAACCGGTTTAGTGGTGTTGCGGGCGGCCAGACAAGTGCGCCTGTCAGGGTATAACTGTTTTCCGAACTAAGCCGGATAATAATAGTCTTGTGTATGATAAGCGACAGATAGTCTACCCAGCCGTTTCTACCGAAACCGGATCCATTGACATCCATTTTTTTGCCTCCGACGGTAATAGGGTCACTTCAAAATTCTGTATTGTTTCTTCCTTGCCTGCTTCAGATCCTTCAGTTCGTACCACTCAAGGTCATCCGGCAACTGTTTCGTTTATATCTTGCATGACCCATACGGATAATACCCGCGCGTTCGGAACTGCTGTCAGCTATGCTCCTGAACACAGAAATCATATTGGTTACCCGAATTGGGAATGTGGTCGAAGCCGGACGATGATATAACCTAGAAAGCACCAAAGAGACGTGCAGTTTCGTGTGTGTTGCCCATGTGACAGCCGCTTCAGGGATGTTTTTTCTGTTGCTGGACCGCACCGCCTTCATCGTGTCGTCTGCTGATAAATTGCCGAGCTGGGTAAGGTCTAGATTCTTATTCCAGTAGCTTGGAATCTCCTAGCCCTGGCTGTCTTTGTCTTTTTGTCCATTAATAAACGATTCTCTTTACGGTGGCAGTGACAGCTGTTTTTCCCTTTGTCGATATTCCTGCTTATGCCTGTCAGGTCTTCCCGACGTACAGGAGATTTGGTGTGTAGCGGGTGCGGACGGCGTGAACTTGAACATGTGTCCCACTTCTCCTTCCATGACCTGACCGTCCACACACCACTCAAAACGGGGATTATTCAGTATTCAACAACGGACGCAGGAAAACAGACGGTCGGCAAAGTGTACCTGGTCCGTGGATGTTTGCAGGTAAGACGGGTCGGAATTTGACAACGTAGCATCGCGTTTCCACGACCCTACGCTACGTCTTTCGTTGCTGTCCCATCTATATATTGGAAGTGCTGATTGTCACCGTATAAACACCGAGTTTTTTCATTAGAGTATATAAGTATTCTCGGTGGAAACGATTTTTCCTCTTCCCGTACCCATTCGATTTGAACCCTTCGACATCCGGAATGCTGAATAATGGGAGTAATGTGTAATCGGTAGACTGGACGACTTTATTCCCCGCGAAGGTAGTGCCAGTGAGATGACCGAGAGGGGTGTTCTTTCACTCTATCATGTCTCTTCACGAGTTCTTCCGCATTGTTCACTCTTGGTTTGACATAAAATCCCGCATTCATTCCATGTACGTTGAAGAGACGGACCCGAAGAACCAGCGTACCGTTCATATCGTCCGGGCAAAGAGCATCATTCTTGGTATGTCGAAGGATACCTGTGATCGACCCTGGACCGTGTAAATACCGGTCTGCCGTCGTCTCATTATATTAAGTCCTCCTACTTTCGGTAATGACTTCATCCTTGCTGCAGGAGGTGAACAGCATACAGGGCAGAAATAATAAAATAGCGAAAACGATGCATGATGTGATTTTGAAATAACAGGGATACCCCGACAGGGATATCCTTGGTTTTATTGTATGGTGATATCATCAATACAGATATAAGCTTGAGTATTCACAAACTGCATGCTCCCGAATCCGAACCCTCGAAGTTGAATTTCACACTTTGCACCCTTCGGCATTGATTTCCCACAATCCCACAAGTCGTGATAGGATCAACCTGTTGTTGGGGTCGTTACGATAATCGGCTAAAAAGAGCCAGGTGTGGATCTCAGACCGCCATTCGCATCATAACATTCCAGATTCACTGGAAATACCCTTTCATCTCTTCAGAGGAGTCGCTACCCTGTAGAACGAACCAACCATCGACATAAGTACGGACACCATAAGTGTATGAGGTGTTGCAGATCCACAGGCCGACCACTCGGGGAACATTGAAATGTACCTGCTTCAGCTATCCATGCCTGATTGCAAGATCCACATATCCGTAAACGATACACCGAACAAACTCGCTGTGCCCGGCTTCTTATTCTGTCCTTCCGCTTCCACCGCGTGCAGTGTTATAGACAGAACATTGGTTTAGATAAGAATACCACCAGCCTGGTATTTCCCGACTGATTGAGCTGGATGTTCCAGTTGTGCGATGCCGCTGCTGAATACCTTGTGAAGCCCCACAGTATTAAACATTGAAAGGAAGAGATATTCTTCCGGAGTATTGCCGTAATTTGGTGGTTACTTGAGGATACCCTTTGGTAATGACAAAGATTTTCTCCGGCCGAGGTAGTCCCATAACATGCCGGGATCGAAATCATCGAAAGTGATAGTTAAAGTACCGTCCGAATTTGCTCACAGCACGGGTTTGCGAAGTTCGGAATCAACCGGGTCCATCAAAAAGTCATCGTCCGAGCTACAGCCAGAGAACAAGGCGGTTGCGGTAAATAGACAGGCAACTCCGCCAGAGCGTAATTTTCTCATAGGTCACTCATTTTAATGTAAAACATATTATTAACAACATAAAAATTCCTCACTGTGCGGACTTTCACGAACGGAATATGTTGTCTTCATTGAATGCCGATGAGCTATTCCTTATTTGATGACGACGTATCTCTGCAGGTAAAATCTCATTCCGGTCAGTCATGGCAGGTCTTCTGACTCTGTCCGTCATCGTAAAGCCTTCCCTGGTATTACACCAGTGGCAAAAGTTCGATGTCCGTGTGGACTCAGCAGCGGTAGTGTCCCGGATTTTCACCGTGGTTTTCATTCGTAGGCGCAAAATCCTGAAACCATTTCCGACTGCAAAATTATCTATATTACTCCAATATCTATATTATTTATAATAAAAACACACAAAGTATGGACAACTGCAATTGTTTTAATTTAGAGTATTCAAGTTTACGACAAACGAAGACGGTAATTATCATACACACATTCATAAAACCAACAAAACAGTTGCCATTTTCCATAACAATGCGTTCTGAATAGATAACTGTTAGCTGCAATTATGCAAGCAAAAAAAAGCAGACAGGAATAATGATTCACATTATCATGCACCAGAAATTATCCTATAAATTTATGGAAAACAAGTAAGGGAAATGGAAGTTCCGTTACGATGCAGTGAAGGACCTCTAACGCGTTGGATACGCCACGCACGCCAATCTGGAAGACCTGGATATATCTGTTTGGAAAGCGATATAGATGCGTTACTTTGTCGGCTATTCAGAATCTTAAAGAATTTTAAAGATGAAACTGACAATTATTGAAACAAGCGCGTATTAGGAGTTGAGAAAGCTGGTCAGCACGCTGGTCGTACAGATGTGGGACCTCCCAGAAAGAGATTGCCCGCCTGCGCCGACAAGAATGGATGCGCAGGACGGCATGCGTGATGACTTATGCCCAAACACTTAGCAAGAGTTTCCAGCAGCATCCCCTTGAGGCCAGAACGGCAAATGCGTGGCGTCCGATGCGGGGTGACCTCGCCCCGAGCTGGGACTTCCCAAGATCAATGCATGGTATTGTATCTCACCCATCAAGTATATATCTGGGAGTCTTTTTCATCCGCACCCCATATTTTCTCAACTGCCCGATAGCAGTCATAATAATTTTACGACATATGCCAATTCGTGTTTTATATTGGTCGCCCATCAGCCATGTCGAGTCAAGGACATGCTGCTGGCTTTCAGTCCACATAGAAAGACCGGTGAAGAGCATTAGATCTCGGTTCTATGGATTTCATCCTCAGGTTCCTCTCTGAAAGGAAAGAACGCCTCAGGCGCACTTGTCGATGCGAATGGATGAACCGCAGATCACTTTTCCCGCGATATACATCAGCCACTTCATAATATCATTGACACGCCCGAAGACAGTGGAGTTTTGCCAAAGCGCAGCATGCTGCACCGAGCACCAGTTGTAGTAATCCCTGAAAATGAATGATTTCTCAAGCTCCTTTCTAATAATATCCTCTGCATTCTTCTTTGCTTTTCATGAAAAGCAGAGACTCTGTAACGGCAACTGTCGTAGTAGGTGCTTCGGCTTCTCAGCCGATTTTCTTTTTATACGGTTCCAGCTAAATCCCCTTTCGAAAGGTTCATATGTGGCATTCCTGAGAAGCTCATGTTTAGAAATTTCTCTTGGCTGTACCAAACCATGCCTGGTCGCAGATACCAGTAGTTCGATTTGCGCGCCTTGATATTGTCAAGCTCCTGATTGAGTGCATGGCTCCCGTTTTGGCCCGGTTACATTTTGACGTCCCACAAAGCGAGGGACACTTTTCTTACAACTGAAACCGCTTGGGTTCCATTGATGGTGATACGGCCTAATCGGTGTCTTTCCGTTTTTTACAGACTTTATTCTCAAACACTTAGCTATACATGGTCAAGCGATAAGCTAAGAGAGACTCCCCTTACACAAAAGCATGGCATCTCCTTGTTGTATCTCAAGTCTTTATACTTTTACAATAGTAGTCAGATCATCTATATAAACCAATTTGATTCATGCTATTTTTGGAGGAAGAAGATGGAATGAGACCAGATACCCTTAAGGCTGACTGTAATGATTAAAATGTAGGTTTTTGTCACAAGTAGTGTATGTTTGCATTGAAAGAATCAAGGTTCTTGATTGAGGCAAAAGAAAACAGAATATTGTAA
>VOFG01002403.1_pt1 | contig 32431 bp, 50 predicted proteins | sample 5384171 | NCBI WGS metagenome assembly VOFG01 (sample SAMN12384726, study PRJNA508395) | human gut metagenome | isolation source: healthy gut F | host: Homo sapiens
ACAGAGGGCCCTTTTTCTCATCCTCGAATCGTCCAAATGCTCGAAAGAAGGTGTTTGAGTCAAAGAACTTTACGATATCATGTTGTTAGCTATAACAATGTAGATTTAGGTGGTTATAGCAGCGGGGTTCCACCTCTTCCCATTCCGAACAGAGAAGTTAAGCCCGTTCACGCCGATGGTACTGCAGTAACATGTGGGAGAGTAGGTAGCCGCCCCTTAGAGTCCTCCGAGCATTCGGGGACTCTTTTATGCGGCAAAGGGTTGAATCAAGGGGCCATCGGTGACCGATACTATTTGTCCGTTTTTGAGGTTACTCGTATAACAGGCGCTTCGTCTCGTTCGAACGAAAAAATGGTTTGAGGATCGGAGTGTTGTACGGAATCCCGGGCTTGCAGGTTTCCAATAGCTGAATTTATTTCGGCGAACAAACAAATACTATAAATCATTGGTTATTTGCATATTGGTCGGAATGGACGTTCTCATTAAATAAGAAACACATTTAATCGTAGAAATTGGCTGCGTTAAAAAAGTTAGTTCGGAATTTATGGCAATGGCAGTAACCGGTTGGTTCGTAATTGAATCTAATGTTTGTAAAAGTTTGTGCAAAACTTGTTCCTCTGCCTGTACTTCCCATAGTTTGCAGCACTTATGGGTACATTTAATTGATACCGACCATCGTCCCATCGCCCTAAGAACCGCATTTTGTTGTCCCGACTCTGCCGTGTTCAGACTCGTGGAATTTTGTCGCAAGCTTAAAGACGAATATCTGTTATTCATTAATGTCGTTTTGTCTTCGATGATTCGTGCATTATCCCGGTCCTATGCTTTCGAGCCGGTTGGTAGATGCGACGTAATACCAGTCTCCGCCGATTACCGTGCTTTCTCGTCTTCTTCCATAGCTACCATGGCAAATTTTTCAAGGTTCAGTTTTTTTAGCATGGTCGATTGTCTTTAGGTTTGCTTTGGGGATTCGTAATTTTATACGAAAATTATAATATCATTAAAATAGCAATATCGGCTCTGTTTTTAGGGAAGGAGTTGTGCGGATGATGCGTGTCTGGGGCCCAGATTTGTAAATTTCCTTATGGCAGGGGCGGTATTTCTGAAAAAGCTCCGTTTTTATTTTTGGCCGGATTGCCGGAAAGTCCGCAATTTTTCCGTGAAATGGGAATTGTGGTTTGTTTTGTTAAAACCAATACGGAACACTGTAATCCGGTATTTCAGAAATTATTTTTCAAACCTTAAAAATTAAAGTCATGAAGGTCAATGCTTTTTTCGTTTCTGGGCGGAGCTGCCATCGGTGCGGTCGTAGCCCTGCTGCTGGCTCCCGATTCGGGGCAGAACACGCGTCACAAAATCGTCGATAAGATCAAACACGGCGAGCAGAAGGTAAAGGATGCCGTAGAGGGAGGAATTGTACGCCCACAAACAACAGTAAATCCGCCGTAGGTATGGAAAACAACGACAGGGGCCGGATCGGACAGGCGACTCGGGATGTGAAGGATTATGCGGCGCTCTATGCGGATCGTCTGCGGCTCGGCCTGATCGAGAATCTTTCGACCTTTTCAACGCGCTGTTCGGCGTGGTCGTCCTGATTGTTTTGCTGTGGATCGCCGCGATGTTCTTTGCCGTGGCCCTGACGTGGGTGATCGGCATGTTAATCGGGTCGATGCTCGGCGCCATACTGTTGATGGGAGGGCTGTTCGTCGTGCTGGCGGCGATCGTATATGCGGTACGCCGCAGGCTGATCGTCGATCAGATGGCCAGGATGTTCGGCAAAATGGTGTATGACATGCGTAAAAAACATTCGGACGATGAGTAAAGTACATTATCAGCGGATCCGTTCGCTGCAGGACGTCAGATCGAACGCTTGCGCGTGGAAAATGAATTGGACGCGGTCGAACGGAGGTTGCGGGACGATTGCCGCGGGATCTCGAAGATGTTCTCGGTGGGCTACCTGATGGAGCAGATCACCGGGAAGGCCAACCTGATCTATAACATCGTGCAATGGAGTATGTCCGGGTATAACTTCGTCCATTCGATGATCGACAAGTACAAAGCCATGAATGCCGAACGCTCCGGTAAAAATTCCGGGAGACTGAAAACGACTCCTGACCGGAAATCTGCCGGAAGAAAATAAGCGTAGAACGGCTGCAATTGTTTGCGGCTGCTCCACGCTTTTGGAAACGCTCGAAAGAGCGTTTCCGAATTTATTTTAGCATATAAAAAGGTTGGGAAATTCTCCGAACCTTTTTTATGTATATCTCCCGACGGTGAAAAAATCGGGATACGGGCCGCTTGCCGGTATGGATGTTCGAAAGCGGATGTAACTTCTTATTGTTATTTGTCGGTTCGAAAGATATTCTTTACTACATTGTAATAATCGTCCGGTTTTTCTCCGTTGGGATAGCGTTTGTGGGCCGTTTTGCTCTCTTTGGTGTCGGCAATTCCCAGAAGATCGCATCGCGTGTCGTCGTATGAGCCGAAGATGCAGTATTCGGACGCTTCGCCTGCCCAGGCTACTTTCTTTCCATTGATCCAGCGTGCTGCGTTTCCAGTCTGCAGGAGCCACTCCTTCGTTCGGGCAGACGAACCGCACCGTGTTATCCGAACTCGAAGAGCGGTTGCGGTAACCCCATCCGTCGAAGCGACGAAATCCATCGGGAGTTGACCTGGCAGGTGCCGATCCGGAATTTAGCCAGGTAGTCTTTCTCGTTGTCCGGCGCGGCGTCGTACATTCCCGGAAGTTTTCGCCCATGTAAGAAAACCACCAGCATCGGCCGGTCGTCTCCGTAGCCGTATTTGTGGTAAAACATCCTTCTAGCCCGATTTTTCCCAGATGCGTTTGGCGATGCCGTTCAGTAGGCCAACGTGCTGGGCTGCCGGGTTGCCGATGAACATGATGAACTGCATCCCCCCAGTTCGTTGCACACCGTCTCGATGGTTTCGAGGCTGGTACTTTGGTATCCACGTCCCACAGGGCGTTTTCGTTGGGCTGGCATCCTGGCCAGCTCGCGGAACGGTCGCCCATTGGCTGGGATTGGTCAGGTCGATGATCACGTTGTTGATGCCGGCCTGTTGGATCGTGGAAAGGATCGCGCGGCCTGGTCGATGTTTTTGTAATCGTGATCGGTGATCCATTTGTCGCCTACCTTGAACTTGATGACTCCTTCGTTCGCGCTGCGGCAGCAAATCAGGATATGGGTCATCGGGACGGGGCCTTCGGTTACGGAGGTCGAGTCGGTGCCGGAATTAGAACCGACATTGCCTTTGGACGGGTTTTCGGCGCATCGAACCAGGCAGGGTTGCCGCCAGAAGGCAGCATGTCAAAAACGTTTCATAATAATTTGGGGTTAGTTGGTAATGATACGAGTTTTGTAAATGGTTGTCGGTACGTTCGATTCAGCGAGTTTTTTGAGACTTTTTTCGGAGTGTCATCTTCCGTGTTTGATACAAATATAACGATTCATTCGGGAATCGAATCCATTTTATATAAGGAAAATGAATTCGGTTTCGATTTCGGAATCGGCGATCTAGTCGATAGTCATGCTGAATTAGGAGTATGAAAAGAATAAAAATGCGATGAGAATTGAACTTTAAATAGTAAATTTGGATAAAATATCTTCGCTGATGAGGATTTAATATAGGAAAAAATTAGGTTGAGCCGGTGTTCCGTTGCGGATCACGTAGTTTTGTGGAATATGTCGTTCCAAATGCACATGGTACGGTCGGGGTAAGTGTTCCAAATAATTGTTGATTTGTAAATAAGAGCGGAGTTTTAATAGGATTGGGTATGAATAAACGATGTGTTGTTTCGGTCGTAGCGTTTTTTTTTTTGTTTCAGCCTGCCGACAGGCTGTCGTTCCTTCGGCGGATTACATGATTCTGGACGAGGTCGCATATGTCGATACGTTTCCGCAAACTTTACGATCGGCCAGGGGACGCTTTTCGATCCGGATGTAATCGGGGTATCGAGTATTGTTATTCGGGATTCATTGCTGCTTATTTCCACATCCGATAATAAGGGGTACTGGTCGCTTGTCTCATTGCCCGAATATAAGCATTTGGGGAAATATTTGATGAAGGAAACGGGCCCAACGAACTGTTGTCTTCGCCTTGGGTGAAGCAGCAAAATTTTCTGAAAAGAGCAAGGCCGGCTCAAAGCTATTATATACAGTTTTCGACAGGGAAATCCTATAAAATGGACTTATCTGAAACGATAAAAAACAAGGCGCTTCGTATGAGAATGATGCAAGATTCTTTTCCTCGGAATCTGACGGCGTTTATCGTATTGGACAGTACGACTTTTTATGTAAAGAGATTAATGAAGAGCATACCCGACAAATAAGATACATTCTGCATAAAGGAGAAAAAACGATTCCGGAGAATCTCGAAAAGTTAAATTTTTCTTCCGTGCGTGCGGGAGAAGATTTTAATATTCTGTCGACGGCAACGAAATGCAATGCCGACGGTAGCCGGATTGTCGAAGCTCTAACAGATTAAATCAGATTAACGTATATTCTCCGGACGGCTCTTTCAGGGGAAAACGATTTGTGTCGGCAGACAGTTGGATCGTATCGGCGACGTGCAAGATCTCGATCCCCAAAGCAGAAAGCGCACTTATATGGATCTGGTCGCGTTCCTGATTTTTTCGGCGCTTTGTACCTGGGTGAGAAAAAGAAAATATCGGAAAGGAGATGTCGAAAAAGCCGGTGATTCAGTTTTTCGACTGGGATGGGAATCCATTGGCCGAAGTGAAATTGGATCGGTTTGTTTCTGCGTATGCCGTCGATTTGATCAACGGGGATTTGTATGCGCTGAATTATAATATGGAGGAGATGTATAAATATGATTTTAAAGAAATTCTGGAGAAATTGAATAAGCGGAGCGATTAGGTGTGACTGTTTGATTTGATAGCATCGATATCCGTCGATAAAGCGAAGCGGATGTCGCATCGCTTTATGGGTATGTGTGTAACTCGCGATTTTACTAAGTTGATAAACGAAAAAGGTTATGACGGAAGTCATAACCTTTTATAATAACGGGACGGGGACTTGAACCCCGACCTCATGATTATGAATCATGCGCTCTAACCACTGAGCTATCCCGCCGTCATTCGGCGTTTGCGAGTGCAAAAGTAGCAAATATTTCGTTTCGCACAAATTATCCGTCCGCATTTTTTGCTCGAAAATCATTTTTAACGGGAACTTAACCGCTACCTTCGGGTAAAAATCGTATCTTTGTTAAGCGAAAAAACAGATTTTGTCAACTTAAAAATAGAAGAAGATGAAAAAATTGTCTTGGGACTGCTTGTCGTATGGATGGCCGCATGGACGGCGGATTTGTCGGCAAATCCGGACCGGGCCCGAAAAAAGCGGAAAATGCGCGGTAAAGAATGTGATTTACATGATTGGCGACGGGATGGATTGTCGCAAGTGTCGATGATGATGCTTGAGAACGGCTACCGGCCACGGCGTTCGACCGCAGCGGGAACATCGCCCTGATTAAGACCTATTCGGCGAACAACCGCGTAACCGATTCGGCCGCTGCCGGGGACCGCTCTGGCATCGGGGAACAAAACCGATAACGGTATGCTCGGAATGGGGCCCGACGGGCAGATTTTCAAATCGATTATGGAGCGGGCCAAAGAGGAGGATACCAGACCGGTTCGGTCGTAACCGTCTACCTACAACATGCGACTCCGGGCGCTTTCTTCTTCGCACACGTGCCCAGCCGCGGCGATCTGGACGTAATTTCGAGCAGTTCGTCGAAAGCGGCGTGGACGTTGCGTTGGGCGGCGGCAAAGTTCCTGCAGGAAGGACAGAAGGACGGCAAGCCGCTGATCGACGCGCTGAAAACGAAGGACTACCGCGTCGTGTACGATATGAACGAACTGAACGGGGTGGACGCGGCAAGGTGGTCGGACTGTTCGCCGACAGTACATGCCGACGGTGATGAAGGGCCGCGACGAAAACTACCTGTGCAATGCGACCAAAAGGCGCTCGAAATCCTGTCGAACAATGCGGCCGGCTCCAAAAGGGTTTCATGGTGATGATCGAAGGATCGCAGATCGATTCGGAAAGGGCACGCCAACAATGCGGAAGGCATCCTGGCCGAGACGCGCGATTTCGAACGGGCTGTCGGCGCTGCGATGGATTTTGCCGACACCCATCCCGGCACGCTGGTCGTCGTGACGGGCCGATCACGAAACTTCCGGACTGTCGATCACGAGCAACAAGACTGATTTCACGCTCTCCGAAAGCGGGATCGGATACCAGTTCGGCACGACCGGACATACCGGTACGTTGGTGCCCGTTTACCTGTACGGCGCGTGCGCCGACCGGATCAACGGGATCATGGACAACACCGACCTGCCGAAAGAAATCGCAGCGTTGATGCGGCTGAAATAGTACCTGCGGATTTTATCCGATATGCAGAACGCTCTCCCGACCGGGGAGAGCGTTCTGTGTTTTAATCGGCGCGAACGTTGTTCGGGCGGCCGGACGAAAGAGGCGGCGTTCCTGTGGACATCCATTTCAGACGCAGGCTGTTGGCGACTACCGATACGGAACTGAACGCCATGGCGGCTCCGGCCAGCATCGGATTCATCAGGATGCCGTACAGCGGGTAGAGCACGCTCGGCCGCGATCGGGATGCCGATCAGGTTGTAAATAAACGCCCAGAACAGGTTCTGCCGGATCAGCCGGACGGTTTTGCGCGACAGAACGTAGGCTTTCGGCAGCAGCAGCAAGTCGGAATTCATCAAGCGTGACCATCGCGACGTCCATTGCGATGTCGGTGCCGTGCCCCATTGCGATGCTGACGTCGGCGCGAGCCAGCGCTTGCGAGTCGTTGATGCCGTCGCCGACCATCGCTACGCGCTTACCTTCCCGCTGCAATTGCTGGATGTATTTGTCTTTGTCGTCGGGCAACACTTCGGCCCGGTAATGGCGGATGCCGAGCCGTTCGGCCAGCGCGGCCGCTGTCTTACGGCTGTCTCCGGTCAGCATGGCGATGTCGATGTGCAGCCTGCGCAGTTGGTCGAGGGCGGGCGGCGTGGTCGCTTTCAGCGTATCGTTGATAACGATGACGGCCAGCAGTCGGTCGGCCGTGCCGAAATAGACGATGCTTGCGCCAGTCTGCTGGGCCGTTTCGATCCGCACGTCCGTTTCTTCGGCCGGCGCGGCGCCTTGTTCGGCCATCAGGTTGCGGCTGCCGAGCCAGTAGTCCGCGTTGCCGGCCGTAAAACGGATTCCACGCCCGGTCAGACTGACGAACGAGGTCACTTCGCAGGGTTGCGCTTCGTGTGCCGACAGGTAGTTTACGATGGCGCTGGCCAGCGGATGTTCGGATTTCATTTCGGCGGCGCAGATCATGTTTCGGTACTCCGGCAGGTCGGGGCCTGCGGCGATCCAGTCGACGACCGAAGGGCGCCCTTCGGTCAGCGTACCGGTCTTGTCCATGACGACGGTATCGATCCGGCACAGTTGTTCGAGGGCCGTCGCGTCCTTGATTAGGATCTGGTTCTCGGCTCTTTGCCGATGCCGACCATCAGCGCGGTCGGCGTAGCCAGTCCCAGCGCGCAGGGGCAGGCGATGACCAGCACCGAGACGGCCGATAGCAGGGCATACGAAAAATAGTCCATGCCGCCGATGGCCAGCCACAGCGCGAAGGTCAGCAGCGCGATGCCGATGACCGTCGGTACGAAAATTGCCGCGATCCGGTCGGCGATGCGCTGCACGGGGGCTTTGCTGCCCTGGGCCTGCTGTACCATGCGGATGATCCGGGCCAGCAGCGTGTCGCTGCCGACTCCGGTGGTTTCGAGAACGAACGTCCCGCGCGAATTGATCGTGCCGGCCACCACTTTGTCCCCGGCCTCTTTGCCGACGGGCAGCGGTTCGCCGGTGATCATGCTTTCGTCTACGTACGACGATCCGTCGCGAACGACGCCGTCCACCGGGATTTTTTCGCCCGGGCGTACCGAAACCCGGTCGCCCACCTGCAATGCGGAGATCGGAACGTCCTCTTCGTGATCGCCCCTCACGAGCCGGGCGGTGGTCGGCTGCAGGCCGATCAGTCTTTTAATGGCGGACGATGTGTTGCTTTTTGGCGCGTTCCTCGAGCAGTTTGCCGACCAGCACGAATGCGATGATTACGCAGGCGGCTTCGTAATAGACGTGCGGTTCGAGTCCGCGCCGGAGCCAGAACTGCGGGTAAACGGTGTTGAACAGGCTGAACAGGAAAGCGATCGACGTGCTGAGGGCCACCAGCGTATCCATGTTGGCCTGCCGGTGGCGCAGTTGTTTCCATCCGTTGACGAAAAGCCGCGCCCGAAAAAACAATACCGGCAGCGACAGTATGAGCATGATCCAGTTGCCGTAAGGCATGTGCATGAACAGCATGGCGATCACGACGATCGGCAGCGAGAACAGCCACGCTCCGATCGTGTCGTACCGCAGGCGCAGGTAGCGGTTGCGTTCGGCCTGCTGCTGCTTGATCTCTCCGTCCTGCTCGTCGATGATCAGGTCGTATCCCGAGGCCTGGACGGCGGCGCGGATTTGCTGCGGCGTGATCTGCGATTCGTCGAATCCGACCGACAGCCGGTTGGATGCGAAATTCACCGATGCGTCGGTGACTCCGGGCAGTTTCCGCACGGTTTGTTCGACGCTCATGGCGCAGGACGCGCAGCTCATTTCCAGTACCGGGTAATTTTGCGAACGGTTTCCTTCATAACTTAAATTTCGATTAATCGACAGGTATCAAACAAAAACGATACCCAAAGATAGGAAATATCTCCGAATACCGTTTTGAAAACAGGCGGCCGCCCGTCCCTGTCTGGCGTTATACCGACAGCGGGCCGCGTTTGCGGCGCAGTTCCGCTGCGCGGAACTCGGCCTGTAGCGAAGCGATCGTTTCGCGGACGCTCGTGATCTTTTGGACAGGAACGCATTGGCTCCTGCGAAAGCGTATCCGCGGGACAGGTTTCCTTTGGCCGCATTGTACAGCGCCATGATAATGCAGTAGGGACTCTTGGTGTAGTCGCAGGTCTTGATGCAGTGGAACGGGCACTTTTTCGGACGGGTCAGCCCTTCGCGCACCCGGCGGATGAATTCCCCGGCGATCGCGCGCCCCGGCATTCCTACCGGGCTGGCGATGATTTCGATGTCTTCCTCGCGGGAATTGATATAAGTGTCCTTGAACGCCTGCGACGCGTCGCATTCTTCGGTCGTCACGAACTTGCTGCCGAGCTGCACCCCGTCGGCGCCGAGTTCCATGATCCGGTAGATGTCTTCGCCGGTATAGAGTCCTCCGGCGGCGATCACCGGGATGCGGCGGCCGTAGAGTTTTTCGAAATGCCGCGCTTCGGCGACCACTTCCGGAACGATGTGTTTCCAGCGAGTAGTTGGCGTCGTCGATCTGGTTGTTTTTATAGCCGAGGTGACCGCCCGCTTTCGGACCTTCGACGACGATGGCGTCGGGCAGGTAGTCGTAGTTCGCTTTCCATTTTCGCAGATGATCTTCGCCGCGCGGGCCGAAGAGACGATGGGCACCAGTTTCGTGGTGCTCTCCCGCCTGAGTAGGACGGCAGGTCGAGCGGCAGTCCCGCGCGGAGAAGATGATATCGGCCTTCTCCGCGATCGATGTTTTGACCATGTCCGAGAAGTTGCTCAGCGCGACCCATGACGTTGACCCCGATCACGCCGCGCGTTTTTGCGCGCGCCTTGCGGATCTCTTCTTTGAGACCCATTATGCTGTTCGTCAGATAGTCTTTCGAGAATTTCGGGTACAGCAGCCCCATTCCGGCGCACGAGATCTCCGACGCCTCCTTCGTTGGCTACGGCCGAGGCCAGTCCCGAAAGGGAAATGCCTACCCCATACCGCCTTGGATGATAGGCAGTTTGATGGTAAGATCTCCGATTTTAAAGTTTCATTCATTCAGGTTTAGAATTACGTCGCAAATATAATTTATTTATGACGTGTTCCGTCAAAATAAATTGTAAATATACGATGTCTAAATGCAAAAGGCAAAGACGAAGCCGCCCAACTCAAAGGGGCGGCCCGTCCAACAAAAACCAAAACTAATCCTAATCTAATTATGCAGTTGACTTGTCAGAGTGCTTTTTTATCGACGATGCGGAAGAGATGGTGATGCTCGGATCGTCGGGTCTCCTTTGTAAGTGATGCTGGAGGCGCTGTTTCCGTTGGCCGTCAGGTCTCCCAGTACGGTTCCGGTGTTTACTTTCGACGCCGAGGACGCTTCGATCCGGCAATCCCGCGAACTGAGTTGCTGCCCGTCGAAATTCGAAGCTCCGCTGGCCTTTGATGTCGGCGATCCCGGCGTTGCCGGCCATGCGGATGCGCGAGGCCCCGGAGATATCGCAGAACAGGTTGCCGCTGAACTCCCGGATATCGGCTTTCGAGGCCCCGTTCAGGATGCCGTTCAATTCCGGCAGTTGATCGCGGCGTCGGTCATCCGGCTGGCTCCGCTGCATTGCAGGTTTACCTCTCCGGTGACCGCGATCTCCGGCCCGTTGAGTTTGGCCGCTCCGTTCAGTTCGATCTGCAGGGGCGTTGCTTTCGAAACCGCCGCTGCAAGCGATGCTGGCCGCTCCCGACCCGTGAATGAATTCGGGGTGCGGCAGATAGATTCTGGCGCGGCAAACCAGGTTGTTTTTCGAAACGGGCGGAGCGTTCGTCCTGAATCCGACCGTGACTACCCCGACCGTCCAACTCGAAACAGCAAAGATATCCTCGTATTCGGCGTTGACCTCTACGACGGCATACGTCCGGTCGGAGCGGATCAACTCCACGTTGAAAGAGCCGGAGGCCGCTACGCCGACGATCGGTTTCCCTTCGAAAGGGTCAGCCGTACCATCTGGGTCTGGGCTGCCAGAGCGATTCCCGGGACGAGCAATAGCGAACAAAAAGTATTTTTTCTCATAACGGGTCGTATTATCCGGAACGGAATCCTGTGAAATTATTTATACAACGGGAAAGAGGTGTAAAGTTACAGTTGCAGTGCGATATTTATTCGAGATAGTTTTATATCTTTGCATATTCTATTTTTCGAACGGCGGTTGTCTGCCGGGTTTTAGACGGAGACGCCGGAATTTCAAATAAATGACGTATGAGTGATTCCCAAATACGGATCGGTAGTTACGCAGGGCGCTGTGAACGGCATCGGATACGAGGTGATTATCAAGACGCTTTGCGATCGCGCGAATGTGCATTGTGCACGCCGATCGTTTACGGTTCGGCCAAGGCGGCTTCTTTTTTTATAAAAAACAGATCGACGCGGCGGAAAACTTCCGGATTCAGTACGGTTGTGTCGGCCCGCGAGGCCGCTCGAAACGGATCAGCCTGGTCGATTGCGTGTCCGGCGACTTGCGCGTCGAACCGGGCGTGCTGAGCGCGGCGGCCGGCAGGCTTCCGTCGCTGCGCTCCGGGCTGCGGCCGCCGACCTAAAGCCGGCCTGATCGACGCGGTGGTTACGGCCCGATCTGCAAGGAGAACGTGCAGGGCGAACAGTTCGGCTTTACCGGGCATACCGAATTTTTCGCGCACGAATTCGGCGGCGATCCGCTGATGCTGATGTGCAGCGATCTGCTGAAGGTGGGGCTGGTAACCATTCATATCCCGGTTTCGGAGGTCAGCGCATCGGTTACCAAACAGCGGATCGTGACCAAGTTGCGCGAGCTCCGGCAGTCGCTGATCCAGGATTTCTCGGTGCGCGAACCGCGCATCGCCGTACTGAGTCTCAATCCGCATGCCGGCGACGGAGGATTGATCGGCAGCGAGGAGAAGGAGATCATCGTTCCGGCCATTCAGGCTGCTTCCCAGCAGAAAATACTGGCTTTCGGACCGTTTGCCGCCGACGGCTTTTTTCGCTTCGGCCGGTTATATGAAATACGACGCCGTGCTGGCGATGTACCACGATCAGGGACTCGCTCCATTCAAGGCGCTCAGTTGCGGCGGGGTGAACTTTACGGCGGGGTTGCCGGTCGTCCGTACCAGTCCGGCGCACGGCGTGGGCTTCGACATCGCCGGGGAGAACCGGGCCGACGAGCGCAATGCGCGATGCGATCTACCTCGCGCTCGACGTAGTGCGCAGCCGCGCGTATACGCGGCGATTACGGCGAACCGTTGCAGAAATACAAACGGGACAGCGGCGCCGACGTGTCGGCATCGAGCTGCCCGATGAACCGGAAAAAGCATAACGAATACCAGCCGGCAGCTCGTATTGCGCCGGATAAACGAATAGATTCATGATGATAAAAGTAACTTTTTCCCGACGGCGGCATTCGTGAGTACGCCCGGGGAACGACCGCAATGCAAATTGCGGAGAGCATCAGCCCGCGCCTGGCGCAGGAGGTGTTGTCGGCTTCGGTCAACGGCGAGATCGTCGATCTGAACCGCCTCGATCAACGAAGATTCGTCGGTCAAATTGCACAAATGGGAAGATCGAAGGCAAGAAAGCGTTCTGGCACTCTTCGTCGCATCTGTTGGCCGAGGCGCTCGAAGCGCTTCTATCCGGGGATCAAGTTCGGGATTGGGCCGAGCATCGAGAACGGCTTTACTACGATGTGGACAGTCCGACGCCGATCACCGAAGGCGTCTGCCGAAGATCGAGAAAAAAGATGGAAGAACTGGCGCGCACGAAGAGGAGGCGATCTGTCGCCGCGAGGTCAGCAAGTCCGAGGCGATGAAGACCTATACCGAAAAAGGCGACCAGTATAAAGTGGAATTGCTCGAGGGGCTCGCAGACGGGACGATCAGTTTCTATACGAACGGTAATTTTACCGATTTGTGCCGCGGGCCGCACCTGCCGCACATGGGCTACGTGAAGGCGATCAAGCTGACTTCGGTGGCCGTGGCCTACTGGCGCGGCAACGAGAACAACAAGATGCTGACCCGTATCTACGGAATCACCTTTCCGAAAAAATCGATGCTCGACGAATACCTGGCGATGCTCGAGGAGGCCAAGAAGCGCGACCACCGCAAGCTCGGCAAGGAGCTCGAACTGTTTGTTTCCCGCCGCGCGTGGGGCGGGCTTGCCGTTGTGGCTGCCGAAAGGCGCTGCGCTCAGGGATCGTTTGGAACACTTTTTGAGGAACGTGCAGAAGCAGTACGGGTACCTGCAGGTAATCACGCCGCATCGGGATGAAAGACCTGTACGTTACTTCGGGGCATTACGCCAAGTACGGGAAAGACTCGTTCCAGCCGATCCATACGCCGGATGACAGCGAGGAGTTTCTGCTCAAGCCGATGAACTGCCCGCACCATTGCGAAATCTACAAATTCAAACCGCGTTCTTACAAAGATCTGCCGTTGCGTTTCGCCGAATTCGGCACCGTGTACCGCTACGAACAGAGCGGCGAGTTGCAGGCTGACCCGGGTACGCGGGTTTACGCAGGACGACGCCCCATCTTTTTTGCCGTCCCGACCAGTTGAAGGACGAGTTCATGAAGGTGATCGACATCGTGCTGTATATTTTCAAGACGTTGAGTTTCGATAAGTTTACCGCACAGGTGTCGCTGCGCGATCGAACAACAAGGAGAAGTACATCGGCTCGGACGAAAACTGGCACAAGGCCGACAGGCGATCATCGAGGCGGCCGCCGAAAGGGACTGAATACGACCGTCGAACTCCGGCGAGGCCGCCTTCTACGGGCGAAGCTGGACTTCATGGTGCGCGATGCGATCGGTCGTCAGTGGCAGCTCAGGAACGATCCAGGTGGATTACAACCTGCCCGAACGTTTCGACCTGACTTATAAAGGGTCGGACGACAAGGAGCATCGCCCGATCATGATCCACCGCGCGCCGTTCGGCTCGATGGAGCGTTTCGTGGCCGTCCTGCTTGAGCATACCGGCGGAAAATTCCGTTGTGGCTGTCTCCCGACCAGGTGGTCGTGCTGCCGATCAGCGAAAAAATTCAACGATTATGCGAAAAAAGTTTCAGATTTTCTAAATAATTCCGATATTCGTGCTCAGGTGGACGACCGTAACGAGAAGATCGGACGGAAGATCGGGACAACGAACTGAAACGGATTCCGTTCCTGCTGATCGTCGGGGAAAAGGAACAGGAAGGCACGGTGGCTGTCCGCGCCCAGGGCGAAGGCGACAAGGGCGTGATGACGAAGGACGATTTCGTCGGACTGATCCGCAAGATGGTCGCCGACGAGATTCAGAAGTTGAATAAATAGAAAAGGATGAAAACGGAGGCGGATGCCGCGCCGGAACCGGAGCCGCAAACGGCTCCGTTTTTACAGATAAAATTTTGTTTCACTAACGTAAGGAGGACAAAACTATAATTACGAAAACCACAATCGAGACCCTACATGAGGGGAAGAATGCCGGAAAAAGAGGCCGCGCATAAGATCAATAATTTTATTACGGCGCCGCAGGTCAGGGTGGTCGGCGACAATATCGAGCAGCCGGAGGTGATGTCGCTGCGCGATGCGCTGAACAAAGCCGACGAGATGGGCCTGGATCTGGTGGAGATCTCTCCGAAGGCCGATCCGCCCGTATGCCGGATCGTCGATTATTCGAAATTCCTTTATCAGCAGAAGAAAAAGGCGAAAAGATCAAATCGAAGATCGTCAAGGTGGTGGTCAAGGAGATCCGTTTCGGGCCCAATACCGACGACCACGATTACGATTTTAAACTGAAACACGCCGAGAACTTCCTGAAAGAGGGGGCCAAGGTGAAAGCCTACGTCTTTTTCAGAGGACGCCAGATCGTGTTCAAGGATCAGGGCGAAATCCTGTTGCTGCGTTTCGCGACCGATCTGGAAGAGCTGGCCAAAGTGGAGCAGATGCCGCGCCTCGAAGGAAGCGGATGATCCTGATTCTGGCTCGAAGCCGAAGAAGTAGCGTTTCTTCCCGGCCCCGATCGGGCCTGCAAACAAGCCCGGAGAGAATCAGGTTTCTTTCCGGGAATTTGTGTTTTTAAGAGAACTGACCTAAAACTGACCGAATGATGAAAAGATGGTTGCTCGTTTTCTGCGCGTTTCTGTGCGCCGGGAGTTTCGTTTCCTGCGGCGTGCAGCGTTATCGGGTCGATTCCGCGAGCCGGGTCGTCGATACCGCCGGCACTTTCCGGAACGACCGGTTGGGATTGTCGTTCTATTTCAGTAAGTTTTATACGCAGCACGGGGAGTTGCCCGCTGGATCGGGCGGCGGCCCGTATGCTGGCTGCCTGCGAGATCGACCCGAAAACCGATACGGTTCTGTTCGGCGGCGGGATGATGTTCTGCGTTCTTCGCTATTCGCGTCCGTCTTACCTGAATGAGACGAAAAACATCCGCTCAGTTGGGAGCATCACCGGATTGTTCGGTTTATCCGTTGCTTGATACGGTACAGAACCGGCCCTCCGGCTTTGTCGCGGAGCAGAAATGCCTGTTCTCGAACGAGAACCTGCGGAAATATTGTACGCCCGAAGAGATCGAACTGTTGACGACTTCGTCGTTTACCCGCAAAGTGAAAGTCTGCAAACGCGCCAAAACGGTGCTGATCGAAGACCTGATTCCCTGGAAGGGATGTGCCGTTTCGATGATCTATGTCCTGAAAATGTGGAACGGTAAGGACTGGGACGAATTCCAGACCTGGAAAGGGGGCGGCCACTTGTCCGATCCGTCGGCTCCGGACAAATATGATGAGCTATTGGCGCCGGCCGCAGAGCGATTTCGACCTGCGGCTGACTCGCGAGAACGGTATGCGGATGAAGCTGCCTTCCCGCATACCGGAGCAGCCGGAATAACGAAAAAGCATTTCCGACCTAACTAACTGATTCAAAACGATGAAAAAAAGAACGATTCGATTCGGAGCGCTTGCGGCAATCCTGATCCTGACGGCCGGAACGCTTTCGTTGCGCGGACGTTTCCGGCGGAAAAGACAACCGGAAAGTTACTCCTGTTCCGCCGTCCGAGCGCGAGGTGGGCATCGCCTACACTTCTTGGATGGATAACGATATTTGGGAAATACATTGGGGGGATGCCGGCGCTGGGCCGGTACGATTCGCGTGACCGCCGCGTCATGCGTAAACATGCCGAGTGGCTGACCGATGCGGGCGTCGACTTTATCTGGCTCGACTGGTCGAACAACGTGACTTACGATCCCGACGAATTTTTGGGTAGGCGGGAAGCAGGATTTGATCGAGGACGCTACGGCCATCCTGTTCGACGAGTACCACAAGATGGGCAAAGTAGGGATGAAACATCCGAAGATCAGTATTTTCATCGGGGGTGACCGGGGGCTCCGGAAGCCGCTGACGACGGCCGGTTGCAGAAGAAGGCCGACCAGGTGTACGACATGTACGCCAACAATCCGAAATACAAGGACATGATGCAGCTATACCTGGGTAAGCCGCTGTTGGTGGTGTATGCGTCGATTACGCCCGTCGCCGAACGGAACCCCGGTGGAACGACGACCGTTTCACGGTACGCTGGATGACCGGGTACGTCTCGGAACAGCCGTCGCTGCGCACCGAAGACCGGGTCAGCAAAATACGGTTACTGGGCATGGGAACCGCGGCAGCAGACATATCCGATCTACGACGGGAACCGAGACGATGGTCGTCTGCGCTGCGACCCCGCAAGCAGGGCGTCAGGCGATGCCGGTACATTCCCGGGAAAAGGACGCCGCGGAGCAGAAACGCTCCGGAAGCAGTTCGCCCGCGCCGGGAGATCAGGGTTTTGCGATGGTCGTGTCGGTGGAACGAATGGACGACCGGCTTGAACAGCCGAGCGGCGAGGTCAGCAAGGATATCGAGCCCTCCGTGGAGCACGGCGACAAATATTTGAAAATATTGAAGGAAGAGATCCGCAGGTTCAAGTCCGAGTGACGGATGTTTGGCAGCGGAATTAGAACTACTGAATCAAAAATCGAAGAACCGATGAAAAGGAAAATTTTGGAGTTATCTGGCAGTGTTCTGCTCAGCCGGTTTTATGGCGGGTTGCTTGCAGGGACGGGGATCGGACGCTGGCTCCGGCCGGATTCGAGAACGTTACACGGTCGGCGGTGAATTGGGCGATCGCCTGAGCCGCAATTTCGACCGGATGGAAACCGAACTGTATCAGCCGGAACAGGTCTATTGGACCGAACAGGAGTCGGGCGGATGGCCCGGCGACAGGAGGGGCGGACGATTCTCGCCTGGTGCTCGACGGACGCGCTTCGCATCGCGAGCCGAAATACCTCGGCGAACTGATCCGCCTGCTGCCCGAACACCTGAACGCCAAAGGCTATCTCGGTTCGATCCACGAAGGGAGGTCGACGAACAGCAGTTGTCCGGGCATGGCTGGCTGTTGCGCGGGCTGTGCGAATATTATGCGTGGAAACAGGATCCGCAGGCACTGGAAATCGCGCGGACGATCGTGGACAGCTTGTTCATTCCGATCGCGCCGTTCGTCGACAAATATCCGCTCAGCGACAAGGAGCGAATTGCCGGTACGAGGGAGACATGTCCGGCAGCGTGCAGAATACGGTTGGCGGCTGGCGGCTGTCGTCGGATATCGGCTGCGTATTCATCGGGATGGAAGGATTGATCCATTCGTACCAGTATGTTCCGTCGGAGCAGTCAAGGCATTGATAGAAAAGCTGATCGCTCTTTTTTGAGAGAATGGATCTGGTGGGGAATCAAGGCGCAGACTCATGCGTCGTTGACCGCCATGCGCGGGATGTTGCGCTATGCGGCCCTGACCGGGGATACGACGCTGATTCCTAAAGGTCGAGACACGCTGGAAATTGTATAAAGAGTTCGGCATGACCGAAAATTACGAGAATTACAACTGGTTCGAGCGTTACGATACCTGGACGAGCCTTGCGCGATCATTGATTCTTATCTGGTCGCCACGCAGTTGTGGGCTGTTACGCGGAATCCGCAATACCTCGAGGACGCCGATAAGATCTACCTGAACGGGATAGCCGCTACGCAGCGTGCCAACGGCGGATTCGGGTGCGACCGGCCGGTGGGCGTCGTGTCGCCCGACTTGGCGATCCATGCCGACGAGGCGACCTGGTGCTGCACGATGCGCGGCGGAGAGGGATTGGGCGCGCTGCGGAATACGCCCTATTTCGTAGAGGCGGATACGGTGTACGTTCCGTTCTATCACGAGTACGCTCGCGCTGCCCGACCGAAACATTGCGCTCTCGCAACATACAGGTTACCCGTTCGGGAACCGGGTCGAGTTCATCGTGACCGAAGCGCCAGAAGCGCGCCGTGACCCTTTGCGCTGGCGGTGCCGTCTTACCTTCGTCCCGATTCGGTGCAACTGCCGTCGCATTCGGATGTTTCGGCACATTTCGTGCAGGGATTCTGCGGGTGAGCGGGCATTTCGACGCCGGCGATACGGTGGCGCTGAATTACGGCTTCGAACCCCGCTGGGTGCCGCTCGAGAACCGGGGATATTGCCAATAAAACGCTTTATAAGGCGATGTATGGGCCGTTGGTGCTCGGTTATGAAGCGGACGCTCCGCTGGAACTGGCGGGAAAGAATTCCCCGATCGTCGCCGACGGGCCGGATGCTTTCCGGATTGAAGGTACGGAGTTCCGGCTTACGCCGCTGTACCATCTGCTTGACCCGGCCGTTTCGTCCGGAGCGAATTACCACCGGATGGTGACCGTGAAAATGGATACCGCGACAGTTTGTCTCGAATAGAATATAGAATGAAGAAGATATGAAAACAGCAAGATTCAAAACTAACGCCAAGTGCGGCGGATGCGTCGCCCGCATCGGGGAGGCGCTGAACAAGATCGTGCCGGCCGAAAGCTGGTCGATCGATTTGAGCACGCCCGAGAGAATATTGACCGTAACGTCCGACCTGTCCGACGGGGAGATCGTCCGGACGGTGGAGCAGGCCGGATACAAGGCCGAAGTTCTGTAAAAAGCATCTATGACACGACGAAGGGGTTCCGCTTTGAAAAGCGGAACCCCTTCGTCGTGTCCGTCGGTTTATTCGCTAACCGTAATCCGTCCCAGTTTATAGCGTCGCCGTCCGTCATTGCCGTCGTAGGGCAGTTCGTAGACCGGGGTGCCGTCGCGCATACCGGCCGAGACGTACAGGTCGTAAACGCCCGGTTTGCACGCGCGGAAAAAAGTGCCCGCTTTGTCGGCATAGCGCGGAGCGATCCGGAACGTCGAAACGATTTGCCGTTCTTCGGTTTTTCCCGCTTCGCAAACCGGAAGCGAGCGCAGGTCGAAATCGTCGACCACCAGCGCCGATACGATTCCCCTTTGTCGTCTTTCAACGTGAAACACGGTGGCCGCCGCGGTAGCAGGGGGCTACGCCCGCATTGCTCCATGCGGAACGGATTTCCAACGGTTCGCCCATTTTTACGCTTTCGGGCCACGATATTCCGGATACCTGCAGGCGGTAACCTATCCGGCGGTTGATCCGGTCGATCGCGTCGCGGTTCTCTTCGAGCAGGATGCGCGGCCACCAGTGAATCGACATGAACGAGGCGTGGTAATCCTCGACGGACTTGACCAGCAGATTTTTGTCCCAACTGCCGCGCTCTTCGATCCGCCGTAGTGTTCGTGTTCGAGGATTACCGGCAGCGTCGGCCAGAAGAGCTGAGCCATTTCGCTGTGGTACCACGAATGAGGCGGCGGTTGCACCAGGATGCTGTCGTCGCGGATGGTCACGCCGCGCGAGAAGGCGTAGTCGGTGATCGGGAAACGGCTGCCCGGCGCGTCGTGCCCGGCAAAGTCGTCCGAGATGCAAAGTTGGGTGTTTTTGAAATGCTTGCAGTACAGGTCGATGTGTTTTTTCTGGGGTTCCAGGCCCCATGAACGGCCGTGCTTCGGCGTGCTCATGACCGTATGGCCCTCGCCCCACATCCCGAAGTGTCCGACGTCCACGAAGGCGACGTGCGGGTTGCCGGTCGTAGCGTTCGGCCATCGCCCGCAAAAAGTTTTACACCTTCTCTATGAATACCGGGTCTTCGTAGTCGGGTTCGAGGTAATGACCTTCGACGTCGTATCCCGTCGCTCCGGCGTCGAATACCCATTTCGGCGTGGCGTGGTACAGCCAGCTTTCGGTCGCGCTGACGCGGAAGGCGACGTATTTGCCTTTGTCGATCCAGCGCTGCGCCGGGGTGTCGAGCAGTTCCCAGACGAATTTGCCTTCCTCGGGGTTCGAGAAAGGCCCACAGGAACCCGCAGGTAGACGGTGCTCAGCCCCGGAAAATCGTCCAGCGTATCGGACGGTTCGAGCTGCGATCCGTAGTTGGAGAGGATGTTCGAGTAAAAATGCATCGTCCAGCCCATGCCCGGGTTGGTCAGCGCCCGGCCGTGATCCCGAAGCGCGGCGGTGAACCGGCCGTTTTCGGAAGTGATGTCGTCGGTTGCCGCTGAGGGTAGGCTTCCGGCGGCCGTGCCGCTCGACGGCCGCGCTGCGACCTGATCGTACATTCCCGCGGCGAGGGCGGCGGTTACGAGTCCCGCCTGTTGCAAAAAAAGCGCGTCGGTTGATTTTTTTTCATATCGGTATCGTTTGATACGTTTCGTTCAAATATAGCGAAAAAAGTCGTATGCGATACTTCTCGGAAGCGGGGGATTTCGGCCGCCTGTTCCGGCGGAGCGGAAGCCCGGAACTATTTCTGTCGCAGCATCGGGGCGGCGACGGTCGTCGTGAGGCCAATCAGGCGATCAGCGCGAACGACCAACGCAGATTCAACGCGGGCGATGAAGCCGATTACCGGCTTGGGCCGAGCAGAAACCCGAAAAAATCCGATCGTCGAGACGGTCGCCAGCGCCACCCCCCCGGCAGCATCGTTTTCGACCGCCCGGCAAGCTGTAACACAACGGCACGACCGACGACGTCCGAATCCGACCAGCAAAAATCCCAGCGTGGCGGTAGTCAGGTGCGGGAACAGCACCGACAGCAGCAACCCGGTCGCGATGACGATGCCGCTGGCGCGGATCACCCGGATCGCCCCGAACCGCGTTACGAGCCGGTCGGCGGTGAACCGGCCGCAGGCCATCGTGCACATGAAGGCGTGTAGCCGAGCCGGATCAGCTCTTTCGGAGGTCGGATGACCGTTTCGAAATAGACGCCGCTCCAGTCGAACATGGTTCCCTCGCAGGCCATGCTGCCGAAAGCGATCAGTCCGAGCAGCAGGATGTAACGGTCGGGACGGACGAAAACCTTTTTTTTTTTTCGTCGACCGGCTGATGGCGTCGCGCGGCAGCATCGAGCCGCGCATCGTGACGAGCACCGCAGAATAACCGCATAAATGATGCAGAAATGCATCAGCGGCGGAATGTCGTAACCAACCATCAGCGTGCTGACCAGCCCTCTCCGCAGAATCCGGCCAGCGACCACAAGCCGTGGAACGACGCCATGATACTGCGGTTGTAGAGCCGTTCGACGCCGACTCCCTGCGTGTTGACGGCGATGTTGCACAGGTTGGCCGTGATGCCGAACAGGAAGAGTCCCAGCGTGAGCTGTCCAATCGACGAAGCCGCTCCTGAGTCCGACCAGCGCGGCCGGGTAGAGCAACGCTGCTACGGTCAGTACCAGTTTGCTGCCGTGGCGGCTGACCAGGTAGCCCGACAGCGCCATTGCGGAGAGTTGTCCGACCGGTAGTGCGAACAGCACCGATCCGAGCACCGCTTCGTTCAGGTGCAGGGCGTCTTTGATGTCGGGGGATGCGGCTGGCCCAGCTCGAAAATACCAGGCCCTGAATAAAGAAAAGCGCTGACCGAGATCCGGTAGTATTTCGTAGCGCTCTAGTGACAATGTTCCCATCGTAAAAATTTTCCCTCGAAATTTCCGCGGCAATGTACGGGAATTTTTGAAAACGGCTGTCGTTTTCGAAAAAGAGTTTTGCGGGGATGTTTCCGGGACCGGTTTTGTGAGCGACGGCCGGCGTCGTTGCGGAGAGGTGGGGAGCCTGAAACGGTTACTCGTCGCGGTCTTCGTCCGTTTCGGTCAGTTCCCCGCAGCGTGTAGATCAATGGAGCCGCAAACCGTTCGCGGCGGTACGGGCAGTCGCCGACGGCGCAGTGGCACAGTGTTTTTCGTCGCACGAATCGGTGTGAATCGACAGCAGCACCCGGTCGGAGAATCCTTTTTGGATGGTTTCCCGCAGTTCGGTGCAGGCCGCGTGTCCCTGACGGATGTTGTAATACCACGGCAGCGTCAGGTCGCAGTCGATGTAGAAGTAACTGCCGTATTGGATCATTTTCAAGTTATGGATGTCGATCCAGTCCGGGTGCGGGTTTTCCGCGATGGTCGTCCGCATTTTTCGAGGTATTCGCGGTCGGCTTCGTCGGTCAGATTGGCCACGGTTTTACGCAGGATCGAAAAGCCCGTCCAGACGATAATGCCGCCGAAGATCAGCGCCAGCGCGCTGTCGATCCAGCCGATGCGGGTTACGTACAGCAGCAACAGGCCTGCGACCAGGCCGATCGACGAATAGGTGTCCGATTGCAAGTGCCGGCCCCCGGCCACCAGCGCGATCAGAATCGTATCGGCGGCCCGTGCGGATGCTGTACCGGCCAGAGCAGGTAGTTGACCGCTCCGGCCGCGCGGCTACCAATACGATACCGATATCCATTTTTTCGATCGCGGCCGGTTCGAAAAGCCGCCTGACGCCTTCGAAAATGATGATCCCGCCCGCCACGGCGATCAGCAGTCCTTCGACCGATGCCGAGATCAGTTCGATTTTCCCGTGTCCGAACGGGTGGTTTCGTCTTTCGGTTTGGCGGCCCGGTACAGGCTGTACAGACTGATAAATCCGGCGATACGCCGACGATGCTTTCCGAATGCGTCGGTCAGGATACCCACCGAATTGGTCAGGGCGAACGCCAGAATTTGCCGCCCATCCAGCAGTACCGAACAGGCGATGATCCGCCGTTGTACCCGTTGTTTGATTTCGCTTTCGGTTCTGCTTTTCATGTTTCGTCGTTTTTTGTTTGGTGCGGGTGTGTTTTGCCGGGTCGAACGACGGTCGTGTGGCGCGTTCCGTATTCTGGGAAATGAAAAATTCCGCTGCCGGCGGAATTTTTCAAGGTATTTCTCCGTCGAAGAATCAGTTCAGGGCGTTGCCGTCCGTGAGCGGCAGCCCGTTGAGCTTTCCGGTCAGGGGTTTTCGAGGAATGCGGTCAGGTCGTTCACGTCGCTTTCGGGCAGCGTTTTCCCGACCTGGTATTTCGCCATGTCGCTGACCGCCTCGTCCAGCGTCTGGCGCGTCCCATCGTGATAGTAGGGGCCGTCAACGCTACGTTCCGCAGTCCGGGAACTTTTGAATCGGTGCAGGTCGTAGTCCGTTTTGGTTTGCTTGTGGCGGCCGTTGTCTTCTTCGGTCATTTCCGTTCCGCGGTCGGCGAAGTAGTCGCCCGTAGAGTCCCCATCAGTTCGTAGGACTGTCCGCCGAGCGTCGGGCCGACGTGACAGGTCGCGCAGCGGTTCTCTTTGAAAAGTTCGTATCCGTGAAGCTCCTCCGCGCTCAACGCCGTCGAATCGCCTTTCAGGTAGAGGTCGAACCGCGAATCGGGCGTGAGCAGCGTTTTTTCGTATTCGGCGATGGCGTCCGTGATGGTTTCGCCCGAGTAGCCTTCCTGGGTAAACGGCGGTGAAAGCGTTCGTAAAGATTTTGTCCGCTTTCAATTTCCCGATGATTTCGTCCCACGACGCGCTGGCCATTTCGACCGGGTTCAACGGCGGGCCGCCGGCCTGTTCGGCAAGATCCGCCGCCCGGCCGTCCCAGAACTGCACGAAGTTGTAGACGGCATTGAACACGGTCGGGGCGTTGACGCCGCCGAGTTGCTTGCCCACTCCTTCCGAGTACGCTTTGTTGTCGACGCCGCCGGTTTGCAGGTTATGGCACGACGCGCACGAAAACCGTGTTGTCCGACGACAGCCGCGGATCGTTGTACAGCATTTCGCCGAGTGCGACTTTGCGGATGTCCACCGGGATCGAATCGGCGATCGGTTGGATGGGTTCGTTGGCGAAAACGGTCGCCGACAGGTTATTCGGATAGTGTTCCGCCCGGTGTTTTTCACCCAATCGAGCAGGATCTCCTTTTTTGGCGTCGGTAAGCGACGATCCCCAGTGCACGAGGTAGTATTTGGCCATCGGCATCGAGCCGTCGGCAACCGATTTTTCGATTTTCGACAGGGTGACTTCGCCGACCGACCTGCCGTCCGAAAGCGCCCGGTACGCTTCCGTCAGGTCGGTGTGTTTGAGCGCCTCGGATACGTCTTTCTTGACGATATCGCCTGCGACCGGCAGGCTGGCATAGAAGGGCAGGTTCGGTGTCGCGCTGTGGCAGTCCAGACAGCCGCCGTCGTCGAAGATCGCTTTTACCCGCATTTCGGCCGTCAGTTCGGGAGCCGGAATCCGGTTCACCGCATGATAGGTGATCGTCAGCGCGATAGCGATTACCGCCAGCGCCAGAATGACTTTTACGCTTTTTTTTCATTTTTGTTCGGGTTTATTGCCGTAAATCCGGTCTGCAAATACGGACTTATGGGGTAAAGATAAGCAGGTTGTCTGAAATTTCCAACAAAAAATCATTTCCTTCGGAAAGATCAGTCGACGGCGGCTTTTTCGGATCCGCGCACCGTTTCCGTCGATCCCCAGGGCGTAAGTGCCGTGCTTCAGGGAATATCGACCGTCAACGTCCGTTGCGTCCATGTTTCGGAACTGAAATCCGCTCGTGCGATCGGCACGCTCTCTTCGAACAGGCTTAGTCTGTCGGCGTAAAAGCGATCCGTCGCCCTGTACCTCCGCCGTGAAGTGTGCCTGCCGCGGGTCAGATAAAGCCCTTCGTACAGACGTCCTCCGTCGGCGTAGCCGCAGCCGTCCCGGACGCCCGCGTCGCCCCGCATCGTCCAGTAGGCGCGGCCGTGTTCGAAGTTTCCGTTCTGGAACGTGCCGCTGCTGCGGATGCCGCAGTCGGAGATGAAATTGGTCGGCCGGATGCAGAGCAAGTCGCAAGGACTGAGGTAGCTGTTGCGGTAGATGCGGACGTTTTTGATCGGCGAGTAGTCGTCCTGCTCGGTGTTGTCGAACGGTTGTTTGCCGAAATAGGGATTGTCGGGCCAGGTGCCGACCGCATATCCCCTTTGAGGACGCAATCGTAGACCGTGATGCTGTCGATTTCGGTGCCGCCCCAGTCCGGGTTGTCGGTTCCCCACGGGATGAAGGCGATCGCCTTGCCGCCGCCCGAATTGATGTAGCTGTGGCAGGCGGTTACGTTGCGGATCGAATTGTCGGCGTCCGGCCGCGCCCACCACCAGGATGCCGCGCGGGTCGTCGTTAAAGCGGTCCCAGCACCACGCCGTCGTCGTTCGATTCGAGGAACGCGCGGACGATCTTGACGTTGTGCGTTCCGACGCCGAGTCCCAGGCCGTCGCCGCTGACGCACTGAACCTCGTGCATCTTCAGATTGCCGATGAAGACGTTCTCGCAGGCGTAAAACGCTGTGTGGTAGTTGTTCCGGAACGGACGATGTCGAGGTTCGACAATTCGATGTTGCGCACGTTCCACAGCCCGATCGGAATGACGTGGATGCGGTCGGCGCAGTAACGCTGGTAATCTTCCTCGGCGTAGCGCTCGTCCTGGCATTCGGGATCCATCGAACGGATCTTGCCGGGGCCGGTGATCTTGATGTTTTCGATGCTTTTTGCCCTGGAGCAGCGGCAGGTTCGAAACGTGCATGTTGTGCGTCCAGTTGATGCCGGGGATCGACCCTTCGTGCCCGTAGGCCGGTTTATACTTGTAATCGCGCGCGTCCTGCGACTGCCAAAGGATCGCGCCTTCGGCGATGTCCAGTTCGATGTTGTCTTTTCAGCAGGATGTTGGTCGCGACATAGCGTTTGCCGTAAAACGAGCCGTCGCCGTCGAGCACGACCCGTCCGCCCCCCCTTCGCGGCAGTCGTCGATCGCCGCCTGGATGGCGTCGGTATCGTCGGTGAATCCGTCTCCCTTGGCTCCGTAGTCGGTAGCGTGAACCGTGAGCGAAGGCAATGCGAAAGCGTAGGGATTCTCTTCGAAATCGTTCCAGTTGTCGATGTAGAAGCGCGGCCCGATCTTTAGAAAAATTGCCTTTGTCGTCTTTGACGACCGCCAGGAACTGGCTGCTCAGCCGCGTCATGTCGCCATTGCGCATCGGGATGCCTGCGATGCGGAATTCCGGAGTCAGTTCGCCTTCGTACAATTCGGTCATCCGGTCGATATCGTCTTCGGGTTGTAGCATCGAAGTTTCGTAAATCGCGATTCGGGGTATCGATTGCGGTATTTCGGGTCGATGCTGCCGGTGACCGCGATCTCATGCGGCGTGGCGGTGCAGCCGTCGATCCGGCCGGCCTGCGGTTCGAGCGCGGCCTCCTGCTCGAACGTGATCCGGTCGATTCGGAGCATGCCCTTGCCGCCGAGCGGTTCGATCCGGAAACCCTTCAGGCGGCCTTTGGCGTGCGGGTTGTCCGACAGGTTGAGGTAGCAGGTTTTTTTCGGCGAATTCGGTTCGATTTCGAAAATCTTGGATTTCGCTTCGTCATAGGTGCTGTCCCGGTCGGTGATGAAACGGAGTCGCAGCCGGGTCGCGGAACCCGGTTCTCCATCAGCAGGAGTACCGTGTTGCGTTTTTTCGAGCGTCGGATTGTAGAGCAGGTGCCGGCTGCCCGCCAGCGGCGGCGAGCTGAGCGAAGAACCTTTGCGGAACGTGTATTCCAACGCTCCGTCTCGGGTCGCCACGCTGCCGTTTACGGCGGTAAACCGTTCGGCAGAGCCGGGGTTGTTCGAAAGTCAGCCCGGGAGTCGGGCCCGGCTGGGCCGGGGCCTGTCCGGTCAGCGACAAGGCGGCGCAAAGCAGCAGGCTGCGAAAAGGGGAGATTTTTTTGGGCATACGGTCGGTTTTGGGTTCATATCGAAAACGGTTGTCCGGCGGAAACGGGAAGGATTTCGTCCCGCCGCGTTGCCGGCGCCTGCCGGATCGTGCGGACGGACGTATCATTCCGGACTAAAATTATGGAAAATTTTTGTTTTTCGAAAAATTTCCCGTACGAATTCGGAAAAAGGGGAGACGTAAACGTTTTTGCAAATCGGACAGGGGCGGGACAACCGTTCCGGAAAGCGTAAAAAACATTAATATGTTGTTTGTTGATTCGTTATGCGGTGAATCGGAAAAAACGGAGGGATTCCTTTTGAATTGAATTTTATTTTTTATACCTTTAAAACTGGATTGATCGTTGTATGGAATTTATTGACAGATCTTGCATAACTTAAACTAAACCTTAAGGATTATGGTAATTACATTTAACGAGCTGCGCCGAATCAAGGACAAACTGCCCAGCGGCAGTTCGCAGCGTATTGCGGATGAATTGAACATAGACGTTAACGTTGTGCGGAATTATTTCGGCGGACGCATTTCAAGGAAGGCGGCGGTGGGCATTCATCTCGAGAAAGGTCCTGACGGGGGGTGGTGACTTTAGACGATGCTTCGATCCTGGAGTGCGCGATGCGTATTATCGCCGAGCAGAAGGATCAGCAGTAACGTGGCGGAAATCGGGCGGCAGGGAGATCGAAAACGGTCTCCCTGCCGTTTTGCGAGCGGGGCGAAACGTGTTTCCGTGCATGTCGGGCGGCTCCGTATCGCGTTGACGCGCAGCTGTCGTAAGATACTAAAGGATAAATTAACGGTTTAAAACGGCCGTTTGTTGTATTTCGCAAAAAATATGTAGCTTTGCAATCCAAATGCGGTTATCATAGCCGAACGCAGGGAATATCAGCGGGTCAGTAAAAACGAAAATATATAAAACTTTTGAACAAATGCAGAATAAAGGTGCACTGAAATTTTTGGCTATCGCGCTCGCGGTCGCCTGTGCGTATCAACTCTCATTTACTTTTGTTACGCGGCACGTGGAGAACAAGGCGGCCCGGTACGCTGCCGGAGACGCGGTCAAGGAGCAAAATTATTTGGATTCGATCAAATCGCAGACTGTCTACAACCTCGGGTTCATAAAAGTTCAATTACAAGCAGTGCAAGGAGAAAGAGATCACCCTCGGTCTCGACCTGCGCGGCGGTATGAACGTCATGCTGGAGATCTCGATCGAGGATGTGATCCGGGCGCTTTCGAACGACAGCAAGGATCCCGGTTTCAACCAGGCGCTGGTGCAGGCCCGCGAAGAGCAGAAAAACAGTACGAAGGATTATATCACGCTTTTTGCCTAAGCCTACGAAAAGATTTCGAACGGCGGTCGGCTGAGCTATATTTTCAATACGCCGGAACTGCGCGAACAGATCACCCGAACAGTACGAACGCCGAAGTGATCAAAGTGCTCCGGTCGTCGGCCGAAGGCGCGATCGAAAACTCGTTCAACGTGCTTCGCAACCGTATCGACAAGTTCGGCGTGACGCAGCCCAATATCCATGCGTCTTGAAAATTCAGGGACGGATCCTGGTGGAACTGCCGGGCGTCAAGGAGCCGGAACGCGTCCGCAAACTGTTGCAGGGGACGGCCAGCCTCGAATTCTGGGCCACTTTACGAAAACCAGGAGATCTATCCGGCGCTGGTGCAGGCCAATGACGTGATCAAAGAATTGCAGGATGCGGGCGAAATCGTTGCGGAAACCGGCGACGCGTCGACTGTTGCCGCCGCTGCGGACAGCCTGGTCGCCGCTACCGTCGCTGCGGACCTGAGCACGATGCTGGCGAATGCCGACAGCGCCGCCGCAGCGGGCAATTCGACGCTGATTTCGCAGCTCGATAGCACCGATGCTTCTCATGTGGAAACCGACGAACAGGCGATGATTTCAAATTCCCGCTGTTCGCGAAGCTGCGTCCGGTGGCCGACGAGCAGGGACAGATCGGCGGGGGCCGGTGATCGGATGGGCCAAGTCGTTCGATACGGCCGCCGTGAACCGTTATATGAGTCTTCCGCAGGTGAAAGCGCTGCTGCCCGCGATATCAAGCTGATGTGGGGCGTCAAAGCCATCGATCCGCAGGAGACGACGTTCGCGCTCTATGCTATCAAGGCCAATACGCGCGACGGCAAAGCCCCGTTGGACGGCGGATCGGTCGTCGAGGCGCGCGAAGGATATGCGCAGCACGGATCGAGCGCCGAAGTGTCGATGACGATGAACGCTTCCGGAGCGCGGACATGGGCCCGTCTGACGGCCGACAACGTCGATCGGTGCATTGCGATCGTGCTCGACGGTTACGTTTATTCGGCTCCCGTGGTTCACGGGGAGATTTCCGGCGGACAATCGTCGATTTCCGGACAATTTACGATCAACGAAGCGCGCGACCTGGCCAATGTGTGTTGAAGTCGGGTAAGCTGCCCGCTCCGGCGCGGATTACGCAGGATACCGTCGTCGGCCCGTCGCTCGGTCAGGAGTCGATCAACGCCGGTATGATGTCGTTTATCCTGGCATTCGTGCTCGTGCTGATCTATATGATCTTCTACTATAACAAAGCCGGTTGGGTGGCAAGCGTCGCGCTGATATGCAATTTGTTCTTCCTGTTCGGCGTGCTGGTTTCGTTCGGGCCGTGCTGACGCTGCCCGGTATCGCTGGTATCGTGCTGACGATGGGTATGGCGGTGGACGCCAACGTGATTATTTACGAGCGTATCAAGGAGGAACTCCGCATGGGCAAGACGCTCGCCATGTCCGTGGCCGAGGGGTACAAGAATGCCATGTCCGCCATTATCGACGGTAACGTTACTACGCTGATTACCGGTATCGTGCTGTTCATCTTCGGCACCGGCCCGGTGCAGGGATTCGCCACGACGCTGATCATCGGTATCATCACTTCGCTGTTCACCGCGATCCTGATCACCCGGTTGATTTTCGTGGGTATGCTGAACCGCGAACGCAAGATTACCTTCTCGAACAAATTCACCGAAAATTTCTGGCCAACACCAAGTTCAACTTTATCGACAAGCGCAAGATCACTTATGTCATTTCGGGTATCATGCTGTTGATAACGCTCGTTTCGCTGGGCGTGCGCGGGATGAGTTACGGCGTGGATTTCTCCGGCGGCCGCGCTTTCGTGGTGCGTTTCGACCAGCCGGTCACCGCGAACGAAGTGCGTGAAGCGCTGGGCGATGTCTCCACGGGCACCGGTTACGAAGTGAAACAGTTCGGTCAGGACAACCAGATGCGTATCGTTACGCAGTATAAATACGACGACGAGGGGGACAACGTGACCGCCGAAATCGAAGACATGTTGTACAAGGCGCTCTCGCCGCTGATGACCGCGCAACACCGAAGCCGAATTCCTGACGACGGCGCAGAATCCGTACGGGATCATCAGTTCCGACAAAGTGGGGCCGAGCGTGGCGCACGACATCAAGGTCGATTCGGTTATCGCCGTGCTGTTCAGTCTGGTCGCTATCGCGCTTTATTATTATCCGGTTCAAACGCTGGCAGTGGGGTGTCGGCAGCGTGATTTCGCTGACCCTGGACGCCCTGTTCACGATCGGTCTGTTCTCGTTGCTGCACGGCCTGCTGCCGTTCAACCTCGAAGTCGACCAGTCGTTCATCGCCGCGATCCTGACGATCATCGGTTACTCGATCAACGACAAGGTGGTGATTTTCGACCGTATCCGCCGAGCTACCAGACGCTCTATCCGAAACGCAACATCAAGGACAACATCAATAATGCGATCAACTCGACGCTGACCCGCACGATCAATACTTCCGGTACGACGTTGGTCGTGTTGCTGGCCATCTTCCTGTTTGGCGGCGAAGTGATCCGCGGGTTCGTCTTCGCGCTGCTGTTCGTCGTGCTGATCAGTACTTACTCGACGGTATTCACCGCGACCCCGATCGCATACGACCTGATTCGCCGCAAAGAGCCTGCTGCGAAGTAAGCGTGCGCAGATCTTTTTGGAGCATGATAAAACGGCGGCTGTGAAAACAGTTGCCGTTTTGTCATTCTTTATTACCTTTGTTTCTGCTATGGGCTTCGGATTTCTGGATATTACGCTGGTCGATATTATCGATATCTTCGTGGTGGCGCTGATTATGTTTCAGGTGTATCGGCTGACACGGGGGACGAATGCGTTGCGCATCGTTGTCGGCATCCTGATTATCTACCTGCTGTGGATCGTGACCCGCGTGTTGAATATGGAACTGCTCAGTATGATACTCGGGCAGATCATCGGCGTGGGGGTAATCGCGCTGATTATCGTGTTCCAGCAGGAGATCCGGCGTTTTTGATCCTGCTCTGGCACGCAGTATACGAACCGACGGGTGTCGTTTATGGCCCGGTTGTTCCCGTCCGCGCGGACGGAAAGTGAAGGTCGTCGGGCAGGAATGGATCGATACGGTGGTCGGAGCTTGCGCCGATATGGCGAAGACCAAGACCGGCGCGTTGATCGTGATTGCCCGTAAAAAGTGAACCTGTTGCCTTTTTTATCGAGCAGGGAGAGCGTATCGATGCGCTGATTTCCGCCTCGCTGATCAAAAAAAATATTTTTTTCAAAGAATTCGCCGTTGCACGACGGGGCGATGGTGATCGCCGACGATCGGATCGCGGCGGCGCGGTGCGTATTGCCGTCCACCGAGCGCGAGGTTCCCATGGAGTTCGGGATGCGTCACCGCGCGGCGCTCGGCGCTTCCGAGATAACCGATGCGCTGGTGATCGTCGTATCCGAAGAGCGCGGAACGATCTCCATCGCCCGCAAAGGACACATCAGCCGAGATATCTCCCCGGCCCACCTGCAAGTGCTGTTGCGCAAGGGGCTTTCCGTTTAATGCATACCGACTAAAACCCGATATAGCTATGACCAATTTATTCAGAGCGCTCCGAACCGGTGTTCTCTTGTCATTTTGTTTCCCGTGTTTCGCTGCGGGACAGATGATTTATGTGGATCGCGTCGATCCGCAGTATGTTGTCGAACCGCTGGTCAAAAACGACCGCGGCGCGGCGCAGTCCAATACCAAACGCATTGCAGCCATTATGCAGCGGGCCCCGCAGGGGCGACGCTGTTTTTCCGGGCGGAGATTACTATTTCGCCGGTTCGGCGGCGCCGAATCGCGGAACGATCGAGTCTACGGCGACCGGACAGGTATTTCGCGGAGAGGGCGCGGGGACGACCCGTATTTTCCAGACCGATGCGCGCCGGGATTTCGGCTTTGTCTGCCGCGAGGATCTGAAGCGGGTTCCCGCCGCGACGATCCGCATCCGGCATAAAGGGCGCGTGATCGACGGATGACCGTAGCGCTCGACCGGCAGACGCCGTCGAAGACGATCGCCGGAACCGCCGCGATCCAGATCGCCCACATTGCTTATCATCCCGATAACAATGTCGGAATCATCGAAACGACCGGCCGCGGCGCAGACTTTGCTGGACCACGTGATCGTTTCGCGGGTTAACGTCGGGGAGCAGCTCGGCTCGGGTATCCTTTCCGATAAGTTTTTGAGGTAGGGATCGATATCATAGGTTCCGGCGGTCATGTGCGGGTATCGGACGTTA
>VOFG01003347.1_pt1 | contig 32410 bp, 51 predicted proteins | sample 5384171 | NCBI WGS metagenome assembly VOFG01 (sample SAMN12384726, study PRJNA508395) | human gut metagenome | isolation source: healthy gut F | host: Homo sapiens
GATATCGATTATGTCTCTTGTCATGAACAACAATGTCTTTAATAAAAATAAGGAAATGGAGCGGAATTATGAATAAAAAGTATTTTATACATTTTACATGGATTGTTACTTTAATTATGCTTATATTTACAGGATTGTGTCTGGTAGATGGAGTATCAATATTTGTTCCTTTTTTCACATATATTACAGCTATGATATTGTATGTCCTTCCAATGTCATTTATTGGAAGTAAAGAAGCGGAATTAGTTTGTATAGAGTTGGAAAATGAATCCGATAAAATTAAGCAAATTGAACAAATTATAACCCAAAAGATGAAGCGAGAGATAATAATTGATAATGTCACTGAAAAAAGTATTGTAAAAAAGAACAAGTATGATAGATGGCTAACTAATGATATTATATTGAAAATTAGCAAAAGATAAATTATATATATATGTACCTAAAATATACGAAAGATATTTTTACAATAATTAGTAAAAAGGCAGAAACAGAGGAACAATAAAAGGATGAAATACTATTGTATAAAACAACACGATATAACCGACTGTGGAGCAGCGTGTCTTGCAACAATCTGCAGACAGAACGGATATAAAATTGGGATAAGTAAAATCCGTGAAGTTGCAGGAACAGGAGCAGGCTTAGGGTATTTAGCAACAAGATAATTTTATAAAAAAGACGAGGTAAAATATGGAAAGACTATTGTTATTTTGTGGTGTATGGATAATTATTGTGCCTATATTGTTTCAAAATAGTTATTCTTACGTGTTCATTGATAGATCTTTCTGTATTTCAAAAAAAGAAACATTGCAGAATAAAAAGTCAATGAAAGCAGAAATGGTAATGAAAAAAAGAAAACAATAAATGGTATATTGGCTGGATAATCTTTCCGGCCTGGTACTTGATAGGAAAAAATATATCATATTGCCTGTTATACAATCGGTATTTGAAGCAATGAGTTATTCGGATGCGTATCTGATAACAAACTATTTATGGAATCTTATATTTATAGTTATTTTATTCAGCCTTTATGGAACAGGTATTTTAAGAGATATAAAACAGATAAGACAGTATGATATCAAATCAATAGCTTCGGGATATATCAAATCATTTGCTGTAATAGTATTGTTTACAATATTAGGTGGTATTATGCAGTTTATTTTGTCATCCGGAAATAATGAGCAAAGCATAAATGAAATTACGCTCAGAATGACAATGAAAGAACATTATTGGGCTATTATGATTCTTTCTGCATTTATAGGACCCATATTAGAAGAACTGATTTTTAGATGGTTTATATTCAGCTCTATCAAAAAAAGTCTGATAATTAAAGTGATTGTATCATCAGTATTGTTCGGATTAATGCATTTTATACCATCTATAGGGGCAATAAGTTTAAATGAGTTTTTTGTCTGCAGGCAATACAATATGTATTAGCCGGAATTGCGTTTTGTCTGGTTTATATAAAAAAGAGGAAATGTTGTTTTTGGGATAGCAGCTCATATGAGCATCAATTTGATGCATAATTTAATGTATTTGGTTAATCAATGAATGCCGCATTTTAAAAGCTTGTTTGGTGATGGAAATTTATTAGATATAAATTAACCATAACAGTAGTTTGTGTCAAATGGCACCGAAATCATGCCAAATAGCACATATATATTGTTTGTTTTTTCTTATGGTGGTAGTATGTTTAGCAGAATGGTGCATGGGAAGGCAAACAATGCTTTTAATAAATGGGGTTAAAAAGTGTGCAAAGGACGATAAAAGATGTCTGTATAAATTTGGTAAAAATGAGGAGTACAAAAGATGAAAAAAGAAAACAATTATATATCCACTGATATGAATCATAAAAAGCTAATCGTTGGAGTCGTAATAATTCATGTTTGTTTTATGCTCATAGGGGCTAGTGGCATTTTATCTGGTTTAAAAGAAAAAAATATATTTTATGGGGTGCAGAATGTGTGAGCAGGTAGCTGCCTCTGGCAACACACTTATCCTTTATTCTGCTTGACTACTTTTTCATCTGGTATATAAATCAGGGGCAAGGGTTTCCACGGAGTGGTGCATGCACCCTTGCGGCTGATTTATATACCGGATATCCTAGCCAAAGCAGAAGAAGGAAGACCATTCATCCTTTTCCCATGGCAGTTGAACCTTTATGTCGGAACACCTTAGCATTATCATTGCCATCATGTTATCTAAGTTTCGAAATCCATAGGCCATTCGTATTGATAGCTTTATCTTGTTGTTTATTGCCTCAATCCTTGCATTGGTTAATCCGTAATCTATTGTATTCAGTATTGATTGTTTATGTCGGTTTATCTTTTTTTGTAGTTCAACAAATGCAGGTATTCTGCAATGCCTTGCCCATTTAAACCAAGCATCAAGGGCCTCCTTTGCATCTTCTATGGTGTCATTATGGAAAACCAGACGCAAGGATTCCTTGAGTTTGTATGCACGATACAATCGTGGGTCTGTTTTTGCTATCCACTCAACCTTAGCCTGTTGGTTGGGAGTGAGATTTGAAGGGGCTTTACCCAATGCCATTTTAGAATTTTTAAGTTCTGTGGCAGTGGTATCTTTTGATGGAGTGTCCTTCTTGGGACGACCTCTTTTGGCTTTTGGCTGCTCCTTTGTAGCTGCCTTTGCTTCTCGCCAAGCATCTACTCGAACCGAATCAAGAGCATCCATTGCCCATTCAATAACATGGAATGGATCCACACAACGGTTAGCATTCGGGCAGTATTCTTTTATACATTCATCAATCCATTTAGCACCATCGCCAGATACCAACTGAATGTTGTTTCTCTGTTCTGGTGTAAGCAGCTTAAAGAACTGCTCAAAAATAGTTTTCCCATGCCCCTTGGCAACCCAGATGACATTGCCTGTATCATGATTAACGACTGTTGTGATGTATTTATGTCCCTTGCGATAGCTTGTTTCATCAACACCAATACGAACAAGGTTATCAAATCTTGCATTTGGATTAATATCAAGGTCTTTCTCAACACGTTCGATGATAGGACCTACTGTATTCCATGAAATTCTCATGAATGCAGCAACTGCTACACGAGAACAATTAACAGCCATCCAAGCAGTCTGTTCCTCGAATTTACGTGTAAAGCGAGAACCATGTCTAGCCCAAGGGAAGCGGCATGTAACGACACCATGCTCCTTACAATTGACTCTGCAAGAAGGTCCAACCAGAATAACTTTGTGTCCTGCCCAATCGCAGGCCCTCCAGGTTCTGGCACCTTCATTACCATTGTCATAGAACTTTGATTTTTTTCCACAAATGCCACATCGACACTGCTCGCCTTTGGTGGCATGCACCTCAATCATGATAGAGGTATCTGCGAGCATAGTAACTTTATCAATACAAGTGTACTTGACATTTAGGATAGTTTTGATACAATTTTTGTTGAGCATATGGTGACTCTTTCTTTTACAATTTTTTCTGGACAGCAATTTACTTTAAAAAAGATTTAAGTATTATTTTATTTATATTAGATTTAGTTCTCTATATATTATTGGATATAGGTTTTATAATGATTAAGTTAAAGAAAGATAAAAAGGTATAATAAAGAATTTACAGCTGGGAATTTGTTCTGTTTTTGTCGTTTTAGCTTTGGGCATGGTGTACTTCAATTTGAATGAGATTTATTCTAGTGTAATGATTTTATCAGGCATGATGATGGTGTTATCTACTCCTTTTGAGGAAGCGAGGTCACTTTGGAAAGAACATTAATAATTAATAATTAATACATTAAAAATAATCAAGTTATTTATCAGGAGAATAATACAAATGAATAAACGAAAGAGTAATTATATATATATTGAAATGAGGCATAAAAAGCTAATGGTTGGAGTTGTAATAACTCATGTTTGTTTTATGCTCATAGCGGCTAGTGGCATTTTATCTGGCTTAAAAAGAAAAAAATATATTTTATGGAGTGCTGATAAATATGATTTGTCAGTTGACTTTGATTATCATGATTGGAGTGGCAATGAAGCAATATTTGATTACTTCATTTAAAAATTCAAAGCTGACAGAATTTCTGTAAATATAAAAAGAGTTTTGGCAGGTGTGGGAATTGCATACTTGTTAAGCGGCATAGCTAGAATTATTCAAATGACAATGTGTTCAAATATATCGGTTTCGGCAAATCAGTCAAACGTTAATGGATATTTTGTGGATTATCCTATTTTGGCTGTTATCATGAGTGTAATTATGGGACCTTTTACAGAAGAGATAATTTATAGAGGTATATTGTTTCGATTTTTCAGCAAATATGGAGAACTATGTGCGGTATTGTCGACAGGATTTTTGTTTGGAACAATGCATATGCTTTCTTCATTTGGAAACACAAATATACTACTATTTTTGTGTCAATGGTTAGACTATTTTTTGTCAGGGATACTTTTTGGATTTATTTATAAAAAATACAAAAATATTTGGATAAATGTTTCGATACACGGTACTTGGAATCTGATTGTCGCTGTAATTATATTAACACAAATAATGTTAACAAAATAATATGAACAGACCAGAATATTGAAAGGGGTGATTTACATGCAAGAAATCATTAGCTGGTATATGGAACATAAAACTTATGGAAATATATTAATTATAGGGATAATTGGACTTATGCTATACAATATAGGATATGGAGCAGGTACCGATATTTACAGAATTTTTGGTTAATTGGTAATTGGGTGGAAGAATAAAAGAAATATAGAAATAGAACATGAACTATATAATAATTTTTTTGATTTTGTATAGAAAAAGGCAAAATCTAATATGAGAGTCTTAAATTTATTAGATATAAATTTGGCAAAAATGAAAGGAGTACAAAGAGATGAAAAAATGTATTTTAGTATGGCAGGTGCCGGTAATAGAAGGAGAGCCGTATAATCCGGTGGAATATGCTGTCCATGTGAGAAAAGCAAAAAAGTTTGCGGAAGCATTGAATCGGTATTTTGCGGAAAAAAATATGGACTACAATTGCGTGCTGGACAAATCAGCCTGCAGTCTTGATGAGATATTTTCTCCACAATATCAGGCAGTGCTGTTTGCACCGGAGGCTAAAACAAGACAGTGGCTCTATAAAAAAGAAGTGCAGAATGAGACCGTGAAAAAGTATTATCTGGAATATATGGAGTACAATAGTGCGCAGATAGAAAAGGTGGCTGAATTTCTGAGCGAATAAACCGGAAAATAACGCATTTAAGAAATGAAATAACAAACATTTTGCGTTTTCGTTAAAAACTCGATATAAACATTTCTGTTTTTCGTTAAAAATTGGTATAAACATTTTGCATTTTCGTGAAAAATGGTAGAATTGAGGTGGAAATATGCTATAATACTACCAAGTAAAATGAAATGAGGAATGCGGAATGATTTTTAAAAGAAAAGTTTATGCCAAATTGATTGAGTGGAAAACATTGGCAGCAGGAACATCTGCAGTATTGCTTGAAGGGGCTAGACGTATCGGGAAAAGTACCATTGTAGAGGAGTTTGCAAAAAAAAGGAATATGATGACTATATGATTCTTGATTTTGCAAGAGAAAACCAGGATGTAAAAAATAATTTTGTCGAGAACATGAATGATCTGGATACTTTTTTTTCAGAAACTTATTTCTTCTGAAAGGAAAAAGTTTAAAAGGGAAGAACTGCGTGATTATTTTCGATGAGGTACAGTTGTTTCCGCAGGCACGGCAGGCGATAAAATATCTTGTCGCTGATGGTCGATATGAATATATTGAGACAGGCTCGCTAATCTCAATCCGGAAAAATGTAAAGGATATACTGATTCCTTCGGAAGAGTACCGGATTAAGATGTATCCGATGGATTTTGAAGAATATTTATGGGCAATCAATGATGAGGTTACAATTCCTACGATCAGAGAAGCTTTTGAAAAAAGAAAGCCACTTGGAGATGCGATTCACCGGAGAATTATGAAAAGCTTTCGTACCTATATGGTTGTAGGTGGGATGCCGCAGGCAGTAGATGCTTATGTTTCAGGGAAAAGTTATGAACAAATTGATTTTGTTAAACGGAATATTCTGAGCCTTTACGAAGAGGATCTGGCAAAATACGATACAGAAAACAGGGAAAAAGCGTCAGTTATTTATCGAACAATACCAGAGCAGCTAGAGAATAAAAATTCACATTTCAAAATTTCTATGGTAGATAAAAATGCGCGTTATCAGAATTATATGGATGCGGTCAGCTTTATTTCTGAAGCAATGATAGGAAATGAGTGTATCAATGTGACAAAACCGGAGGTTGCACTGGAGCTGTTTGCGGACAGAAGCAATTTCAAATTATATATGGGTGATACCGGACTATCGGTTACACAGATTATGAAGAACCGGGACAGTATAGATGAAGATTTATATAAGGCTCTGATTATAGACAATCTGGGAATTAATCAGGGAATGATTGTTGAAAATATTGTAGCACAGATGCTCAGAGCAGCTGGACATGAGTTGTATTTTCATGAATATTTGTACGTGCCGGAGGAACGACCAGAGAAAAGAAATATGAAATTGATTTTATGATTGTGAAGAAAAAGAAGATATGTCCGATTGAAGTAAAATCTTCAAACTATATGTCGCACAAATCATTTGACTATCTGCTTCAGAAATATCAGTTAAAGTGTGAGAACAGATTCATTATTTATACGAAGGATTTAAAATATCAGGACGGAATTATGTATATACCAATTTATATGACTATGTTACTGTAAGACGATTAGTCGGAATGAACTCATGTTTTTTCATTTTGTCAAGTACAAGCTTGATACCATTAAATTGAAAACAAAATTGTTTGCAGGCAGCAAAGGGGGACTCTTTTTGCTGCCTTTTTGGAATTTTCTAGAATTTCTTTTCTATATGCTGAATTATAGATTATTAAATTCAATTGAATTAAACATGATAGTTTCAAACGGTATTTGACGAAAAGACTTTGAAGCATATCGTTGTGGTTTCTTTAGTTTTTATATTGGGATTAGTGCTTTTGGGTGGAATCTGATTCTTGTAAATGACGATTATCGTATTCCTCGTAATTATGAGGTAGAACTCACAGAATTATCAAATGGAGAAAAAGTGGATTCGAGAATTTATCCTCAGCTTCAGCAGATGTTCGATGATGCCAGAACTGAGGGACTTGAATTATTTGTAAGGGAAGGGTACAGGACAACTCAGGATCAGAAAAATATTATGAATGAGAGAATTCAAAAGTATCAGGATGAAGGCTATTCACGTTGGGAGGCAAAAGAACGTGCGGAGGAATATATCGAGTCACTGAGGTGAAAATTATAAAAATTAAATGAATATTAATTTTCCACTAACTTTTTATCACCTTAAGTTGTCTTATTATTATAGAGGACAAGAGAGGTGATATGAGATGATTGCTGATTTTTTATTAGTTCAGAAAATCAGAAACGGTGACAATCAAGCAGGTAATCAGTTGGTTGAAAAGTATTATTCTTCTATCTATCAATATTGTTATTTACATACTCATAATCAGGAATATGCGGAAGATATGGTACAGGAAACTTTTGAGAGATTCTTCGGAGCACTAATAAGCGGGGCAGAGATCAAGAAGACAAAGAGCTATTTGTATAGCATAGCAGGGAATATTATAAAGAATAATTACAAGAAAAAGAAGGAAATAATGACAGACCAGTTGCCGGATATAGAAGATGAGAATCCGAAAAACATAGAAATCCGGATTGATATAGAGAGGGCTCTGGAGCAGCTCCCGGAAGAAATAAAAGAGATTGTAATCCTGTTTTTCTTTCAGGGATTAAAACAAAAGGAAATTGCTGATTTATTAAATATAAAATTGTCGCTTGTAAAATATCGTGTTTCAAAGGCAAAAGAATTGCTGGCAAAACAGTTGGAGGTGGAAAAATTATGAAGCAATATCAGAGAAAAGATACAGAAGGAATATATACGGGAAACGGCTGTTGACACAGTAAAAAGAGCGGTGTTCAGACATTATGAACAGACAGGATAACAGACGAGCATCATATTTTGAATTTTATTTGAGCAGTTCAAATTTATCAAAAAGAGATGGTGGGTTTGCAAGGAGGAATCTTAGTTCTCTTTGGAACTGCTTGTGGACTTGGGGAGCAAATACAGAGAGAACACTGGGGGCTATGTCAGTGATGGTTAATGATCATACCGGAAATTTGGAAGAATCGGAAATTTAAAAAATGTAACAAAAGATTATGGGAATGTACACGCAGTAGAACATGTAACACATTCTATGGGGAAAGGTGTATATGGATTATTGGGAGTAAATGGAGCGGGAAAAACCACTTTAATGCGGATGATATGTACAGCGATAACCCCAACAAGCGGAGAAATCTTGTGGAATGGAAAGGATATCTTTAGTCTGGGGCATCTTATAGGGAAATACTCGGTTATTTGCCGCAGAGTTATGGGTTTTATCCTGATCTTTCGGTGTATGACTACATGCTGTATATTGCATCTATCAAAGGAATCAGGCCCATCATGGCAAAGAAAAGGGCATTAAAACTGTTGGAGCAGGTCGGAATGGCTGAAAAGAGGAAAAAAAAGATGCGGACTTTATCAGGGGCATGATCCGGAGGGTCGGAATTGCCCAGGCGATGTTGAATGATCCGCGGATACTTGTGTTGGATGAACCGACAGCAGGTCTTGACCCGAATGAGAGAATCAGGTTCCGTAATCTGATCAGTGAATTGTCGGAAGATCGTCTTGTACTGTTGTCTACGCATATTGTGTCAGATGTTGAATATGTGGCAAATGAGATTATATTAATGAAAGAAGGAAAATTTTTCTATACAGGGACTTCAGATGAGATCATTTTGTCTATGGATATGTTCGTGTGGAATTGCATTATTCCTAAAAGTGAGTTGAACAATTATATGAAAAAATATCTGATTGGAAATGTAAGGACAGTTTCTGATGGAGTAGAGTTGAGAGTCCTTTCAAAGATGCCACCGACCGGAAATGCAGTACAGGTGGAGGCAACATTAGAGGATGCATTTCTTCTGTATTTTGGAGAAAAGGCAGGTGATAAAGATGATGTTCAAATATGAACTGAAAAAGATTTTTTCAAAGAGGATGAATAAGGTTCTGCTTGCGGCAGTACTTGTGATGACGGTTATTTATTCAGGTATGGCAATCGGGAGTATGAGCTATACGGATGCAGACGGACAGAGCCACACAGGTATTGACGCGGGACGGCTTCTGGCTGAAGATGTCAATCAATGGAAAGGGAAACTTACAACGGAGAAAATTTCCGAAGTGATAAATGATTACAAGACATTATCGGCTAAGTATCAAGATGATTTTGTTGTGGCATGCTTTGTGTCTATTGCGATGGGGACATCGGTTGGAACCATAACACTGATTGTGCCGATAGCGGCAGCAGTATCGGATGCATCGGGTTTTGGTCTGCCGCTTTGTATAGGCTCCGTAATGGGTGGCGCGATGTTCGGAGACAACCTTTCCTTTATATCAGATACGACCATTGCCGCATGCAACGGACAGGGCTGTCAGATGAAGGACAAATTCAGGGAGAATTTTTTCATTGCACTTCCGGCGGCAGTAATGACGCTGGTTGTTATAGCAATTCTGTCATTCAGGACAGATATCGCGGGCGCTGTATCGCAGGAATATCATCTGTTGCAGATAGTACCGTATATTCTAGTGCTGTTCGGTGGAATTGCCGGAATAAATGTATTTGTAGTGATTATAATAGGAATCATATCGGGAACGGTCATAATGCTCGCAACAGGAAGTACAGCACCATACGATCTGCTTACCAATATGGGAAGTGGAGCGTCAGGCATGTTTGAAACCTGTATGGTAGCAGTGCTTGTGGCAGCCATGTGTGCGCTGATTCGTGAATATGGTGGTTTTGATGCCCTGCTTTCGGGTATTTACAGGACGTTCAGGGGCAAAAGAGGTGGACTGCTCGGTAGGACGTTCGATATTGGGCCAAAACACAGTTGCTACTGGCTCGATAGCAAAGGAAATGGGAAATATCTGCGTAAAAACAGCGTCTATACTGGATACGTTTTCGTGCCAGGGGATGATACCATATGGAGCGCAGATGCTCGTACCATATCGGCAGTACACGAGCTGGGGCATGATGTGTCAGCCTTTAATATACCGCCGTATCTGTTGTATCCGATGTTTCTGCTGGTAAGCTCGCTGGTGGCGGTTTTTTGTTGTTGAAAATGGGAGAAAATTTAATTGAAGGAAGTTTAAAGCGAAAAAATAATGAGGTTATAAATGAAAATGCCGGATAGAAATATGATATTTCATTCAGCATTTATTATGCATCAATTAATTCTGGGGATGTTTGATATAGATTTTTTGCCATCAATATGTCTGATATGGTTTGTCAACCAAGGTGTATAGAATCCGATTTTGTTATAAAGCTGCTGGTGAATATTTTTGTTGTTGAAAATGGGGGAAAATTAGCATGGAAAAAAAGTGACAAAACATGAAAATGGCTGAATTTCCGGGAAACAGTTATAAATAAATACCGGATTAAACAGGTGGGAATAGGGTTCAGAAAAAAAAGCATAAAGCATACGTTTACTACATTATATAGATGTCGTATGAAATATCTATAATTAAAGAGGATTTGATATAAGAGATTAGAAACGCTATTTAAAATCACTAATTTACATTGTCTGATATGGTTTGTCAATCATTTATGACAAGAATCTCGATTATGTTATAAAGCTGCGTGAATATCCACATAATAAAAAGGGAAAACGTAGCACGATTATGGATATGTAGTGACAAAACATGAAAAGGTGGCTGAATTTCCGGGAAACAGTCACGAAATAAATACGATTAAACAGGTGGGAATAGGGGTGTTTTTGAAAAAAAGCATAAAAATACTGCATACGTGTTATACTACATTATATAGATGTCGTATGAAATATGAACGATAAACACATAAATAAACACAGGATATGAGAAGTAATCGCAATCACAAATATATTTTGTGAAATACAACAATTGCTTTCTCATAGGAAAAGGAGATAAAAATGCCGGAAAACAGTAGCTGTAGCAGCGCGGGAAGCTGCACAAAATCAAGCTGCGAGGGCTGTCCATCACATAATGGCGGACCACAGAGCTTCCTCGTAGAGCAGAATAAATTTTCAAACATCAAGCATGTAATAGGAGTTGTCAGTGGAAAGGGCGGAGAAAAGGAAAATCATTCGTCACATCCTCACTGGCGGCCATAAACATGGCAAAGAAGGGCTACAAGGTTGGTATCCTCGATGCCGATATCACAGGACCGTCAATACCAAAGATGTTTGGCGCACATGACCAGATACTCAGGAGAGAAAACGACCTGACATCCGTATGAGACAAAAGAGGGCATCAAGCTCATTTAAACCTATTTTGACAACGAGGAGGATCGGTTATATAGTTACAATATTTCTTTTGAAGCAGGCAGATATATCAGTTCTGGGTGCGGTATATATGCGATGTATTTATCTATTGGCGAATGCCCGGATTCAGGTGCCGCAGACCACACACCCGGAAGCGCATAGCGTAGCTCACGGGTATGCGGTTTGCGGCACATGAATCCGTGGCATTCGCCCGAGAACTGCCAAATATTAAACTTTCTTTAAATATGCGATTTCCCTATTTACATTTCAATCCATTGGCTTCATAATCATATTACCCACGGATTAAACAATAGTTTTTATACTCAAAATTTACGAAAACAACCAAAATAGGAAAAAGAGTTAATTTTATTATCAATATTTACCCAAAAACAATAATTTTAACGTCAATTTTTATAAAAAAATGCCCTTGTTTTTGTGCATATTTTTGTCTATATTATCATGTAGTAAAGAGAAGGTAAAAAGAAAGGCAAATAGGAGGAAAATATGAAGAAAATATTTGATGTATTGAATGTCATTAAACAAAAGCTCTTTGTAAAGAAAGACAAGATTCATTCAGAAAAATATTATCGCAGAATTGATTTTTTAAATAAATATTCGCTTTTATTCCATGCAATCATAGCTATGGCTATCGTATTTATAGTGGAGATTATTTCGCGCAGAAGCTTTATCTCTGCATGTAAGTTCGTAGATGCACATACACTTGCGTTCATGTACAATTCATTTTTAGTGTTTGTATCATTTTCACTTGTGTATCTGTTCAGGCGCAGGGCTTTTGCAAGGGTAATAATTACAGGCTTTTGGACTATCCTCGGAATCATCAACGGCTGTGTGCTTTCAAACCGTGTCACACCGTTTGGTTATACTGATTTAAAGTGTATTCCGGAGCTTTTGGCCATGAACAATACCAGCTATTTTACAGCACAGCAGGCTACAATAGTTGTAGTTGGACTTGGTGCATTTGCACTGTTTCTTGTGGCACTTTTTATCAGGGGCCTAAATATACAGGAAAAATCCGTTATGCAGGCATTTCAGTGGCATTTTTAGCATTGCTTTTCGTAGCAATCCCTGTCACAACTAATGTGGCACAGAATACCAATGTAGTTGCCAGCTACTATTCAAATATCGCCCAGGGCTATGATGATTATGGCTTTGTATACTCATTCTCATCTACCGTAGTGGACCGTGGAATGAAAAAAGCCGGAGGACTACAATAAGCAGAATGTGGAAGATGTAGAGCAGAAGGTCAATTCTCAGAAGAAGAAGACCACCACAGTGGACGGAAAGACAGGTCCAAACATCATCTGTGTGCTTTTAGAGTCATTCTGTGACCCGGACGAGATTAATTTCCTTCAGGTGAATGAGGATCCTATTCCTACATTCCATGAGCTTGAAAAACTATTCAAGCGGATATCTGAATGTACCTGTAGTCGGAGCAGGAACTGCTAACACAGAGTTTGAGATGCTTACAGGACTCAGCATGCAGTATTTCGGTACAGGAGAGTATCCATACAAGACTATCTTAAAGCAGACAGATTGCGAGAGCATTGCCTCTGATTTATCTAAGATTGGATATGCAACACATGTAGTGCACAACAACGGTGGTAATTTCTACAGCCGTACCAATGCATTTTCTCAGATGAGTTTTGATACCTTTACAAGCAAGGAGCTCATGAATATCACAGAGTACACTCCAAACGGAAGCTGGCCTACAGATGATATTCTCGTCAGCGAGACTATGAAGACCTTTGATGCTACACCAAATCAGTCTGATTTTACTTATATCATCACAGTTGGCACTCACGGTGACTATCCAAAGGAGCCTGTTATTGAAAATCCTACATACACCGTATCAGGTGTTGAGGACGAGGGCATGAAAAATGCCTGGACATATTATGTGAACCAGCTCAACGATGCTGACCGCTTCATCAAGGAGCTCACAGATGAGCTTTCTAAGAGAGATGAGGACACCATCGTTGTTATGTTTGGCGATCACCTCCCTACAATGGGACTTCAGAATTCTGATATGAAGTCAGGTGATATCTACAAGACAAAGTACATCACATGGAACAACATGGGACTGCCAAAAAGGAGGATGCTGACCTTTATGCTTACCAGCTTCTTGCCCAGACTACAGACACTGTAGGTATCCATGAGGGAACTATCATGAACTATCATCAGACTCAGATGAACAGTACAGATGAGGCATCATATCAGGATGGACTTGACCTGTTACAGTACGATATCCTTTATGGAAAGCGCTACTGCTACAACGGCACAGATTTATATCCGGCTTCAGATCTTGTCATGGGAATTGACAAGGTGGACATCACAAATGTGTCTGATTCATCGACCGGTGATACAGTATATATTTACGGTCACAACTTTACCAACTGGAGTAAGGTTTATATCAACGACTCCAAGGTGGCTTCGACTTATCTATCAGCAGGTGTGCTTGCTATCAATAAGGAAGACATCAGTGATGGTGATGAGATAACTGTGTGCCAGGTTGGATCTAGTGATACCATTTTCAGAAAGTCTGAGAATGCGTATACATATGTGGATCCTGCAGTGGAGCACGACAGTGAGTCGGAGACAGATGAACCGACAGAGAACCAGTAGATTTTAATGAATTTTTTCTTGGGTGGACGGGGCGCAGGTCCCGGGTCCCAGTGTGGAGTGGCGGCATGTACTCTCGCGTTCGCTACGCTTCGCAGCCAAGATTCTGTACGAAATTATGCTTTTAGGGTTTCTATGCTTGACGAAACCGGATTATATGCGCCGTCCATGGCGCATATAATCCTTGCCCCGCCGTCCTTGGCGGGGCATTTCTGCGTTTCATGGGCATAATTTCTACAGTATCTAGGCAGCTTCGCTATGCGCTCACACGAGAGCACACGCCGCCACTCCACACCGAGACCCGGGACCTACGCCCCTTACGTTGTGTCAAAATTGTCGCGTGTGTGCACCGGTCTTCGCCCGGTGCTTACGCTTCGTGCTTGTAAAATATAGGTATGGTGTGTCTTAAGATATAATTAATGGGTTGAAAATTGTGTATATTGATGATACAATTTCTACGGTTAAGAGTTTGGTAGGATTTACGGACGTGACAGATATCTGCAGGCCGGTGATGTATACCGAATTTAATACTTTAATTGTAGAAATTAAGAATTTAAGTATGGAGGTGAATTTCATGGACAGTAGTGATGGTCTTGGGCGAAGTAAGAACGACACGGTGCTGATATACAAGTGAGTATTGTATTGGCAGGCATAGTGGATTCTGTCCGTGGAAGGATTCATCACAGGACAGTTTTTAGAGGTACAGTGTAGGCATATTAGGAATATCGGCTTATGCCGTGCTGTGTTTTGCTGTGCACAAATGCATACTTGTTTATATATCAGGGCACCGTTAGGTGCTTTTTTCGTGCGCAAATTTATGGAGTGCACGGGTTTCGTCCTTTCTATCATGGAGTAATTTTTATGTTCCAAAATCCCGGGATTTTGGAGAACCACATATGTTTATTTTATGTGGAAAATGCTATCGGAAATGAGAAAGGAGAGAAATGGAGATGAATACAAAGAAATATGAAGAGCTTCTTGTTCTATTGAGAAGCCACAAAACGGATAAGGAAATTCTGGAGGTTTTGTCAGACTATCATGAGAATGATATTGCTGATATGCTTGCAGGAATGAACGAGAAAGAACGCAAACGTCTTTACAGGCTCCTTGGAACACAGCGGACAGGCTGAGATTTTTGCATATCTTGATGAGCCGCAGGCCTATTTTGATGAGCTGTCTGTGGAGCAGGCGGCAAGGGTAGTATCGCTGATGGATTCGGATGATGCTGTCGATTTGCTTGAAAATCAGGAGGATGAGGACAAGAAGGAGATTGTAGAGCATCTGGATGAGGAAGCGGAAAAGGATGTCAGGATGCTTCTGTCATATGACGATGATGAAATCGGCAGCTATATGACAACCAACTACATCTGTATTCCGGGCGGCCTGACAGTGAAGCAGGCGATGAGCCAGCTCGTGAGGCAGGCGGGCGAAAACGATAATATCATGACTATATATGTGGTTGATTCAGATGAATGCTTTGCGGGAGCTATTGATTTAAAGGATTTAATCACAGCCAGGGAAGGCATGAATCTGGAAAGCATTATAGCCCATTCATATCCATATGTGCTAGACCATGAGAAAATCGATGATTGTATCGATACAATCAAGGACTACGCTGAGGATTCAATTCCGGTACTCTCAAAGGATAAGCATATCCTCGGAGTCATCACATCTGATGATATTGTAGAGATGGTAGACAATGAGATGGGTGAGGACTATGCAAAGCTCGCCGGACTGACCGCAGAGGAGGATCTGAAGGAGACCACGCTGCAGAGCATGAAAAAGAGAATGCCATGGCTTATCATCCTGCTTTTTTGGGAATGATAGTGTCTTCCGTAGTCGGAATATTTGAAAATGTGGTAGCGGCTTTGCCGATAGTCATCTGCTTCCAGTCGTTGGTGCTTGACATGGCAGGAAACGTAGGAACACAGTCACTGGCTGTCACAATCAGAGTGCTTATGGATGAGAATTTAAGCGGTAAGCAGAAGCTTTTGCTTGTAGTAAAAGAGGTAAGAATAGGCCTTGTAAATGGTGGCTTGCTTGGAATAATGGCACTTGTATTTCTCGGAATATATGTGCATCTGTTCAAGGGCTACACATGGTTTGGAGCATTTGCGGTATCAGGCTGTGTAGGAGTTTCACTGCTTGTAGCAATGGCAATTTCAAGCCTTGTGGGCACAGTGATTCCGATGTTTTTCACAAGATAAAGATCGACCCGGCGGTTGCGTCTGGTCCTCTTATCACTACAGTGAATGATCTGGTGGCAGTTGTGACCTATTATGGACTGGCATTTCTTTTCTTGATTGAGTTGTAATATTGGTCGTAGTACATAAACATTTAGAATATATCTTGACAAGGGTGTGCATATACTGTATATATTTATATATACAGTATATGCACACCTATTTTAATTGTGGGAAAGCAAAGGAGAGAGTTATGCTAAGGGTTCATGAATTGGATAAGGAAATGTCCGGGGAGGACAGGTTTCATCTGGAAAACATATCGTTTCATTTGCCAAAGGGTTATATATGCGGCCTTGTAGGAGAAAAACGGAGCAGGCAAGACAACTCTTTTACGCTGCCTGATGGGACTGTATAGGTCAACAGGAGACATAGTGATAGATGGACACAATTTAAACAGCGATGAGGCAGCCGCCAGGGAAGTAATAGCGGTAGTAGGTGATGAGGGATTTTTGATGGGAATATAAATCTCGAAAAGCTCGGAAAATACTATGGGCAGATGTATGTGCGGTTTGATATGGAAAAGTATCTGGGATATCTTGAAAGATTTAACCTTGATAGAAAGCAGAAATACAAAAACTGTCCAAAGGTATGAAAATCAAAGCGCAACTTGCATTTGCACTGTCGTATGGAGCAAAGCTTTTTTGTTCGATGAGCCTACTGCAGGGCTTGACAAGCACTTCAGGGAGGATTTTTTAAGGCTGTGTACAGAGCTTGTGTCGGATGGTGGAAAAAAGCATTATCATTTCTTCTCATATTACGGAGGATCTGGACAGAATAGCAGACTATATTGCATATATGCAGGCAGGGAGGCTGTTGTTTTTAAGCCTAAGGATGCTGCGTGTGAGCATTTTCGGATAGTTACAGGACCTGTATATAAATGTAAGCTGATACCCAGGGAAGCAGTGGTTTACATGGAAGGAGGCACATACAGCTCCACTGCCATGGTTATAAGGGATAAATGTATTCTGGTAGACAGAGAGCTTCAAGAGCATACCCGGATATCAGGGAGCTGATACATTATCTGGTGAAAGGGGAAAGGAAAATGCCGAAAATATTGTGGAAAAATATTTTGGATAGCAGCAGGCGGGAGCTTGTTTTGGCCATAGTTATGATACCATTATTCTGGCTTGGAATTACAGAAGGCTCATTTGGAGGCCTGAATCAGGTAATGTATATATACAATTTGATGATCAGCATTTTTTTCCATTTTCAACAATCATAATAGAAGCGCATTCGAATTGCCACAGTATATGTATCTGGCTCCGTATTCAAGAGAACAAAGACAGCATTATATAAAAAAATGTTCAAATACAGATTCCGTGTGTCGTATATAGTGCTGCTTTTACCTATATTAATCACGGCAATAATCAGCCCTGATAAGACTCTGACAGTATCAGGAATAGTCTATTATATGTGTGAGATGCTTGTAATGGCAGGTATTTTGTATTGTACTTCATTTGACAATTATCTGGGCAGCGTGAATCCGGGCAGATTAACGATATTTGATGCAATCATGTTTATGTCTGCGGTGGTTGTTGCCGCAAGCTATGACCAGAATGACAGCTCGCTGGATTTGGGTCAGATATTATTTTCTTTAGTGATAGGTGTGTTTTTTATATCGATGATTGTATCCTGCAGGAAAAAATATTATGACGATATTGTTCGCTGTATGGCAGATTACGAGTTTGCGGAATCAAAAAAAAGATAAAAAATTGCGTAGAGGTGTGTATGAAAATTGTCATTTCAACAACAGCTAGTATGCCGATATATGAGCAGATTATAAATCAGATACGCGATGCAGTGGTAAGCGGTGAGCTTAAGGCAGGCGATGGCATGCCGTCAATCAGAGTTCTGGCAAAGGAGCTGGCAGTCAGTGTGATTACGACAAAGCGTGCTTATGAGGAGCTGGAAAAAGGAAGGCGTAATAGAGTCGGTGCCGGGGCGTGGATTTTACGTGTGCGAGCAGAAAAATGATCTTTTGCGTGAAAAACAGATGATGAATCTTGAGAACAGGATGTCAGAACTGCTTGCAGATTGTGAGAATGCCGGAATGACCTTGAAGGATATAATAGATATGGTTCGTGTATTGGGAGAAAAATAATGGATGAGACAATTATAAAAATAGAAAATGCCGCTTTAAAATTGAAAAATTTGTGATTAAGCCCGCAAATTTAGAAATACCAAAGGGCTACATTGTAGGTGTACAGGGAGAAAATGGTGCGGGAAAGACCACACTGCTTCATATGATGCTTGGAATGTATGACAAAATGAAGGGCAAAATATACATAGACGGTCTTGATGTTGTAAAAAATAAGACCAAGGTAAAAGAACTTGTAGGAATAGTGTCGCAGGACAGAAAATTTTACCTGTCGCAGGATGCCAAGGGAAACGAAAAAATATACAGTCCATTTTATAAGAACTGGGATAGTGAGGAGTATCACAGGATGCTTGCACATTTGGAGCTTTCCCCAAGACGCAGATTGTGCTCGTTTTCTACAGGAGAAATGATAAAGTATCAGTTTGCATTTGCGGCAGCATACAGACCCAAAGTGCTTCTGATGGATGAGCCGACTGCCAATCTAGACCCGGTGTTCAGGGATGACTTCTTAAAATTACTGCAGGAATTTGTGGCAGAGTATGAGATGACAATACTCTTTGCCACGCATCTGGACGATGATTTGTCGAGGGTGGCAGACTATGTTATAGATGTAAAGAACGGAGAATATTCAATGCGTGAGATGCTAGAGTAGCTTATAATTGCTGGCGGTCACACTGGGATGAGAATAGTATGATTTTATGAATTGTATTATGCGCACAGCACGCAATAGAAAACAGATGGAGATGTGAAATGAATATGAGTACCTTGATTAAAACGGAACACGACAATTGGAAAAAGCGCATGATGGTTGAGACCTGCGGAACGTATGTCCTCATGAATATGGGTATGGGTTTTGTGGTAATCGCAGGTGCATTTTGTGGTGTAATGAATACTGAATTTGATCTTTATTATTATAATATGGTGGCATTTTTTACATTTGGATTGTATTATGCACAGTCCAGATACATTACATATATATGGGAAAATGGTAGAAAAGTTAATATATTTGAGAAATATATATATTTGCCGGTTGACCTTAAAAAGTTGAGAAAAGCAAAGCTTATAGTAGTTGGAAAAAATATTATGATACCGGTCATACTTGGACAGCTTTCAGCAATTCTTATGAGAGGGGCATATTATGGATGGCATGTAAAAAAGCTGGCTCGATTTGGGACTGTATACACCGGTTATGGTGGGAATTGTTTTTTGATTTTTAAGGAATCTGAGCATAGATGGCTGTGCTTTAAGGCAGTAAGAAATTAAGCCTGCCAATAAAAAAGAGTTTTATTGGCTTTATTTGGTAACTAGTGTATACTATTTGCATATAACAGCTTCGTTAAGCAGATATAAATACACATAAAAGAAAGGTATAATAATGGACATCGTATTAGGAAATTACAAAGGATTAAAGGCAAACATCCCTTATATTGCATATACAGAGGAGGATGTTAATTCACAGATAGCGACACTTCTCTCAGGAAATCCTGTCAGAGAGCAGAAAACAGGTCCGTTAGCGATGGGCGACACGGCAGTAATCGACTACGAGGGATTTAAGGACGGAGTTGCGTTTGAGGGCGGAAAGGCTGAGAAATATCCTCTGGGAATCGGTTCAGGCTCTTTTATTCCGGGCTTTGAGGAGCAGCTTGTAGGCATGGAAATCGGTGAGGACAGAGACATCAATCTCTCATTCCCTGAGCAGTATCATGCGCCGGAGCTTGCAGGCAAAGCGGTTGTTTTAAGGTTAAGCTGCACGATATTTACAATGAGAAGGAAGCAGAGCTGAACGATGAGTTTGCAGCATCTCTCAATTTCCCTCAGGTACAGTCAGTGGAGGATTTAAAGAAATATATCAACGAGTATCTTGAGTACCAGGTAGAGGCAAGAAAGGCTGATGCGGCAAGAGAAAAGCTCTATGACCAGATTCTTGAGAGCAGCTCATGCCTTGTTTCGCCACAGGCAGTAGAGACAGCGGTAAATATGCAGCTTCAGCAGATGGCAGCTTCATTTGCACAGCAGGGGGTGGCTATGGAGCAGTATCTTCAGATGACAGGCAAGACTATGGATGGCTTAAAGGACGAGCTCAAGCCGGTTGCACAGAAGCAGGTAAAGCTTGAGGCTGTTCTCGATGAAATCATCAGAGTGGAAAATATCACTGTATCTGACGAGGAGATGGATGAGCAGTATGAGCTTATTTCACAGAAGTATGGTCAGCCTGTTGACGTTGTAAAGCAGGTGATTCCAAAGGCACAGCTCAAGCCGGATTTACTCCGTATGAAGGCATCACAGCTCATCATCGATGCGGCTGAGATTATCATGGAAGAAAGCGGAAAATAATGTATAGAATATTTTTGGTTGAGGATGACGAGACCATAGCAAAGCTTGTCAGAAGACATTTGGAAAAATGGGATTATGATGTGCATGTGGTGCAGAAATTTGATGCTGTAATGTCAGAATTTGCATCATTTGATCCGCATCTTGTGCTTATGGATATCGGTCTGCCGTTTTACAATGGGTATCACTGGTGTACGGAAATCAGAAGGGTATCAAAGGTTCCTGTGGTTTTCCTGTCATCCGCAGCTGATAATATGAATATAGTGATGGCAGTCAGTATGGGGGCTGATGACTTTATAGCAAAGCCGTTTGACCTCGATGTGCTGACTGTAAAGATACAGGCTATCATCAGGCGCTGCTATGATTTTGGCGCAAACAACAGTGTTTTGGAGCATAATGGCGCCATGCTCAATATATCTGATGCCACCATAACCTATGACGACTAAAAGGCTCGAGCTTACAAAGAATGAGCTCAGAATATGGCAGACACTGTTTGACAACAAAGAAAGGATTGTATCACGCAGCCTCCTAATGGAAAAGCTGTGGGCGAGTGATGCGTATGTGGACGAGAATACACTTTCGGTGAATGTCAACAGGCTGCGTAAAAGCTGGATTCTATAGGGCTTGAGAGCTTTATTGTCACAAAAAAGGGGCTTGGGTACAGGCTGGGGTGAGAGGTCATGGCAAAAATACAAAACAAACCGCATCTGACAAATTTTATAAAAACAAAACTATATATGGATTCTGATGATAGTCACAATGTCGTGTATCCATTTGCTTTACATGTACCTGATTGGTGCGCGCAAACAGGATCTGGTGTATGCGGCAGTGCTTGATGCAATACTTCTTCTGATAACAGTTTTGGTAGGATTTTTCAGATATAGCAGCAAGGTAAAAGCTCTAAGCAATGCTTTAAAGCGTCCGGTTGAGGAACAGGCACAGCTTCCGGAAGCAACAGATGATGTGGAGATACTTTATCACCGGCTGCTGGAAAATCAAAGTATTGCAAGAAGTGAGTCAGAAAGCAGTGCTGCAATCAGACAATCACAGATGAGAGATTATTACTCTATGTGGGTGCACCAGATAAATACCCCGATATCGGCTATGAAACTACTGCTTGAGGCAGAGCGGGAGGAGCTTGGGCAGTTTATATGTGATGATGAACAGAGTCAGTGCCATATAGGCGATATGACTGGTGGGAATATCGGTGCTGCCGGATTAAATGCTGCTTTGAAACAGCAGGCTGTACTCACAGAGCTGTCAGATAACATGGACTCGTTTGAGGACGAATTGTTCCGCATAGAGGAATATGTCAGTATGGCTTTGCAGTATCAGCGTGTGAGCAGTACCGAAAATGATTTTGTGCTTGAAAAAAGTCAGTGTGGATGGTGTCATACGTGATACCATTAAAAAATATGCAAAAATTATGATACGAAGGCATATTGGGATAAATTATTCAGGAACCGGGCAGGTGGTATATACTGACGGAAAATGGCTTGCATTTATGCTGGAACAGATACTTTCAAATGCCATAAAATATACACCGCAGGGTTTTGTTACAATAGAAACTGCAGAGGAGAAAAGACAGGTTTTTTATTACAATAAAGGATACCGGAATAGGAATCAAAGCCGAGGATCTGCCACGCGTTTTTGAAAAGGGCTACACAGGCTACAATGGTCATGCCGATAAGAAGGCTACGGGAATTGGGCTTTATCTGTGCAGGCAGATGGCAGACAAGCTGGGGCATACAATCCGCATGGAGTCAGAGATTGGAAAAGGAACTAAGGTGTGGATAGGGTTTGATCTGGATTATGCGGATGTGAGAGATTAGGATAAATCGGTGTAATAAGTTTGACTGGAAATTGTATCCAAAATCAGATATAATATATATTATGAGAAATAAAAGAGTATGTGATTATATAGCGGAAGCTATTCAGAATGAAATTTTATCAGGACGTATGTCATCAGGAGTGCCATTGCGACAGGAAGAGCTTGCGGATAGTCTCGGTTATTCGAGAATACCAATCAGGGAGGCATTGCAGATACTTGAGGCGCAGGGATTGGCAAAGAGACTGGCAACAAGGCATGTGGTGGTGGCTGATTTTTCGGACGAGGTGATAACGGAAATCTATGAGCTGCTTTCAGATGTGGAGATAAAACTGTTAAAGGGCATGCTGCAGTCTGGTATATGTTTATGGGATAAAGCGGTTAGTGATAACAGTGAGCAGCCCAATTGCGTACATGAGCCATCTGCTATAAATGAAAAATTGTCTGCAGAGCTGCAGTTTCATGAGACAATTATATCCAATAGTCATAACGAGTATTTTACACATATTCTTGAAAAATGGTCTTTGGTGCTATATCAGGTTTGCGGTTGAAGAGACGGCAGCAGGCAGCGAAAATGCGCGAAGACTTGAGCTGTTATCGAAAATAGCAGAGGCATATTCGGATAAGGATATAAAGATTGTCAGAGAACTTTTGGGAGAATATTTTGGAAGTCTTTGTGAGGCTGTTATAGCAGAGAGGGCAGAAAGCAGCAGGTAATTGGTGACTTATTTTATACTGAATAATGACAGATGATTCGGAAGCATATAAAATTAAAAGATAACAAGAGGAAAAAGTAATTATGATAGGACTTAAACCGATAAAGATTCCGTCAGCGAAGGAGCGTGTAGCATCGGAGCTGCGCAAGGCAATTTTGTCAAAACAGCTAAAAAGAGGGAGAAAACCTCACATTGGAAAGTGTAGCGCAGCAGCTTAATGTATCTATAACTCCGGTGCGTGAGGCTTTTTCAGATATTAGCGCATGACGGACTTATCAAGCTAAGACCGAATAAAGGGAGCAATAGTACTTGGAATTACAGAGACGTACATAAGGGAGCACTATCAGATTAGAGGTATACTCGAGGGCGCATGTGCAGGTTTTGCTGCTTCACCTGATATCGATATCAGCAAGATAGAGCAGTCATACCTGGATGCAAGGGAGATGACAGCCTCCGGAGATTATAGCAGATATGCGGATTTAAACCGTGAGTTTCATAGTGAAATCTGGGCAGCATCCGGCAACAAAAAGATGGAAAATATGATCGCAGAACTGTGGAACGGACTTTCAATGGGCAGCATGGTCACAGAGGAGGAATATGGCATTTCTATAAAGGAGCATGAGGCTATATACGAAGCAATCAAGGCTCATGATGCAGCTTGCACAGCGGAGGGGAATGAGCATATCATGCGTAGTCGTGATGATATGCTGACATATTATGTGTAGATGTAAAGTTACTTAACACATTACTTGTAATAGATCCAAATTGAATTGTGCCGAAATTGTCAAAAAGGTATTGACGATTTCGGTTTTTTGTATATCTTAAACTCAGAAAGGATACAATATCAAATATCAAATATTAAACGGAGGGAGGGAAATGATATGAGTCCAGCTTTTTTTTTCTTATTGTTTGCCGTTGTGATGTTATTGACTTGGGGTTACATCCATGATAGTATGCGTCGGTCTTTTTCGTAGAAAACAGAGGTTTATCGTCGGTTTAGGAGCATTGTTTGAAACCGGTATGGCAAACAAAATTGGAGGAGTGGTCACACACTTCGCCAAAACAGAGAGGCAGCTTATCATAGCAATCATGGTGATTGTGGGACTGATGAGCGGAGTACTCAAACACAGGAACTGCAGCAGTTCTCATTCCGGTAGTTATCGGAATTGCTGCAAAATCAGGATACTCGAGATCGAGACTTCTTATGCCACTTGTTTTGCAGCAGCCATGGGTGGAAATTTATCTCTCATCGGTGCACCGGGAAATCTCATAGCACAATCAGCTATGGGAGAGATTGGACTTAGCTTTGGATTTTTCGAGTATGCAAAGGTAGGACTTCCGATACTTATAGTAGGTATTCTGTACTTTGCATTTATAGGATACAAATTCCTGCCTGAAAAGCAGGGCAGTACGGAAAGCTCATATGATGAGCAGAAGGATTTCTCAGATGTGCCTAAATGGAAACAGATGATGTCATTGATTATCTTAATCCTTACACTTTTGGGAATGATTTTCGAGGACAAGATTGGCATCAAGCTTTGTGTCATCGGCTGTGTCGGAGCACTTGCCCTTATCATTACAGGCGTTATCAGTGAGAAAAACGCACTTAAATCAATAGATTTGAAAACCATTTTCTTATTTGGTGGAACTCTTTCACTTGCAGCGGCGCTTCAGGAGACCGGGGCAGGCGAAGAAATCGCAACAGCGGTTATCGGTATACTTGGCAAAAATCCATCACCATACGTTCTCACATTCGTAGTGTTCATGCTTTGCTGTGTACTTACGAACTTTATGTCAAATACCGCCACCACAGCACTTTTGGTTCCAATCTGCGTATCAATTGCCACAGAGATTGGAGCTGACCCGAGTGCAGTACTTATGGCATGTGTTATCGGTGGTTCATGTGCATACGCCACACCTATCGGTATGCCTGCCAACACAATGGTCATTACAGCCGGAGGATACACCTTCAAGGATTATGCAAAGGCCGGTATTCCACTTATAGTAGTGGCGACCATTGTAAGTATGGTCTTACTGCCGATTTTCTATCCGTTCTTCCCATAAGAACGGATGGGAGTGGGTAAACAATAAATTAATATTTAATTATTTACAAGATTTATATTAGGAGGAAAAACTATGTCAAACGAGAAACAGGTAGAGCAGCTTACCACTTATATGGCAAATTTTATCGCTCATATAGCAAAAAAATTACCGGATGATGTCATTGCAAAAACTGACAGAACTCCGTGACAAAGAGGACAGTCCTCTTTCAAAAACAATCTATGACACAATGTTTAGAAATCAGGAGCTTGCGGTAAAACTTAACCGCCCAAGCTGCCAGGATACAGGAGTACTTCAGTTCTGGGTTAAATGTGGAACAAAATTCCCACTTATTGATGAGCTTGAGGGACTTTTAAAAGAGGCAGTTGTAAAAGCTACATTTGAGGCTCCTCTTCGTCACAACAGTGTTGAGACTTTCGATGAGTACAACACAGGCAAGAACGTTGGAAAAGGAACACCTACAGTATTCTGGGATATCGTGCCAAACAGTGACAAATGTGAAATCTACACATACATGGCAGGAGGTGGATGTACACTTCCGGGAAAAGCTATGGTACTTATGCCTGGAGAGGGCTATGAAGGAGTTACAAAATTCGTAATGGATGTTATGACTACTTATGGTTTAAATGCATGCCCACCTCTCCTGGTAGGTGTAGGTATAGCAACATCTGTTGAGACAGCAGCACTTTTATCAAAGAAAGCACTCATGCGTCCAATCGGATCTCACAATGAGAACGAGAGAGCCGCAAAGATGGAAAAACTTCTCGAGGATGGTATCAATGCTATCGGCCTTGGACCTCAGGGAATGGGCGGAAAATACTCAGTAATGGGTGTAAATATCGAGAACACAGCCCGTCATCCATCTACAATCGGTGTAGCCGTAAACGTAGGCTGCTGGAGCCACAGACGCGGACACATTGTTTTTGATAAGGACCTTAACTATACAATCACAACACATTCGGGGTGGAATTATAATGGTAGAGAGAATTAATGGAAAAACAATTTTAACAACACCAATCTCAGCAGAGGATCTTAAAGGAATAAAAATCGGAGATATCGTATATTTAAACGGAAGCATGACGACCTGCCGTGATGTGGCACACCGCCGTCTCGTTGAGGAGGGAAGAGAGCTTCCGGTAGACGTAAGAAACAATGCTATTTTCCATGCGGGACCGATCATCCGTCCACTCGAGAATGACAAATTTGAGATGGTATCTGTTGGACCGACAACAAGTATGCGTATGGAGAAATTCGAGTACGAGTTCGTAAAAGAGACCGGCGTACGTGTTATCATCGGAAAAGGTGGTATGAAAGAGAATACCGAGCGCGCATGTAAAGAGTTCGGTGCCATTCACTGCGTATTCCCGGCAGGAAATGCAGTAGTAGCCGCAACAGAGGTTGAGGAAATCGTCCGCGCAGAGTGGAGAGATCTCGGAATGCCTGAGACACTCTGGAACTGCCGTGTGAAAGAGTTTGGCCCATTTATCGTATCTATAGATGCAGAGGGTAACAACTGGTTCGAGCAGCAGAAAGTTGAGTTCAACAAGAAAAAGATGCTGCAACAGAGGAAATCTGCAAACAGGTTGGATTTATCAAATAGTTGCCGGAGCCTGGTATCAAATTTATTTAGAACCCAATTGCCATGAAAGTATTCTGGCAAAATATATACCCGCAGAATGCGGAGAAAACATAAAAATATAATTTTTTTCGCGCAAAGGCTCTCACATAATTTGACTATTATGTGGGAGCTTTTAGATATATGAAATTAGAATAGTATGGTAATCATTTTCATAGATATTAAAATAAATTACTGCAATAAAAAGATTATTGCCGGTAACTAAAAAAGAGAGGAATAAATGATAATGAAGCAATTCCTGAGAAAACAATGAAAAATGTAGCAGCCTACGTGGAACTTTTTTCTGTCGGCAGTACTGGTGTTTGTGATAGTGGTGCTTATTATAAAGCTTATAGGGCAGTGCTTTTTTGATATATGGCATGATAAAATTAAACTGGAGTATTACATGGAATATATCATGTCGCTTGCAATCGGCGTGGAGTTTGTGAAAATGCTCTGTACTCATAAGCCAGGTACAATCATAGAGGTGCTTTTGTTTGCAACAGCCAGGCAGATGATCGTGGAGCATCTCAATGTATATGAGACACTTGTCGGAATAGGTGCGATAGCGGCGCTTTTTGCCATCAGAAAATTCCTTTTCTGCAGCTTTGATGAGGCAGACCACATGATATGCCGTGGCAGCCAGACGGTAGCGAGGGCGAATTTTATTTCCGGAACAAATATACCGGAGGAAAAGACAAAGCTGCTTAGAGATGTGATAAGCGAAAATTGCAGGATGAGGGTAAAAATGTGTCAATCGGAGCCTGTGTGTATTACCAGGATTGTGCGCTCAGAGTTGATAATGTGAAGCAGGGCGTTGTCACAAGAGTTGAGGTAATTAAAATCTGTAGAATGCAACAAAAATAGAAGTTTAAATAACATTTTGAAATCATCGTAAAAGGAGCATTGAAATGGCAATCTTAGAAGTAAGTAACCTCAAAAAATATATACCACCAGATTTGGTGGCAATCAGGTACAGGCATTGAAAAACATCAATTTCTCTGTAGAGGAAGGTGAGTATGTGGCAATCATGGGAGAGTCCGGCTCAGGAAAGACGACACTTTTAAATATTCTCGCGGCACTTGATAAGCCGACAGCGGGAGAGGTACTCTTAAATGGAAAGAACCTTGTCTCATTGAAGGAAAAGGGAGATATCTGCCTTCAGACGTGAGCATCTGGGCTTCGTATTTCAGGATTTTAATCTGCTTGACAATTTTTCACTGAAGGACAATATCTTTTACCGCTTGTGCTGTCAGGTGTGGATCGTAAAATACAATAATTATTTTTGGAGTGCTGTATTTTCTTACTCTCATCTATAACCTGATGCAGGTGAAGCTTGCTAAAATGATAGAGCTGCTTCGCGGTGGCAATGTCGGTGAGAAAGAGCCAAGAGCAAATGGCTTATCGCTATAATCGGACTAGGCTGTCTTGCCGGGGGGATATTATATTGCGATTACCACAAAGAGCCCTCTTCAGGTGCTTTCACTGTTCTTTGTCGCAGTGCTGCTTGTCATCGTCGGAACGTATCTTTTATTTATTTCAGGAAGCATTGTGATACTTAAGGCACTCAGGAAAAACAAGTTTTACTATAATAAAAGCATTTTGCGGCGGTTTCAGGGATGATTTACAGAATGAAGCAGAATGCGGGCGGACTAGCAGTATATGCGTACTTTCCACAATGGTGCTGGTTGTTGTTTCCACAACCGTGAGCATGTATGCGGGCATGGAGGAGAGCAAGCAGAGATATCCTTCGGATATCGTGTATATAGCTGGGCGGGCGAAGTGCCGGCTGATGTGAATCTGGATGATGCACTTAAAGAAGCTGCTGCAGATTCGGATAAAATAATAGCTGACTCTGCTTGTAATGTTAAAGACAGCAAAAGCTACACTTATTTTAGCTGGACAGTGTTTAGAGAGGGGACAGAGTTTAAGCCGGTGTTAAGTTACGATAACGATATTTCCCTGTTGTATTTTTGTCACAGGAGATGAAATTGATGAGATGGAGACCGGCTTAAAAAATCCCACAGCTTGATACCGGTTCTGGTGGCAGAAAAGTTTAATGGGAACGGAAGCTGCGGCAGAAAAATTTAATGGCGCCATATGTCAATGTATATACTGTTGGGACAAAGGCAACACTTGCAGAGATATTTAACCTGAACAGCTTCCGTTGGGGATAGTGTGCCGACTATGCTCAACAATGAAATTGATTATAATCTGTAATGGCAAGCAGTGAGGATAAGCTATGTGGCAAAGGCTCCTGGATAAGCATTTTGAGGAAAATAGTGTGTAATCAGATGTGTCAGGCTTCTAAGTGAGGAAAAGCCAGATAAAAAACAGAGAACAGATTTATGGTATTGTATGGTACTTCGTTCTTATCGGAATATTCCTTGGAACGATGTTTTGTTACTGTGATGATTATTTTCTATAAGCAGATTTCAGAGGGCTATGATGACAAAGCACGCTATGAGATTATGGAGAAGGTAGGCATGAGCAATGACGAGGTGAAGAAATCCATTACTTCGCAGGTGCGTATGGTGTTTTTCCTGCCGATTATCCTTGCAGCGTGTCATCTTGCAGCAGCATTTCCTCTGCTTCGCAGACTGCTTGTCATGTTCAATCTTACGGATATTAAGTTTATTGTAATCTGCATGTTGCTACGTTTTTGGTGTTTGTGGCTATATACTATATTGTTTTCAAGATTACTTGAGAGCATACTACAGGATTGTTGGAAACCAGATTTAGGGTTTCATATGAATTATGAATGCGCTTATAATAGGACATAGCAATGATGCATAAGAATATAGAGCGAGAGGAACAAGCAGTATGAGTATGACAGAAACAATTAAATTATACGACATAGAGGGATGGCGAGCCGAACAAGGCAGATGATATGCCATTTTTCCCGGAGGAGGCGGACAGAGTTTGAGGCAGATATTATATCCTGGTGAGCCGAACAAGGCAGATGATAAGCAGGCGTTTAGATGGCAGCATAATATTGGAGAGCACAAATCAGAATGTGGGCTTTCATCTGAGTGACAGAAAATGGATTTCAGCGGGGATACATGGAGCATGAGGTAAATGTAGCCATGCTGTGACATATCCGTCCGCATGTGAAGTAAAATCGAGATTGAAGGACAGGTCAAAATAGTGACGGCGAGATTGGCATGCCGTGCGCTGCATGGCGCAGGATTATGAATTATCAGAATTATAAAGGAGGCGTCAGAATCAGCATCCTTTGTGGTTTCAGGGCACTGGAGGCTTTCAGACAAAAGTGCGACATTATCTCATTGTGGATAACGTCACAAAGCTTAAGGCAGTAAACCAGTCACTTAAGTCAGAGCTTGGCACTGCAAAGTCAGCGCTTTTGGATTATAAGGTATCAGAGCTTCCTGCTGATACGGACAATGCAGTATTGTTTGAGGACGGCATTGATACGAATACAGCAAGAAATTGCGTCAATGGCCTTGTGGAGAAATATAGTGGTTTTAGTGCATTTTTTACAGGAAATGATGAGGCGGGCTATAGCTTTATTATCGGAAGCAAGAATGCAGACTGCAATACAGTTGCCGCAGCACTGAGAAATAAGCTGGGTGCCAGAGGCGGCGGTAAGCCGGTTATGGTGCAGGGATCTGTAAAGGCAGCAAAGAGCGAGATTGAGGAAGTGCTAAAAGAGGTGCTTTAACTTTTTTGAAAATATAGTTTGTGGGACGGATTAAGAACACAAAAGCGGTTTCAGGACATTGCATCCTGAAACCGCTTTTATTGTAAAAAAATTATATCCAAAGTTAATTATTTGTTAGATCTTCTCCAAATGTGCATCTTCTCAGCCTCTTTGATGAGCTCATCACGGAAATCAGGATGAGCAACTGAGATGATTGCCTCTGCCTTCTGCCATGTAGAAAGACCCTTTACATTTACCATACCATACTCTGTAACGATATAGTGAGTGTTGGCTCTTGTGTCAGTAACGACAGAACCCTCTACAAGAGTAGGACGGATACGTGAGTGAACTACTCCCTGCTTGTCGGTGAAGGTTGAAGAGCAGCAGATAAAGCTCTTTCCACCGTTTGACATATAAGCACCGAGAACGAAATCAAGCTGTCCGCCGGCACCACTGATGTGCTTTGTGCCTGAGCTCTCTGAGCTGATCTGTCCGAAAGAGGTCAAGGTCTACACAGTTATTGATTGAGATGAAATTGTCAAGTGCGGCAATATTCTTGATATCATTTGTGTAGCTTACCGGGGCACTCATGAGCTCAGGATTCTCATCGAGGTAATCGTACATCTTCTTGGTTCCGGCACCGAAGCCGTAAGCCTGACGATAACGGTCGATGTTTTCTTTGCTCCTGTGATTTTTCCGGCCTTTGCGATGTCAACGAATGCGTCAACGTACATCTCTGTGTGGACACCGAGATCCTTGAGGTCTGACTCAGCGATGAGTGAGCCTACAGCGTTTGGCATTCCGCCGATACCGAGCTGGAGACAGGCACCGTTTGGAATCTGGTCAACGATAAGCTCTGCCACCTTCTTGTCTACATCTGTTGCAGGACCACCGGCACCAAGCTCTCCGATTGCAGGGTTGTCACCCTCAACAATGTAAGAAACCTGTGAAATATGTACATTGGCCTCTGTTCTGCTTCTCATCAGCCCATCTTGAGTAGCACTCAGACAGGGCATGAAGCGCCTTGCCACCGCCGCACTCCACATCGAGTACCGGCTTTGTCTCGAATGCAGCGTTGTAATACCACAGGCTTGCCTCCTCATAGTCTGCCTTGTCGAAATAGTACGCACCGAGCTCCCAGCACACCTCGCTGCAGCCATCAACTGCTACATTTTTTAGGGCAACAGAAAAAATTTGTCGTAGTCGCCATTCATGCGATAGTAGCGTGATAGCACGCAGGTGGATTCGATGTCGGGGCTGTTGCGGTATTCACCCTGAAAATATGGCGGGGGCATTGGTAAAATCCTCAGGGCTTCCGCATTTTAAAAGCTCCTTGGCATACATAGTCGCTATACTTTTTGGCAGGGTGCCGTTTTTTCAAACGAGCGCTTGAATATGGTAAAATCCCGCTTGCCGTGAGTGCCCTGCGGCAGATGTTGTATACAGATATCGCTGTCATAGACTACAGGCTCTAAGCGCACAGTCTCGTGCACCGGATTAATCCATGTAAACGTTCGAAGTCTCTTGAACAGCTTCGGGCGATACTCTGATGATGAATTTTGCACTGTGTTGAATTTGCTTGGAGTAATGTATTTCATCTGAACAATCTCAATCTCCGGCAGCAGCGCAGCCTTAAGCATCATGAAACGCCTGCGGTTGGTATCGTCGAGCACCTCGTCGGCATCAGGTGCATATATGTATTCCTGCGTAGCCTTGGAAAACGAAAATTCCTACTGCAGCAAAATCGTCGCACCATGAGGAGACTGTTCAGGCATCGTTCGAGCACCTCTTCTTCATTTTTA
>VOFG01003935.1_pt1 | contig 32356 bp, 29 predicted proteins | sample 5384171 | NCBI WGS metagenome assembly VOFG01 (sample SAMN12384726, study PRJNA508395) | human gut metagenome | isolation source: healthy gut F | host: Homo sapiens
CGAGAAAAGCAAACAAATATTGCAGGGTAATGCGTTGACTTGTAGATTGCGTTTTTTATTTCAATACGCTACTGCCAAGACAGGAAGTACCGTACGTTGTGAAAGGCTGTTTATCTTAATTGTTTTACTTTCCCAAATCTGTCACCTCGAAAAGAGAACTGTTAAGATAAGGGGAACGTAAGCAAAATCACGCATAATGGAGTGTGTGGTTGCCCATGTCACGTGCAAGCACTTGGAAAAAGAGTGTTGAGATCATCATAGTCATGAATCTTAGTTATTGAAAGAATTTATAGATTGCATCTCCATTGTGGTATTTCAACATCTGAGCCTCAACAGTTTCAAGAAAAGGATACGATTCATCCAAGTAATACACAATTCCATTACAACATTGAATAACTGTTCCTCATAATCATTCCCATACAAACTACCATTTATGTGACGCAAACAATCTTCTGCATCCAGTTGGTTAATAGTATTCTCTAGTAATGAAGCCTTTATTCTCTTTGCGTTCCTCAATACCAATAATGTGTAGCAGCTCAGTGTAGAATCCACGGTTGAGCGAATTGCTGTCATTTTGGAACGATAGCTTCAAAAGATGTGTATCGCTGAATATCTTATAAAGTTCGATAAGTTTGCGTGGAAGCGCTACTGTCTGTTCTATCAAGCAGGTGTTGATAGTCTTGTAAGTTGAAGTAAGTGTATTCAAGGCTATCTTTCACCTCCTCAATATAGGTTGTTGCAATTTCAGTATAGAAGAAATCGGTTTTGTTACTAGTTTTGCGTCCATCCACAAAGTCTTGAAACTCACGTCGTAATTGTTTGTTGTGATAGAATTTGCGTTCAAACTCATGGGCATCAAAAATAAAGAATTCATGAATATTAGTAGCGATGAGATATTTAATATCATTGTTCTTCTTATTGACACGTTCTTTAAGATAGTATAGCAATAATTCCTTCAAAGCCTTACGATTAAGATTGTCATTAGAAATCATCTCACCTTTGTTGGTGGTACTCTTTACTTCAATCAATAACCCTATATTGGACTTGATAGTTTTATCCAATCGGATAGCCCAATCAATATCTTCTTCAGGAGCCATGTAGTATGGTTTGTAGAACGTTTCACTCAGAAAATTACGTAAATGTTCTTTTTGCGTGTGTTCTCTTTGCCCATCCACAATATTGTCTCTCAATGTGCGAAGGGCATTTTTGAATAAGTCAAAATCTGTTGTTTCAATCGCAACCTGTCTATATGCTTTGTTCAAAACTTGATTCGGTTTGAGTAGTCCCATAATGTTTGGTAAATGAGTTAATAAAATACAAAGGTAGTCTAAAAAACTTGATAATAAAGAATGAACGTATTGGTTTAACGAAAGTTTGTTCTACTGCCAGCCATTATCAACAAACAATAGCAGCAGTAGATTTGACATGATTCTACTTATTATATTGTAATAGCCAGCCAAAGTAATCTTTTCACATCCGGATCTATCACAGGTTGGATAAGTTGTTAACCTGAAGGTAACCGACCTGATGGTATAGGAACAGTGGATCCAGACCTGCTTCGGCTTTCTTTTTTCCTTCCCATATGACAAAAACCGACTATCCATGACTATTCCTGCCAGTGTGCCGGTCGCGCTTGCCTCTCGTGGTTTCTTCCCTTATATTCGCACTGACATTTCAACGAGTTGAAAATATGGAAATATGCTACATCGAGGCCGGTGTCCTTGAGAGGATGCTGGCACGTGCCGCGAACCTGTCCGCACATGTGGACAGATTGTATGAGAGAAACCGCTGTAAGGAACCCGGAGAGTGACTGGACGGCCAGGATGTCTGCCTGCGCCTTGACATCTCGCCGCGTACCCTGCAGACTCTCCGCGATACCGGACGGCTGGCGTTCACCCGCCTCCAGCGCAAGTTCTATTACAAGCCCGGGGATGTGGAGAAGTTGATGGTCTACGTCGGCATCAGACGTAAGGAGAAGGAGGTGAGAGAAAGAAGGAAGAACGGAAACCTTTAAAGAGCGGAAGAGATGGAAGGCATTATCGACAAGGAGAACGAACGTGTCCGCAGGTTCTTTGCCCTGCTGGACGACATGGAGAAAAAAGTGGAACGTCTTGCCCGTGACAACCGTCCTCCCTTCAACGGGGAACGGTTCCTGACCGACAGGGAGCTTTCCGGGACGTTGAGGATCAGCCGCAGGTGCCTGCAGGATTACAGGGACCAAGGACGGATTCCCTATATCCAGCTTGGCGGGAAGATCCTGTACAGGCAGTCGGACATCGAGAGGCTGCTGGAGGAGAACTATCACCCTGCATTGGTATAATATCGGATTTAAGTTTAAGGATTGTCGCCGGAATTGCATTTACGATTCCGGCGGCAGTTTTATTTAGCCTGCGGCTTCCTTGCCGGCCGCAGGCTTTCTTCTTTCCATCAGCCGGTCCATGTCCGAGGATATCTTCCGGTCGGTGACCTGGGCGTAGACCTGCGTGCTGTCGATATTCGTATGGCCCATCATCCTGGCGATGCTCTCTATCGGAATACCTGCGGTCAGTGTCAGGGTCCCGAACGAATGCCGGGCCATGTGGTAGGACAGGTTCTCTTTCATGCCTAATGCCACGCCCATTCCATGTACCTCATACCAGAGGACGTCGCGGACCGGCAGCGGGAATACCGGCCTGTCGTCATCCGTGGTGTTGTAAAGCTCCAGTATCTGTCCGGCTATGGGATGCAGCGGGATGAACGCCTCCACGTCCGTTTTGGCGCGGCGGATGCGGATATACCTTCTTCCTTCCGAAGTCGTTCCGATGTGACGGGGATGGAGAGCCCTCGTATCCGCGTAGGCCAGACCGGTCAGCGAGGAGAAGATGAACGTCCTGCGTGCCAGCTCCATCATCGGGTCGGGCAGCGGGGTTTCCATCATCCGCTTCAGTTCACTGCGGCTGATATGCCTTAGTTTAGGTGTTTCTTTCCTCTCGTATGCCACGTCCTCTATCGGATTGGCTCTTAGTATTTCCCGGTCCACGGCGATGTAGATGAGCCGGTTGAGCCAGCACAGGCAGTGGTTCACGTGTCCGTTCCTGTGTCCCAGCTCCTTCTTGAGAAAGACCTTGAACGATTCGGCGAACTCCTCGGTGATGTCCGAAAAGGCGATGTCCTTCATCCCGCGGGATTCGATGAACTGCCTGAGGTTGAGCTGGGTGGTCTTCGACTGGCGGTAGGTGGAAGTGGAGTTGATCTCCTTGGAGCGGACCCTGAGCCGTTCGCGTTCCACCTCTCCGGCCTGCAGGAGGTATTCCGGTACGGAATTGGCGCCTGACACGGTGGTCTTGAGCAGTTCGGCCGTGACCACTCCCTGGTTCCTCAGCAGGTTCCCGTACGCCTCTTCCAACCGGCTGCGGAAGGCGGCAAGGCGGTTGTTCTCCCTGGCTGTTTTGATTTCACACTTCTTGCTGTCCCAGTCCCCGGGTTTGCAATAGACGCCTGTCGTGACTGCCGATTTCTTTCCGTCGATGCTGATCCGGCAGAGGACGGCGGTCGTGCCGTCCGATTTCACCTTGTTACGGTTGATGTAGAATAAGAGCTTGAATGTACTGCGCATGATAATGATTGTTTAGGGATTAAAGGATAAGTTTCAAATCGCGGGTTGCCTCGACGAACCTGTCCATGTCCTCGAACAGCTTCTTCGGGGTTACGCGCGCGTATATCTGGGTGGTCTTTATGTTGGAGTGTCCCAGCATTTTGCAGATGGTCTCTATCGGCACTCCCTCCTCGAGCGTGACCAGCGAGGCGAAAGAATGCCGTCCCATGTGGTAGACAAGGTCCTGGCTCAGCCCTGCCATCAGGCGCAGGGATTTCATATTGGCCCTGAGCGTGTGGTAGTCCTGCGGCGGGAAAAGAGTCTCGCGGGTATCGTCCCGGTATTTCTCAATCAACGCGACGGCTTCCGGAAGCAGCTTGACACGTCCGAGGTAGTCGGTTTTCTTTCGCTGGTATTTCAGCCAGAGGCTGCCCTCGTCATCCCGGAAGAGGTTCTTCCGGGTGATGCTTACCGCATCGGCATAGGCGGTGCCGGTGTAACAGGCGAAGAGGAAGAGGTCCCGGGTGATGACATGTGACCTGCGTTTTCCGGTATCTCCAGATCACGCAGCTTCTCGAAATTCTCACGGCTGAGTGCTTTCGGTGTTGTCTCCTTCTGCTTGGGCAGCTTGAAGTGGCAGAAATGGTATTTCTCCGAGTGGCCCTCCTTGTAGGCGATGCGGCAGATCTTTTTCAAGATGGCCAGGTAGCCGCGAAGCGTGTCCACGGCATATCCCTTTTCCAGAAGGATGAAATCCTGATAGTCGCGGATGAACTGCTCGTTGAGCTGCCCGAAGACAAGGTCCGGAACCTTGAATTTCGCCTTGATGAATTCGGAAAGCGTGCGGTAGGTGAAGAGGTAGGTCGAGAGTGTGGTGGGCGCACGGTCCACACCGACACGGGCCTTCATTTCCCCGTTATGCCGGTCGAGAAGTTTGAGCAGGGTCATCTGCATGCCCGCATTGCCCTGGAACATGTCCCTGACCGCGGCGGCATCGAAATCCCTTTTTCTTTCCATGAGGGAATTGAAGGCCGAGTGTACGGCAAGCAGCAGTCTTTCTATTTTTTCATTGGTCTCCACCGCTTCCCGGCTCTTGCCGTTCAGCCGGCTCTCACGCGCGTTCCACAGCCCGGGGGTGCAGGAGAGCTTGCAGCTGAACTGCGCCATCGTGCGGTTGAGGGTGATCCGTCCCATGATCGGGGCTTTGCCGGTCTTGTCCGGCTCGCTCTTTTTTCAGGTAGAGCAGCACCTTGAATTTTTCCACTTTCATAACGCTCTTTTTAGGTTGTAAAAATACTCCTTTGAAAAGCGTCCTTTGGCATGCAAAACATTGAGAAACAGTGAATACAAATCCGCTTTGTTCTTATCGGTAAAAATTCGGTTACCTGCCGTCGTTTCCGAAACAGGCGGCTAACAGTCTGGTAACTGAAACGTCGCAATATTTTGTTTTCTTTTGCAGGTCTGTCTGTTCTGCAATTCTCGCAAAATGCTTAATTATAAACGTTTTACGTTTAATTATCGTCATTCTGTTTTTTATTGCATTTCTAAATATTACTTATACAGCGCGGCATACCTTTGCCACAACGGTCACGCTTACGCAGGGCGTACCTCTGGAAACGGTCAGCAAGATGCTGGGACATAAACGGATCACCACGACCCAAATCTACGCCAAAATCACCAATGACAAGATCGGGCAAGATATGGCGGCATTAAGCGAGAAACTCAGCAGCGTCTTCAAGGTCGCACAGTAATGGCCTACGATCTTACAGCTAATTCGATTTCCGATCTTGCTTCGTCGATGGCAGGGTAATTTTCGATGTAAGTTTTCCCGCCGGCAGGGAATTTATCGCCGGAGATGGAAATACGCAAGGCCATGCGAATCGCCCGAGGGGCGAGCCTTGCGTATTTCCATCTCCGGCATTTTGCTGAACGCTACCGTCGGAATAGGCGGCTTTCTGCGGCTCCTGACGATCCGGTTCTGATGTTCAGTCGCGGTCGTATGCTCATCGCCGACCTTACGGACGACCTCCAATACTTTACGTTTGGTTTCGCTGCTGACATAAAGAGCCGAGCGGGCACGAATGCTTCTTGGCTGCAGGAACATTCGGTCGAAGTCGCCGATGACGATGTCGTCATCAGACCGCAGAGGTAGGAAGGGATTCGGAAGCGGCATTTCCCGTTTATTGGGCTCTTCCCGCTTTCGATCCCGGATGAAATCCTCACGGTCATCGGCCGGAAGAGGTGCCGGGGCATCGGGACGCTCCGGGCGCCGCCAATGCTGTATCAAGGAACTAATCCCGGAAAAAATACTCCAAAGGAGTATCGATCCGAACATAATAAGACCCAGCGTCTCCCAAAAAGTGCAGGTCGGATAAATAGTCGTTCAACATGATTGAAAAAGTTTTTAGATGATGTTATGGTAATTCTGTTCTTGATGTATGCGATTGATCTCGTCGCGGAATATTTCGAGATGGTGCCGCAGGATATTATCTACATAAGATGTCGCGGTCAGTCGCTCGCCGCCGATTTTTTTCAGGACTTCAAGGATTTTCCGTTTCGTAGGGGCACTGACATAGAGCGAGGCGCGGAGGTCGTAATCCACCCGGACAAGAAATGTTTTTTTGCAGTCGGGCAATGTCATCGAACGTCGCCGTCGTATGTCCGGTACGTGAGCACTCTCCGGCTTCACATCCTGCCTTTCGGATACGACCGTTTCGGAAGACTGGGAATCGGGATTTGAGGAATCTTCAGGTGCGGCGACAACGGATGCAGGAGCGTCGGGAACGGACGCTGTCTTGAGTGACGGGTGCATACGCGCAAAACAGTTCTTTTCATTTCAGATAAGGTTTTTGGTGCTTTTCTGTTTATAAATTCTATTGATGTCGTCTTTGTATAGTTCGAGATGCTGCCGCACGATATTCTCGACATAGGACGTGGCAGTCATATATTCGCTGCCGATTTTCTTAACTACATCCAATACCTTTCGCTTGGTGTCGATACTTACATATAAGGCCGAGCGGACGTGTATATCATGGCGAGTCATATAGGTCTGCTCGAAATCCGGAATGACCATTGTCCGTCGCCGCCGGGGCTCCGGTGCCGGAGCAGGACTATCTTGTGTTTCTTCTCCGGAATCCCGGGCAGCGACATCCGGTTCTGCCTGCGGCTCTTGCTGCGCAGGATCTTCTATCTCGCGTGTAACTTTCGTCGTGAGGGGCAGCTGTCCTGCGATCACCTGTCTTACAAGACCTTCGTCTACTTCGACTTTGGTTTTTTTAGCCATTGTCAGCGGATGTTAAGAAGCGTGAGAATTTCCGTTGCGAGGGTCTCGATCCGTGCTTCACGGGCAAAAAGTCCGTTCCGGCGCCAGCAGCGTCGAGCGGCCGACTCCTGCATTGTCCGGAAGCAGCTCCTTGTTGAACTTCGAGCGGTAAGGAATGTGAGTTGTCATAAGCGACAGCCCGAGCTTACGGATAACGGCCTCGTATTGGTCGTAAAGCGGCGTGCGTTCACGACGATCTATCATCGTCCAGAAAAGATAGACGCTCTGTAAAGTGAGGGCCGGATTCCGGGCAAGGTTAGTAGTGAGGCTCCGGGCAAAGGAGAGCGCACTTTCCATGACGACCTTGTCGGCTTTCAGGGGCACGAAGACAGCGTCCAACGACGCGAGGAGCCGAATGACGCCTTCGGCATTGACCGTTCCCGGTAAGTCGTAGAGAATGATGCGGGGATTGTAGCCGTTTTGCAGTAGCCGCCCGACTTCATCGGGGGCTTCGAGCGGCATGCATTTCAGCAGCGGCCAGAGCTTGCGGCCCGTGGCTTTGAATTGACGTATCAGCAACAGCTTGTGATAATCGTCATGCTCGATGAGCGATAGTTCCCGCTCCCGTTGGGCATGGATCGACCATTGGGGATAGTCGCAGTCCACGACCAACACGTCGTGCCCGACGATGTAATGCAGGTAACTGGCGAGCAGTACCGTGAAGGTTGATTTTCCAACGCCGCCTTTCTGATTGCAGACGGCAATGCTTGCAGGGGTGATGTTCATAATACAGAGTTTAAAAGATTCGGCAATTCGCGTTTTGGGATAGCCATTCTGTCAAATTTTGCATTTTTGCTGCATTCAGAAATGCACTCTTTCAGAGATTCAGAGTTTATGCATATCTTTTCTTCCGAAAAAGAGAAAGAGCGATTTTAACAACGAATTTCGTCCCGGAACAATCGCCATCGCGCCGACACGATATCCTTTTAGGATGATTCGATTTCATGGCTCTCAAACGCTTTCTTTTATTCTGTCCCGTCCTGAAAAAGGTTTACAAAAAAGAGTAAATCTTATGCAGCAAACAACGAATTCAGACTTATCACGTCATTATTTACCGCGTCAGTTGCGTCATCTGATTTTACAGGAGTATTTGAGCGGAGTCAAGACGGCTCGCCAACTCTCCGAAGAACATGGTATTCCCATGTCTACGATTCATAAGATGGGTCAGCGCTGGAAAGCGAAAAATAGTTGTAGCTTTGTGAGTACCCCTAATCCTTATCCGATCATGTCCCGCGTTACGAGTGAAGAAGCCAGTGAATTATTATCCGAGAACAAAGCCCTTCGGCGGCGCTTGGAAGAGGCTTTATTACGTCTGGAAGGCTATGAGATCATGGGAGATATCCTCCAAGAAGAATACGGTATCGACCTGCTAAAAAATCCGCAGCCGGACAGTCCGGCGCCTCAAAGAAAGACACACAGGAATAAGCCTGTCGTTTCCGTGCGGGTTGTTCGGCTATGCTCGTCAGGCCTATTATAAACATCTACGGCGTAATAGGGAAGGATCTTTGTCCGACACCCTTCTTTTGGAGCGGGTGGGTTACTACCGGAAACTGATGCCCAGGCTCGGCGGTCGTAAACTGTGGCATTTGCTGCAACAAGACGGATTTCCGGTCAGTCGGGATCGGTTATTTACGCTGCTTTCGGAAAACAATCTTCTGGTCAAACGTCGGAAGAAATACAGCGTTACGACCTGCTCGCGGCACTGGATGCGTAAATATCCGAATCTGATCCGGGGTTTCGACCTCGAGCGGCCGCATCGTTTATGGGTCGGAGATATTACGTACATTTCTTTGAAAGAAGGATTTGCATATCTGGCTTTGATAACGGATGCCTATTCCAAACGGATCGTAGGCTATAATCTGAATACGACATTGGAACGGGACGGAGCGCTCCGTGCACTGAGGATGGCCATAGACCAGACTCCGCAGCAAAACGGCAAGGGTTAATCCATCATTCGGACAGAGGATGCCAATATTGTTCGAAAGAATATGTGAAATTACTGACCGATAATGGGATTCGCATCAGCATGACTGAAAAGGGCGATCCGTATGAGAATGCCGTTGCCGAACGGGTGAACGGTATTCTGAAGAGCGAATGGATCGACGAGGAATGTTTTGAAAGTTTTCAGGCAGCAAAAGAACGCATCGATGAGATCGTTATCCTTTACAATTCACTCAGACCTCATGCCAGCTGCGATTGGCTTACGCCCTTGGAAGCGGAACTTAGAACCGGGAAACTCAAACATCATTGGGGCCGAAAGACGGTTGTTCGGAAGGCATATGTAAACTTATATCAGGACAATATTTTTTGAACCAAAATGTTTATCTTTAATTATCAATCACTGTAAACCTTTTTCAGGACGAGACAGCCCGGACGGTTGTAATATTGCACCGGGAACAGCCCCAGTCCCGGAAGCCGTAATGGAGGATTTTCGGAACTTCGGTCAGAGATTCTCCGCCGCGGATTTTCCCATCGCCAGATGGGAGCGAGCTGTACCTTTGTATGCCGAAAACTTTTCGGCATACAAAAGGTGCTCGCTCTGCGAGGTTGGGTGGCGTTCCCGAGTCTCGCCACTTAAACTACCAGATTGATGACAACCACGAAAAAGAGGATCGGACGCCCGACAACGACAGATCCCAGAGTCCACAGGTATAATTTCAAACTCACGACGGAAGAGAATATCCGCTTTAAGCAGATGCTTTGTAAGGCTGGACTGGAGCATAATCGGAGCCAATTTATCGTCAAAAGAATCTTCAACGAGGAGTTCGTCGTTATCAAACGCGACCGAAGATATAGTTCAAATTATTCAATTTCCCTGTTTTGAGTTCTTCAATCTTTTGGTCATACATTGTTAAACAATTGAATTGATTTTGGAGTATCAAGCATGAAGTAAGACAGAGCTTTTATTGGTTTTAGAAACCGTTTATGACGTTCCGTCCCCATGCATTGCATCTTAAAGCTGAACTGTTCGTGAAGTCGAGTAGAGTCCATGTCCGCGACGATGGTTTTACAAGATGTAATTTTCACTTAAAGTTTTTTATTATGGTTTACAGAGGTATCGATATCAGCAAGAGCAGTTTCGTAGCGGCTTATCCATCAACGAACGGCAACCCTACTAAGACTTTCCCTAACACAACCGCGGGAATGCGTGAGCTCATCGGTACGCTTGCTGTCGCTGAGCATCATTGCGTTATGGAAGCTACCAGCAATTACGGCTGCTGCTGTACCTGCTACATCAGAACGGTATTGCCGTCAGTTTTGCCCCCCAAAAAAAAAAAAGCAGATCAAGCATTTTTCCCGAATGATGATGCCCGTTACCAAAACCGACGAAAAAGACGCCTACATGATCGCCATGTACGGGGAGAAGATGAATCCTCCCATCTACAAAATGCCCTCGCAGGCTACAATACGGATCCTTACCACCGAAGGGTTTACCTACTTTGACAATGCAAAGCAACTATCCCGCTTCATCGGAATATGTCCAACCTATCAACAATCAAGAACATCCGTAAATATCAGAGAACATATCAACCGGAATGACGATGAACGTCTGCGATCTTTACTCTATATTGCCTTTTGGACTGCCTTGCGTTACAATAGTCGGGAGTGTTATATCCGATTAAAGGCAAATGAAAAACCATTCAAAGTAGCTCTGATTGCTGTGACTAACAAACTCGTCAGGCCTGTTCTTACCATTACTACAATCAACTCAATATATCGATGGATTTGTCCCGGCTAAAAATAATCTTCGGTTCTTTTTTTATCTTTTTACTTAATTATTTGCTTTTTAATACATTTCCTCATAAATATTCGTTGGCTTTGCCTGCTTCCACTTGGAAAATACGAATTTTGAAGAATTGAAGATTTATCTTAACTTTCGAAAAAATTTCATGCGACGTGCGATTTATTCCCTCCATCCTCCGGTCGTTTCCGTTCAATGTCATGTTGTACTTCGTCGGATTCTTATCTCCGCCGCTCCCCGCCGCTGCCGCCTCCTATGACCGAATCCAGACCCTCCGATGGACGAAGGACTCCCGCACAGCGACGTAAATGCGATTACGCAAGATCGTGACGGCTATCTTTGGTTCGCGACATTCAGCGGGCTGAGTAAATACGACGGATACAGACTCCAAACCTTTCGGACCGACAATTCCGACCTCACCAGCGACCGGATACTCTGCCTATTCGTCGCCCGGGATTCGTCCCTTTATATCGGAACCGAATCCGGAGGGCTGAACCGTTACGATCCGGTGTCCGAAACGATATTTCCGGTCGCCGAAGAGCCGACAACCTCTGCAGACCAGGTGATCAACAACATTTTCGAAGATCGAAAAGGTACCGTATGGGTCTGTCGAAACGACGGATTGGGGTACCTCACACCCGAGGAGCAACCACTTATCTGCATGTCAAGAACCGATGGAGAGGATTCTACATACAGTGCGGAACCGCCTTGGATTCTTGCAGACTGCTACTGTCGACCGATGCCGGCCCCGTCATCTATAACCCCGAAACCGAGGAGATACAAAATATCCTCCGGGATGAAATCAAAACCCGCTGTTTCTCGATGCAGTCTTTCGCAGACGGCAAAATCGCGCTTTCCGGAGGATGGGGCGTTCGGATCTATGATCCGAAAACCGACGACCTACAGAGAATCTGTGACTTCTCATCCCGGGTCACGACGCAGGACAATCACGGAAACATCTGGGTCGGAAGTTTCAACCGGGGACTGTACAAATACGACCGGAATGGTATTAAGATTGTTCACTACCACCCCAAACTCCCCATTCCTCATGCCGTCAACTCCTTTGAGATCAGCGCACTGTTCGAGGATCGTTCCGGGGTGCTTTGGATCGGAACGATCGGCGGCGGCTTGAGTAGGCTCAATGTCGTCGAAAAACATATCGAATGCTATACCGAAGCGCAGGGCTTGTGTGAAAATCGGATCATCACGTTCCTCGAAGCCCGCGACGGAATACTTTGGGTCAGCACACATGGCGGCATCAATCTGTTTAATCGAAGTTCCGCAACTTTCCGGGAGCTGCGCATAAATGGATTGCCGAGCATCCAATTTGCAACCGTATCAGCCTTCTTTATGGCCGAAAACGGCGACATCTGGCTCGGAACGTGGGACAAAGGATTGTGGGTCATCGACAGCCGGGATATCGACCGGGCGATACAGACCGGTCAGGTCCGGGCCCGACAACTCAAACATCCGGTCATCGACGGGGAATTGTCCGTGTTCCGAATCGTTGAAGATCGCGACAGACACCTGTGGATCAGCTCGAACCGGGGATGTTTCGAATACATTCCATCCCACGGGGATTTCAAAACCGGGCAGTGGATCAACTATACCCACAACGGAGATGATCCCAATTCGTTATGCTCCAATTTCACGACGGACATCTACCCCGATACCGTCACCGACAATAAGACCATCTGGATCGGAACCCGCTCGGGGCTGAACCGAATCGTATTCGATGCCGACGGCAAGGCGAACTGCCAGCGAATCGAACTCGCCGCTACGAACGCCCGTGAACGGAAGGTGTGTAGTTCCGATGCCTTCATCTCGACGATTCACTGTGACCGGAAGGAGGGGGTCTTTGGATCGCAACGATCGGCGAAGGTCTCTTCCTTATGACCGAAGGTCGTTGCGGCGGGAAAACGCCCCGTTTCAGCTGTTTCGACACATCCAACTCCCGGTTCTTCAATAACGAACTGGAGAGCCTGCAGGAGGACGACCACGGAGCCTTCTGGATCGGCGGCTACGGAATCACCCGCTTCGATCCCCGGGATCACTCGATCCGGCATTTTACGGTAAAGGACCAATTGCAGAGCAACTCCTTCAAAATCTGGGCATCGTACAGACTCCGCAACGGCGAGATGGTTTTCGGAGGCGTAAAGGGGTTCAACATTTTCCATCCGGACAGCATCACCGACAACGACATCCGCCCGCGCACGGCCATCTCCCGGCTTAAGATTCGGAATCAGACCGTCTCGGCCGGAGATTCCGTTTGCGGACGCGTCGTCCTGCCGCGCGCCATCAACCGGCTCAACAAACTCGACCTCTCCTACAACTGCAACAACCTCACCTTCGAATTTTCGGCCTTCGCCTACGTCGATCCCAAGTACAATACCTATAAATATAGAATGGAGAATTTCGACACCGACTGGAACTACACCAGCGGACTGTCGCCTCAAGCCGTCTATACCAACTTGCGCCCGGGCAGCTACCGGCTGGTCGTATATGCCTCGAACGAAGACGGATACTGGTCTCAGGCCCCTGCGGTGCTCGAAATCACGATACGTCCGCCCGTCTATGCCACACGCTTGGCCTGGCTTTGCTACATTGCGCTAACCATCCTTTTTCTCTACAGATGGCACCGCCGTTCACTGCGAAAACTACAGGAGCGCCACCAGATAGAGCTCGAACGCAACAAATACTATGAAGAGCAGAAGAGCAGCGCCAACATGCTACAGTTCTATACCGATATCGCCCACGAGCTCAAGACGCCGCTCTCGCTGATTACAGCCCCAGTCGAAGAGCTGCTCTTGAATCCGCATATCGGAAAAACGACGCGCAACAGACTGGAACTCGTCAACCGCAATGCGGGGGCATTGAAGACCCTGCTGGAACAAATCCTCGACTTGCGCAAATACGAAAGCCACAAAATGGAACTCGCGGCTGTGCAAACCGATGCGTCGGAATTCCTCCGCGGTATAGCCGAACTGTTCAAGCCGTTGGCCGACCAACTTCAGATACAGTTCTCGCAGGAGATTCCGAACGATCCGCTCATACTCTGGATCGATCGTCGGAAAATGGAGATCGTTATCGCTAATTTGCTCTACAACGCATTCAAATACAGTCGGAAAAGTTCAGGAAAGTGAATCTCGTCTGTGAAGAGCAACAGCTGTCGGTAACCATTTCGGTGGAAGATAATGGAATCGGAATAGCCCGGGATGAACAGTCCCGGATCTTCGAACGTTTTTACCAGGCTCGAAACAACAACTCGCCGCAAAAAAGCAGCGGCATCGCACTCTCCCTGGTCAAGCATATCGTTACTCTGCATCATGGAGAAATTGAAGTCGCATCCGAATTGAACGTTGGTTCGCTCTTCCGGGTCCGGATCCCGAAGGGATGTGCGCACCTCGCTCCCGAACAGATCAAAGATTCCGACAAGGTCCCGGGTCGGCCATTTCAGAATCTCCCGATAGGGATGGATTCCGCGCTGTCGGACTTCGGTGACGATCAATTCGAATCGGAGATGGCGGCGGAAACCGCAATCGGGAACGATCGTGGAATGCAGTGCGGGCTCCTGGAAGAAAATACGCGCCACGGAGCAGCTGCATCTGATGGAAAAAGAGTTTCGATTCTCGTGGCCGAGGACAATACCGCCTTGCGGGATTATCTTCGAAGCGCGCTGGAGAACCGATACAACGTCTCGACGGCACGAAATGGAGAGGAGGCTTATTGTCAGGCAATCAATGAACAGCCCGATCTGGTGCTTACAGACATCGTCATGCCGGGAATGTCGGGAATCGAACTTTGCCGCAAAATCAAGGAGAATTCCCGGACTTCGGCAATCGGGGTCATTCTACTTACGGCCCACAATCTGCAGAACTACGAAGTATCCGGATACCGTGTCGGAGCCGACGCTTATGTAGCAAAACCGTTCTCCCTTGAAGTGCTCTTCTCCCGTATCGACAACCTTGTTGCCCGACAGAATAAAATCCACAAAAACAGTCAACCTATAAAGGAGATTCCCATTTCAGAAGTCGCTGTGGAGAAATCCGAAGATCTCTTCCTTGTCAAATGTACCGAAACCATCGAGACCGAAATAGCCGATCCGCGATTTGACGTCCTACAGCTTTGCCGCAAAATCGGCGTGTCACGATCGCAGCTCTACCGGCGTATTCTTGCCCTCACGGGGTTGACGCCCATACAATTCATTCGCAGCATCCGGCTAAAGCACGCTGCATCATTCCTTGCCCAAGACGGAACACTTCCTGTCAATGAGGTAATGTATCGCGTAGGGTACACCAATCTCAGCCACTTCGCCAAAATCTTCCATGAGGAATTCGGACTCTACCCCAAGGAGTTCGCCCTCCGGAACCGGAGCAAAACGGGAAAAGTGGACTCCGCGTCGGAAATCTTCTCCAAAAACGAGCCCGAGACGCAGAAATGACCCCGGACGATTTTCTCAAATAAATTAAAAATACTTTTCCGTCATCCGTGTATTTTGAGACATTTGCGTTGATTTTTTAGGTTTTTAATAGTTTCCTTTGCATCAGCTGCACCAAATGCGGCAATTTGAAAACCTAAACTAAATCAATGCAAATGAATCATTTTCTCTCTCCATGCTCTATCCGCCGGGGTCGGATCATCCGATCCGCCTCCTTTGGGCCCGGAAGTCTCACCGGGCAGAATCCGAATATTCCGAGGAATACATATCTTGAGAATATGATTCCATGATTCGGACAGGGACGCCGGAATTCTTCATGCAAGAAAGCACTCCGGATTCCCTGACCGAAAAAAATACCTACATTCCAAAAAACTGCGAACCATGAAACAGCTATTCTTTCATCTCGTGCCGGTTCTTGCCTTTGGGTTGGTACTGGCTGCTTGTGACAACGATTCGGACGAGTGGACACAACCTTACGAATTCGCTTGGAGCTACGGCGCGGAATCACAATTCAGCGTCGGGAAACCCGCTACATTTACGGACCTTTCGCTCGGGGTCGAAACCCGCGAGTGGAGTTTCGAAGACGCAACACCTGCGACCTCCACGGATCCCGAACCGAGCGTCGTATTCAATTCGAAAGGCATAAAGACGGTAACCCTTACAATCCATTTTCTCAACGGTCAGGTGCAGTCCGAATCGTTCGACATTGAGGTATTTTACCCGCTTTCGGCTCGGATCAAAGCCTTGGAACTTACACCGAAAGGCTGTATTCGGCTCGATACCCCCGTCTCGTTCGGCCTTACCGAAGTCGAGGGTAATCCGACATCCTACCAATGGACATTCGAAGGCGGTACGCCTTCCTCGTCGACTGACCCCGCCCCAGTGGTCACCTGGACTTCGGCCAACAAAAACGGAGCCCGAATCTCCTGCAGACTCACTCGGGCCGACGACGGAATGACAACTACCGTCGAACAGACTTTTATTGTCGGAAACTATCCAATGCTGCACCCCATTCCCGAGAAGGATTATGATCCCTGGCGGTTCGAACTTTCGTCCATTGGAAAATGGACGCTCTGGAACACGACCACTTCCGCGGATGATCTGACGACTAACACCTCCATCGTCAGCGGCGGGGCCGATGGCTCGAAGCAGGCCCTCAAGGTAACGCTCAAACCGGGAGTCATCTATCAGTTGTTCACGCGAGACAACTGGGTTTGCAACGCCCAACTCGTTGCCGGACAAAAATATGAAGTCTCCTTCTGGCAGAAAACGGATGCCGCGGAGGGTTCGCTTATCGTCTTGACGGGCATCTATAACAATCTGCCCTCCTGGTCTTGGAATGAATACCTCCAGGTACTTGCGAGTGACCACTGGAGCATCTACTTCCCCGATATTCCTTTCGAGGAACAGGTGGAAGAGATGTTCGGAATTTGGAGTAATATCGAATATCCGCTTACCGAAACGATCACACTCCCGGCATCTCCGGAGCTGATGCCTTCCGCAGAGTGGAAACAGGTCCGGTTCGAATTCACGGCCACAAGCGCCAAATACGAATCGTTGCTGAACACCTATCCCCAATTCGCTCTTTCTGTCAGCCGGCTCCGCTGATGTAAACTGGTATTTGGACGACATACAAATCAATCTTATCGAAGAATAACCCGAATAAACTATTCGCTATGAAACGATTCGTTTTCTTACTGGCCGGCTTGCTGCTCATTGCTTCGAGTCTCCGGGCCCAGACCTCCGTCAGCGGTACGATTACCTCCCCGGACGGAAAGCCTGTCGCCGGCGCGTCGATAATCATCGAAGGCAGCACCGTCGGTGCCACGTCCGATGCCAAGGGTTTCTATCGGATCAAAGTCCGTTCATCCAAAGATATTCTCGTCTTCAACTTCCTCGGGGACCGGGAGGTTCGCGAATCCGTCGGGCAGCGATCCCTGATCGATGTCGTACTCTCACCCTCCGACCTTCAGATAGACGACGTCGTTGTAGTCGGTTACGGTGCCCTACGGAAAAAGGACATGACCGGAGCTGTTGCCTCGATCAAGGCCGATGCCTTCGAAAACCGGGTACTTTTCTCCGTTGACGACGCTTTAGCCGGCGGAGTGGCCGGTCTGATGGTCAACTCCTCATCCGGAAAACCCGGCTCGGAGTCGAGCATGCTTATCCGCGGTGCAAACTCCCTGACCGGCTCCACTGCCCCGCTGATTGTCCTTGACGGATTCCCGCTCTTCGATGTCAGCACCTCCACCGGGGGTGGCATAGACGGATATGACACCGGCATGTCCTCGCTCTCGATGATAAACCCCGACGATATCGCTTCGATCGAAGTGCTAAAAGACGCCTCGGCAACGGCAATATATGGTAACCGCGGAGCCAACGGAGTCATTCTCATTACCACCAAACGAGGCCGGGGCGACAGCGGAAAGATCCAATACAACACCTACTTCGGATTTCAACAGATGAATAAGCGGTATGACATGATGGATTTTCGCCAGTACGCCGCCTATCAGGTTGATCGAAACTCCTCGAACAACCACCTGTTCACGGACCCTATCACCATGCAACCCCGCACAATCGGAGACGTACAGTCGCGGGACTGGCAGGATGAAATCTTTCGTACCGGATTTATTCAAAACCATTCGCTATCTATTTCACACTCTACTGAAAAAACGAGTATGTTCGTCTCCGGTTCCTACATGCAGAACAAATCGGTCCTCATCGCCACGAATTGGCAGAAACTCACGGCTAAAGCTACGATCGACCACCGATTCACGGATTTTATACGCACGGGTGTCGATATCGGCTATAACCGAATCGTCGACGACGGAGTGCCGACCGGCGGCGAAGGCACGTCCCAGGTTGCAGGCGTCATCACTTCGGCCCTGACGGCTCTTCCTTTCGAATTCGACGAAACGACTCAGGCCTATTTCCGCCGTGCAGGCGTCTCGCAGTCCTCGCTCGACTCTTATATCGACAACTATCACGGGAATCCGGTCAACATCGCCAATGAGACCGAACTCACCAAACGCATCAACCGAATGATGCTCAATGCCTATGTCGAGGCCGACATCCTTAAGAATCTGACCTTGCGCATCACGGCAGGATATGACAGTTATTCGCTCAAAGACCGCCAGTTCTATCCCACCTCGACGCCCCGCGGCTACTTTTACAAGGGGCAGGGTATCATCGGCAGTTCTGAATCCGGAAGTTGGATCAACGAAAACACGCTCACCTGGAAGCCCGTATTCGGGAAACACCGTCTCAATGTCCTCGTCGGCATGACTGAACAAGGATACACGAACTTCTACGATCGCAGCGAAACCACTCAATACGAATACGAGGATCTCGGATCGAATAATGCCCAGATGGCTAAAGTTGTCAACGTCTACTCCAGCAAAGGAGCAGGTCCGGTATGTCTCGCTCATCGGTCGAATTAACTACTCATACGACAACCGTTACATTGCCACTTTCACCCTCCGCCGCGATGCTACCTCGCGCTTCATCAACGACAAGTGGGGTACGTTTCTCTCCGGTGCATTAGCCTGGAACATCGACAGCGAAAGATTCATGCAGAATCAAAATACCGTCAGCGCCCTCAAACTGCGTCTGAGTCTGGGCGAGGTTGGCAACTCAAATGTCCCCACCTCGGGCTCCTACTCGCAGCTCTACGGAACGAACTACTCCTTCGGAACCATTGAGACCATCGGGCAGTCTTCTTTGTCTATTGCTAATGAAAACCTCTCCTGGGAGACCACTCGCGAAGTGAACGCAGGATTGGAGGTCGGGTTATGGAACGACCGGCTGAAATTCACGGCAGACTTCTATGACAAGGTTACCCGGGACCTGTTGCTTGAGGCTCCCGTTGTTAACATCGTCGGATTCGACAAGGCATGGCAGAATATCGGCAAAATGCGCAACCGCGGTATCGAGTTGAGCCTGAACGCCCAGTTGATCAACCACAAGAATTTCAAATGGAATTTCTTCGCCAACTTCGCCCGCAACAAGACCAAAATTCTTGAACTCGGCCAGGGCGGAGCCCCGATCCTGCTGGGTGTCACTTGTCTGAGCGGTCAGAATGCCGTCATCCTGCAAGAGGGCGGAGAGATCGGAGACATATACGGATACGTCACCAAAGGTGTCTATGGACTAAATGATTTCGAAATCGACGGAATAACGCCGAAGCCTGATGTCGCCGTCGAAACCGGAGCCGAAAAACCCGGGGCCATGCGCTTCGCCGACCTGTACAAGGACGAAAAGATTACATCCGACGACCGGACCGTAATCGGAAACTCGACACCCGATTTCTTCGGAGCCTTCGGCACGAACTTCACCTGGAAGAACCTCGACCTCAACCTCTCGTTCCAATATTCATACGGAGGCAACGTCTACAACGCAAACTACAATCAGCTCGCAGCGTTCACCGGAACCACGAACAACCAAATGGCATTCTTCGAGGAGCGTTGGTCGCCCCGGAACCTTGCAAGCACGCAATACTCCACGATGACGAACGGAGCGGTCTGCTCGGCATTCGTCGAAGATGCCTCGTTTCTGCGGCTCCGCTCTGCACGGATCAGCTACACCTGTCCGCGCAAATGGTTCGGCCCTAACAGCCACATCGGCTCGATCAAGTTCTATATCGCCGGAGAAAACCTCTTCGTCCTCACTCGATACTCGGGCTACGACCCCGAGGTGTACTCCAACCAAGGTTCCAGCAGCATGAGCAATATCCTCACGTCGGGCTTCGACTACGGCTGCTTCCCCCGCCCGCGCACCTTCACCGCAGGTATTAACATTCTGTTCCAGTAAAACGATCTCCATCATGAAAAAGTTCATCACCTCCGCATACTCGCGACTCGGCCGCTTTGTCGTTATCGCGGTTGCAGGCTGTATCTTCTCGGCGTGCAGCGACTTCCTCGATGTCCCCCTCGAAAGTACCGTGGCGACCTCCAACTTTTACAAGACTGCCGAAGAGTTCGACATGGGACTCACGGGCGTTTATAACATGCTGCTCTCGGCCGAATGGGCCAATGGCGACCGATACGGGTCCTATTTTCAGGGTTTCCTCATCCTTGGGCGCGTCGGAACCGATGAGATGATCATTCCGACCAACATCGACGGAAACGAGACAGAACTCTGCAACTACACCTACACCCCTTCGCATCGCTACATCTCCCGAACATGGTATGTCCAGTATCGCGGGATACAACGCGCCTGCGTTATCATAGACCGTCTGACTGACACCGATATCGGCAATGAAAGCGAGAAGAAACGGATTCTCGGCGAAGCCTATTTCCTGCGGGCCTTCTACTACTTCCATCTGGTAAGGCTTTTCGGTGAGGTGCCGATCATCAACCACGAAGTTACCGATCTCACAATGGTGCAGACTGAAAAGTCTTCCGTGGCCCAAGTCTACGAACAAATCGTCAGTGATCTGAAACTAGCCATCGGGAACCTTCCGGTGTCGAATGCGAACGGCCGGGCTCACTACTACGCAGCCAAAGCCCTGCTCGGCAAGGTCTATTTGCAAATGGCCGGCGAACCTTTGGAAGACTCCAAAGCTGCGGCTTTAGCCGAAGTCGAACTCAACGAGGTTATCCAGAGCGGTCGTTTTGAGCTCGTGAAGGATTATTTCAGTCTGTTCGATGCGTCGAACGAATACAGTTCGAATACCTATTCGATGTCGAGTTTGCCAACAACGGTACAACCACCTACGGAGGCCAGGTCGGAACTATCGATGGTGTTCAGACCCCCAATAACCTCTATTGGTCTGCGGTATGGAGTACCCAGGAGTTCTATGAAACGTACGATCCCGCCGATCTGCGCCGCGACAACATAGCTCGCTTCAAATATGTTTACGACGACAATCAGAATCTCGTCAAGGAGGATCTCAGTTCCGAACCGATCTACTACGCCTACAAGTTCCGCCATGCCCTGACTGAGGAGGGACGGGGGCCGGGATGGGCAAACTGGGCAAATCCGATCAACTTTCCGATCATCCGTTATGCCGACGTGTTGCTGATGTATGCCGAAGCCGTTTGGCGGGCTCACGAAGTTCCTTCGCCCGAAGCGCTCGAATATGTCAACCAGGTGCGACGCCGTGGTTTCGGAGGCGATATCAAGACTCCGAATGAAGCGGTTGATCTGAAGATGATGGACGGCGACAAGTTCGCCGAGGCCCTGCTCGCCGAGCGTAGTTTCGAACTCTGCTTCGAGGGACAGCGCTGGTACGATCTGGTCCGCTTCGGAAAACTTGAGGAAGGCGTGAAGAAACTGGCCAAGTATTCGAGCGTGGCGACCTCCCAGGCGCAGAACTTCCAACCCAAACACGTAATCTTCCCCATTCCGCAGGATGTTATCGACGCCTCGAATGGGAAGATCGAACAGAATCCGCTTTGGAAATAAAACCCGATCCTTCATTCAAATTACGAAACCATGAAAACACATGCATTATACGTCGCTGGTGCCGCTCTGATGATCGCACTGTCGTCCTGTGACCGCGATCTTGACCTCGCGCATGCCTACAACAACGGTTCCAGTTCGAAACCCTACGAATTCGATGCGGATTTCAATCCGGATGATTACACCGATTTTGGAACGTTCGTCGTCGGTGACCGCAACATCTGTTGGCAGGATCCCCACATTCCCCGGTATATGCTCTGGCTTGACGGAAAGATCTCCGTCGGGAAATACGATGATTCGGGACTGTTTACGACCTACTGGTCTGCGGACAATTCCCTGCGACAGGTATCCGCCAGTCCCTGGCTCGATGAGAACGTCAATGCCTTGACCTCCGATATGGAGGTCTTTGGCAAGTGCATCGAACCCGTATCCGGATTTTACGACGGCGGCGCATGGTTCATCGGCGTGCATAAACTCATGGACGGTCGGTTGGCCGGATTCTTCCATGCCGAGAGCCATTGGCCCGGAGTCTCCGCCGCCTATAAGTCCATTGGCGTCACCTATTCCTCGGACAACGGACTGACCTGGGAAACGGGCAGACGGATCCTTTCCGGAACCGACCCCAAACCCGAAAATCCCGCCGGGCAGGGTGAGTCCTACGGCTTGGGAGACGGGTGCGTAGTTTGGAACGACGCGCGCAAAGTCTGGATATGCTACTACTCGGGCTATTGCGATGACCCCGGAAACTACATGATCACGATGGCCTGTTCGGAGGATCCGGCCGGAGCTGCCGGAACCTGGAAAAAATGGGATGGCAAAGCATTCACCGTCGAAGGCTGCAACGGGCAGACACAACTCGGCGGCGCAAACATCAAGATCGCCAATCTCGATACCTATGCCGGCGGAAATCCGTCGGTCATGTGGAACCACTACATAGGCAAATGGGTGATGGTCTATCATTCGTGGAGCCGACGCATTTGTCTTTCGACGAGTGCCGACGGTATTGCGTGGGAGGCCCCTATATCCCTCAATCTGGGTGAGGAGGAGGCCATGTATCCCAACCTGATCAGTGAAGAGGGAGATCAAACCGGGGGACAGGCTGTCCGCATGTATTATGCTGCAGACATGAATGATCTCGGACAACGCAGTCTCGCATGGAGAAAGGTCGTATTTTATTGATGTTTGGAATGTCGATCCGAAAATTCATCATTCTTTCCGCGCTGATCGTTTCCGGATGCATTTCGCATCCGGAAACGATTGCCATCGACTTCGATTCCGGAACGGAGGACTATACGCCTCTTGTACGCAAGATCCTTGCGGAGCATCCAGCCGGTGAGGTCACAATCCGATTCGGAGCGGGGACGTTCGACTTCTATCCCGAACAGGCGGCCGGCAGCTATCTCTGCGTTTCGAACAACGACAACGGCTATAAACGCTGCGCTTTTCTGCTCGAGGAGATGCGACGTGTACGGATCGAAGGGGCTGGAGAAAAAACCCAGTTGAGATTTCACGGCGCAATCGTTCCGTTCCGCGTCGCTCGATGCGAACAGATCGTTTTCGAGGCTTTCACGATCGATTGCGACGCATCGTTCATCTTCGAAGGCCTCGTCGTTGGTAACGATCCTCGTACGCACAGCATCACGCTCCGTCCGCTCGATCCGGAACGTTTCGAGATCCGGAGCGGGGAACCCTGGTTTACGGGCTACGACTGGGCGAGTCCGTTCGGTGAAAATATTTTGTTCGATCCCGGAACCCGTTCGCCCTACTATCAGGCCGAACAGTACGAACACGATCAAAAAAAAACGCTGCAGGCCGAATGGATCGGCGATTCGCTTGTCCGTCTGAGCGGCTACTCGTCTCGGGAGCTGCCTCCTGTGGGAAGCGTCTATACGGATAAAGGCCCCCATTCGACTAACCGCCGCTATCCGGGATTCTCGTTTTACAAGTCGGCCGGTGTTGAAGTCCGGAACGTCACGCTTCACGATTCGGGCGGCATGGCGCTGATCGCCGAGAACTGTCGCGACGTCGTCTGCTCGCAATACCGGGTTGAAGTCCCGCCTCAAAGCGGCCGGATGGTCTCTGCATCGGCCGATGCCACTCATTTCGTCGGATGTTCGGGAAAAATAGTGCTCCGGGGCCTGCCGGTTCGAAAGCATGCTCGACGATGCCACGAACATTCACGGTGTTTACATGACGGTTGTGGATCGGTTTTCCGGGAACCGGTTTGGGGCCAGTTTTGGGCACTTTCAGCAGGAGGGTTTCGATTTTGCCGAACAAGGTGATTCGCTCGTCTTCATCGATCGTGCCGATCTGGGGGTACTCGGCTGCGGACGAGTCGAGGAGGTGAACCACGTGAATGAAAACTATTACATCATTCGAACCGGATTCGACCTGAGTGCAATTCCGGACTCGGTGCACATTGCCGTCGGGAACCGCGCGGCCGATGCCGATGTCGAAATATCGGAATGCACGGTTCGTTATAATCGCGCCCGGAGTTTTCTGCTTTCGACTCCGGGCGACGTATGCGTCGAAAACAGTGATCTTTCTTCAATGATGGCCGGAATACGCATTTGCGGTGACGCCAACTACTGGTTCGAATCGGGACGTACGCGCAACGTCGTGATCCGTAACAACCGATTCGGCACGATGGCTACCGGCGGCCGGTCTCCCCAGGCCGTTCTGCAGATCGACCCCGTTATTTCGCATGATGCCCGGGCGGGGGGACTCCGTATCACGGATGTATCCGTTTCGAAGGAAACCTCGTGGAGTCGTTCGACAACCAGTTGATTTATGCTCTCTCGGTCGATTCGCTCGTCATCAGCAGGAACCGGTTCGTCGATTCCCGCCGGTTTGAGCCCCGGTTCGCCGGTCTCTCGGTCATCGATGCCCAGCACTGCCGCAGCGTCACAGTCCGGAACAATGACTTCTCCGGGTGGAAGGAAAATTCGACAATCAGTCTGGTCGACTGTTCCGAGCATTGTTTGGAGGGTGAAGAGATGCCTCGAATGGTTGAGAATCCTAATCCGTACTTCTATGAAAATTAGTCGATACATCCTCCCGATTCTCGCGACCGCATGGATCGGAAGCGTTTCATCCCGGCCGTTCGGAGATACGCTTCGGATGCGAGATTTCGGTGCGTTGCCCGATTCGGGAGAGGATGCTTCCGAAGCCTTGCGAAAAGCCGTCGCTACCATCGGAAAGCGGAAATCCCCACCGTATTGTGTTTCGAGTCGGGGCGGTACGATTTCCATGCCCCTGAGGGCAGGACGACCGGGTGAACATCGTGGCAAGACTCCGCGGCATTCGGGATTTAATAATCGACGGCGGTGGCGCTGAATTCATCGCACACGGGCGTTTGATGCTTTTCTTGGCTGAGGAGTGCGAAAGACTGACGATTCGCAATTTCTCGCTCGACTGGGAACGCCCCTATATCACACAGGCTTCGATCGTTGCTCTTGGGGACGGCCATGTTGACCTGGCTATCGATCGGAAACGTTATCCCTACCACATCGAAAAGGGGCGGATCCGCTTTACGGATGAGACTTGGGAGCGTGAAATCGATCCCGAAAGTTATTCTACGGCTTACGATCCGCAAAGCGGTGCGGTGCTTTACGGTACCGGGACTGTCCTCTCTCGGACCGCAATGCAGTCTTCCGCGGCGAAGCCCGTGAAATCGCTCCGGACACGGTCCGCTTCTTCGGGACGGTCGACCGTCCCCTGCCGATCGGTACGGAACTCGCTCTTTACCATGGGCGGTATTTGTCCAACGCTATGACGGTGGTGAACTGCAGGAATGTCTGCTTCGAAAAAATCGACCTGCGCCATTCTCCCGGAATGGGCGTTTACGGACTCCGCAGCGAGAACATCCTGCTCAAGGCGGTTTGTACGGTCGTCAATCGTTCCGAAAAGCGTCGGTTCAGCTGTGCTGCCGATGCGTTCCACTTTACCAACTGCCGCGGATTGATCGAACTTGACGGCTGCAACTGCAACGGACAGGGTGACGATGCCTTGAACATACACGGCATCTATGCCCGGATAGTCGCTGTTTCGAAAGACCGGAAACAGATTGAGTTGTTCGAGTCCGGTTCCCGGCAGAACGGGTGTTCAAAGCCGATGATGAGATCTGGCCGATTGTACGAACGACCGGATCTCGGGGGGCCCGGAACCGCATTGAACGCATTGTCAGGAAAAGCAGCAAGCGGCTTGTTGTCGCCTTGCGTGAGCCGCTCGATAAAACATTCAGGGAAGACGATTTTATCGAAAACGCCTCGTGGTATGCCAACGTATCGATTCACGATTGCTACTTCGGGCGAGCCAACCGCGCCCGCGGCATCTTGCTCACCACTCCCGGAAAGGTTGTCGTACATAACAACCGCTTCATGACGGCCGGAACGGCAATTCTCATCGAAGGAGATACCGACTACTGGTTCGAATCGGGCGCCGTGTGCGACATGGATATCCATGACAACCTTTTCGAGAACTGCGGCACTTCGGCTTCGAACAACGGCGGATCCGGCTGGGGCGAAGCCCTCATCAGCATCACTCCCTCTTTCCGTCCGGCAGACGAAAGCAGCCCGGTCTATCATCGCAATATCCGGATCCGCAACAACCGCATTCTCACTTATGACCGTCCGCTGCTCCACGCCCGATCGGTTGAGGGACTGCAGTTCGTGGCAAACTGTGTCGAACAAACATACGATTTCCCCGCCACAGCCGCACAACGCCAATCATTCTGCCTTGAGGGGTGTCGAAATGTGCGCATCGCCGAGAACCGGTTTATCGGCTACGGCAAACCCGATTTCGAACTGATCCATATGAACCCAAATAATATCTGTCATGAAAAAGCGAAATAAGAAAATCATTGCTGCACTGAGCGCAATCTTCGGGCTGCTTGTCATCGGGGCATTGTGCTGGAGTTTCGTACTCTGTTACAGGACACTCCATCCGCCCCGCCTGACCGATCTCAGCTGGCTCACCCGGCAATATCCTCATACCACAGAATGGCTCGACAGCATCCGCAGCAACGGATTGCTGCATGATATCGTACGGTTGAATGCCGACGGAGAGCGACTCCATGCCCGGTGGCTATGGGCTCCGGAGCCTACCGAAAAGACCGCCGTGCTCTTTCATGGCTATCAGGGTTCGGCGGAAACCATGCTCATGATCGGCTATCTCTTCAACCATGATTTCGGATTCAATGTTCTGATTCCCGATCTGCGCGGTCATGGGCAAAGCGAACCTTCGGCCATCAGCATGGGGTGGACTGAACGAACGGAAGTGGTGGACTGGATCCGAACGGCAGATTCGCTTTTCGGCGGCAATACGCAGATCGTCCTGTACGGCGTTTCGATGGGTGCCGCCACTACGATGATCGCCGCTGCCGAAGAGTCGCTGCCCGCATGTGTCCGCTGTGCCGTGGAGGATTGTGGCTACACTTCAACCCGGGATATCTTTGCCGATTCTTGGGAGAAGCAGTGCCGACTGCCGCTCTTTCCGCTCTTCCATCTATCGGACCTTTGGTGCCGGATCCTCTACGGATGGAGTTTCGCAAAGGCTTCTCCGCTCGATGCCGTGCACCGATGCAGGTTGCCTATGTTGTTCATTCACGGCGACAAGGACTCGGTCGTCCCTGTGGAAATGGTTCACCGGCTGTACGAAGCGAAAATCGGAGACAAGGAACTCTGGATACTTTCCGGCGTCGATCATGGTGCCGCCTATCTCCACGATCCGCAGATATATGCGCAGCGCGTCCGCACATTCGTGGAGCACTGGTTCGAATGCCCCGCCATCCTTGAACAATGAAATGACAATGAAAAAACTGCTGTTCCTTCTTTTTTGCACCGGGCTCGGACTTCCTGTTGCAGGACAACGCTGGCAGATTGATCCGGACGGAGGCATCGTCTGGAGACCCGGAAACGATACGCCCCACAGGGATCATCTCGAAATGACCGGCGAGCAGATCTCGACGGTTCTCCGCTGGGTTGTGGATGACCGAGGAGCCTTTCGCGTCGAACGTTCGCTGATCTTCCCGCTGTTACGTGTCCGTCCCAATGATACGCATGCCAGTCTGATGTGCCGCGTGGCCACGGATATTCCCTCGCTGTTGGCCGTGAATACCTCCGCCTCGGGTTTCAATGCTTCGGCCCTGCAGTTCGAACGGGTCGAAAAGATCGTCATAGACGGTACGGTCCGGGTCTTTAGTCAATGGAGTTTTAATGCCGTGGGGGCCGGATACGAGGAGGTGGAGCATCCGGCTCCGGTCTTGGCCATGGAGCGCACGATCTTTCCTTCGCCGACACAACCCGCCCTCTGTGAACGGTATCTTATCCGCAACATCGGTTCGCAAACGCTGGAGATTTCCATCCCAGAGTTTTCGCAAATCGTGACGACCCCCTTCGGAACGAGGCATTACGGGCGGCTACGTCATTCGGGCCGAATTGCTCGATGCCGGAATCCGCATACTGCAGCCCGGAGATTCGACCGTGGTGGATGCCCTCTTCCGGGCTTGTCGAGTCGGAGAGACACTTCCGCCCGCAGATGTCGGAGCCGAACTCCGCTCTCGTAGGGAGTTCGTGTCTGCAATCTCGGACAAACTGGTCCTGGAGACCCCGGATCCGGTAGTCGACACGGAATTCCGCTTTGCCAAGATCCGGGCTGCCGAAAGCATTATCAAGACCCGCGGCGGCTACATGCATGCTCCGGGCGGCGAATGTTACTACGCGGCTATTTGGGCCAACGATCAGGCCGAATACGTCAACCCTTTTTTCCCAATGCTCGGATACGACATCGGGAATCGATCGGCACTCAACGCATTCCGCCACTTCGCCCGTTTCATGAATGCTGAATACCGGCCTATTCCTAGTTCGATCATCGCCGAGGGCGACGACATCTGGAACGGGGCCGGCGATCGAGGCGATGCCGCGATGATCGCATACGGCGCTGCGCGCTACGCCTTGGCCCGCGGGGAACGGAACGAAGCCGAAGAGCTGTGGCCTTTGGTGGAATGGTGTCTCGAATACTGCCGGCGCAAACTTACGGCGGACGGCGTCGTCGCCTCCGATACCGACGAACTGGAGGGGCGTTTCCCGACCGGCGAGGCCAACCTTTGCACCTCGACACTCTATTATGATGCCTTGCGGTCGGCCGTCTATCTCGGACAGGAGCTCGGATGTCCGCGTGAAACGCTGCGAGTTTACAAACGGCAGACTTCGGAGCTCGCTGAGGCGATTGAATGCCATTTCGGCGCCACGGTTGCCGGATACGAAACTTACCGCTATTTCGATGGCTGTACGAAACTCCGCTCGTGGATATGCATGCCGTTGATCGCCGGGTTGCAAAACCGCAGCGAAGGGACTGTTCGGGCGCTGCTCGGAAAAGAGCTGATGACCGAAAACGGCCTCCTCACCGAACAGGGCAGTTCGACCTTCTGGGACCGTTCGACCCTTTATGCTCTGCGGGGAATCTACATCGCCGGGCAGGCCGACCGTGCAACGGAATTCCTCAGTCATTATGCCCGGCGCAGACTCCTGGGCGATCATGTTCCCTATCCGATCGAAGCATGGCCCGAGGGCTCTCAACGCCACTTGGCCGCCGAAAGCGGGCTTTTCTGCCGCGTTATCACCGAGGGATTGTTCGGGATTCGCCCCACCGGGTTCAGGAGCTTCGATCTTACCCCTTCAATGCCTTCCGGATGGAATCGCATGGCGTTGCGGCACATTCGGGCCTTTGAAAACAACTTCGACCTTGTCATCGAGAAACAGCCGGACGGGTTTCTGCGAGTCACGCTTGCGATTTCGGGACGCAATCCCCGAGCTTTCCGGCTTCGACAGGGAGCGTCCCTGCGTATCAAACTTCCATAATTTACAATATCCTGATGAAAAAACTGCTTCACACCCTGTTGCTGTTTGCTGTCGGGCTCTTTGCAGCCTGTCAGGCCCCGACATCCGGTGGCGATGTCTACTTGAATGATTTCCTTGACGACCTGACTGCACAAACCGACGCAGGACCGGCCATTCGGGCCGCCTTGTCCCATTGTGCCCGGATCCGGGCCGCACGGCTTATTCTTCCGGGTGGAGAACTCCGGATACGACCCGATCTGGCGGTCGAAAAGTACCAGTTCATCAGCAACAACGACGAAGGTTTGAAACGGATTGCCTTTGATTTGGTCGGCCTGCAAGATTTCACCATTGAAGGTGCTGACACGAAACTCCTTTTCACAGGTTTCGTTTCACCGTTCAACCTCGAACGTTGCCGCAACATCACGATCCGCAATCTTTCGATCGACTTTACCCGCACGTTTCACTCCGAAGGTACCGTACGGGCGGCCGGAAACGGATGGCTCGATTTGGAGTTCCCGGACAAATACCGATGCGATCTGACGGACGGATGCTTGCGTTTCCTCGATGACGAAGGTCGTGTCTACCCCTATTCCAGTTTGTTGGAGTTCGATACCCAACGATGCGAACCGGCTTTCCACGTCGACGACTACTGGCTCCCGGCCCATACCATTCCTGCTGAACGGCGTCCTAACGGATGGATTCGGATTTTCCGCAGTGATTTGAAGGCCGCGATCGGGAATACGATGGTCTTCGGGGCCGCCCGACGGCTCAATCCCGGGATCACCGTTTCCGATTCGCAGGGTATTGCAATCCTCGACGTGAAGCTCCATCACTGCGGAGGGATGGGGGTCATCGCACAACGCAGCCGCGACATCGGAATTGAACGGATGGAAGTTGTTCCGGCTCCCGGCAAAAAACGCATGATCAGCATCACGGCCGACGCCACGCATTTCTCCAATTGCGGGGGGCAGATCCGTCTAATCGACTGTACGTTCGAAAATCAGAAGGATGATGCCTCCAATATTCATGGACTATATATGCCCGTTGATACGATTTTCGATCGGGAGCGGATTTGGGTTCGCTGGGGACACAGCGGGCAATACGGCACAGATTTCCTCGTCCCGGGGATGGCGGTGGAAATTGTCGACAACCACACGCTTGAAGCCTATGCCCGGCGGATTGTTGCTAAGGTCGAACGGTTCAACAAGGAGTATTCTGCGGTAACCTTCACTGAACCCTTACCCGAGAACATTCGTCCCGGCCATCTGATTGCAGCCGACGAACCCGGTCCCGATGTTCACATCAGCGGTTGCCGGATGTCGGGAAACCGCGCCCGCGGTTTGCTGATTGGTTCCCGCGGACGGGTTATCATCGAAAACAACTATTTCCATATCGCCGGAGCCTCGATCCTCTTTGAGGGCGACGGTAACTTCTGGTTCGAACAATCCGGTGTCCGTGACGTAACAATTCGCAACAACATCTTCGCAAACGGCAATTATGGAAGCCGGGGATGGGGAAGTGCCTGCATTGCTGTCGGCAGCGGAATTTCCCAGCGGCAGACAAGTCGTTATCACCGCAATATTCAGGTCGATGGAAATCTGTTCCGAGTATTCGATCCCCGCATTGTTAATCTGTATTGCGTAGACGGATTCCAATTCTCTGCGAGCAATCGCATCGTGCGAACGTCAGACTATCCTGCGACATTCGATCCGAAGCTCCATTTCGTATTCGACCAATGCGATCATATCGAGATTCCACGACAGATTGAAATGGCTGAACAGCGTTGAAAGAGTCCTTCTAAAAAATCGATATCAGATGGGAGTTGCAACAATAAAAGTTTGCAACTCCTATTTTCCCATACTTTGGAATAAAAGTCCGCAAGACACAGCTAAAGAAGTTGGATACATTATTCTCATGTAGGATTTCATTCCGTCGTGAATAATATAACATAGGCCGTAGCAAAAACAGAGGAGGATACTCATCATATTTCCATGGAGCACTATAAAATCTGAGCGTAGCAGGTTGAAGATAAACTGGTGGTTACATCTTCATTCAACTTTTTTAGGGGGACTGGCATTTATGTCGAATGCGCACTCTCTAAATTGCCTCATTATCTGGATTTTATTCCATATTGTCACATATCCCAATAACTCCGGCTTAGCACCTGACTGAAATGAAACAATAGAAAAATATTGGGTCATCAACCGGAGTGAATATTATAGACAGCAAGTTTTTCAGGCTGTAGAAAATGATAAGGCGCAATTTGCCTCCGATAATGATACAGCCATGATTTAATATATTGAGTAAATCGGCTAATTGATGTCCAAGTTAATTTCCTGCTTGTGTTACCAATAATACGACGCAGATCTTCCAATTTTATAGCCTCGAAAATATCTTCCGATGTAAAAGTATTTCCATTCCAGACTTTTTATTTCAAACGTTATATCAACTATATTTAGCCGCTGCTCCGATCTGAAAAAATACACTTCATACGTTGGCAAAAGTAAGACGACGTCTGATGAATATCCGAGATGAATCAGTAAAGTGATTCCAGGAATGAAATCGCTACTATGGACTGTCATTGCATTGAGGGAATTCGAGATGAAAATGGTCTGGTTGAAAGTAAACCATCCTGTAGTCATGGACTGCGGAAGAAAATCGCAATTCCGAAATCTCCGATTTATTGGGCAAAGCAATTTACACCTACAGATCTTATGGGAGATAGCAGTTCCGATGCAGGAACTCGGTGCCGGACGATGTCTTGACGGTTCGCAGACTTCTTTGGATCTGTTTGTAGAAGGGTTCACATGGATGATCAACATCTAGATAAATGATTCCGATAAGTATAAGCATGTCGTACTGAACCGCAAAAACGCTATTGTTTTTAGCAAATTTGCTCGATCGGAAAATTTTTCGTAGCTTGCAGTAGGTTATTTGAAATGCGGCATTTAGACGCAATAAGCTGAAAATAAATCGTTACCTTCGCGTTACCTATTTTCCTATATAAAAACTGTAACGATCCGATAAATCGAATCGTTAC